>Ga0070738_10006236_pt1 | contig 12640 bp, 11 predicted proteins | sample Coa_R2_2_FD_66446 | JGI IMG/M metagenome (GOLD analysis project Ga0070738, IMG submission 66446) | Surface soil microbial communities from Centralia Pennsylvania, which are recovering from an underground coalmine fire - Coalmine... | ecosystem: Environmental > Terrestrial > Soil > Unclassified ... | reverse complement strand
GCCAGAGAAGCGTTGAGATAAGGGAGACATGAGCGCCTGGTGTTCCATTCCCCACCAGTGCCGCCCCAGCCGGCAGGAGCTCACCCTTAAGCATGGCATACATTGGATAGAGCGAGATCAGCATGGCTCCGGAAACCGCCCAGCCGATCATGGCGAAGCGCTGCCGGTAGGTCTGACGCACGCGGTGGTACAGCAGGTAGACCAGGACCGGCGCGAAGAACAACGCGTTCTCCTTACAGAGCGTGGCCATCCCAAAGGACAGGCCGCTAGCCAGGAACGGAATGACGCGCTCGCTTTCGGCAGTCAGGAGATCAAGCGCGAGGAGCACCCAGAAGACCATCAGGTTGTCCAGCAGGACCATACGCTGGTAATACACCTCGAGAGGAGAGACACTAAAAGCAATCGATGCCGCCACTGCCCCCAGATGCCCTCTGGTGAAGCGGTAAGCAATCCGGTAGAGGAGCGCCGCTGACCCCGCATGCACGAGTAGCATGAACACCCGGGCGCTGTTGATCGCCATGCCGAATGTGAGAAAGTGGCGGGGAAGCAGGAACTCCCACAGCGCGATCATGAGCCAGCCAGCCGGGGCGTGGTCATAGAAGTAGGTATAGGGGGCCAGCTGGCCCTCGCGAATGACCGCCCACGCCTGCTCCAGGTAGATCCCCTCGTCTCCCAGATAGAGGGGATACCGGAACATGGTGTACGCGTGGGTAAAAACCGCGACGAGGACCATCCCGATCAGACCGTACTCATCCCAAAAGCCCCGCGGCGCGCGGTCGGCCGACCGCGCCAGCTGGCTCCCCTCCAACATCGATGGATCAGACATTGATGTGCTCCTCCGCGCCGCGATCCGGCGGCTGATCGATTCGGTGAGCGCCGGTGTGTTTGGTCTTCTCCCAGTTACTTGCCCCGAAAAGCTGCCGGACCATTGCCCGCACTGCCGCGTATGCCAGGACCCACTGATAGGGTAGATAGACCGCCGCCATGGTCAGAGGGGCGGTTGCGGGCGGGTGAAGGCCGTGCGCCTGGCAGAACTCGTACAGGCCGATGACGCTGATGAAGTAGTGGGCGAGAAGGAAGTATGACGGCATCAGGAGAAGCATTGCCACCACGACGGAGGTCCGAACCGTCAGCATCATCCAGAGCGAGACCGGCAGATACAGAGCAAGAGCCACCTGGAAAACCGGAAAGGCCAGGGTGTACACGGCGAGTAGCTTCTGATCCCAGCGTCGGAGCTTCCGCCACTCGCCCTTCAGGAGGGTCTGGAGAAACCCCTGGCTCCAGCGCGTTCGCTGACGAATGAAGTGGCCGAGGGTGGGCGGGGTCTCCTCTCGGGTGACATAGCGGTCGTCATAGACAACCCGCACGCGCTCCCCCATAGCGCTGAGGCGAATTCCCACGTCAGCATCCTCAGTCAGGTTCTGCTCGTCCCAGCCCCCCAGCTCCTCAACGAGCTCTCGCCGGAAGAAGACGGTGTTCCCCCCCAGGGGGATCATGCCGGCGGCAGCATGGAAGTGCAGGCGCGATTTGAACCAGAAGTAGTACTCGAGCACGTTCAAGGTGGAGTACCAGGACGAATCGTAATCCATGAGCTGGACTCCGCACTGCACCGCCCGCACCTGCTCGCGCAGCATGACGGTATTCACAATATTGAAGATATCAGGATGGATCTCATCTTCAGCATCGAAGATCGTAATGACCTCACCGCACGAGCGAGCGAAGCCGACATTGAGGCCGTGCGGCTTGTTGATCGGGCGATCGTTGAAGGTCACTACCCGCGCGTTCGTTCGCCCCCGCCGCGTCAGCTCCTCGATCGCCGTAGCGGCGCGCGCGATCGTCCCGGTATCGCCGGCCTCGCAGATGACAATGATCTCCACCTTGTCCGCAGGGTAGCTCGCACTCGCCACCCGCTGGATGGTCTGCTGAATGACCTCTTCCTCGTGGCGAGCCGGCAGCAGGACGGTGAAGGTGAGCGCGGGTGGAGCGAACGTCGCCGGTGCGGCGGCCGCCGCGTATGCCTCCGGCTGATCCCAGGTGTAGATCATCAGGTAGACCGTGTAGCCCGCCTGGATCGCGACGAGAATTGAGAAAGCGAGTGCGGCGTCGATCATCAGGCTCATCTCGTCCTCGCCTGGTTCTCCCAGGACACGGTCATCTGGAAGAGCCCCCGATCAAGGCGGACAGGATAGGCGGAAGATGGAGCATGAACTATGCCGGAGCCAACGATCGCGGGGGAGGGGACGGTAGTGCCGCGGCATGCGGGGAGATCCAGTCGATACGTTCCTTATGCCCGGCCGGGAACTGATCGTGGGGGGAGGGCGTATGAAGGCTCGCGCTCGTCGTGCACCGAATCGAAGAGTACTCTGCTGGCGCTGGTCCCGCTCCTGCTACTGCCGCACTGCACCAGCCGATGGAGATCCGGCAGTCACTGCGACCAATAGGAGTGATCCCAGGCCGGTCTGGCCGCCGCGCGGGTGCGCAGCGATGGCCAGCTCATTCCCGCGAGCCAACTGGACACCGCGCTCCTGGAGCTACTTGCCCGCCGCGCCGGCTCTATGATCCCCGGTCGGAGCCTGCACCACCTCCGGGGAGATGCCGATGCAGTCGACATCAGGGGTGTCTGGATGTGCATCCGGCGACGGCGCGCCGCAATCTGAGGAAGCCTTGCGGCTCCCCACTCGTGGGCAATCCGTGGACCGGCTACGGTCTGCCCCCGATCCCGGCCGAGTCGTCGAGCCCGACGACACGGCCGGCACACTAATGGCTGTGCCCTGGTGTCGGGCCTGCCGCTCGGCCACCGTGCCGAACAAGGAACCCGACCACCGGAACCCCTCGCGGGTATGGAGGAACCCCGACGGTCATCCAGAAGCGATACTACTGGCGTGCTGCGCGCACTCGCTCGTAGCAGTTACTGCAATAGACCGGCTTGTCCGTGCGCGGGACGAAGGGAACCAGCGTATGGGCGCCGCATTCCGCGCAGATAGCGGGATGCATCTCACGCTGGGGACGGCCCTGGCGGTCGTTTCCGGTCTGCCCGTTCGCCCCGCTCAGGCCCATCCGCTGGCGCCGAAGGGCGCGGCAACTCGGGCACCGCCCCGGCTCGTTCATCAGCCCCCGGCTCGCGTAGAACTCCTGCTCACCGGCTGAGAAAATGAACTCATTCCCGCACTCGCGGCACTTCAGAACCTTGTCGGTATAGCTCACGGAGACCTCCAGATGGCGGTTGGTTGGTAGGTCGCCTAGCCGGAGCTGTGCCAAGGCTCGTACCGCGTCGCCGGACCGGGCCTGATCACCGCGCCGAGATGACCATGGACCTAACCACCGCGCGCGAGTATACACGACCGACCGTAGATTTGCAATACGGTCTTTGTCCGGCCCGAGCCCCCGAGGCCAGCGAGACGCCGCGCTGATCTGGTGCGTGGGGGGAAGAGCCTCTGGCCTGATCGAGCCGGCGCAGCGGTCCCGATCCCTGGCCGCCTAGAGTGCAACAATGGCAGAGGGTGCGAATGGTAGGATAGAAGGCGGGGCCTGTCCTGCAGTGAAGACGGCGTAGCTGTATCGGTATCAGTGGGCAGTCCGGGAGCGAGGTGGTCAGGACGTGCCAGTGAGTGGTTATCCTCCAGCCCCGATCGATGTTGACGGGTTCAGCGGCCCGTTTGACCTGCTGGTCCGGCTGATCGAGCAGCGCCAGCTTGACATCCTCACGATCTCGCTGGCGGCCGTCACCGAACAATACCTGGCCTACCTCGCCGCCCTGCGCCTCCGCGATCCGGAGCACCTCTCGGCCTTCCTGGTGGTCGCAGCAAAGCTTCTCCTGATCAAGTCTAGCCTGCTTCTGCCCGCCCCCCGGAATGATTCTGGCGAGGAGGCATCAGCCGATCCAACGGATCTCACTGAACGCCTGCGCGTCTACCAGGCCTTCCGTCGCGCCGGCCAGTGGCTTGGCCGGCGCGACGAGGAGGGGCTCCGCGGCTATCCGCGCCCGCCGCGTCCCGTTCCATCACAGCGACTACTGCCGAAAGAGCCGTCACTCAATCCAGGGGAGCTGTACAGCGCCCTGCTCCGTGCTCTTGCCCGGCCGAAGGGCGATCCAGCCCCAACCCCGGTCGCGGTCGTGCCGCGGCTCAGTGTCCCCGAAGCGCTTTCCCTGCTCCGGTCGGCCCTGGATCAGCTCGGCCATCTGCGCTTTGGCGAACTCGTGGCGGGCCACACGACGACAGACCAGCGGGTTGCGTTCTTCCTCGCCCTCTTGGAAGCGATCCGAATCGGGCTTGCGACCGCCAGGCAAGACGTGCCATTTGGAGAGATCGAAATCTCCCGCCTGTCACCAGCCGATCTTCCCAGCGCGCCCGCATGAGTCGCCCGGAAAACCACCGCACTCGCGCGGCGGATGCCGGCCAGACAGCGCGGCACGGGCCGTGATCTCCCGAGTATACGCGATCAGGAACGGGCGCCCACGGCCCCCTCCAGCGCCCGAATAATCGCGGGCGCCAGTCGCTCCCAGGTCCAGCGCTCGCGCATGCTCGAGCGTGCGGCGGCGCTGATCTCGTGCCGCCACGAAGGGTTCTCAAGGAGTGCGAGAGCGCGGCGGGCCATAGCAATGCTATCCCCCGGGGGAACAAGCAGGCCTGTGCGGCCGTCGGCGATATACTCCCGGGCCTGGCCAACGGCATCAGCAACGACCGGAACGCCTGCCGCCAGCAGATCGACCAGCTTCATCGGGCACTTGGCCCGATTCAGAAGCGTGTCATCAAGAGGGTAGAGGGCAATATCAGCGGCCGCGAAAAAGCCCGGCAGCTCTCCGGTTTTGACCCACCCGACCTGACGCACCGCCCCCGCGAGACCGCGCTCGCGGGCGAGCCTGGCAAACACCCTCTCTTCGCCGTGCAGACCTGCGCCGACGACCAGCAAGCACACCTCCGGCCGCGATTGCAGCACCATTTCGAAGACCGTGAGCAGACGCACCGGCTGGAACTCGACGAAGCGCGTGTAAACGAGGACGATCGGCCGCTCGGCGAGGCCCAGGGCGGTCCGGATCGGTGCACCATCACCGCGGCGCCAACCGGGCGATGCCGGCGACACCGCATTAGGCGCGTAGACCACCCCCTCAGCCGCCTGGCGTACTGCTCGTACCCGGCTGGCAAGCTCGCGGCTGGCCGCGGTCACGATATCGGCATGGCTCAGGCACCATTGTTCCTGCCAGGCGATCAGACGCCGCTGCCACCAGGGAGATGGCTCTTTGTCCAGCCATCCTCCCGCGCCTTCCCAATCGTCGGTATCCAGTGCCAGCACCGCCCGCGTCAGCCCACGGCGCCGGAGGGTCCAGAATAGCCAGAGCGCCAGGCCAGCGTACCCTTTCGGCTTAAAGGCATAGAGAACATCGGGCCGCGCACGGAGTACGGCATGGACAATCCGTGCAGCAGCTCCCAGATGCCCCGGCAGCGTTGCCGGCAGCGGCCCGACCGTGATGATGCGCGGCCCGTCAGGCGCACTTCTGGAATGGCGTTCGACAGGATCGCGGTCCGAGGGAACGATGACCGTGACCATGTGACCGCGCCGGACGATCTCGTGTGCGATCGGGATCGCCCGGGCGGCCATGGTCCCTTTGTAACCCAGCCCGAAGTTCCCCACCATCACGACGTGCATCGCGCTGTACCATCACGACGGCATGATGAGCATCCGTGCTCACGGATTTCGTGCTATCATACCACCCGCACATCGGGCGGCTGGCGGCCGGATGGCTGGCGCCCCGGATGACCCAACCGGGGAACGGAGGCCGTGGCCGCGCCCTTGCACACATACGGGTACGAGGAGAGACCGATGCGCTGGATACGCCACGGCCGAGTCGCGCTCCTGTGCCTCCTGCTCCTGGCTCTCACTGGACAGCCGCATCTAACATCTGCGACGCCCCTGGCAAGTGAGCACCTCCTGGATGAGCTCTCCCTCGAGAGCTCGGCCCGTGCGATCTCGACAGTCTACCGGGTCCGCGACGGCGATACCCTCCTCGGCATTGCCGACCTCCTAGCGGTAGACGTCCAGACCCTTCAGCAGATCAACGATCTGAGCGATCCGAATACCCTCCAGGCGGGCATGCTCCTGATCGTCCCCGATGTCCCTGATCGACCGATGCGGTACGGGGTAGCACGTCAGGCCTCTCGCGGCACCGCTGGCGCTCCTTCCTTCGTGTGGCCAGCTGTCGGACCAATTACGACGCGCTTCGGCGAGCCGGGGAGCGATTGGATTGGCGGCTACCATATGGGGCTCGACATCGGGGCCCCAGCGGGTGCTCCCGTGGTAGCCGCGGCGGACGGCACAGTTGAAGAGGCCAGTGATGACAATTCCCACGGCTACGGGAATCATGTCCTGATCGCGCACGGAAACGGTTATGAGACGCTCTACGCCCATCTCTCCCGCTATGTGGTAAAAACGGGACAGACCGTATCCCAGGGAGCGCTGATTGGCTACGTGGGAGCCACTGGCTTCGCAGACGGTCCGCACCTGCACTTCGAGGTGCGCCACGGCGGCATAAGGATCGATCCAGAGCCTCTGCTTCCCTGAAGCTCAGGCTCGCACGGCGGCGAACGGCTGAACGGCCGCAATGATCACCTCATCCGGCGCCATCGTACGGTTCTCGCCGTCGACCACCGGCTCCAGGACCTGACAGCCCCACGATCGCAGAATCTCAACAGACTGCTGTGCCCGGGGATGGGCCCAGAGCGGCGCATTGGTCGAGACAGCAATAACCACCGGTGTACCGCGCCCGATCGCCTCGGCAGTGATCGAGAGCGCCAGGCTGTCAGCGATTCCCAGGGCCAGCTTATTCAGCGAGTTGAAGCTGCACGGGGCGACCAAGACAACTCCCCGCGGAGGCCGGGGTAAGATCGCAACGTCGAAATAACTCTCGATCACCCGGTGACCCGGCACCAGCGCAAGCTCCCGCGGGCTCAGGATCCTCCCGGCATTCGGCGTCAGGATGGTGAGGACAGTCGGAAAAAGCGCCTGGAGCCGCGGGAGCAACGCCGGCACCCGGCGCGCCGTCACCGCGCCGCTGACAATCAAATACAGGGTCTCAAAGGCCACCAGAATCCGAGATCACGATCCCTGCAGGTCGGGGATGAACAGATCCTGGCCGGGGGCAACCTCGTCACCGTCGATGCGCCACTTGTTCGCCTCGTAGATCTTGGTCCACAGGTTCTCGTCGCCATATTCCCGCTTGGCGATCGACCGAAGGGTATCGCGCGGCCCGACCTTGATCGTCTTGCCACTCGGCGCCTGCGGCTTCTTCTTGAGTCCGAGCGCTTCAAGAATGCCCATCCGTTGCCCTCCTTCGCCTGTTCTACCGATCCTTCCTGCGAGCACTCGTCCGACCGAGCGCATCGCCCGGCTGCGCCGGGCCCGGCGCGGCTCACGCCTCGGCCTCTCTGCCGATCCCCCGCCCCGGGGAGCCGGGAGGGCTCGCGAGACCTCACGGGCAGTCCTCGCCAGCACGCCCGGTCCCGCGATCGCGCTCGCCGATGAATTGTAGCGAATTGGCGAGAAATGGCAAGAACCCTGCTCAATGCAGAGCAGCAGGGTGGGCATTTTGCAGCACGGCGAGGCACGCAGTATACTGTAGCGGACCCGCGCGATATCCCGTAAGCGCTCCCAGGGCGCGGCGGGATCGCCCCACGTCGGTTGGCGATCCGCGGAGCGGCGGCAATCGCGCGATCTCGGGCTCACCCCGACAGCTTCGAGATCTTTCACGTGCCCTGGGAGTACAGCGTGAGACCAATGACCCCTGCAGATCGTTTCCTAGCCGCCTGTCGCCGCGCGCCGGTGGACTGCACGCCGGTCTGGTTCATGCGCCAGGCCGGCCGGTGTCTGCCTGCCTACCGTGAGCTCCGCAATCGCTACGATATCCTGACCCTGGCCAAGACGCCGGAGCTCTGCGCGCGGATCAGCCTGATGCCTGTCGACGCCCTGGGTGTCGATGGGGCGGTGATGTTCGCCGATATTATGCTGCCGGTCGAGGCGATGGGCGTTTCGCTCGAGATCCAACCAGAAATCGGGCCGATTATCCACCACCCGATTCGCGACCGGGCGGCGATTGACGCGCTCCAAATCCGGGACGCCGAGGAGGCGACACCATTTGTCCTCGAGGCGATCCGGATGGTCCGGCAGGAGCTCCGCGACGGACGGGCCGCGGTGATCGGCTTCTCCGGCGCGCCCTTCACGCTTGCCTGCTATCTCATCGAGGGACGCCCATCGCGCGATTACACCACGGCGAAGGCGCTCATGTTCGGCCAGCCCGATCTCTGGCACGCCCTCCTCGAGAAGCTCTCCGAGGTCGTCCTCCGCTACCTGCGCGCCCAGATCACGGCCGGCGCCCAGGTGATCCAGCTCTTCGATAGCTGGGTCGGCGCGCTGGCGCCGTCGGACTACGAGGAGTACGTCCTTCCCCACACCGCGGCAATCTTCGATGGCCTCCGCGACACCGGTGTCCCGACGATCCACTTTGGGACCGGCACCGCGACGCTCCTGGAGCTCATGGCCCAGGCCGGGGGGGATATCATCAGCGTCGACTGGAGGATTCCGCTCGACGATGCCTGGCGGCGCATCGGGAGTGACCGCGGCATCCAGGGGAATCTCGATCCGGCGCTCGTCCTGGCGCCGCCCGAGCGCCTCGAGCGCGGGGTGCGGGATGTCCTGCGCCGGGCCGCCGGTCGCCCCGGCCATCTCTTCAACCTGGGCCACGGCGTCCCGGCCGAGGCTGATCCTGAGCGCCTGCGCTGGATCGTCGAAACCGTCCACTCTCTCACCGCAGCCACGGGAGGCATCTAGATGACAGCATCGAACCGACGGACCATTGGTCTTCTCCTCATGACCTTTGGCACCTGCACGACGCCGGACGAGGTCCCGGCCTACCTCGCGCACGTCCGCGGCGGACGGCCTGCTCCCCCTGAGCTTGTCGCCGAGTTCCAGCGTCGCTATCAGATCGTCGGGGGCTCCCCGCTCATCACGATCACCGATCGCCAGGCCGCGGCAGTCGCGGATGAGCTGAATCGCACCCATGCAGATGGTCCTCGCTTCGTGCCGTCCATCGGCATGCTCCACTCCCGTCCCTTTATCGGTGAGGCGATCGCCGATCTGGCGCGGCGCGGCGTCCGCGACATCGTCGCCATCATCATGTCGCCGCAGTATTCACCCTACATCATGGGCGGTTATCATCGAGCGGTCGACGAGGCGCGGGCAGCGCTGGCCGCGCACGGTCAGACAGTCAGCGTGCAGGTGGCCGGGGCATGGCACCGCAATCCCCTGTTCCTGGATGCACTCGCAAGCCGCATTCGGTCAGCGCTTGCCACCTTCCCGCCCGAGGTGCAGGAGACGGTGCCGGTTCTCCTGACCTGTCACAGCCTGCCTCGCCGTGTTGTCGAGCACGAGCCAGAGTATCTCGCGCAGATCCAGGAGACCGTGCAGGCCCTGGTTGCGCGCGTCGGGCTCCCGGAGGGACGCTGGTATTTCGCCTACCAGAGCGCTGGCCACACCCCCGAAGAATGGCTGAAGCCCGACCTCAAGGATCTCCTGCCTGTCCTCGCCGCCCAGGGCCACCGTCACGTCCTGATGGCTCCGGTCCAGTTCCTGGCAGATCACCTGGAAATTCTCTATGACATCGACGTGGCCGCCCGGGAGGAAGCAGAGCGCGAGGGCATTGCTTTCCGCCGGATCGAGTCGCTGAATCTGGACCCGACCTTCATCCGCGCGCTGGCACAGGTGGCCGAGGAGACGTTGACCGCGCGGCAGACGGTCTGAACCGACCGCCGTTCAGGCCGCGCCTCAGGGAGCTGGATCGCCGTCGATGGAGAGACGCCCGGGGCCATTGCCGACCAGCGCGAGACACGAGCCGAGAAGCGACAGAGGGAGCTCAAAGCCCCCTGCGCCCATCAGCCCGTTGGGCCAGTGAACCCGGGCGATCACGACAGCCATCTCACCAGCCAGGAGCACGGCAATCGGCCGGGTGAGCCAGCCCAGCGCGACGAGCGCGCCGCCAAAGAACTCCAGCCCGCCGACGAACCACGCCACGGCCAGCGGCTCCGGAACCTGGAGGCGCTCGATCGTCGTCTTGAAGTTCTCGGGGCCGCCGCGTTCGATCGCCTGGACGAATCCCTGGCCGAGGTAGCGGGCCACGGTCGGAGAGACCTGCTTTCCTGCCCCGCCAAACAGCTTGGGATAGCCGTGCGCCATGAAGATGCCCCCGACAACCAGTCGAAGGGCGAGTAGACCGAGATCTCGCAGCATGACTCGCCTCCTTCGCCGTCACGCCTGGAGCGCGCCGCTAGCCCTTCTCCAGCACGAAGACGTCTCGCGTCCCTGCGTCACAGAGCCAGAACGTTCCCCCGTGGATGGTCATCCCGTGGGCCTCCAGGCCTGAGACCCCAAGCGCATCAAGGATCGCGCCAGTCTCGGGGTTCAAACGGAACAGGACGCGCTTGTTCGTATCAGCACACCAGAGGGCGGGCAAGCCGCGTGCCGAGCGCCAGGGGCGGCGGCCCTCGTAATCCGGCACCGGCGAAGGGGTCAGCGCACTGGCCGGGTTGATCCCCAGGCACCAGAGATCATCGGTCTCCCAGGCCATTCCATGGGCGCGATCGCCGTGGGCCGAGATCTGGTGGAGAACCCGACCGGTCGTCGGATCCAGCTCGAAGATCCGGCCGGCACGCGGGACATTGCACCAGAGGTGTCCATCGCGCCACTCGAGACCATGGGGCGCGCCCGGCTCCGCACCCGCGCCTGGCGCGGGAATCGCCGCGACCTCGCGGCCTGTCTCCGGATCGTAGCAGATCAGCTCATAGCCAAAGGTCGACGCGATCCAGACGCGGCCCGACGAATCGACCGTGATGCCGCTTCCATGCTTGCCGCGCGTCTCGAACTCGCGCAGCACCGCCCCGTCCTCGTAGCGCAGCAGGTAGACCCGATTCGGATCCACCTGATCCAGGACCCACAGCCCCTCCGCGGCCGCCTGCAGGCCATTTGGCTGTAACCCCGGCGTCTTCCAGAGAACGCGAACGCGGCATGCCATGGAACTCCTCCTCTACAATTACAATCAGATCGCTGGTTTCGGTCTAACCCACCCGGCCGCCCCGGTCATCAGTCCGTGCCGAGCCCCGCCTCGTGATGGACCTCCCGGGTGCGTCCGCCACTCTCGGGAGGACCGACGATCCCATCTCGCTCCAGGCGATCGATCAAACGCGCGGCGCGCGTGTAGCCAATGCGCAGGCGCCGCTGCAGCAGAGACGTGGAGAGCCGCGTGTGCTCGCGGGCCAGCTCCTTCGCCCTCTCGTAGAGGTCGTCCTCCTCGTCATCCTCCCCGGCCTCGGACACGTTCACCAGCTGCTCGACATACTGCGGTGGACCGAATTGCTTCCAATGGGCAACGATCGCCTCGATCTCCTCATCCGAGACGAACACCCCCTGCACCCGGATCGGCTTGGCCGCATCGGTCGGGAGGAAGAGCATATCGCCCCGTCCCAGGAGCTTCTCGGCACCGGGGGTATCGAGGATCGTCCGCGAGTCGATCTGCGAGGTCACCGCGAAGCTGATCCGCGTCGGGAAATTGGCCTTGATCAGGCCGGTGATCACATCCACTGAGGGGCGCTGTGTGGCGACCACGAGATGGATGCCGGTCGCGCGGGCGAGCTGTGCCAGGCGGCACAGGAGACGCTCTGTCTCATCCGGGGCCAGCATCATCAGATCAGCTAACTCATCGATGATCACAACGATGAACGGCAGGCGTTCCAGGCCCGCCCGAGCTCCGGCGAGCTTGTTATACCCCTCAATGTTCCGCACCCCGAGCGCCTCAAACTGCTTATAGCGGCGGTCCATCTCGTGGACAACCCATTTGAGCACGCCCACCACCTTATCAGCATCAACGACCACCGGCCGCAGGAGGTGAGGCACATCATTGTAGGTCGTCAGCTCGACCCGCTTCGGATCGACAAGGATCAAACGCACCTCATCCGGCGTTGCATGCAGGAGCAGACAGGCGATCATCGCATTCATGCAGACCGATTTACCCGTGCCGGTCGCACCCGCGATCAGCAGGTGCGGCATCTTCGCTAGATCTGCCACCACTGGCTGGCCGCTGACATCCTCGCCAAGCGCGATGGCGAGGCGGGTTCGGGAGCGCAGCTTCTGAAAGGCACTACTCTCGATGATCTGACGGAGGCTCACCAGCGTGGCTTGCCCGTTGGGGACCTCAATCCCCACCACCTGCTGGCCTGGCACGGGGGCCTCGATCCGAATGCTCGGCGCCGCCAGGGCCAGGGCCAGATCATTCTGAAGCGCAGTGATCTCGCTCACCTTGATCTTCTCGCGCCGCACCACCGCACCGGTGCGATCGCGCCGCTCCCGGAAGCCCGGCTCGAGACCAAACTGGGTCACGGTCGGCCCCGGATTTACCTGGACAACCCGGGCGTGCACATCGAAGTCGCGGAGCGTCTCTTCGATAATGCGGATCTTCCGCGCGAGATCTGCCTGGCTCGGCTCGCCCGCGCTCCCTGCCCGGAGCACCGTGAGCGGCGGAAGCTGCCATGCGGACGGGCGCAGCGGCCGACCCGACCCGCTCAGATCATCTCGAACCGGGCGGGGCTCTCCGCCCTCCCGC
>Ga0070738_10006234_pt1 | contig 12642 bp, 12 predicted proteins | sample Coa_R2_2_FD_66446 | JGI IMG/M metagenome (GOLD analysis project Ga0070738, IMG submission 66446) | Surface soil microbial communities from Centralia Pennsylvania, which are recovering from an underground coalmine fire - Coalmine... | ecosystem: Environmental > Terrestrial > Soil > Unclassified ... | reverse complement strand
GTCCGTTCCTCGCGGTTCTCCTCGCTCAGTTTGGACACTCGATGATAGCGTCGCACATCCATGTGACGACGCAAACATCAACTGGCAACGACATGACTGGGACAGTCCACTAGCGGCTTTGAAGCTCGCTGAAGGCTTGCGTTTTCCGACGTGTGCCGTCGCCCAGAATCCGCGCCACCGCCAGCTTGGTGTTGTCGTAAAGGATCGTCCGTGGCGCTCCGCCGAAATACGAGAACGCCTGGGTGTGGCCTTCCAGAAACGCCTTTTCCGTGGTCTCGGCCGGAAACGCCTCGGACTGCGGCAGATCCACCCCTAGGTAGTGTGCTTTCCGCTCCACCCCGGCGATCCACCACCGGCGCCTCGCCGAAGTCAGCCTGGGCATGGCCTGGCGCATGCTTCAGCGGAACGAACATCTCCCGCTGCCTGAGTTTCTTCCGCCGCACGTAGGCCTTCACGATGGTCTAGCCGCCGGTATAACCGTGCTCGCTTTCAGACGATCACAAATCCGCTGGGCGGTGTGGCGCTGCTTGCGCGGTTGCTGCTTGTCCTGTTCCAGGATCTGATCGATGATCCCGACCTATTTGATCCAGCTTGGGCGGCCGCACCGGCTTGGGGCCTTGATACCCCGGCGGCACGGAGTAGCGCACCATCTTGCGCACCGTTTCCCGCGCCAGCCCGAACTCGCGGGCCGCTTCCCGTTCGCTCATTCCCTCGACGATGACCGCTCGCCGCCCTCCCGCATACAGTTCCACGGTGTACACCTCATGCGTGTTCCATAAAACATCGTGCTATGGGAATGTTCGATGGAACCAGTCCGCCGGTGGTCTGGTTTTCCTCCGGCGTTCACGCCGCTTCCGGCGTTTACTGGTCTATTTTTGCTCCGGCGATTACACCCGATTTTACAAGGTGGACGGCTCAGCCGATCCATCCGCGACTTCGGCCGGATCATGGAGATCCTCGAGAAGCACGGCGCAACGTTCGTGTCGGTCACGCAGCAGTTCAACACCGCCGCCTCCCCGGCCGCCTCACGCTGAACATCCTGCTTTCCTTCGGGCAATTCGAAAGGGAGATCATCTCCGAGCGCACCCGCGACAAGCAGGTCATGGCGCGCAAGCGCGGCAAGTGGACCGGCGGCCATGTGCCGCTCGGCTACGACCTCGTGGACGGCTGCCTCGTGATCAACGAAGAAGAGGCTGCCCGTGTGCGCCAGATCTTCGAGTGGTACCTGGAAGGCCACTCCCTCCATGGCATCGTGGCGCAATGCGAGGGCCTCGGTTGGCGCAACAAGGAGTGGGCCGCCTCCGAAGCTGCCGGGAGCGTAGTCGCTAGAGACGACAGCGCTTGGGACAAGCTCACGATCACCTGGGCTTTGCTTTTAGATCAAAGCTGCGCCGTTTCTAAGGTGTCTGCGTGACTCACCGGTTGTACTTGGGATGATGCCGAATGGCCTTATGGATCACTTTCCACTTGCGCTTCGTTTCAGCAGCCGCACGCTGATCCACGAAGCGTTCATGGTAGCGGGCTTCGGTCAGCAATTTATGGTAGCTGGCCCAGCGCGCCGGTTCGAGTTCGCCAGTTGTGAGCGCTTCGGACACCGCACAGCCCGGCTCGCCCGCGTGCGCGCAGTCGCGAAACCGACACTGGCGCGCGAGCTCGGCGATGTCGGCAAACACATCGTCGACCGAGTCCTGTCCCGCCCAAAGTGCTAGTTCACGCAGGCCAGGCGTGTCGATCAGCGCGCCACCGTCCGGCAGATCGATGAGCATGCGGCGTGTCGTCGTGTGGCGGCCGCGTGAATCGGATTCCCGCACAGGCTGGATAGCTTGGCGAGACTCGCCAAGCAAGGCGTTGGCGATCGTCGACTTGCCCGCGCCCGAGGAGCCGAGTAGCACCACAGTTCGTCCACGTACAACCTCAGCGATTGGCGCTACGGACTCGCGCGCCGACAGTGCCACTGCGTTGCTGGTTATGGCCCGTACATCAGCAAGGCGGGCAGGCCATTCCGCACAGACATCCATCTTGTTCAACGCCACCATTGCCTCCGCTCCGCTTGCGACGGCCAGTACGAGGTAGCGTTCGAGACGCCGGAGGTTATAGTCACCGTCGAGTCCCATCACGATGGCAATTAGGTCGACATTCGCCGCCAAGACTTGCTTCCCACCGCCGCCCGGGCGTTGGCGAGAAATGCAGGTTGTGCGCGGCTCCACGTCCTCGATCAGCGCCAGAGTGGCATCGGCTCGGCGCGCGCGGACCCAGTCGCCCACCGTCGGCAGTTCTGCGCTCCAACGCAAGGCGCCAGCGGGCGCCGCGTCACATTCGGCGCCGTCTTCAAATCGCAGGCAATAGTGTTCCTGGGCTGCTTCGCACACGCGCGCGCGTACTAAAGAATCGGAAGAGCAGTTCATTGCTTGTTCGCTCCACAAAGACACGTAGGGTAGGGTGAAAGTAGTCTTGGGGGACCGGCGCGCCTTGAGCGCCGCTTAGCGAACAATGGTCTGGGACAAATTACAGGATAGCATCGAAGAGGCGAGACCCGCGGCCAGAGGAGTGCCCGTGTTCGTTATCGATAGCGAGGAATCTCGAAGGGATCCTCCTGTCTAGTCGCCATATGCTTACTAATCCGGGCTGCTGCCGATTTCAGCCGATAGACATTCCTTACGTCTGAATCACCACCGTCAGATCTGCCCCTGGATCCGGCGGCGCGACGGTCAGAATGTCGAACGCCAGACCGTCGCCCTCGTTGAGCACAGGCGTCGGTCAGATGGTGGGCCGGATGCGCTCACCGGCGGCGTGGTCTTTCGTCACGATCGCGTCTAACGCCTGGTTCTCGGGATCGACGCTGATCACGCGAACGTACTCCTCGTTCACGCCGCCGGGATCGAGAAAGACGAAGCAGCCGGCCGCGAGGCCGAGCCGGGTCGCACCGTAAGATGCGTTCTGGATGGTCTGCGAATCGGGATTCGCGTGACGTCGGTCATCACCACCAGGCCATAGTCGGCGTATGGAAGGCGTCGCGTGGAGGGGAGCCCCGAGCCTTCGTTGTTCACCAGGAAGTCGTAGGTCGTCTTGTAGGCGTCGGGCAGGGCTTGCGCGATGCCCATGTACTTCGAGCGGCTCCCACGTCCCGCCGCCGTAGCCCATATAGCCGTAGCCCGTATAAACGAAGCAGAGCCTCCCGTAACAAAACTTCACAATTCGTCGAGCAACCCGGTTGGTAAACCCCTCGTCGTAAAGCTACAGACAAGCGAAAGTATTTGGTCTCGCGGCGGGGATGCTTCGGTTCTCCGCCACCCTGTTAGTCTCTGTCATGAAAGCCGCCGGACGCGTCCCGCCACAACTGCACCTAGCCCTGCTCTGTTTGCTGGCGGTGGACGCCTGGGCGCAGGACTCCGCGAGTCTGAGCGTTTTTGTGACGGACCCGAGTTCGGCGGTGACGCCGGGAGCTCGCGTGTCATTGGTCGATAACCATCGCGGAACGGTGACGCAGGCCGAGACAAGCGGATCGGGCAGAGCAGACTTCGATTCGCTGGCGCCGAGCGACTACACGATCGAGGTCGAGAAACCAGGATTCAACAAATATCGAATCGAAAGCGTGAATCTTGCCGTTCGCGCGAGGGAAGAACTGCGTATTCAGTTACAGGTCGCCGCCGCCAGCGAAACCAAGGTGGACGTAGTGGAGCGAATCAGCAATATTACAACCGATCCCACCCAGGGAACGCCCATGGATCACGAGTTTCTGGAAAATCTTCCGGTGAACGGGCGGAATGTCGAGTCATTGGTGTTAATGACTCCCGGCATAAGCACGGCGCAGGGCGGCAGGGATGCGGGTGGATTCAACGCCAACGGGTTGGAAGCCAACATGAACTATTACACGCTGGATGGCGTCAGCGTGAATCAAACGGCGGGCGGGGGCGCTGCGGGCGGAGGAGGTTTTGCGGCGGGGCGCGGGGGCGGCGCTTTCGCGGGCGGGCCGGGCGGAGGACCGGGCGGCGGCGGGGCGGGCGCCGGAGGACCCATGGACATGATTTCCATGGACTCAATGCAAGAGATGAAGGTGCAGACTTCCTCCATCGCGCCCGAGTTCGGGCGAACGCCGGGGGCGCAGATTGTGATGAGCAGCCGGGGGGGATCGAATCAATTCCACGGATCGGCGTTCTATTACTTCCGCAACGGGCTCTTCGACGCCAACGACTGGTTTGCCAACGCGGGGGGCTATGGAAAAGGGACGGAGAGCCAGAACCGGCCGGGCGCGACGTTGGGCGGGCCCATCGTCAAGGACCGGACCTTGTTCTTTCTATCCTATGAGGACCTGCGCTTGACGGCGCCCTACACGGCGATCGCCGATGTGCCCGATATGGGCACACGAGCCGCGGCGCCGGCGGTTTTGCAGCCTTTTCTGAACGCTTATCCGATTCCCAATGGAGGCGAACTCACGAATGGAGCGGCGCTGTATCACGCTGTGGTTTCCGATCCGCTGAAGAGCTCGAGCAGCAGCGTCCGCCTGGATCAGATCGTCAACTCCAAGATGACGGCGTTTGCGCGCTTCAGCGTGACGCCCACGTCGTCGCAAGTGCGCGGATCGGACGCGATCAGCCCCAATTTGATCACCACCCGGTCGTCTCATTCCGATGCGGCCACGGCCGGGCTGACTCATTCCTTCTGGAGCGGCTTTCTCAACGATCTGAGAATGAATTATTCCGATTTTTCGAGCTATTCCAAGACAATTATGGATAATTACGGAGGCGCGATTCCTCTGACGGATGGCGAAGTTTTTCCGTCGGGCGTCCTTAGCGCTGACAGTTCATTTAACTTCAACATTATGGGCTTGGCCGGATACTCCTCTGGAGGGCAGTCGCGGACGCGCCAGGCACAATGGAACGTGGTGGATAGCGTAAGCAAGACGGAATCTGCCCATCAGATTAAGGCCGGCGTGGACATTCGCCAGATCCGGGACACCAATTACCCGAACATTTACTCCGAAAGCGTGTCATTTAACGGCTTGGAAACGACGAGCTCCACCCCCCAATACGCCTTTTTGACGGGCACGGCGTTGAACGCACAGGTGACGTCGAGCGTGGGGGAGGTGTATCCGACATACTTGAATTTTTCCGCGTACGGTCAGGATACTTGGCGGGTGACGAAATGGACCACGATTACGTGGGGATTGCGCTGGGACGTGAATCCGGCGCCGTATGCCCGCATCGGGCAGCAGCCGTTTGCACTTTCGAGCGATCCGGTGGCGGGCGTGACGCAGAACAACCCCTTGTACCCGACCAAATGGTGGAACATCGCGCCGCGATTTGGCGTGGCCTACAACATGAAGGAGCAGAGGGGCCACGAAATGATGCTGCGGGTGGGGGTGGGGCTGTTTTACGACGTAGGCTACGGCTCCACGGCGGGGGCGTTCAACGGCGCGCCATTTACGGACGTCCGAACCATATCGGAAGCGACGTTTCCGCTGGCGCCGAACCTGCTGATCGCCCCGCCCATGCCTCCGTTCCGCCCCTATGGGCTCATCAACTCCGCCGATCCCAGTTTAGTCGCGCCGCGCGTCTATCAGTGGAATGCGACCTGGGAGCACAACTACGGCGTCAACAATACCCTGACAGTGGGGCTGATCGGAAATGCCGGGCGCGATCTGGCGCTCACGCAGACGCAGCCGGCCTATACTTCCGCTTACAACCTGGCCATTCTGACCAGCAACGGCGCGGAGTCCGACTACAATGGGCTCCAGCTTCAATTCCGCAGACGCATGAGCTCGCGCTTGCAAATGCAGCTCAGTTACACCTGGTCCCACACCATCGACAGCACGAATCCCGGCGGGCCGGGCGGGGGCGGCGGATTTGGAAGTATTCTCACGGGACAGCGCGCCGACGCCGATTACGATATCCGGCAAAACTTTACCTGGAGCGGCTCCTACCAGCTTCCGGGAGTAAACAATCCCATTGGCGGGACATTGCTGCGGAATTGGTTTCTGGATTTCAACTTCTTTGCCCGAACCGGCTTGCCGTTCGACGTGCAGGGCGTAAGCAGTTGCACCAGCAATGCAGGCACGTCCAATACCTGCCCGACGACCAATAACACGGGGCTGTTCGCGCTGGTGCGGCCCAGCCTGACGGGCCAGCCGATTTGGATTTCCAATCCGAACGCGCCGGGGGGGCGCGTGTTGAATCCGGCGGCGTTCGCGCTCCCCACGGGCTATCAGCAAGGGAGCCTGGGCCGCAATACGTTGCGCGGCTTTGGAGCCAACCAATTGAATTTATCGCTGCGGCGGGTCATTGCTTTGACCGAGCGGGTGCGGCTGAACCTGGGCCTTCAGGCGTTCAACGTTTTCAATCATCCGAACTTCGCCAATCCATCGCCGCAAGAAGGCGGAAATCTGGCGAGTCCGGAGTTCGGGCAAGTCACGCGAATGCTGAACACGGGTTTGGGCGGCGCGAGCGCGCTATATCAGGCGGGAGGACCGCGCTCGATGGAGCTGGCGGTGCGGTTGCAGTTTTGATGGGCGTGACACGTTTCCTTCGAGACTTTGGCGCGGCCTGCTTGGGAATGGCGCTCGCCTCCGCGCCCTTGCTCGGGCAGCAGAAGGCCCCGTCTCCCGACACGGGCGCGGATACTGGCTTTCCAGCGGCCCTGCGGCGCTTCTATTTCGGAATCCGCGTGGAAGACTTTCCCCTGCGGCTTTTCAACACGACCACCGCGCAATCTTCGACCCAGCAACCGATCGCCGATTACACATACTCGGGCAGCTCCAGCTCGCAGAAAGCCGCGCCAGCCGCGACGTTTGAATACACGATCAACCCCCGCCTATCGGTCGGAGTGGAGTTCTATTTGACTCACGTTAAGTTCATCCAGACCACGCAGGTGCGCACGGGATTACCCAGCCCGAATTCGAGCACCGACGACCGGCCGGTGACGACCTACGTGGAGAGTTCGACCGCCGATTATTGGGTTCTTCCGTTTCTGGTCCGCTATAACGGCTTGCGGTCGCGCGGATTCCTGCGCCACTTATACGGAGTGGCCGGGGCTGAATACCGGCGCGTGGGACGGGTGCGGACCGGCACGGACATCTATTATCCAGACGGCGGCGCCGGCTATACGGAGATTCCCGCGATTCCCACGCACTCCAATCAAATGGGAGGCGTGGTGGGGCTAGGGCTACGCTTTGTGGACGATTTGGGATTGAAGGTCGCGCCCGAGGTGCGCTTTATCCGGTGGGACAGCGCTACGTTCGAGGGGCCCAGCTACGTTTCCGCTCGGAGCCAGGCGGAAATCAGCCTGGGCTTCGCATTTTAGAAATGTCTGGAAAAGGCAGATTGCTGGCGCTGATTCTGGCCGCCGGAGTGGCGCAGGCCCAATCGATCATTCAAACGGTGCTTGGCGGCTCGCCGGTAAACGTTCCGGCGCTCTCGGCGACCTTGAACACTCCGGTGGGAGTGGCGGGAGACGCCGACGGAAATTTGTATGTCTCGGTGCAGGGACTGAATCAAATCGTCAAGATTGATACGAGCGGGATGGCGAGTGTATTTGCGGGAACAGGCGCCAACGGGTTTTCCGGCGACGGAGGTCCGGCGGCGAAAGCGGAGTTGAACAACCCCGTTGGGTTGGCCATGGACGCCAGCGGCAACCTCTATATCGCCGATTCCGGCAACAATCGAATCCGCAAAATTGCTCCGGACGGAATCATTTCCACCGTGGCGGGCAATGGAAAAGAGGCTTACTCCGGCAATGGCGGGCCGGCTACCAGCGCCGCTCTGAACTTTCCGCTTGCGGTGGCGGTGGACGCCGGTGGCAACCTCTACATTGCCGACACATCGAACTCGGTGGTTCGAATGGTGACGCCGGCCGGGATTATCACGACCTTTGCGGGCGTGAACAACGCGGCCAACGGAGGCGACCACGGTCCGGCCACCAGCGCGGCGCTCAATCAGCCCCAAGGAGTGGCCGTGGATGGCGCCGGCAATGTGTATATTTCGGATACCGGCAACAATACGGTCCGCGTGGTCGGAACAAATGGAATCATCAATCAATTTGCTGGAAATTATGGCGCCGGAAACACCGGCGACGGGGGCTACGCAACGAGCGCGCTGCTAAACGGGCCTACTGGACTGGCGATCGATCCATCCGGGAACGTCTATATCGTCGATCAGAACAATTATCGAATCCGGCGGGTGACGCCGCAGGGGATTATCTCAAATTACGCCGGGGCCGGCGTGCAAGGGGGGGCGGGAGACGGAGGAGTGGCGACAGGCGCGACGATGAATCCGCGCAACATTTTCCTCGACCAAAACGGAAACTTGTTCATCGCCGACGGAGGCAACAACCGCGTGCGCGAAGTGACGGCGTCGAATGGCGTCATCAACACGATCGCAGGCAACGGTCTGGCGGCCATTACTCCTCGCGGCCTGGTGTTGAAGGGCGACATTCTGTACTACTCGGATCTGGCCAGCAACCGCATCCGGTCGCTCAATTTGACCACCGGGCAGACGTCGGTGGTGGCGGGCACGGGCGCGGCGTCGTTCTCGGGCGATGGGGGCAGCGCGCTCACAGCCACGTTAAACGCCCCCCGCGGCCTGGCCATGGACAGCTCCGGGAATTTTTACATCGCCGACACCGGAAATCAGCGCATCCGCAAGGTGGATACCTCCGGCAACATCAATACCGTGGCCGGCAACGGCACAGCCTCGTCCACCGGCGACGGAGGAAGCGGAACGAGCGCCACGCTGAACAATCCCAACGATGTCGCGGTCGATTCGCAAGGGAACTTGTACATCGCCGAGACCGGCGGCGAGCGAGTCCGGCAGTTGTCGCCATCGGGAGTGATTTCGACCGTAGTCGGAGGCGGGAGCGATCTGTCGGGGACGGGGCTGGGGACCAATCAAAGCCTGAGCGCACCGAGCGGCGTGGCGGTGGAGCCGGGCGGAACGGTGCTGATCGCCGACTCCAGCCACAATCGCGTGCTTCGCCTGCGCGGCGACGGGACCATCGTGACGGTGGCGGGGGGCAATGGACCAGGCTATAGCGGCGATGCCGGCCCGGCGGCCTCCGCCAAACTGAGAAGTCCGGTGGGCGTCAGCGCCGATCCCAACGGGAATATCTATATCGTCGATTCCACCAACGATGCCGTTCGCCAAGTTGGCGCGGATGGAATTATCGCATCCGTCGCGGGGCTGCCGCCGAACTCCAGCGGCAGTGGAACGCCCGGCTATGACGGAGACGGCAGCCCCGCCACGGCATACGCGCTCGACTTGCCCACGGGCGTCATCGCAACCCCCAACTGTACGGTCCTGATCTCCGATACCGGGAACCATCGCATACGCCAACTCACGGTTGGCGTGCAGTACACCGTCACAACGAATCCGCCCGGATTGCAGGTGCTGGTGGATGGGCAGGCGGCGACCACGCCCGCGAGCTTCAATTGGCTGCCGGGAACGCAGCATGTGGTAGCTACGCCGGCTACCCAAGCGGGAGCCAGCGGAACGCAATACGTGGGATCGCCGGCGCAGACCATTTCGGTTCCGTGCGGTCCGGCGCGCCAGATTGTTACCGCGCAGGTTTCGGCGCAATACCTTTTGACCGTCACGCCGAGCCTTGGAGGGTCAATCGCGCCCGCGCAGAGCTGGCAAGACGCCGGGACGCAAGTGGCCGTGACCGAGAGTCCTTATCCCGGCTACGTGTTCTCCGGCTGGACCGGCGCTTGCAGCGGCACGGGCGCGTGCCAGGTTACGATGACGGGGCCGCAAACGGTAGGCGCGAACTTCACCGCATCCGGCGCCGGGCCGAAGCCTGTCATCAACAACGGAGGAGTGATCACGGCGGGAGCATACGGCGCATTCGCCACGATTGCGCCGGGAACCTGGATCGAGATTTACGGGTCCAACCTGTCGCCGGTAACCCGGCCGTGGGCTGCGGCTGATTTTACCGGAAACGCCGCCCCCGCGTCGCTCAGCGGAGTCACCGTAACCATCGGAGGCGTTCCGGCATATGTGGGCTACGTCAGCCCCGACCAGATCAATGCTCAGGTTCCCAGCGGACTCGCGCCGGGAACGGCGACCGTGGTGGTCGCCAACGGCTATGGGACCAGCGATCCAGCGAACGTCACGGTCGCCGCGACGGCGCCGGGGTTGTACGCACTCGCAAATGGATACGTGGGCGCTTTTGAAGGCGCCGCTCTGGTGGGAAGCCCTGGGAACCCCTCCGTGAAGCCGGGCGACGTCATCACATTGTATGGCGTCGGCTTCGGTCCGGTGACGCCTTCCGTAGCCGCGGGGCAGATCGCGACGGCCGGCGATACTCTGGCGACTCCGCTGACGGTGAGCATCGGGGGCGCCGCAGCCGCCTTAAGCTATGAGGGTTTGGCTCCGGGCGCGGTCGGACTTTATCAGTTCAACCTGGTGACGCCCGCGGTTGCGGCCGGAAATCAGCCGGTCGCAATCAACCTGGGCGGCGTGAGCGGCCGCCAGACGCTGTTGCTCGCGGTGGGTCAATAGAGGCTCACGGCGCCTCCCGTTCGCCGCCGGTTCGAAGCTGATATCCCGCCCCGCGAATGCTCAGAATCATGTTGCGCCCCGCGCCCAGCTTCCGGCGAATGCGGCTGATATGGGTATCGATGGCGCGGTCATAGGGCGACGACAGCCGCTTATAAAGATGCAGGCTCAATGCGTCTCGTGAAACCACCCGTCCGCGGCAGCGGATCAGATGCTCGAGGATTTCACATTCCATCGCGGTCAGGCGCAGCGGTTTGCCATGGAAGGTTGCGTCCCGATTTCCAGGAAAAAGGCACAGATCGCCAGCTTCAAGAAGATCGGCGCGCGAAGGACGCAAAGCCGCCGCGCGGCGCAAAATCGCCTCAACCCGCGCCAGCAATTCTTCGGGGAAAACGGGCTTTGAAAGATAATCGTCCGCGCCCAGATTCAAGCCCCGCACGCGATCGCCGGGATCCGCGGCGCTGGAAAGAATCAGAATCGGAATTTGAGACGTCTTCCGCAGGGCGGTGAGCAGATCGAACCCGCACGCTCCCGGAAGCGTCACGTCGAGGATAACAAGGTCGTAGGCGCAACTTTCGACGCGCTTTGAAACCACGGCGGCGTCCGGCTCGAAATCCAAAGCGTAGCCGCACTGGCGGAATAAACTCTCCAAAGCGGAATACAATTCTGTGTCCGCATCGACTAGCAAGAACCTCATAAACCTGTCGTCACCATTTCGAGAAGTTACTCTTCTTCACAAATCGTGCCCACATCGCCCTGATGTGAAATGGATGCGACGAAAGATGCGCAAGGTCGCCGGCAGGTTTCATCGGAGCGGAAACTGCGTTTCCGTTTGTGGAAAACAATGAGGCGGAATATGCCGATCGGCAAGCAGGAACATTGGCGAGTATTTACGTAAACACTTCTTTACAAGGAAATCGCAATAATTTGCCCGAGGTTTACGTCCGCTTACTTATTGCGGTTGCTTCAGAGGTTGTCATTCGAGGTTGGTTAAATGAAGGGAATGTCCTGGTGGCTGGGCTGCTGGCTTTGTTTGTGTGCAGGGCCGATAGCTGGGGCCAATTCACGGCCCTGGGAAAGGCCGCTCGATCAATGGTCGGAGGCAGATGTGATCCGGATACTGTCCGATTCACCGTGGGCGAAGCCGGCGGCGGCGCGGGCGCGCGGCCTAGCTGAAAGTTCGAGGCGATTTCACCGCGGCGATTCCTCTCCCTGGCCTGGCTCGGCGCAGGTCACAGTTCGTTTGGAAAGCGCGCTGCCGGTCCGGATGGCGCTGCTGAAAGCGGGAATCGCTCCGCCGGAGGATCATGGCGCGGAGCGGACCTGCATCGCCGTCGTTGAATTTGCGAACGGCTGGAATGGGGATTCGCTTGTGGCGGGAGACTGGCGCGACGCGCGGGCTTGGCTTGGGGCAACTGGCGCGGCTCCCATTCCGGCCGCGGAAGCGCGTCTTGTGGAGCGCGGCGCGAATGGCTTTGCCCTCGTATTCGTATTTCCGGCGGACGGCGATCTCATAAGTCCCCGCCTGTTGCAGCTTCCTTTTCTCAAGCGCGATCTAAAAACCCTCGATTTTCTAGCGGAGATAGGATTCTTTGAAGTTGAGCGGCGCTTTTCGGCGGCGGCGCTAACGTTCCATGGGAGACGGGAGTTCTAAGCCGGAGTTTTGCGCCGGCCCGCGCTTCGCTACGACGCCAATGTGCGTACTGGTTCTGTTCCTGCTGCCCATCGCCGCGGCGCAAGGGGCCAAGACCCTCGATATGTATTTCATCGACGTCGAAGGCGGCCAGTCCACGTTGCTCGTATCGCCGGGCGGGCGAAGTTTACTGATCGACGCGGGCTATGCGGGCTAGGGCGGAAGCGATGCGGACCGCATCGACCAAGGCCGCCAAAGCCGCGGGGGGGAAACACATCGACTATTTAAAGACTTGGAGGTGACCGTAGTTGCCTCGGCGGGCAGAATCGTACAGAGGGCCGGCGATCCCAATCCGTTCTGCGCCGGGCTCTCGCCCCGTCCGGAAACCGAAGGGGAGGAAGCGGTGAGAATTCCGAATCGGCGGGCGTGCTGGTTTAGTTCGGCAAATTCCCGGTCTCGCGGACTTGAAGATCTCTGGCAGCTTCACTTCTCGGTGGCCGGCGGCAGCGAAGCCAATTCAGC
>Ga0070738_10006232_pt1 | contig 12645 bp, 13 predicted proteins | sample Coa_R2_2_FD_66446 | JGI IMG/M metagenome (GOLD analysis project Ga0070738, IMG submission 66446) | Surface soil microbial communities from Centralia Pennsylvania, which are recovering from an underground coalmine fire - Coalmine... | ecosystem: Environmental > Terrestrial > Soil > Unclassified ... | reverse complement strand
AATCAGTTTCCTCCATCTGCAACAAATGATGAACGGGGCAGGAGAGTTCAGTCGCACCAGCAACGCCCTGGAGAAGCACCTCCATCCCCGGTAACTCGAACGTTGACGCGCCGACAACGGGGCCGGAAAAGGAACGCGTTCGACGGACAAGATCGCGCAGAACACTCTGACCGTGGGCAACCGCCACTGTCCCACTGCGATCACGATAGACGTTCGTCAATATCCCCGAGAAGAGTACTGCGTTGTCGCTGCCAGGCGGTTGCCACTTCACTTTCGCGCCAAGGATGTCCGCCAATCGCGTGCCAGTCCCCAGGGTCACGCTCGCCGTTAGTACGGGGTGCTCGTTGAGGGCCTCCACGAGGCACACATGGTGGACAGCCTCGACGCGCACTTCCGGGTCTGAAAACACAGGGGCGAACTGCATAACTTCAGGTGCCTGCCAACATGTGCTAGAGATTTACTTTAGAACTGTCAAAGTGCACTGAAACTTCGTCCGGCTTTCCGAGGAGGCTCTGGCGCTTAATGTGATAAGCAGTCACCGCCAGCGACTCAGTGAAGACCGTCGGCTTTGAAGCTGACCAGGAGAGCGACCAATGGGTCACGAGCATTCGCTTCATTTTCACCGCCAGCACGGCGACTGACGCACCTCCAGACGGCCGCTCGTAGGTCAATGTGGCCTCGGGCCACGCGCTGTCCTGTTTATCCCGGTTATTCCATTCACGACTCGTGATGGCAACACGAGCGAACTTCAAATCGCCCGTCTCCGCAGACGCGTCACGCGCAATTGAAACGTCGCCGTGGGTGGGCCGGTGGACGCGGCCCTCGTGCTCGGTCGCAGCGATCCTAGGACCGAGGATGTGAACCCTAGTCCCACTACCAGTGATCTCGCCAGGGAACTCGAACGTCGACATGATCTCAATCCTCCGCACTAGTCTTTGTTCGCAGCGGCGTGCACCACGACATCCTGCTCAGCGAGCCTGTCGAGCAACTTTTCGCCATATGTGTAATTATACTTTCGGCAATAGAGGACAATTGATTCGGTGGGCTCGCCAAAGGCATCATCTAGCTCGACCTGCATGACCTGCGTCTCGTGCAGGTCCCACATGCCAACCACAGGCTGACCCATCCCTGCATCGTTCACGAAGATCAGCTGAGCCGGAACGAACCACGTCTCGCCAGTGGAGTCTTGGCCAAATTGATACGTTGAAGCAGCGACGTCGGCTTCGGTTCCGTGGCTGGCATCCCGCCTAAGGTAGATCCAAAGGCCGGCGGCCTCGGACCCACTGAGCTTCGACTTTAGGTGAATCTCCATTTGAAGCGACTGGATGCCGGTAAGCTCGCCCTTGCCACTAAAGTCCCCGCCGCCCGCCCCCCCCTTGAACTTCCCGTTCAACCCAAGCCTGACTGCCATTCGTTGGTCTTCCTTTCAGCCGCTAGGCTTCTTGCCGAGGAGTACTCAGATCAGCCTCGACCGAGAATTCCTCGACGCCTTCCTTGAGCTCGACGTTTATCTTGTGAAACTGAAACTTCTTCCCATCGGCACGGATCTTGACCTTGCTGTTTGTCCAGTCGACCCAGGCCTTCTCGAACGGTTTGCCTGGTCCTGACAGATTCGCGAGCTTCATGTGTAACGCCTGCCCTACACTGCGCGCCTCTGCGTCGTTCGCGGGGCTTCCCATTGCCTGCTCGAGGTGATGTGTAACGACTTTGCGTAGCCACGCGTGTCCGAGCGTCTTTTCCAGACCGAAGCGGCTCGTACTCCACGCAGTGCAGGAGGAGTTGTAGCTATGCACGATTCCGTCGCCAGGCGCATCCGCGGACTTCTTGACGAAGATTACACTGACCTTTTCCAAGTCCTGCTTGTTGCCGAGTACGGATGGACACGCCAACTCTTTAGCCCAGACGATGTCGTTTCGAGGTCCAATCGGACTGTCCGTGAAGGAATGATCGGAATCGACTTTCTCCTGCCGGTAGACCTTGCCCAAGAGAGGAAACGCAGGGAAGACACAGACGTCCGCATCCTCGTATTCTGTCCGCCTGCGAGCAACAATGGGATTGGCTACCGCGACGACATTGCGGAACGTCTTCGCGGCGTCAGTGTACGCTTCGAGCTTCTTTACTGACGAGCCCTCACCGTCACCCGCTACAAACGGCGCATTCGGTCCTAGATCCTCGGGGTCAACGTTGGCAAACGCGACAAACGACCCCTTCGAGGCCTTGTCCGCGATGTACTGCATCTGGAGTTTACCCTCAATGTTTGCGCCAAGACCCATTACGGCGCACATCCGGGTAATGAAATCGCTACTCTCGATAGGGATGAACGTGACTGGGTATTCGGTCCTGTTGTCTCCTGGGTCAGTAGCGCGGCCCCATAGCGGGTGCGGATCCATCGCGATGTCCATGAGTGACACCTCGCCCAGCGCCTCGGCCATGTCGTCCTTTGTTGGGCTTTGATTGATAAGGAAGACGGATCTAGCCTGCCCCTCACAGCCCGACTCCATGAAGAACGCGCCAATGCTTCGGACGTTTCGCTCGAGCAACCGCTGGGCTTTCAGGGTCTCCTTCATCGCATTGCCGAACGTCGTCTCAATGCCATTCAGCTTGGCCTCGGCGGCCTTCTGAACTGACTCACGCTTCGATAGATCGCAAGTTTCCAAAAACTCAATGAGTGCGTCCACGCGTGCAAGGTGATATTCGAGCGCCTGAGACACCTCCTCCTGCATCTTCCAGTACGCGCCATCGGTTCCATGCTTCCTCTTGTGCTTTGTCAGCCTCTCCTCCTCTTGGTCCAAAGCTGCGTCTGAGACACTCCCGACGCTCGGCAGCTTTGCCTTACCGTTCTCCGATGCGAGATTGAACGGCCACGATGGGAGAAGCTTGTTCACGTCCGAGTTCTTCGTCTTGTCGAGCGTCCTGTCGCGCTCATCCTCAATATCAGTCATTGGTTGCCTCTTCGGGGAACTTCTGAACGAACTTGGCAAGTCGCACTTTCACGCGGTCCCGCTCGGTCTTCAGCCATGCTAGGAAGTCTGGTCCAATTGGCTCACCACTCTCGACCCGGTCACGCAATGCGCTCACGGCAGCGTGCGAAAGCCGCAGGCGCAGCAGAAGCCCCGGCCCCTGACTTCCGTCGGACGCTCGCATGTTGCGGACAACGGCGTCGGGATTGAAGTGGTCAGCGAGGTCGGGGTTTCCGTGAACCTTTTGCCAATAAGCGACCTTTTGCTTACTCTCACTTCCATTCTCGTCCTTGAGAGTGACCTCCAACTCCGGCTTGCAAACACGGGCTACGTCCACCATCCCCTTAATCTGTTCAGGGACGAAGGACGGACTCCCACGCGGTCGCACTTTGCCGGGGATCCGAACGACTAACGCAGTCTTTAGCGGATCGAGACGAACCTCGCCTCGATCCATAATCTCATCCTCGATGACCTTCCATTCGACACTCATGCTGCCCCATCCTCGGCTCTCAGGGTCTCTATCGATTCGACAGTTACGTCGACGTGTGATTCTTCCGATGCCATTAGAATTCGTCGCGCGACGGCGGTCTCTACCTCGCGTTCGAAGAGAGTGCGAAGTGCACGTGCCCCCACCAAGGGATCGTGGCCTCTAGAGAGGAGTTGATCGCACACGGCCCCGATGATTGTCACCGAGGCACTGAACTCCCCAATCTGCACCGAGGCGACGCGACCGCCATCGGGTCTGGTTGTAACGCTGGCGGCAGTCCCGGATAAGTGGCCACGGTCTGCTGCGATTCGCTGAACGAGTTCACGGAGGTAGACGTCGAGAATGGCGGACAATTCGGCGGTATCGAGAGGCTGAAAGATCACCGGGTCGCCAATTCTGCTAAGAAGTTCTGGCGGGAATCCAGGGAGCCCGAGCAGCGCTCTTTGAACAACGCTTTCGGGCGAGCGCGCGCTCGAGTTCCTTTCGAAGATGCACCTTGCCTCGGTCCGAAGCAAGTCGACCGCAGTTGGTGTTGGCTCGGGCAAGGATCTGAGGACTTCCGCAAGTACGCTTTGAACGCTCGCTTGGGTCAACTCCCCAGCCTTTCTAAGTGCACTGATCCGTTGGGTGAGCTCCGCAGTCTTCGAGAGGAGTAGGGCGCCGACATTCGAGGTCATGACGATCACGGTATTGGAGAAATTGACCGTGCGTTCGTGAGCGTCTGTCAGACGCCCGTCGTCGAACACCTGAAGGAAGATGCGCCAAACGGTCGGGTGCGCCTTTTCGAATTCGTCGAGCAGGACGAGTGAGTACGGACGGCGGCGAACAGCCTCTGTAAGGCGGCCGCCGCTCTCGAAGCCAACGTACCCCGGATCAGAGCCGATCAGCCGATTGCGCGCGGTATCGGCATTGAACTCCGACATGTCAAGGCGGATGACGGCACCGGGGGAGTCGAAGAACTCTTCGGCCAACGCCTTAGCAAGCTCTGTCTTCCCAACACCGGACGGACCAGCAAAGAACAACACGGCTCGCGGACGCGAAACGGGATTGAGTCCGGCCATTGACCGCTGAATCGCACGTGCCACTGTTCGCACCGCGCGTTGCTGGCCAAACACCCGCTGCGCCAAGCTGTTTTCGAGACCTAGTAGCCGCTCCCTGCGGTCCGCGCTCATTCGGTTGATTGGAATGCCAGTGCGCACAGACACGGCGCGGAGAACGTCTTCTCTGCAGACCTCCGGGCGGACGCTGCTTGATCTGTCATGCAGGGCGCGTTCAGCGCCGATTTCATCCACGAGGCCGAGCTCGCGTGCTGGTGACCTCACGTCACCGATGTATCGACGTGCGATCGTGGCGAGGTCCCTCAGCGCATCCTCACGGTAGGTGACGCCATGGTGCCGCTCGTAGTCTGGGACTACGCGATGGAGAATTTGTTCAACATCGGCGATGCTCTGCTCGGGTATATCCACCGGCTGAAATCGCCGCTTCAGCGCAGCGTCCTTCTCGAAGTCGCGATACTCAGCGTAGGTCGTGGCTCCCACGCACCACAGCTCGCCACGCGCTAGAGCGGGCTTCATGAGGTTGGCCGCGTCCATTGCGCCAGCGGTCTTGCCGAGTCCCAGCAGTTGGTGGATCTCGTCGATGAAGAGAATGATCGCACCGTCAGCGGCTGACAATTCGCGAAGCAGCGCCTTCAACCGTTCCTCGAACTCTCCCCGATATTGCGCCCCAGCCACAAGTAATCCCATGTCGAGACTGATCACGCGCTTGTTGTGTAGACGAGACGGAACATTTCCCTTGACGATTCTATGGGCAAGGCCTTCGACGATCTTCGTCTTTCCAACGCCAGACTCGCCTAGCAGGATGGCGTTGTTCGCCTCCTTTCGGCCAAGAATCGAGATGACTCTGTTGATTTCGACGTCCCGTCCAATGACGTCCTGTAGCTTCCCCTGGGTGGCCATTTCGGTAAGATCGATACCAAAGGCTGCCACGTGCTTCGTTGATGTTGCCGGGGAAGACACAACTCCAGCGTTTGCGCGGACAATCCGTGCGTCGTCGAGGGCAGTGCCGGTGAGTCCATAATCGATCAGTAACGGAACTAGCGGGTGACCGCGATAGTCTAGAATCGCAGCCAACATGTCGAGCCAGGCGAGGCTTGCTCCCGATGGCCTTCGCTTAGTGGAGTCTACGGCCCGCTCCAGCTCGGGGTGAGCTGAAGGAACGGTTCTGGTGACAAGGGAATTGGCGATGATGTGCAATGCGTCCGAGAAGCCGTTTTCGGTGCGGGGCTGCCCATCCAACCTCCGCAGGAGTCGTGCTACCGAACTTCGGCTTGCGTTCTCCCAGTCTGCCGAGCGAACAATCTCTTTGAGTACGCTTCGGTCGTCATTTACTTCAATCCACATCAGGTGCAGGACGTCGACGAAAGGGTGATTCTCCCGCTTCGCGAAGTCTGTTGCGGGACGAACACGCTTTTCTTGCGTGAACTCATCAAACTTTGTCCAGTCCGGATCACTCACGCGGCGAGCCTTGGACCCAGCGAGATGTTTTCGTTGCGCGGGTAACTGCACTCGGGAATCTCATGGTTCACGCTCGATTGCCTCGCCCGTTACGACGATGCTCGGGGCGCGTTCGCAGAACACGCGGGCAACCCCGAGGATCATGCTGCCGCAGACCGCCCTCTCGTAGGGGCCGGGGCCGGGCCCCTTTATGGCTCCAGGGGTACTAGCCTCTGCGGTACTAAAGCGGAGTCGATAGCGAACATGCGCTGGGAGCAGTCGATCGAGAAGGGCTTCCGCGCGGTCCGAGACGTCGCCATTGCGAAGACACGCCTCCAATAGATGAGGCGCGACGGTAAGGCCCACCGAGATCGTTCTTAAGATCCCCGGCCCAACCGCTCCAAGCACCGTATACCGACCCGTGGCGCCTCCTTTGGTCGCGCTCTCGAGGGCGAGGGGGGAACCCACACCGTCCCACGCAATCGTCACTTGAGCGTTGATGTCTCGAAGTTCGGCGGCGACGATGCTCTCGAGGGTGCGGACAAAATCGGGGGACGGTTCGAGAGCCCAAAGATAAGGGGCTGCGTGGCTGAGCCTCTCGCTCGTGTGCCCCATGGTTGCCTTCCCCCTTAGGGTATTCTCCTATCCTCACGGGTGGCCTTCAAGGCCATGTCGTCCGCAAGGCGTGCAGAGTTGTTGCGAGCGCCGCCAAGCCCAGTAGGGCGAGTAGCCGGAGCGCCTGCGGGAGCGCGAGATTGGAAGTTTGGCACGTGGGAATCAATCATCGAGATTGATGATGTGTCCGTTTGGCGCCAGCAAGACTCCCGTTCGGGTGCTTGCGTGTGCGAGGGCAGGGCCTCGACATAGGCGAGCGGATTCGCAATGTGCGCAAGTCTGTTCCCCCGCGGGTCTGACGCCATTTGAGCCGCGACACAACGCCCATTGCAGGGGAGAGATCCTCGTGACCGCTTCAATCCATTGGTGGCGCAACTGAGGCCGTCGGCAGGAGACGCGGAAGCGGCAGCCCTGACGTCTATACTCCTAGAGTCCGGCGTGCAGCACGGTAGGCAGCGCGCGCGATTCTCTCGACACGCCGCTCGGCGTCTTTATCGTAGAGAAGCTGACCGTAGAAGTTCTGTGTGGACTGATCTGCTGGTTCGAGCTTTGGGAGTTGTCGCACGGGCGCCCAGCCCCATAGGACAGGCGACGGCGGGCGCCCACGCCAACGGCCGCCAAGCCCGGCGAGGTACGCCGGATAGTGGCGGGACGCGAGATCGACTACTTCGAGCCGACCTCGAGGGTGCTCAAAGAAGAACCAACTGTGCTCCTCAACGATCTCCTCGGCAGCATCGTGGAGGAGCCAGCCCGCGGCCAACTCGTATTCTCGTCCCAACAAGACGCCGGCAAGGAAGCAGCCGGCGGCGGCATACTCGAAGCACTTATAGAGACCCTTTGATCGCGTCTCGCGAACAACTGCGGTGTGCACTGCGGAGCGATCGCGGCTCGCACTCTCCGTGAGGGCAACTTCCCTGGACGTGGGAGCAGCCTACGGGGCAAGGGCTCCGGCCACTGCCCCTTCGCTACGGGTGTCTTTGCGGTTTGCTTTCGCGTCAATCACCCTCCACGCGCGAGCCATCAGCCCAAAGCCTAACGCACCGTCTCCAGCCATCGTGACCGCTGATCCGGGAATAGGTGTCGATACCGACGGGCAGTCTCCGCGTTCGTGTGTCCCATGAGCTCATTGATCTCTCGCTGGTCGACGCCAGCCCGCGCCAGGTTGCTCTCGAAGCTATGCCGTAGGTTGTGGTAGCGGACGAGCGCGAAATCCGTAGTTTCCAACGTTCGCTCCAGTCTTCCGCTCAGAATGGCGGGAGCGATCGAAGTGCCGGGCATCTCTCCCGGAAAGAGGTACCCGACGTCGCCCTCCTCCCGAAGTGCCTCGAGAATCGTACGGAGCCGAGGAACAAGCCCAATCCGGCGCGACGTCTCACGAGTCGACCGGGACTGCTTCCGTGAACGGAGAATGAGCTCCGGCCGCCGCCCATCGAGCATCACGTCGGGCCAAATCAGGCGCGTGATCTCACCACGCCGCGCGCCCGTATACGCGGCGATGGCCACAGGGATGAAAGAGAAGGTTCCCTGCACGACCTCGAGCAGCTCGGCAACCTCGGCCCATGTGAGTATGCGAGCGCGGCGAAGAGCTCGCTGCTGCTCGCTGGTGTAGGTGCCACGCCGGATCCGATCCTCAATCTCCGCACCGGTCATGAACGCGGGCTGCTCGACACCAACCCTATGGAACTTCCTGATCCGGATCACAGCTTCTTGGTGAAGAAGGCCCGTCTCCACGGCGAACGTGAATACGTTGCGGATCGTGTCCAGCTCCTTGTTGACGGTGACGGGCCCCACCCTCCCCCTTCGCCCATCGCGCCGCTCGGCAACCCTGAAGCGCTTGTAGTCCTCGATCACGTCTCCGGCCATCTCGGTCGCGGCCCTACTCCACCGTCTCGTCCTCCGGAGGAAGCGCTCGACATGGCCCAGGTGGATGCCTTCGGTGGCCCAGGTGCTTTCGGCTTTCGCAGGAGGCTTCGAATACTCCCGATACCGCGCGAGAAGCTCCGACACCGAAATGGTCGGTACCGGCGCCTCTCCCCTGCGGCTTGGGCCGTCGAACACCCTCGATCGTATGAGCAGCTGGTTCGACTCGACGAGTCGAGCGACCTGCTCGGTGAGCGTCTGAATCGCGACCAACAGCTCGCTCGCCGCGCCTCCTGCGCTCGGGGTCGACCGGCGTGCCTCCATGTGCACCTCCATGTCACTACGTCGAGCCCTATCCTCCGACCGGGTTCGATGACGCAAGTCAGTGCGTCGCGCGTAGAGTTGAGCGGAGCCATCGCTGAGCGGCGCTGAGCACTTCCCGTCAGCCCGAGCCGGCACTCCTCAGCGCCACCGTTAGCATAATCTGACACCGGCCGTTGGATGACGCGAACGGTGGAGCTAGACTGGCCACGTGAGGAACGACCGGGAACTCAGAACAGCTACTCGTCCACGTCCGCGTTCGGTGGCTGACGTGCTTGATGCGCTACAAGCGAGCGGGCGCTACACGTTCCGGAACGAGGAACTGTGCACAGCAACGGGCGCTTCGCCCCTCGCCGTCGAAGCGGCTCTCCGGAGGCTTTCGAAGAAGCAGCGCGTCGTTACGCCTAGGCGGGGCTTTCATGTGATCGTGCCTCTCGAGTATCGGAGTGCGGGAACTCCGCCGGCCGCATGGTTCATTGACGACCTCATGCTATTCCTCGAACAGCCCTACTACGTCGCCCTCCTCAGTGCCGCGGCGCTCCATGGCGCGTCGCATCACAGCCCCCAAGAGTTTCAGGTGATGACCGATCGCCCGATACGCCCGATCGAGCTTGCGCGTCTCCGGATCCGTTTCTTCAAGAACGGCTCCCTTCAGGACGCTCCGACGGCCTCGATTAAGACGGAGACGGGCTCGATGCTCGTTTCGACTCCGGAAGGAACGGCTCTCGACCTCGTTAGATACGCCTCGAGTGTCGGACACCTCGACAACGTGGCGACAGTCGTCTCTGAGCTCGGAGAGAAGCTCTCCGAGAAGGGGCTCGTGGATGCCGCAAGGAAGGCGAGCGAGCGCAGCACCGTGCAGAGACTCGGCTACCTTCTCGACCTCGTGGGGGTCGACGAGATCACCGGGGCGCTCGCGAAGTGGGTTGCGAAGAAGGCGCCCCGAGTCGCGCGACTGCGGAGAGATCGCCCGGTGAGAGGGCTTCCGATCAACCGGCGCTGGCGGCTCGTGGTCAACGACAAGGTCGAGGCCGAGGCTTGGCCGGCTTACCGTTAGCGGGGAGGTTGAGGAGCCTCGGGCGCGAACGTCCGCTCCACGTACTCGCGTGACTTTTGCCGAATCGTCGCGAGCAACAGCGCGAGAGCCTCGAGCCGCTTCTCGGGCGGAAGCTTGAACACGTCCGCCATGGTCACGACGGGATCCTGCTCTACCTCGTAGCCCTTGAGGATCACCCGCGAGTCGTGCATGACCTCAACTCTCCACGCATCTTCTGGCCGCGAGGACCGACGCGATCGACTCACACATGGAAACTTCCGCCTGAGGTAGTTCGTGGAACTGCGCCTGACGGCTGCTGGTTACGACGAAAACCCGAAGCACGCGCTCGGAGCGATCCGCAACAACATCGAGCTCGTCTACAAGAACCAGCGCGACGTGAACAAGTTCGGTCCCGTGCTCGCGGAGGCGGGGCTCGATGGCTTCCTCGCGGACCTGCTCGAGAGCGAAGACCGCGCGAGGTAGAGGCTCGTCTTTCTCCGTCACTGCTTGAGAAGCCGCTCGAGAGCCTCCCGAGTCCCGCGAAGGACCTCCTCCACGTCGGGCAGCGACGGAACGAAGGGGCCGAGAGAGGCTTTCCATCCCTTCCTGACCTCCGCGAGGAGACGCTCATCGAAGACGTCGGCCAAGGTCGCGATCGCGACGTTCCGGTGGGTGCACTTCTGGGGGAGGATGTCCCGGACCTTCGCCCAGGCGATCCTCCCCTCGGGCAGACGCGCGAGGTTCCACAGGTCGAAAAAATCACGGGCACGCGATCGGGCCCAGCCCTTCGCCTCAAGCTTCGCGAGAGTCTGCCTCGTTGCGCGGAGCTTCTCTGCGGCGATCTCCTCGAGCGTGTAGCAACGGAGGGTCGTCTCGAGCTCTTCCTCGTAACCGTGTCCCACGGGCAAGGCGATCGGCGGGAGGAGGACGGGCTCGTCGTGCGTCACCTCGATGAAAACGGGGACCGCGGGCTTCTTCTGCCAGGGTAGCTGCGCCCGGATTTTGAACGCCTCCTGGCCGGTCGGGTGCGGCTCCTTCTCCTCGTACCGCTCGATCGTGAGAACGGTCGCGCCGTGCTGCTGGGCCGCCTTCTGCGCCTCGGCGATCGCGGACTGGAGCTCCCGCTCGAGGGCGGCTCCCTTGGGCGCATCGAGCGCCGTGAAGTCGAGGTCCTCGGAGAAGCGGTAGTCGCCCAGATGGACCTTCTTCAGCGCCGTGCCGCCCTTGAAGACGAGCGTATCCCGCAGCAACGGGGTGCGAGAGACCCCATGGAGGACGTAGCTCTGGACGTAGTCACGCTCGACGACGATCTGGGTCACCGGGCCGGCCTTCGCCGCGTTCTGGATCCGGATCTGGAGCTTCTTCATTGGGTCGTCTCGGAGGCGAGGTTCTCGCGGACGTGCCAGGCGGAGTTCATGGGCCCGCGCGCCGGCCGCGTCGGATCGAGGGGGCGGTAGCCGTTGATCGGCAGGTCCCGGAGCGGACGGAGCACCTTGCGGCTCGCGCCCGCCTTCTCGAGCGCCCAGCCGAGCCGCTTCGCGACCGAGGCCTTCCCGTACGCCAATGCGTGCTTGACGAGCCGCTCGAGGTCGAGCTCATGCATGTGGGCCTCGAGGATGCCAAGTCCCTCCGACAAGCCGCCGAAACGCCGCGGCAGCGCGAAGCAGTCGAGCAGCGCGCGCTCGCGGTCGAGGACCTTCACCTTCGAGTCGCCCATCCAGACCTCTTCGAGACCGAAGAAGTGGTGAGGGACGACGGTTACGAACTCGAAGCGATCCTCGCCCACGGTCCACGTCGCGTCGCCCTCGCGCGCCTTGCCGCGCATCGAGGGCGTCACGACCTTCTTCGGCGTCGTCAGCGTGACCGTCCTGGGGATCTGCTCGGTGAGACCGTGGTGATTGAGTGCGGACCACCCGCTCACCGCGCTCGGTTCGACGAGCGCCTCGCCGACGGCGAACGGATGTGTCCGGGGGCCCTCGGTAATCCCGGCAAGCGCATACGTCCCATGCTTGAGGCGCCGGACCAGACCAGCGCCGGCAAGGCTGTGGAGGAGGACGGGGAGGTAGCTCTGCGCGATGCCGAGGGTCGTTGCGATCCCGCGCGCCTCCGCGACGCGGAATGTCTGGAGCCCGCGCTCGGAGAGCTCGCGGACTAAGGCGACGCCAAGACCACCGTAGGTCCGAACCACGCTCAACTATACTACTGCGATCATTAGCCTAAAGCAAATGGCCACAGTAGATAGAGAACGGCCCTCGCAACGGGTTGCCCCGTCAGGAAGCCACGAAGAAAGCGGACTCCGCCTCACGCGAGGTACTGGAAAGGTTCGGAGATCCGGGGCAAGCCTTGAAAAGGCTTGCCGCCTCAACGCACCGCAGTGCAAAGACTTGCGAGTCCGTGCGGGGTCCCCCAAGAAATGCTCCCGAACCCTTCCCTCACCGCCTTGCGCAAGTCGCTGTTTCTTAGGTGCTTGCGCGTGCGAAGGCACCAACGCCAAAGCCGTAGGTCGGGGGGGTCGCTTCCGATGGAAGGTGCTACTTTGGAGCCGACAACTAGCAACGCTGTTTCCTGCGTTGATGCCGCTTCTGTTCTGGCTTCGATAGCCCTCACGAGTCTCTTTTCTTCTTCGGGCGGCGAGGCTGGACGTGTGCGTCCCTGACAAACGAAAGTGGATCAGGCGCTATCAATTCCTACCGAAGCATTGAGCGTGCAAGCGCATGCAGCGACGTGCACGCGCCTTCCCCCAAGGTATACCCCAAGGTATGATTTGTCAGTTCGCAAACGTCGCCCGTGTGGTAACTTCCAGCGACGGCTCACGGCTTCATAAGCCGTAGGTCTCCGGTTCGAGTCCGGAAGCCGCTAACGCAGGGAATC
>Ga0070738_10006229_pt1 | contig 12651 bp, 15 predicted proteins | sample Coa_R2_2_FD_66446 | JGI IMG/M metagenome (GOLD analysis project Ga0070738, IMG submission 66446) | Surface soil microbial communities from Centralia Pennsylvania, which are recovering from an underground coalmine fire - Coalmine... | ecosystem: Environmental > Terrestrial > Soil > Unclassified ... | reverse complement strand
GCCTATATGACGGCGAAGGGCGATGACCGCATCAAGAGCGCCACCTATTTCGTCGCGCTGACCGACTTCTCCGAGGCGGGCGAGATCTCCGTCTTCATCGATGAGGAGCAGCTTCAGGCGCTCGAGGAGCGGATGAGGAGCCATGGCTATCTCGACGGCGCGGACATGGCGACGACCTTCAACATGCTGCGCGCCAACGACCTCATCTGGTCCTTCGTCGTCAACAACTATCTCCTCGGCAAGGAACCGTTCCCCTTCGATCTCCTCTATTGGAACAGCGATTCGACGCGCATGCCGGCGGAGATGCACAGCTTCTATCTCCGCAACATGTACAAGGACAACAAGCTCGTCGTGCCCGGCGGCATCACGCTTGACGGCGTGCCGATCGACCTCTCGAAGATCAAGACGCCGAGCTTCCTGCTATCGACGAAGGAAGACCATATCGCGCCCTGGAAATCGACTTATGCCGCGACGCAGATCTATGGCGGACCGGTGAAGTTCTGCCTCGCCGCATCCGGACACATTGCCGGCGTGGTCAATCCGCCGGGACAAGGCAAATATGGACATTGGGAAGGCACGAAGCTGCCGAAGAACCCCGAGGACTGGCTCGCCCAGGCCAAATATGTCGAGGATTCCTGGTGGCCGAGCTGGGAGAGATGGGTGGCGAAATACGCCGGCGGCCATGTCAAGGCGCGCAAGCCCGGCGACGGCAAGCTGCAACCGCTGGAGGACGCGCCAGGCTCCTATGTGAAGGTCAAGGCGAATTGAGCGGCTTCAGCGGTATTCCTTCGCCAGACGCACATACTGCGCCGGCAGGTGCTCGATATAGCGTTTCTCCTCGGAGGTGAGGTCGCGCAGATAGCGCGCGGGCGTGCCCGCCCAGAGCCGCCCTTTGGGCACGCGCTTGCCGGGCGTCACCACCGCCCCTGCGGCGACCCAGCCGCCCGTCTCCACCACGGCGCCATCCATGACGCAGGCCTTCATGCCCACGAAGCTCGCATCTTCGAGCGTGCAGGCATGGATCAGGCACATATGTCCGATCGTGACATTGGCGCCGATCCGCGTGCCCTCCGTGAGCTTGCTCGAGACATGGATGACGGTGCCGTCCTGAATATTCGTATTCTCGCCGACGCGGATCGGCGCGATGTCGCCGCGCAACACGCAGCCGAACCAGACGTTGCTCCCGGCCGCGAGCTCGACTTGGCCGATCAGCACGGCACCCGGCGCGACCCACGCCTCGGGCGATATACGGGGCCGCGCGTCGCGGAAGGGCAGGATGAGCGGCGCGCTCATCGGGAGAGCGGCTCGTTGAGGCCGCTGCGCTCCGGCAGGCCGAGCATCAGGTTCATGTTCTGCACCGCCGCGCCGGAGGCACCCTTGCCGAGATTGTCGAGAAGCGCCACGAGCCGCGCCTGTCCGCCCCGGTCCGCGCCGAAGACATAGAGCTTCATCCGGTTGGTGCCGTTGAGGCCCTCGGGATCGAGGCTTTTCAGCCCGTCCGCTTCGACCAATGAAGCCACTTCGATGAAGGGCTCGCCGGCATAGGCTTCGGCGAGCGCGGCCCAGACATCCTTGAGACGCACCCGCGGCGTCACCGGCAAGGCATCGAGATGAAGCGGCACTTCGACGATCATGCCCTGCGCATAGCGGCCGACGGCCGGCGCGAAGAGCGGCCGATGGACGAGCCCGGTATGCGCCTGCATCTCCGGCACGTGCTTGTGGGCGAGATTGAGCCCGTAGATGCGATAGGGGACGCGCGTATAGGCAGGCGAGGCTTCGTTCTCGAATTCCGCGATCATGCTTTTGCCGCCGCCGGAATAACCGGAGACGGCGTTGACGGTCACCGGCCAATCCTTCGGCAGCAGTTCCGCCGCGATGAGCGGCCGCACGAGAGCGATGAAGCCGGTGGGATAGCAGCCGGGATTGGCCACCCGCCGCGACGCGGCGATGTCGGCGCGCTGCGTCCGCGTCATTTCCGGAAAGCCATAGCTCCAGCCCGCGTCGGTGCGATGTGCGGTCGAGGCGTCGATGACGCGTACCGACTTGCTCTCGATAAGCCCGACCGCCTCGCGCGCGGCCTCATCGGGCAGGCACAGGATCACCAAATCGGCGCTGTTGAGGAGATCGCGCCGCGCCGCCGCGTCCTTGCGCCGCGCGGGATCGATCGAGACGAGTTCGATGTCGCGCCGGCCCTTGAGCCGCCGATGGATCTGAAGACCGGTCGTTCCGGCCTCGCCGTCGATGAATACCTTTGGAGCCATACCGACCCCCTGCAGTCACAATTGCCCATAAGAAAGGGGCGCTTCGATCCCGACCGAAGCGCCCCCGCGACACCGATATGCGCGCGTCAGCGCTTCGAGAATTGGAAGCTGCGTCGGGCCTTGGCCTTGCCGTATTTCTTGCGCTCGACCACGCGGCTGTCGCGCGTGAGGAAGCCTTGCGCCTTCAGGATGGGCCGCAATCCCGGCTCGTAATAGGTGAGCGCCTTGCTGATGCCGTGCCGCACCGCGCCCGCCTGCCCCGAGAGCCCGCCACCCGCCACGGTGCAGACCACGTCGTATTGGCCAAGCCGCTCGGCGACCGCGAAGGGCTGATTCAGCAACATGCGCAGCACGGGCCGCGCGAAGTAGATCGGGCTGTCGCGCCCATTGACCGTGATCCGTCCCGTGCCGCGCTTGATCCAGACGCGCGCCACCGCATTCTTGCGTTTGCCGGTGGCGTAGGCGCGGCCCTGCGGATCGAGCTTCGGCTTTGCTTCCTCCGGCGCCGCCTGCGTCTGTGCGGCCGCGGCGCCACTCAGCGCGTCGCGCAAGCTGCCGAGGGATTGCTGTAGATCGGCCATCTCAGGACCTCTTGTTCTTGCGGTTCATCGCCGCGACGTCGAGCGTCTGTGGTTGCTGCGCCTCATGGGGATGCGTCGCACCGGCATACACCCTGAGATGCCCCATGATCTGCCGCCCGAGCGGTCCGCGCGGCACCATGCGCTCGACCGCCTTGATAATGACGCGCTCGGGATGCTTGCCGTCGAGGATCGCGCCCTTGCTGCGCCCCTTGATGCCGCCGGGATATCCGGTGTGCCAATAAAAGATGCTGTCCCGCCGCTTGTTGCCGGTGAGATGAACCTTCTCCGCATTGACGACGACGACATGATCGCCGCAATCCATATGCGGGGTGTAGCTCGGCTTGTGCTTGCCGCGCAGACGGTCGGCGATGATCGCCGCCAAGCGTCCGAGCACCAGCCCGTCGGCGTCGATCAGCAGCCACTTCTTGTCCAATTCGGACGCTTTGAGCGAATGGGTCTTCATGAGATCCTGAAGCAAGTGGGCGAAGGACCGCCTGCCCTCCGCAAGGCCGCGCAGTATGCCACGCAGAGATATTCCGTCAAGCGTCGAAACGGCCGGCGAATCAATCACTTGAGCAACATGGTATTATGATACCGTATATTCCTCATTCGCGTGGTGGGATGGAGTAGGTCGCCGTGACATGGGCGACCATATCAGGCTCCGCCGCCGAGAACAGCTCGACCTCGCCGACCGCGAGCCGCTTGCCGAGCTTGAGCAGGCGCGCCTGGGCGAGAATGTCGGAAGGCGGCGGCTTGCGCAGAAAGTTGATGTTGAGGTTGGTGGTGACCGCGAGCTCGACGCGGCCGATCGCCGCCAGCACGATCGCGTACATCGCGAGATCGGCCAGGCCCATCAGCATCGGCCCGCTGATGGTGCCGCCGGGGCGCAGGAAGTCGCTGCGATAGGGCATGCGCAGCCTGACACGAGCGGGGTCGAGCTCGATGATCTCGGGCCCGAGGCTCGCCGCGAAAGGCAGGCTCTCGCGCATGATCTCTTCGAATTCCGCCACCGTGATCCGCGACATGCGTGCTGTCCTCGCGTCGTCCGTCAACCCGCCGCACCGCTCTTTATGAGCCAAAGCCGCGCCAGATCGCGCGCACCGTCTGCACCGCCGACGGATCCCAGCACCGCCCTCGCCTGCGCCCTCTGGCCGGCCTTCAAATGGGCGAGGCCGAGATGAAGCTTGGCCTCCTCCGGGTATTTGAGGCCGCCTTTGGCGAGACCCTTCTCGAAGGCGGCGATGGCGTTCTCATATTGGCCGTAGCTCGCATAGGCATCGCCGAGCTTGATCCAAGGCAGGCCGGTGGCGGCCGCCTCGGCATCCCTCGCCTGCTGCGGCAATGTCCTGATGTCTTCCGCTGCCTGGCGATCGGCGAGCGCCACGAGGCGCTGTTGACGCTCGGCCTCGCCGCCCTTGCCGAGAACCCCCGCGGCATAGCCCCTGTCGAGAAGCGATTTGGCGTCGCCCGGCAAACCCTCCTGCAAGGCGAGCTGCGCCGCTTCCATATAGTCGCCCGGCGCCTGCATCGTACCGGTCGCGACCAGGAGCCGGTCGACATCGAGCGCAAGCCGGCGCGAAAAACCCGGCTTCTTCTGCACCGCCGCCAGCAGATCCGCCCAATATTCCTTCTTGGGATATGTCGCGACCAGCGTCTCCAAGGTGTCGATGTAGTCTGCCTTGTCGCCCTGCTTGTCGTCGCAGCTTAGCAGCATCAGCAGCATGTCCTCGCGCGGCGGCACGTTGGCCCTCGCCTGATCTTGCAGAACCGCGCGGATCGCCTTGGCCGCCGCCGCGAAATCGCCTTGCGCGTATAGCGCTTGGATTTGCAGCGTCCGCGGTTCCGGATCGGACCCGTCGTCGCGATAGTAGCGATCGGCATCGGCAATGACGGCGGGATAGTTCTTGGTCTGGTAATCGAGCTCGACGATGGTTTTCATGCGCGCCCGTGCATCGGCCGACGGCAAGATCTTCGTCGCCAGCACCGCTTCGAGCGCCGCCTTGGCACCGGCATAGTCGCCGCTATCGAGGAGGACGGCGGCGCGCGTCGCCTCGATCACGTAGATTTCATAAGGCGTCTTGTTGGGAACGGCCGCGGCCTTGGCGAGCTCGGCCAATGCCTCATGATGTTTCTTCTGCCTGAGAAGCTGCTCCGCCGCCTTCACCGGTTTGCCGACGGCTTCGCGCGCGGCTTGCTGCTGCTCGGCCGCCATGGTGGGACACGGCGCAAGAGCGGTCGGCGCGAAAGCGAGGAGCCCGGCGAGGAGAGAAAGCCGACGCATCATTCGGCGAGCTGCTCGTTGCCGACGATGCCGATCTTGAGGACGCCCAGCCGCTGGCTTTCCGCCAGCACTTCGGCGACGTAGGAATATTTGACCAGCTTGTTGGGCGCGAGATGAATCTCGGGCTGCGGATTCTTGTGTGCCGCCGCCGTCAGGTAGCTCTCGAGCGTCGCCCGATCCGGAACGATCTTGCCGTTCCACAGAATCGTGCCGTCGAAATCGATGTCGAGATTGACGACCTCCGGCTGGATCGCCGCCGGCGGCGCATCGCGCGGCATGTCGAGCTTCACCGCATGGGTCTGCACCGGAATCGTGATGATGAGCATGATGATCAGCACCAGCATCACGTCGATGAGGGGCGTGGTGTTGATCTCGATCATCACCTCGTCCTCGCGCTCAGGCTTTCCGACGATCATCGCCATCGGTGCCGCCCCTTCATGGCGTTGCCTTGGCCGCGTGATCGGGCTCCGTGATGAAGGCGACCTTGCCAATGCCCGCGCGCTGCGCACTCACGACGACGCGCCCGACGAATTCATACCGCACATCCTTGTCGGCGCGAATATGCACCTCGGGCTGCGGTTGATCATTCGCCCGCGACTTGAATTTCGCCAGCAACGTATCGATGTCGGCGAGCTTCGTGTCGTTCCAATAGACGGCGCCGTCCCTGTCCACCGCGATGACGATATTCTCCGGCTTCGTCTTCGTCGGCTGATTGATCTCGTGCGGCAGGTTCACGGGCACGGTATGCGTCACCACGGGAATGGTGATGAGAAAGATGATGAGCAGCACCAGCATGATATCGACGAGCGGCGTGGTATTGATGGTCGATACCAGCTCATCGTCGTCGCCACCGGAATGCCCGAGATTGATCGCCACGGTCAGGCGCTCCTCGCCAGCGGCTTGCTGGCGGCCTCGCCGCGCACGCCGCCGCCCACCAGCAGCGCATGAAGATCGGCGGAAAAGGCGCGTACGCGGTCCATGGCGAGCTTGTTGCGGCGAACCATCCAATTGTAGCCGAGCACGGCGGGCACCGCGACGGCAAGGCCCATCGCCGTCATGATGAGCGCTTCGCCGACCGGACCCGCGACCTTGTCGATGCTCGCCTGCCCGGCGATGCCGATCGCGGTGAGCGCGTGATAGATCCCCCACACCGTGCCGAAGAGGCCGATGAAGGGCGCCGTCGAGCCCACGGTCGCCAGGAAGGCGAGACCGCTTTGCAGCCGGTTGTTGATCGCATCGACGGAGCGCTGGAGCGACATGGTGATCCAGGTGTGAAGATCGATCTGCTCGGTCAGTGTCCCCTCATGATGCTCGCTTGCGCGCAGGCCGTCCTCGACGACGGTACGAAAGGCGCTGTTCTTGCTGAGCGCCGCGGCGCCGTCGCGCAGCGTCCGCGCCGTCCAGAAGCTGCGATTGGCCTGACGCGCCTGGCGCAGCAAGGCGGTCTGCTCGATGAGCTTGGTGATGATGATGTACCAGGTGCCCATCGACATGATCGCCAGCACGATGAGCGTACCCTTGGCAACGAAATCGCCGCCATTCCAAAGCGCGGAAAATCCGTAGGGGTTGTCGACGAACTCCTTCGCCGCCTCGCCCTGAGGCGCGGCAACGGATGGCGGCGTGACGGCGGCCGGCGGCGGTGCCGGTGCCGCGGCGCTCGGCGGCGCTTCGGCAGGGTTCTCGCTCTGCGCGCGCGCGATGCCGGCCATCAGCAGCAGGAACGCGAGGGCGAGCGCGGCCCATAACTTGGCCGATGATCGGAGGCGGCGGTCGCGCGAGGTCATATGGGGTCCACGAATAGTGAAAGAGAGCTCGACAATTGCTGAATGCGCCGCGCGCCGATGATCGACATCGAAGCCCCTATCGCACCAGCTTCCACGTGAATCTGAAGGTGAACCACATCGGCTGCGGCTTGCCGTCGACTGTGCCCGGCACGAAGCGATAATTCTCCTTGACGCCCTTGAGCGCCGCCGCGTCCAGTTGCTCAGAGCCGCTGGTCTGGACGAGCTTCGAGTCCTTGACGCGCCCGTCGATGTCGATCAGCACCTCCATGATGAGCGATCCCTGGATGCCCAAGCGGCGCGCCGAGGGCGGGTATTCGGGCTCACGGCTGTGCGCGGCATCGACCCGTGGCAAGACGCGCACCGGCTCGGGCGCCGGCTGCGGCGCGACCACCGGCGGCGGGGGCGGCGCCGGCGGGCGCACGGTCGTCACGACGGCAGGTGCCGTGTTCTTCGGCGGCGGTGGCGGCGGCTTCTCGATGACGATTTCGGGCGGCGGCACGAAAGGCACTGGCGGCGGCGCCAGTTGCGGCGGCGGCGGTGGAGGCGGTTCTTTCCGCTCGGGCTTCACCTCATCGATGATCTTGGTCTCGATCGGCGCGCGCACGATATCGACGGCGCGCCGCGCCAGCCCCGTCACCAGCGCGTAGATGATGGCGGCATGGAGCAGGAGCACCAGGCCGATGCCGATGGCGCGGCTGCCGAGCGCATGATCGGAGCTATAGGACACGTCGCAAGCCCATGAGATCTTCCTGCCGACGCAGTCTTAGCGCGGCCGGACGCGATCCGAAAGAACCCGACTTCAGCGCGCGTGACATTGAACCGCGCCGGGATTGCCCTGCTTGCATGGGATTGTCGGACAAGGCTACTCTCCGCTGCAGAGGGGGCGATGCGCGAGCGGCGTAACGGCAAACCTGGGAAGCTCGGGCGGCGCGTCGGCACGTGGCTGGCGATTGGCCTGTTTTTCCTGCAGACCTTTGTCGCCGCCGTCCATTTTCATCCAGACGGCCTCGGTTTTTATTCCGCGCATCCCGGCGATAGCGTCGCCGCGCCAAGTTCCGACGTCGAGAGAATCGGCTTGCCCGATGCCCCGCCGGGCGTGCCGACGCATGGTGATTGTGCGCTCTGCCTGGCGATTCACCTCGCCGGTTCCGCCATCGCGCCACCGGCGCCGACGCTCGGAGATCCCACGCAACCGAACGTGGTGTTGCCGCTGATCGAGCTGCGGCTTCCTTCTGCGCCCTATTCACTCTTCCGGACCCGCGCGCCTCCGATCGCCTGAGAAGACGCCTGAACCTGCTTCGCCGCTTCCGGTGGCGGAGCATGAGCGCTTTCCCATGGCGGAGTTGCACGATCATGAATCGATTTTCGTTCAGAGGGGCGGCCTTGGGGCTGCCGTTTGCCGCGGGCGTGGCGGTCGCCACGCCGGCCGCGGCCGATGAGTTGTCCGACCTGCATCAGGAAATCCGTTCGATGCGGCAGGATTACGAGACGGCGCTGCAGCATCTCAAGGCGGATTATGAGACCCGGCTGCAACGGATGGAGCGGCGGGTGAAGGCGGCCGAGGCGAAAGCCGAGGCGGCGGAGAAGGCCGCCGCTGTGGCGGCCGCCGCACCGGTGCCTGCGCCGGCGCCAGCGCCGGCTCCCGCCGCGCCGCCTTCGACCGAGCCCCTGCCGGCGCCCGCTCCTGCGCCGGCTGCGGTTGCGGCCGCCCCTGCCCCCGCCCCCAGCGCGCCCTCCAGTGCCAGCGCCTTCAACCCGGCGATTGGCGCCGTGCTGATGGGTCAAGTCAGCGCGCAAAGCCGCAATCCCAATCAATTCCGCCTGCCCGGCTTCGCGCTCGGCGATCAGGCGGGGCAATTGCCGCGCGGCTTCGCGATCAATGAGAGCGAGGTCAATCTCTCCGCCAATGTCGACCAGGCGCTCTACGGAAACCTCACTTTGGCCTTCGAGCGCGACAACACGGTGGGCGTCGAGGAGGGTTTCATCCAGACGACCTCCTTGCCTTATGGCTTCACCCTCAAGGGCGGGCGGTTCTTCTCGGGCGTGGGATATCTCAACGAGCAGCACGCCCACACCTGGGATTTCGTCGATCCGGCCTTGCCTTATCAGGCCTTCCTCAACACGCAATATGATGATGACGGCGTGCAGGCGCGTTGGCTGGCGCCGACCGACCGGTTTCTCGAATTCGGTGCCGAGGCGTTTCGCGGCGACTTCTTCCCGGCCGGCGGCACGCAGAACCACCATGCCGGGGCTGGCGCCTGGAGCGCCTTCGTCCATACCGGCGACGATATCGGCGAGAATGCCAGCTACCGCGTTGGCCTGTCCCAACTCTGGACCAGCGCGAAGAACCGCGACACATCGAGCCTGACCGGCACGGATGTGTTTTCCGGCAGCGACCACACCTATATCGCGGACGCCGTCTATAAGTGGGCGCCGGGCGGCAACTTCGTCGATCGCTATCTGAAGCTCCAGGGCGAGTTCTTCCTGCGCCAAGAGCAGGGCGTGTTCAATGCGAGCCCGCATTTCGCTGGAACGCAGACCGGCTTCTACGCGCAAGGCGTCTATCAGTTCATGCCGCAATGGCGCGTCGGCCTGCGCTATGACCAGGTGCATGCGAGCTCGCTTGGGCCAGGCTTTGCCGGCACCGCGCTCGACAATCTCGGCTCCACGCCGCGCCGCTATTCCGCGATGATCGATTACACCACGAGCGAGTTCGGCCGCTTTCGGCTCCAATACGATCTCAATTATCTGCACCCGCAGCCCGATAACGAGTTCCTCTTCCAATACGTCGTCAGCATCGGCGCGCATGGTGCGCATCAATATTAGGAGCCGCAGATGATTTTCCGGGCAGTTATCGTCGGCCTCCTCGCCTTTGCCGCGCCGATCGTCGTGGCGCCGCGGGCAATAGCGGCGCTCAACGTCTTCGCCTGCGAGCCGGAATGGGCCGCGCTTGCAAGCGAGCTCGGCGGCGAAGATGTCAGCGTCTTCACCGCCACCACCGCGCGCCAGGATCCCCATCAGATCCAGGCGCGGCCGGCGCTCATCGCGCGGCTGCGCGGCGCCGACATCGCGGTCTGCACCGGCGCCGAGCTCGAGATCGGCTGGATGCCGGTGCTGCTCCGCCAGGCGAGCAACGCCAAGGTTCAGCCCGGCGCCGCCGGCTATTTCGAAGCAACGCAGCAGGTCCGGCTGCTCGAGGTGCCGACACGGCTTGATCGGGCGGAAGGCGATATCCACCCGCAAGGCAATCCGCATATTCAGAGCGACCCCCGCTATATGCGGATCGTCGCGGCCGCGCTCGCCAAGCGCTTTGCCGTGATCGATGCCGCGCATGCCTCACGCTATGCCGAGCGAGCCAAGCTGTTCGACGACAAGCTCGCGCAGGCGATTGCGCGCTGGCAGGCCGAGGCCGCGCCGCTCAAAGGCGTCAACGTGATGATCTACCACAAGGAGTGGGTCTACCTCGCCACATGGCTTGGCATGAACGAGGTCGACACGATCGAGCCCAAGCCCGGCGTCCCGCCCGGCAGCGCCTATCTCGCCCAGCTCCTCGACGACGCGCCGAAGAAGAAAGTGCGAATGATCCTCTACTCCGCCTATCAGGATCCGCGCGCCCCGGACTTCATCGCGGAAAAGACCCACATCCCGGCGGTGATGCTGCCCTTCACCGTGGGCGGCAGCGAGGGGGCCAAGGATCTTTTCGGCCTCTATGATGACACGATCAAGCGGCTTCTCGCCGGGCTCGCCGCGCATGGCTGAGACGAATCTCGACATTCTCTGGCCTGCATTCTTGGCCGGCCTCATCGTGCTGGCGACGCATGTACCGCTCGGCCGGCTCGTCCTCGATCGCGGCATCGTGTTCATCGATCTCGCCATCGCGCAGGTCGCCGGGCTCGGCGTGGTGGTCGCCGATTTCCTCGGCTGGGAGCCCAATGGCTGGTCGGTGCAAGTGGCCGCAATCGCGGCGGCGCTCCTCGCCGCAGGCTTTCTCATCTGGACCGAGAGGCGTCTTGCGCTTTTGCAGGAGGCGCTGATCGGCGTGGTGTTTGTCGTCGCGGCAAGCGCCGAGGTCATTCTCTTCGGCTTCAATCCCCATGGTGCGGAGCATCTCAAGGATCTGCTCGTCGGCCAAATTCTTTGGGTCACAATCCCGCAGCTTGCGCCGGTCGCGGCCCTCTACGCGATCGTGCTCGTGACCCTTTCCTTCGTGGATATGAGACGCCGGCGAGCGCTGTTCTACGGTCTCTTCGCCGTCACCGTCACCGCCTCCGTTCAGCTTGTCGGGGTCTTTCTCGTCTTTGCTTCGCTCATCATCCCCGCGCTCGCCGCGCGCATTGCCGGAGCCGAACGCGCCTTGCTCTTCGCTTATGCCTTCGGCCTCATCGGCTATATCCTCGGTCTCCTATCTTCCGCACTCGCGGATTTTCCCTCGGGAGCGGCGATCGTCTGTGCGCTCGCCCTGATGCTGGCGGGAATGCTCGCTCTCCATGCCTGGTCCGGGCGCCGTATGGTTGGGTGAGAATGCTCAATAATTGAGCCGCAATCCCGGCCGCGGCCAGGGCATCGAGACGAGCCGGCCCGTCGATGACAGCGTGATATAGGCGGTGCGGAGATCGGCGCCGCCGAAGGCGATGTTCGTGGTGATCGGATCGGGCATCGGCACTTGCGCGACGATGTCGCCGTCGTCGGGCGCGATCACGGTGATCGCACCGCGCCAGAGCGTCGCGACGCAGACGTTTCCGTCGGCTTCGGCGGCGAGCGAATCAAAGAGCTGATAAGCATCAAGCCCGCGCACGAGAAGGCCGCCATTGGGCGAGGGCGGCGGCGCGCGCTTGATCTCACCGGGGGCGACGATGTCGAAGGCCCAGAGGCGGCCGGTGGCAGTCTCGGCGACGTAGAGCTTGTCGCCGGCGGGCGAGAGGCCGATGCCGTTGGGTGTCAGGAGCGGATAGATCACCTCGGTAATGGCGGAGCCGTCCGCCCTCGCGTAGTAGATGCCGCCATGGTCGCGATCGCGCTTGCGCGACTTGCCGAGATCGGTGAACCAGAAGCCGCCATGGGCGTCGAAGACGATGTCGTTCGGACCCTTGAGCGGATGCTCGCCGCAGAGGTCATAGAGCCGCTCGACGCGGCCTGTCGCGAGATCGACGCGCTCGATGCGGCCGCCCGCGTAGTCATCGCCCTGGCGCCCGGGAAAGAGGCGCCCCTCCGTCTCGTGCCAGACGAAGCCGCCATTGTTACAGACATAGCAATGACCGTCCGGGCCGATCGCGGCGCCGTTCGGGCCGCCGCCGAGCGTCGCCACGACGGAGATGCGCCCGTCCAGTGCGACGCGCGTCAGCGTCCCGCGCGCGATCTCCACCACTAGCACCGAGCCGTCGGGCAGGGCCACCGGGCCCTCGGGGAAACGCAGCCCGGACGCGATCTCTGTGATCATCGGCATCCTTGGTCGGGGAATAAGTACTAAGCCGCGAAGCTGGGGCGGTCTTTGCTTCCGTTCTTTGTATCGCGGCGGACGGGATCATGAGAAGCAACTTGTTTTGACCCGATCGCTTGGCCTCCGGGCGCGACCGGCATGCCCCTCTCCCACTCTCACAGGCGAGGGGCTACATTGGCTTGTGCTAATCGAAGGAGGCACCCATGAGCGCTCATGAAATGCCCCGACCGGAGCCTGTCCTCCTGCGCCGTGACGAGGAAGGCGTCGCCTGGCTCACGCTCAATCGCCCGTCGGCGCGCAATGCGCT
>Ga0070738_10006226_pt1 | contig 12656 bp, 16 predicted proteins | sample Coa_R2_2_FD_66446 | JGI IMG/M metagenome (GOLD analysis project Ga0070738, IMG submission 66446) | Surface soil microbial communities from Centralia Pennsylvania, which are recovering from an underground coalmine fire - Coalmine... | ecosystem: Environmental > Terrestrial > Soil > Unclassified ... | reverse complement strand
GACCGCTTCCTCGGCCACGCGCAGTCGGTCGCGCTCGAACCGGAGATCGTCATCGCGCCGCCGTTCACCGCAATTCCCACCGCGGCGGAGCGTTTGAAGGGAACCCGCGTTCGTTTGGGCGCGCAGACGATGCATTGGGAGCTGCAAGGCGCCTTTACCGGCGAAGTGAGCGCGCCGATGCTGCGCGAGTTCGGCGTGACGCACGTCATCCTCGGTCATTCGGAGCGGCGCGCGTTCTGCGGCGAGACGGATCGCAGCGTCAACCGCAAAGTGCACACTGCGCTCGATCAAGGCCTCGTTCCGATCGTGGCGGTCGGGGAAACGCTCGAGCAGCGGCGCGCGGGCGAGACCGACGCGCACGTCGTCGCCCAGATCCGCGCCGCGTTCGAAAACGTGGAGCCCCAAGCGCTGCGGCGCGTCGCAATCGCCTACGAGCCGATCTGGGCGATCGGCACCGGCGAGAACTGCGATCCCGGCGAGGCCGATCGCGTCATGGCGCTGATCCGCTCGAGCCTGCGCGGCCTCCAGGACGTGCCGATTCTCTACGGCGGCAGCATGACGGCCGCGAACGTCGCGTCGTACGTCGCGCAGCCCAACGTCAACGGCGGTTTGGTCGGAGGCGCCTCGCTCGATCCCGACGGTTTCGCGCAACTCATCGCCAACGCGACGTCGTCGCGGTGAAATACCGCCCGATCGTGTTGGCCGTGCTCGACGGCTGGGGATACCGCAAGGAACGGCGCGGCAACGCAATCGCCGCCGCCAAGCTCGTGAACTGGCCCGCGCTTTGGCGACGATATCCGCATACGACGCTTGCCGCCTCGGGCGAAGCGGTGGGTCTCCCGAAAGGCATCATGGGCAACAGCGAGGTCGGTCATATGAATCTCGGCGCCGGGCGCGTCGTGCCGCAAGGCGTGACGGTGATCGACGCCGCGATCGCCGACGGAGAATTTGCAGAAAACGAGACGCTGGCGCGCGCCGTCGCGCACGTTCGCGCGACCGGCGGCACGCTGCACCTCATGGGCCTGCTCTCCGACGGCTGCGTGCACAGCTCGATCGTCCACTGCTTTGCGCTGATCGACGCTGCGGTTACGGCGCAGGTGCCGATCGCCGTGCACTGCTTTCTCGACGGACGCGACACGCCGCCGCGTTCGGCGCTCGGTTTCGTCGACTCGCTCGAGCAAAAACTGGCGGCGGTCGGACGCTCCGGCTCCATCGCGAGCGCGACGGGGCGCTACTACGCGATGGATCGCGACCGCCGCTGGGATCGCACGAAGCTGGCCTACGACCTGCTGGGGTTCGGGCGCGCGAAATACGTCGCGCCGACCGCCGCCGCAGCCGTCGAAGCGGGCTACGCGCGCGGCGAAGACGACGAATTCGTTGGGCCGACGATCGTCGGAACGGCGCGCCCGATCGCCGACGGTGACGCGTTTATCTTCTTCAACTTCCGGCCGGACCGCGCGCGTCAGCTCACCACCGCGTTCGACGCGGGAACGAGCTTGTATTTTGACGACGGCTTCGGCGTCTTCGAGTCGAGAAAGTATGCCGATCCCTTCTTTGCGACGATGACCAAGTACGACGAGCTCTATACCAACCCCGTGCTCTTCGGACCGAGACCGCAGTACGACACCTTCGGCGAGATTCTGTCGCGCGAAGGTCTCACCCAGCTGCGGCTCGCCGAGACCGAGAAGTACGCGCACGTCACGTACTTTTTCAACGGCGGACGCGAGGAGCAGTTCGACGGGGAAGAGCGGATATTGATTCCATCGGATCGCACCGTTCCCACGTACGATCTGGCGCCCGCGATGCGCGCGGGAGAGATCACCGACGCGGCGATCGAGGCGATCCGCGGCGGCAAATACGACGCCATCGTGATGAACTACGCCAACGCCGACATGGTGGGTCACACCGGCAAGTGGGAGCCGACGATCGAGGCGGTCGAGGTCATCGACCAATGCTTGGGACGCCTTTCGCAGGCGACGCTCGACTCCAACGGACTGCTCGCGATCACCGCCGACCACGGCAACGCCGAAGAGAAGATCGACGCGCACGGACGGCCGCTGACGGCACACACGACTAACCCGGTGCCGTTCGTCCTGGTCGCAAACGGATTGCACGGAACGCTCGCCGCGGGCGGAAAGCTGGGCGACGTCGCCCCGACGCTGCTGACGATCATGGGGCTTCCGATCCCACACCGCATGACCGGCCAAAATCTCTTTACGCCGTCTTAATCGGCGCAAAAATTCAGCAGAATCACAGTCCGCTCTAACCGAGCGTACAGGCTGGCATGAGAGACTCGTTCTCGAACGCGAGAGGAGGGCTCTTATGCACCGGCATCTCACCGACGCGCAGGACGTACTGCTCGTCACCCGAGCGCTGATCTACTTCGTCTTCGCCGGAACCGCGACCGTAGCAGTCGCCGTTCTCGCCCACCTGGTGACCTATGGCGGTTGAGCTTAGGGTTCGACACGATAACAACCGCCGGCATCGACGGCAACGCGCCGTCCTCCGACTACGACGGCATGGAGCCGGTGGTCCCAAAAGCAGAGAACGCGCACCGCCGCCGGCTTAAGCGTGGCGATGAGCTCGCGAGCGCGCGCAGAGACCGCGACGGCATCCTTGACCCAGCGCGGCTGGTCGTGCGGAAGGAGCGCGGTTTCGAGTTCGGTCTCGGCGACGGCGGGAAGGATCGCTTCGGAGCGCGCCGCATCGATCTGCGACGCGACGTTGGCCGGTTCGTCGAGCTCAACGCGGCGAAGCATCGAAGTGACGGCGTAATCGCGCGATCGCGCTCGTGTGCAGCTGCGACGCGCGCTGCGGCGAGATCGCCAGACGCCGCCCGACCGCGCGCAGCGAGATTTGATTGAAGTAATGCATCAGCACGACCTGGCATTGGCGCGGCGGCAGGCCGCGGAGCAGCGCCGCCAGCTCGGCACGCTCGGACTGCAGCGCGACGATGCGGGCGGGATCGGCGCTCCAATCGAAAACCGGCGATTCGCCGAGCGGCAGCGGCGCGTCGAGCGAGAGCGGCTGGCCCCGATAGACCGCGGCGAGCGCGCGACGATAGCCCGGACGGCGGAGGTCCATCTCGGCCGAGCTGGGGACGTCGCCGCGCGCCGCCGCGAGCGCGTACCGCTCGTTTTCGCCGTCGCGGACGATGCGACGCGCACGTTCGGAGACGGGATCCATTCGCCGTATTCCATTGAGCATCGCGCCGACGACGAGCCGGCGCGCGTACTCCGCGAGCGTCGGCCCGCGATTGGGATCGAACGAGTCCACGGCGCGAATCAATCCGACCGATCCGTCGCCCACGAGATCGTCCAAATCGAAGCTGGGGACGAGCCGCTTGAGCCGCCGCGCGATCCTGCGCACGAGCGGCAGCAGCGCTCGGACCGCTTCATCGCGCTCCGCGCTTGCGTTCACGGCAGACGCTCCAGATTCGACGCGATCAGCGCGGCGAAGCCGGCGCCGTCATGGCGCGCGATCTCTTGCGCGAACAGATCGAGTTCGTAATCGCCCAGCATACCGGCGCCGGCAATCATCGGGCGCAGGATTGGCGCGAGCAGCAGCGTTTCGATCAGCTCGCCGGCACGCAGGGCTTGTGCGCTATCCACGCCGCAGATTATCGGCGATCCGTAGCCGTTCGCCGGATGCCCGGACGCCTTTGGGAGCGCGCATTGGAAGCCGGCGCATCGGACCGTTCATATCGGAAATGCTACGAGGTCGTTATTGCCGTTGGGTCATCGCGACGTTACCTGCGAAAGGCCGGTATTCCGCGCAACGCGAACACGCTGGACTTGATCGATCACGTCATCTACGCAGATCCGGACCTCGAGCGCGGCATTCAAACGTTTGCCAAGGAGTACGGCGTTGCGGCGGCGCCGGGCGGAAGCCACCGCGGAATCGGCACCCGCAACGCACTGATCGGTTTGCGGTCGCCGGCGTATTTAGAGATCATGGGAATCGATGACGACCAGGACGTCGCGCCGGCCGATCGTCCATTCGGACTCGATCGCACGTCGGTGCCGCGATTCGTTGCCTGGTGTGCTCGCGCTGCGCGCCCTCTCGAAACGACGGTCGCTATTGCCCGCGCGGCCGGTTTGGATCTCGGCGAAATCCGGACGATGTCGCGCCGGCGTCCCGACGGCAGCACGTTCTCTTGGACGATGACGTCCCCGTGGGCCGACCGTTACGACGTGCTCCCGTTCTACATCGACTGGGGCGACGGCGCGAGTCCGGCGGCGGCGTTGCCGCCCGCGCTGACGCTCGTTTCACTGACTCTCGTGCATCCGCAACCGGAACGCATTCGTGCGATGCTCGCTGCCTTGGGCGAGGATGACGTTGACGTCGAGAGAGGCTCGACGCCCGCGTTGAACGTTCGACTGCGCCGCTGATTACGTTCGCTGCAGATTATTTGCAATACGCAGCATCTCGTCTGCGGCCTGGACGCCCTTCGCGTTGGCTTCGTAGGCGCGCTGCGCGGTGAGAATCTGCATCATCGCATCCACGATCGTAACGTTTGACTCCTCGAGCATGCCGAAGCGCAGCTTCGGGCCGTCGTCGGAGCCCGGTACGATCTCGCGCACCTTTCCGGAGGCGTGAGTCGCTTCAAAAACGGATCCGTCGAGCGGGCGCAGCTCCTGCGGCGCCGGGAACTCGGCGAGACGAATGCGTCCGATGACGCGCGTGCCCGAAGGAAAGACGGCCCGCACGCTGCCGTCGGCGTCCACCGTCGCGCTGAGCGCGTCGTTGGGGATGCGAATCCCCGCGAGACGCAGCCCGTGCGCGTCGCGCAGCGTACCGTCGGCCGCGCGCGCGAACTGCCCGTCGCGCGAATAATAGAGGTGTCCACCCGATCCTGCAAGCGTGAAGAATCCGGGACCGTCGATGGCGAGGTCGAACGGCCCGGCGCTGCGCGCCAGCTTTCCCTGCGCGAAGATGACGCGCGTTCCGACGGCGACCGTGCCGACGCCGCCCTCGCCCGGGGCGACCAGCTCCGCAAAACGCTGCGCCGAGCCTTTGAATCCGATAACGCCGGCGTTGGCGAGGTTCTCGGAGATCGTTTCGAGATTCCGTTGCTGTGCCGCCATGCCGCTGGCGGCGGCGAAGAGCGCGCGGTCCATCGATATCTACGCCTGAATGCGAGCCGCTTCGGCGGCTTTTTCGCGCGCGCGGTCGATCGCCGAGACCGCCTTCTCGGCGCTCTCGAACGAACGCTCGGCGGCGAGCACGTCGACCATCTCGGAGATCGCCTCGACGCCGTTGCCGGCGCGAGCGCCGGGAAGCTCGTGAGAACCGGCGTCGCCGAAGACGCGTGGGGCGCCGTGCGGAAGGCGCTCGCGGGCGATCGCGACGCCGTGCGCGGTCAGCGAACCGCGGGCGACGATGCGTTCGAAACCGTCGCTCGAAACGTTGGCGAGATTCTCGGTTGCGATTTCCAGCCGCGTCCGCGCCGCAACCATTGCGCTCGACGCCCAGGCGATACCGTCCACGAGGGCATCGTAACGAGCCGGCGTGGCCGAATTGTTTCGGCGCGATGCCCGCGTTACAGCCGGGCGACGACCGCCGCCGCGAACTCGCGCGTCGAAAGTGCCTTCGAGCCCGTCGCGCTCGAGAGTTCGGCCGTGCGCAAGCCGTCGGCGTAGGTGCGCCCAACCGCGTCTTCGATGCGTTGCGCGCTCGCGGGGTCGGCAAGCGAATGGCGCAACAGCATCGCCGCCGAGAGAATCGAGGCGGTCGGATTGGCGACGTTCTTGCCCGCCAGCGTCGGCGCCGTGCCGCCGATCGGCTCGTAGAGCCCGAACTGACGCCCTTGCCCGCGCGAGCGAAGACCTAAGCTGGCACTGGGCAGCGTCCCTATCGAGCCCGTGAGAATGGCCGCCTCGTCGGAGAGGATGTCGCCGAACATGTTCTCGGTGAGGATCACGTCGAACTCGCCCGGGCGCGAAACCAACTGCATCGCCGCACTATCGACGAGCAGATGCTCCAGCGCCACGTCGGGGTACTCGCGCGCGACCTCATCGACGACGCGCCGCCACAGGCGCGAGGTTTCGAGAATGTTCTGCTTGTCCACGGAGGTCAGGCGCTTGCGGCGCGCCCGCGCCAGATCGAAGGCGACGCGCGCGATGCGTTCGATCTCCGGCGCGCGATAGATCATCGTGTCGACGGCCTCCTCGATGCCGTCCACGGTGCGCAGCTCCTTGGGCCGTCCGTAGTAGATTCCGCCGGTCAGCTCGCGCACCACGATGAGGTCGATGCCGCGCACGAGCTCGGAGCGCAGCGGCGAGGCATCTTCCAATCCGCGAAAGACGCGGACCGGCCGCAGGTTGGCGTACAGCTCGTAGTCGCGCCGCAGCAGAAACAAGGCGTACTCCGGGCGCTGCGCCAGCGGCTTGCCGTCGTATTCCGGAAGCCCGACGCTGCCGAAGAGTATCGCGTCGCTTGCGTCGCAGAGCTCGCGGGTCGCGTCGGGGAGCGCCGGTAGTCCTTGGGCGAGTGCGGCCCCGCCCACGAGCGCCTCAACGCAATCGAGATCGGGGCGCACGCGCTCGAGCAAGGCGACCGCGGCGTGCGTCACCTCGGGGCCGATTCCGTCGCCGGGCAGTACGGCGACTCTCACGGCGTCAGTAAACGGTGATGCGGGTCGTGTCGTCTTTGCGCGGCTCGTCCTTCGGCGGGGGCGCCTTGGCTTCGACCGGAGCCGGCGCACTCGTCCCGCCGTTCACCGTCACGCCGTCGCCGCGCTCGAGCAGCGCCAAATGCGTCATCAAGAGGCTGCGCAGCTCGCTGCGCGCCTTCTCGGCCGCCTCTACCGCGCGCTGGTGCTCCCGCCGCACGTCGGCGATGGCGTCGTTATATCCGGCGATCTCGCGTTCGCCGGCGAGCCGCGCCTGCTCGCGAATCAAATCGGCTTCCTTATGCGCCGAAGCCTTGACCTCGTCGGCGGTTCGCTGCGCGAGGACGAGCGTGTTTTGCAGCGACTCCTCCATCGCTTTGAAATGGCTCACGCGCTCCTTGAGATCGGCGATCTCGGCTTCGAGGGCGGCGCGGTGCTGCGCTTCGTCCTCGAGCGTCTCGATGATCTCGTCGAGAAACTTGTCGACGTCGGCGCGTTCGTAACCCTGCAAGGCCTTTTTGAAGCTCTTGTGCTGGATGTCGACCGGTGTAATTTTTTCCATGCTCGTATCCTACGTCCGGTTGGTCATGAAGTCGAAGCTGCCGTCGGCGATCATCGAATCGCGCAGGCCGGCCGCGTTGACCACGATGCCGGACGGCACGACGAGATAGATGGACTCTGCAAGCTTTTGAATCTTGCCGTCGATCGTATACGTGACGCCCGACGTGAAATCGACGACGCGCTGCAGCAGCGTACGGTCGGCGTTCTGCAAGTTGACGATCACGACTTGGCGGTTGCGCAGCGCGTCGGCAATTTCGACGACGTCTTGATAGCTGCGCGGGGAAAAGACGCTTACCTGACCGCCCCCCCGCCGGCCGGCGCTCGAAAGCGGCACGACGCGCGGCGAAGAAGGCTCTTCGCCGTAAAACTCTTCTTCGTCGTCGCGAATCGCGAAAAACGACCCGATCTTGCTGAACACGCTCACCTGCCAACCTCCTTTGCCGGCCGCGGTCCGAAGAGCGAGTGACCGATTCGCAGCATCGTGGACCCCGCCCGCACCGCTTCTCGCCAATCTCCCGACATGCCGATCGAGAGCGTACTTCCACCCGTACGCGTCAACGTCTTGGCTGCCAGCTCAAAAGCGCGTAAGATTTCGTCGCGATCTTCGGTGACCGGGCCGATCGCCATGATTCCGTCGAGGCGCAAGCCCGGCTGGCCGCGCAGCATCTCGGCGAACCGCGGTGCGTCGCCGGGCGGGCAACCGTGGCGCTCCGCCGGCGAAACGTTGAGCTGCAGCAGCACCGGCAGTTCCTTGCCGGCGCGCAGCGCCGCGTTTCCGAGCGCGACGGCTGCCGCGGCGCGGTCGACGCTTTGCACGACGTCGAATGCCGCCGCGATGCCCGCGGCTTTGTTGGTTTGTACGTGGCCGACGAAGTGCTTGCGCACGTCGGGCAGCGATGCCAACTTGCGCTGCGCTTCCTGCAGGTAGTTTTCGCCCACGTCGCGCAGACCGGCCTCGATCGCCGCAGCGAGCGCTTCGGGCGGCTGTCCTTTACCGATTCCGACGAGCGTCACGTTCGCCGGATCGCGGCCCCAGCGGCGGGCCTCCTCGTCGATGGCCCGGCGCAACGACCGGTAGCGCCGCGCGATCTCTCCGCTCAGGACGAACTGCGCGCCGGCTGGACTGAAGCCGCTCGGGCCTCGGTGCGGCCGCCGGGCCGCGTGGCGCAATAGACGATGCCCGCGATGCCGACCAAGATCATCGGCAGCGCATAGAGCTGCCCTCCCGTCAGCCCCATCCAGCTGAACGCAGTCTGGCGCCACATCTCCGCGATCGTGCGCGTGACCCCGTAGAGCGTGAACCAAGTCCACGCCACGACGCCGTCCTTCGGCTTCATGCGATAGACCAGCAGCAGGATGGGCAGCGTGAGGATGTCCAGGATCGCCTCGTAGATCTGCGACGGGTGGCGGTAGACTTGCGCTCCGTTGATCAGCGGCGCCGTCGGAAAGATCATGCACCACGGATGATCGGGAATGCACTGATCGCCCCAGAGCTCGTCGTTGATGAAGTTGACGATGCGCACCAGCGCGATCCCGACGGGGAGCATCATCACGACCTCGTCGCCCACGACGGTGTATTTCAATCCGGGATGCTTTCGGATGAAGAGCCAAATGGCGACGAGCACGCCGATCAAGCCGCCGTGGAATGCCATGCCGCCGTTCCAAACCGCGATGAAGTTGATCGGATTGGAGAGATAAAACGACAGATCGTGCATGCTGATGATGTCGTTGATGACGAAGAACGTTCGTCCGCCGACCAGCACGCCGATCAAGGCGTAAAACAGGAAATCTTGGATCTGCTCGCGCGTCAAACCGAGCCGCCGGCGTCCGGCGGGACGGCTCATCCAGAAATAGACGCAGAGAAACCCGACCAAATAGGCGATGCCGTACCAATGAATGCCGAAGCGCGGTCCCAGATGGATCGCGACCGGGTCGATGTTGGTCGGATAGGTAAACCAATGCTGCATTTAAAACCACTGTGGGCGTGACCGGAACGACGCATATTACCGCCGGTATCGCCTTCCTTGCGGGCCTCGTTTCCTTCGTATCGCCGTGCGTCCTCCCCCTGGTCCCGGCATATCTCTCGCTGTTGACCGGCGAGAGCGTCGAAGATCTGCAGTACGAGTCGACGCGATCGGCGCGCGTCCAAACGATCGCGCACGCGCTCGCTTTCGTGCTCGGTTTCAGCCTCGTTTTCGTGGCGCTCGGTCTGAGCGCCAGCGCGATCGGCGGGGCGCTGGCGGCCAACCGCTCCACGATCGCCGAGATCGGCGGGGTCCTCGTCGTCGTGCTGGGCCTGCACATGATGGGGATGCTTCGGATTCCGTGGCTGATGATGGACGCGCGCCTGCACGTGCGGCACGACCGGGCGACGTTCTGGACCTCGTGGCTCGTCGGCATGGCCTTTGCGGCCGGCTGGTCGCCCTGCATCGGCCCGATTCTCGCAGGCATCCTGGCGATTGCGTCGCAACAGCACAGCGGCCAAGCCGCGCTGCTGCTTTCGTTCTACTGCCTGGGTCTCGCCGTGCCGTTCTTAGCAACGGCTGCGGCCGTGGGCGCCGTGCTGCCGCTGCTGCGACGGATCAAGCCCTCGCTGCGGGCGATCGAGTTCGGCGCCGGCGTCTTCTTGATCGCAGTCGGACTGGTCTTGGTCAACGATGCATTTCTCAACGTCGCAGGATGGTTCTATCAATTTGTACCGCAACCGAAACTCTAGCTTAACCAATACGCTCGTCATCGCGGCGGTAGCCGTCTTCGTGCTCTGGGCCGACCAGTACACGAAATCGCTGATCCGCAAGGCCTGCGTCCCCGACTTTCCGGCTTGCCGGACGATCGTCCCGAACTTCTTACGGATCACCTACGAGCGCAACGTCCACGGCGCTTTCGGACTTTTCGGCAACAACGCCGTGCTCCTGATCGCGATGGCGATCGTCGTCCTCGTGCTCTTTTGGTTCAGCTTCCGCGAGGCTGCCGCGAAATCGCCGACCGTCCGCATCGCCTTCGGAATGATCGTCGGCGGCGCGATCGGCAACATCGTGGATCGGCTCCACTACGGATACGTGGTGGATTTCATCGACTTTTACCGCATCTGGCCGAACATCTTCAACGTCGGCGATTCCTGTATTACGATCGGCGTCGGATTGCTGCTGCTCTCCAGCCTTGTTACACGTCGTCACCGCTGAGCAAGCCGGAACCCGCGCGGACGTCCTCGTCGCCTCCCTCTCGGGGGCTTCGCGCTCGCGCGTCGCGCAAAGCGTCAAACGCGGCGACGTCACGATCAACGGCGCGCCCGCGAAGGCCGGCACGCCGCTCGCCGCCGGGGACGTCCTGCAGTTTTACGTTCCGCCCGTACCGGAACTCGTCGCGCGCGCCGAGCCGATCGAGCTGCACGTCGTCTACGAAGACGCCGATCTCTTGGTGGTCGACAAGGCCGCCGGAATGGTCACTCATCCCGCGCACGGCGCGACGAGCGGCACGCTGGTCAACGCAGTCCTCGCCCACGTGCGCGAGGAGCTTCCGGGCGACGCGCTGCGTCCCGGATTGGTGCACCGGCTCGACCGCGACACGTCCGGACTGCTCGTGGTCGCGAAGAACGAGCAGAGCCTGCGCCGGCTCGGCGCCGCGATGAAGGCGCGACGCATCGAACGCAGTTACCTCGGCCTGGTCTGCGGCGTGCCGCCGCACGCGGCCGGTACCATTGCGGGCCCGATCGGACGCGATCCGCGCAACCGCCTCAAGTTCGCAATCGTCGCGGACGGGAAACCCGCCGTGACGCACTACGAAGTGCGCGAAGCGTTCGCCAAGCATGCGGAGCTGGTTTTTCGTTTAGAGACCGGGCGCACGCATCAAATTCGCGTCCATCTGGCGGCTGCGGGTTTCCCGATTCTCAACGATCCCGTCTACGGCCGTAAAGAGACGCGCTTCGCGTTGCCCGGCCAAGCGCTGCACGCGTGGCGGCTTGCCTTCCCGCATCCACGCACCGGCGAGCGGCTCGAGTTCGAGGCCGGCGCGCCGCCGGCGTATCTGCAAGCGCGCGAACTCGTCGCATGTTCTCCGTCGTAGCGCGCGACGGCGCCGCGCGGCGCGGGCAATTGCGGTTGGCCCACGGCGACGTCGAGACGCCGTGCTTCATGCCGGTCGGCACGGTCGCCTCGGTCAAGGGTTTGACCCCGGACGAGCTCTGCGACGCCGCAACGCAGATCGTGCTCGCCAACACGTATCACCTCTGGCTGCGGCCGGGACTCGAGATCCTGCAAAGCTCCGGCGGACTCCACCGCTTCATGGGCTGGGATCGTCCGATTCTGACCGACTCCGGCGGCTTTCAAGTCTTCAGCCTCGAAAGCCGGCGCAAGCTCGACGACGACGGCGTCACGTTCTCGTCGCATCTCGACGGCAGCGTGCATCGCTTCACGCCGGAGAACGTTCTGGCGTTCCAGCAGCGCATCGGCAGCGACGTCGCGATGCTGCTCGACGTCTGCGTCAAGCTGCCGGCCTCGCGCGATGAGCTCGACGAGGCGGTGCGCTTGACGAGCGCATGGGCGCGGCGCTCGGCCGCGGCGCCTCCTCGCGACGGCACGTTGGCGTTCGCCATCGTGCAGGGCGGCCTGGATCTCGAGCTTCGCCGGCGGAGCGCGCGCGATCTGGTCGCGCTCGACTTTCCGGGGTACGCGATCGGCGGACTCTCCGTCGGTGAAACGCGCGAAGAGATGTACGCGACGGCGCGCGCGACGGCGCAACTGCTCCCCGAGCGCAAGCCGCGCTATCTAATGGGCGTCGGTACCGTGCGCGATCTCTTTGCCGCAATCGATGCGGGGATCGACCTCTTCGATTCCGTCTATCCGACTCGCTGCGGACGCAACGGCCGCGCGATGACGCACGACGGCGAGCTCAACCTCTTCAACGCCCGCTTCACTCACGATTTTTCACCGCTCGATTCGCGCTGCGATTGCTCGACCTGCACGCGCTACACGCGCGCGTACCTCTCCCATCTCTTTCGCTCGCGCGAGATGCTGGGCCCGCGCCTGCTCTCCTACCACAACGTCTTTCTGCTCAACGCCCTGGCGGCCGAAGCGCGCGCCGCGATTGCGGCGGGTCAGTGGGCCGAGTTCAGCGCCCGGACGACGGCCGCGCAGTCCGCGCAGATCGAAGGATGATCCGGATCGGTCCCAAGCTCGCGATACTTCCAGCACCGAACGCATTTGTCGCCTTGCGCCGGCAGGAGAGCGAACTCGACGACGCCGTCGCCGGCGGCGTCCTCGCCGCGCTCGCTTTGAACGACGCGCATCTGCGAGACGACCAGCGCCTCGCGTAAGTTGTCGCCCAGCGCCCCGAGCCGTTTGTAAGCGGCGGGCGTGAGCTCGAGCAGGAGCTGCGCTTCGAAGTCGCGCGGACTAACGCTGGCGGCGACGCGCGCGCGAAGCGCGCGCAACTGCTGCCAAAGACGCAAATCGGCGTCGAGCGACGCACCCCGGTGCCGCCCGGC
>Ga0070738_10006225_pt1 | contig 12658 bp, 10 predicted proteins | sample Coa_R2_2_FD_66446 | JGI IMG/M metagenome (GOLD analysis project Ga0070738, IMG submission 66446) | Surface soil microbial communities from Centralia Pennsylvania, which are recovering from an underground coalmine fire - Coalmine... | ecosystem: Environmental > Terrestrial > Soil > Unclassified ... | reverse complement strand
AGCGCCTGTGCTAACAGAGACTGGCCTTGGTCGGCCAATCCAAGTGTGCCGGCCAACTCGCGGATTTGGCGAACATAACTTTGCAAGGCCACCGCATTTATTTGGAAATCCTGTGCAGACGTTTGCCGCTGGCAGCGAAAGTGAACCTGGATGGTGCCGCGACGCACGAGTCGGCGGATGACCTTCTCAAACTCCGCCTCCAGCAGGTTGTACGGTTCGCCGGCGCGGAGACTTACCTTCAAGTAGCGATTGTTTACCGAACGCAGCTCGATCGATAGATGGAGTTCATCGCTCTGGTAATTCGCCTCGCCATAGCCCGTCATGCTGCACAGCACGCACATCTCCTTAACTCACCTAGCTCCGAGCCGCGCACGCAGCGCAGCGAAGTAAGCGTCCATGTAGGAACCGCTTTTTTCGCTGCGCTGGGTGGCGCGGCTCGGATTTATCTGCTTAATCTCCTTCATCCACTGGTTGGGCAGGACCTGCAGGCCTGACTTCGCTCGCCGTAGGTCCCACAGTGGTTGGTTGGACGAGCTTGATAAGGATCATGATGAGCAAGATCCATACGGCCGCGACATAAATAGTGATGCGCGTGAAGGTGTCGCCGGCGCGGGAGCCAAAGGCGCTGGAGCCGCCGGAGCCGCCGAACGCCCCCGCCAAGCCGCCGCCCTTGCCCTTCTGAATCAGGACCAGCAGGATCAGAAACAGACAGATCAGCAACAGGACAATATTCAGCACCGGGGGCAGCCAACTTCGGATGCCTCCCTCGGCGAACCCCATCCACAGTTCCATGTGCATTCCCCCCAGAAACTCTATCACCCTTTGTCTGCTTTGTATCTGGCCAATAACGGACGGCGAATGGCGGCAAGTAAACCGTCATTATAGGCACCGGCAACAAAGAGAAAAGACGGATTTCGCTATGCCGGAAGTCCCGCCCGAACGATGGCCAGAAAGTGATCGGCATTCAGGCTGGCGCCGCCGATCAATCCGCCGTCAACATCGGGTTGACCAAATAACGAGGCGGCATTTTCGGGTTTGACACTGCCGCCGTATTGAATAGGAAGGGCCGAGGCCGATTCCTCGCCGAACCGTTGGCGAATTTGTCGGCGAATAAACGCATGGGCTTGTTGTGCCTGCTGCGGAGTAGCATTCTGGCCAGTGCCGATGGCCCAGACGGGTTCATAGGCCAGCACCACGTGCCGTAATGCAGCCGCATCGAGACCAGAAAGGCTGCCGCTCAACTGTGACTCCAACACCGCCTCGGTGCGATCAGTTTGACGCTCTTGCAGTGTCTCGCCCAGGCAGAGTATGACTTCCAGCCCCGCCCCGAGGGCTGCATGCACCTTGCGATTGATGAAGGCGTCGCTTTCGCCCAGCTTGTGACGGCGTTCACTGTGGCCGAGAATGACGTAACGACAGCCGACATCAACGAGCATCGCAGGACTGACTTCGCCAGTAAACGCACCTTCCTTCTCGTGGTAGCAGTTCTGTGCACCCAGCGCGACGGAACCACCTAGAAGCGCCTCGGCGACAGCGGGCAGGTAAGGAAACGGCGGACAAACCGCGACGGAAATGCGCTGCTCCTCGCCAAGACCACGAATCACTGCCGCCGCCAGCTGTCGCGCGGTGGCTTTATTCGTGAACATTTTCCAGTTGCCAGCAACGAATTTCTTACGCATGGCGAAGCTCCAAGGCGAACGGCCGGCGTCAGCCGGCTGGTGGAGTGTCCACCAGCCGGCTGACGCCGGCCGTTCGCCGCTTAAATTGTTTTCCCCATCAGCTCGGCAAGGAGACGGAGATCGCGTGTTAGCGCGGCGTACTGGGGGGGGAGTAGCGCTTGCGGTCCATCCGAGAGCGCTTTTTCCGGACAGCTGTGGACTTCGACGTGGACGCCGTCGGCGCCGGCGGCGATGGATGCTCGCGCCATGGACGGGATCAAGTCCGGCCGGCCCGTGGCGTGGCTGGGATCGACGATGATCGGCAGATGGCTCTGGCTTTTCACATTGGGCACGGCGCTCATATCGAGCATGTTGCGTGTCGAATCCTCGAAGGAGCGCACGCCCCGCTCGCACAAGACCACGTCGGGATTGCCCTCCGAGAGGATGTACTCCGCCGACATGAGCAGATCCTTGACTGTGGCGCTCATGCCGCGCTTGAGGAGCACTGGCTTGCGCGCCTGGCCAACCTCGCGAAGCAGATCGAAATTCTGCATATTGCGGGCGCCTATCTGAAACATGTCGGCGTAGCGGGCGACGACCTCGACCTGGCGCGGATCCATGACCTCGGTGACAACCGGCAATCCGTGGCGATGTCCGACTTCGGCGAGAATCTTCAAGCCGGCCTCGCCGAGTCCCTGAAAGCTGTAAGGACTGGTGCGCGGCTTGAACGCTCCGCCGCGCAGGATATTTGCTCCAGCTGCCTTCACATGTCCAGCAATGGTATCGAGAACCTCGGCGCTCTCGATGGCGCACGGACCGGCGATCAGCGCCAGCGAGCCGCCGCCGATGCGCACCGGCTTGACCGGAGGCCCGCAGTGGGTGCCGACGATCACCACGCTGTCCTCGCGACGAAACTCGCGGCTGGCCAGCTTAAAGGGTTTGAGAATCGGCAAGACCTGTTCGACGCCGGGAATCGCCGACAACGGCTCGGCATGGAGCTTATCTTCGTCGCCGATGACCCCGATAATCGTGCGCTTCTCGCCTTGGCTGATATGCGGCCGAAAGCCCAGCTCCCGAATGCGTTCGAGAACGTGCTCAATTTGCAAATCCGTCGAATCTGGTCGCAGAACGATAATCATCGATTCAGTTCACCACGAAACACACGAAATACACAAAAAAGCAAGAAAAAACAGAGAACAAAAGGTTTAGAGTAGTATCTTGCACTCGCTCTAAGCCTCCAAATGGCTTTTGTTATTTTCTTGTTGTCTTTTTTTTCGTTTGTTTTGTGTGTTTCGTGGTTATCCTCTTCTTGGGTTATCCACTAGTCAGCGCCATGGGGTAGGAGCCGAGGACGGTCACTTCTTGGCAGCATGAGCCGAGCGATTGCAGAGCGCGCTTGATCTTGGGATCCTCGACATGGCCCTCCAAATCGACGAAGAATAGGTACTCCGGCTTCGACGTTTTGGCTGATGATTTTTCGTCGTTGGATTCACCGACCGCGCGACGGGGGCCCGGGAACGATTCGATCCAGGTCAGGTTGATTTTGTTCTGCTTGAATATTTCCAGAGCCTCGGCTAGCGAGCCGGGCTGGTGCGGTATGCGGAATAGAATCGTTGTCTTGTCGTGGCCCGTCTTGCCGCATTTCTGATGGCCGATGACAGCAAACCGCGTTTCGTTGTATGGCGAATCCTCGATGTTGTCAAACAGGATCCGCAGGCCGTATTTGACGGCTGCCTGGCGGCTGGCGATGGCCGCGGCACCAGGTTCGTGTTGAGACAGCTCGGCCGCCGTGGCCGTACTTGATACCTCTTTCCACAAGGCTTGCGGTAGGTTCTTGGCAAGCCAGTTCCGGCACTGCGAAAGAGCCTGCGGCTTGCTGTAGACGCGGCGAATCTCCTGCGGTTCGCACTTGGCCATCAAGTTGTGATGAATCTGCAACCGCACCTCGGCACAGAGAACCAAGTGCGGCATGCGGAGAAACATTTCCAACGTGTCGGCTATTCGGCCATCTGTCGAATTCTCAACCGGCACCACACCGAAATCGACGTGGCCGCGGTCCACTTCCTCGAAGACGGCAGCGATATTATTGACGCCAAGGAATTCGACAGCCTGGCCGAAACGATCGATGGCGGCCAGATGGCTGTAACTGTATTCCGGCCCGAGATAAGCGACTTTCAGTACCTTCTGCAAGGCCCGCGAGCCGCTCATGATCTCGCGGAAAATGGCGCGGATGGTGGCCGGGTCGAGCGGTCCTTTATTTTTCTCGTTGAGCTGCAAGATGTTTTGCAGCACTTCTTCCTCGCGGGCCGGAGAGAAGATTTCTTCGCCGTGATCGTTTTTCAGCTTGCCGATCTCCGCCGCCACACTGGCCCGTTCATTAACCAGTTTCAGAATTTGCGTGTCGAGCTTGTCGATCTGAGTGCGGAGGTTCCGCAGGGCTGACTGAGCACGTGCAGGGCTGAGAGGGGTGCTCGTTGTCGAGTTGCCCTCGGATTTGCGCGGCATGGCCAATCTCATCAACAGGGGGTTAAATTAACATTTCCGTAGTCTATTCGAGAGTTCCGAGGGTGTCAACGGATTCGCCGCAAAGTCAATCGTATTTGTCACTTCTGCCGTTAAAAAATCAAGAAAATGTGGCCCCGGCTCCGCTATCTGCCAGATTGTGCCGCGTCTCTTCGTACCGTGTCGTCATATCTGCCAAATTGACAGACAGCTGGGTTTCCGCGACTCGGCCTTAGTGGGCAAGCGAGAAGGCAAGTCGATTAAGTCCCATGATGACAAAGGATTACGTCATGCTAACTTGAGCGAAGGCGTATGGCATAGGCTTTGCTTTACAAATTCGCTAGTTTCTCAAGTACGACAGGGGAGCGGCTTTTTCCACCGCTCCCTGACGGTCGCGGCTCACATGCTGAACCTCGACCGTCAGGGAGGGGTCCAGAAAGGAGAACAAACCAGATGGCAGAGGAAAAAATCATTGGGATCGACCTCGGCACGACCAACTCGGTCGTTGCGGTCATGGAGGGCGGCGAGGTCAAAGTCATTCCCAACCAGGAAGGCAATCGTCTAACGCCCAGCGTCGTGGCGTTCACCGATAAGGGCGATCGGCTGGTGGGAGATCCAGCGAAACGCCAAGCAATCACCAACCCACGGCGGACCATTTACTCGATCAAGCGTTTCATGGGCCGGCGTCATAAAGAAGTCGGCACCGAGGAAAAGTTGGTGCCCTACAAAATCGTGGGTGGCCCCGACGAACCGGTCAAGGTCGAAATCGACGGCAAACAATATGCGCCGCCGGAGATTTCGGCGATGGTTTTGCGCAAACTCAAAGAGGCAGCCGAGGCCTACCTTGGCCATACGGTTCGCAAAGCCGTCATCACGGTGCCGGCCTATTTCAACGATGCCCAACGACAGGCGACCATCGAAGCAGCCAAGATCGCCGGCTTCGATACCGAATGGGACATTGAGGACAAGGCTACCGGCGGCAAGACGCGCATGCGCATGCGCATCATCAACGAACCGACGGCCGCATCCCTGGCCTACGGGCTGGACAAGAAGAAGAACGAGGTCATCGCCGTCTTTGATCTGGGCGGCGGAACGTTCGATATCTCCATCCTCGATGTCGGCGAGGGTGTTTTCGAGGTCCTTGGCGTCAACGGCGATACGCACCTGGGCGGCGACGATTTCGACCAGGTGCTGATCGACTGGATCGCCGAGGAGTTCAAGAAAGAAAACGGGATCGATCTCCGCAAGGACCAGATGGCGCTGCAGCGCCTCAAGGAAGCGGCCGAGCGGGCCAAGAAAGATTTGTCGCAGGCCAACAGCACGGACATCAATCTACCGTTCATCACGGCGGATGCTTCGGGGCCGAAACATTTGCAAATGTCGCTGACGCGGGCCAAGTTTGAGCAGCTGGTCGATCATCTGATCGAGCGCTGCCGCGGCCCCGTGATGAAAGCCCTACAGGACGCCAAGAAAAAGCCGAGTGACATTGATGAGGTTGTGCTCGTCGGTGGCATGACGCGTATGCCGAAGGTGCAATGGCTGGTTAAGGACATCTTCGGCAAGGAAGGCCACAAGGGCGTCAATCCGGATGAAGTGGTAGCAATCGGTGCGGCCATCCAAGGCGCGCAAATCCTGTTGGCGAGCAAAGCAGAAGTGCAGCTGCTCGATGTGACACCGTTGTCGCTGGGCATTGAGACGCTCGGTGGCCGGCTAACACGCCTGATCGATCGGAACAGCACGATCCCGACCGATAAGACGCAGGTTTTCTCGACCGCATCGGACAATCAGACGGGCGTGACCATCAGCGTCTATCAGGGTGAAAGTGAGATTGCTCGCAGTCCGAGTAATCGGCTCCTGGGTGAGTTCAACCTGGAGGGCATCCGTCCGGCGCCGCGCGGCGAACCGCAGATCGAAGTAACTTTCTCCATCGACGCCAACGGCATCCTCACCGTCAAGGCCAAGGACAAGGACACCAGCAAGGAAGCGAAGATCGAGATCAAAGGGTCCTCGGGTCTTGATCCACAGGAAGTCGAGCGGATGCGCAAGGAGGCCGAGTCCCATGCGGAGGAGGATCGTCGCAAGGTCGAGCTGATCGAGGCGCGCAATCAAGCAGACGCTGTGATCTTCGCCATCGAGAAGCAACTCAAGGAATTGGGCGACAAGATCGGTGCGAACGATCGCCAAGCGATTCAGGCAGCAGTCGAGCGGACGAAGCAGGCCGCCAGCGGCGAGGATGTGCAGGCGATTCGCCAGGCCGTCAGCGACCTGCAGGCGGCCGCCCAGGCGATGGCGCAGCACATGCACCGTCCCTCGGGTGAAGATGCCGCGCCCGGCGGCGAGTCAGACAAGGGCAAGGAAGACGTCATCGACGCTGAGTTTGAAGTGAAGAAGTGATTTCCCCATTTCTTTCCGAGCCGCGCACGGAGCGCAGCGGAGTAAGCGGCCGACTGTGCCGCGGCTTACTCCGCTGCGCTCCGTGCGCGGCTCGGAAGGTTTTTTGTGAGGTCGTTCCGTGAACCCCGAATGGCGCAACCGTTACGAATTGGCAGTGGAGGCCGCGCAGAAGGCCGGACAATTGGCCCTGCGTTATTTCGATGGCTCGTTCACTGTCGAATGGAAGTCCGATTGCAGCCCCGTCACTGTTGCTGATCGAGAATCCGAACAACTGCTACGGCAGATGATCCACGGCGCATTTCCCAACGACGGTTTCCTAGGTGAAGAGTTCGGCGATACGCCGGGTACGTCTGGTTATCGCTGGATCATCGATCCCATCGACGGCACGCGCAGCTTCGTCCGCGGCGTTCCCCTGTGGGCCACGCTGGTCGGCCTGGAATACAAGGATGAGCAGATCGCCGGTATCGCGGCCGCGCCGGCGCTGGGGCAGACCTACCGAGCGCTGCGCGGCGATGGAGCCTACCGCAACGACCGCCGCATTCAGGTCTCCGAAGTCAGCGACTTGTCCCAAGCGCTCGTGTTTTATTCGAGCTTGTCGTGGTTCATTAAAGCCGGCCATCAGGAGACGTTTTGCGAATTGGTCCGCCGAACTGAACGGACTCGCGGCTTCGGCGACTTCTACGGTTTCGTGCTGGTGGCTCAGGGATCGGGCGAGCTGATGGTCGAGCATGGCGTGCATGCGTGGGACGTGGCCGCGATTAAGCCGCTCGTGGAGGAAGCCGGCGGACGGTTCAGCGATTGGGACGGCGGTACTTCCATCCATCGGACGGATGTGATTGTCAGCAATGGCAAATTGCACGATGAGGCACTTGCGATCTTACAGGCATTGTCTCGCTGACAAGCCCTGAGCGCCAGCGTCGGGTGCTTCTACCCGTCGCTGGCGCTCAGGGCTTGTAGGTCACCGACTTCAGCGCCGATGAACGCGTTCACTTGGCGCTCGGGTGCGTCTTGAGATAATCTCCGATATCCCGGCCCAGCTTGACGACCTGTTCGCTCACGTTCTGGAGCTTCTTGGCCTGTTTTTCATCCTCGGTTACTAGATTCGGCTGCAACTCGGCCAGCTCCTTGGTCAGCCGGTCGGCGTGCGCTTCGGTCCCTTTGAGCAACTTCTGAAGCGAGATGCGATCGCCCATGTCCTTGCATTTTTGAAACGCATGCCGGGCCTTGGAAATATTGTCTTCCAAGCGCGCCGTATCGAGCGTGGGCCAGACGCGATTGATGAATCCCTGTGCCTCCGAGTGTTCGGGGTCGGGATCCCGCCGCTGAGGCGGACGCATCTCGCGGCGCAAGTTATCCATCTCTTTTCGCAACTCGTCGAGCTTCTTTTCCAATTCTTGTAGTCGTTCTGAACTCTGGGGTTTATCCCGAGTAGTAGCCTCGACATTGGCGCGGATCTCAAGGGGGACGTCTAAGCGGTCAGGCTTGTCGAACTCGACGACTACCTTGAGATTGATGCTGCCGCTAAACCCTCTCGTGTCCAGTTGCGTCACAATCAAACCTTCTCCTCCAGGGGGCAAGTCATGGGCGGAAGTTGTAGCGCTCAAGCAAGCGTTCGAGGAGCGGACGAGCTTGATGTGGACGGGGCGCTGGCCGTGGTTGGTCATGCGGAAAGTGGTCGCCACGCTGGTTCCCTGCTTAACATTGCCGAGGTCTACGCTGCGGCGATCAAAGAGAGCTTCGGCCCATGTTACATTCCAATTCATGGGCTGGGCGGGCACGACCTGATTTTCTTGCAATTTGTACGGGAAAGTTGTTTCGGGGCGATGTTTCGTCTTTTGAAGACGAGCTAGTCGGCGTTCGGCTTGTCTGATGCGGACGAGGGATTCTTGGAGTTCCGCTTCGTGGACTCGGAGTTTGCTCTGGTGAGTGATGACCATTAACCGCAAGTCCTGGATCGTATCATCACCGATAGAGCCTGGTGCGTTTTTCTTGACCTGTTCGTAATTTGCCAGACGAACTAGGTACTCCTTTAATGTCTGTTTCGCACCCTCGACATTCGCTTCCTTAAGCCGGACTTGCACCTTGAGCAGCTCGATTTGATCTTGCAATTCCTCGATCTCTTGGGCGCGATCCGAGTCGGAGGCAGCCTGAGAACGCTTGGCGGCCTCGCGGGATTGGGCCAGCTCTTTCGCCAAGCGAATGATCTCGTCATGAGCATGCTGCCACGATTCGGACATGCCACGGAAGTCGTGGTCTTGCAACGTTGCTACCTTATGACAAGCCGCACAGTCTTGCGGCCTGAAAACCTCTTGTCCTTGAAGGATGTTCTGCGCTTTCAGGAGTTCGGCAAACTGCGCCTGCATCGGTGATCCGATTTGATCTTCCATCTCCGTTTGCTTCGGTTCCTCTGGCGCTTCCGTTCGCGCTGGACGAGGTGCCAACGGCAAGAGTAGAGCACCCAATCCCAATACACTCCAAAAAGCGAGTCGCGACGGCTTGCGTGAGGAGGTCTCCGACAAAATCATGGTCAGTCTCCTTTTCAAGAGGGGGACATGCCCGGCGCCGCTGGTGCCGACGAGAACGGCGGGGCGTGTTTGCGAGAGAAACGTCACGGTTTCAACCAGAGCCGAAGCGTAGGCCGGAGCGGCATCCGGCAAGACCGCGACGACATGGGCATCGCAGCATTCTTCCTCCGCTTCTTGCAGCCGCCGTCGCGCCCACCATACGACGGGATGCCACCAGTACAGCCCAAGTGCAAGCAATTCGAGGCGGCGGACCCAGTGATCGCCGCGGCGCAGGTGCGCCAGCTCGTGAGCCAGAAGCGTGTCTTGCTGCTCCGCAGTGAGCTTGTGCCATAGTTCCACTGGCAACAACAGGCGCGGCGACAAGCCGAGCGCCCATAACATCGGCGAGAGCGGGGCCGAGACGAAGACGACCGGCGGACAACGCCGCAATCCAAGTAGTATGGCCAATCGTCGCGATTGTTCTTGCACCTCCACAGGCGCGCGGCTGGTTTGCCGTATACATCGCTGGAATCGCCCCAAACGCACGGCAACTAGGGTCCACCAGGTTAGCGCGCCGCCAAGCCAAACCACGAACAGGGCCGGTATCCAGTAATCGATGAGAGGAGGAGAAGAAGAAGGCGATACGATAAGGGGAGCGTCTGGCGCGCTCGGTTCGCTTTCCGGAGCGGGGGCGTCCCGCCCGCCTTCCATGGCCAGGGGTTCGCTCGAATCAGACTCGGACGGAAGGACAGCAACGGCTCGCGGTGGTTGCTCCGCCGGCAACTCGTTTTCCTCGCTTCGAGGCCATGCGACGGAAAGGGGAAGCAGCGGCGGCGTGATCAGTTTGAGCAGCACCAGCAGCCACAAGGCCTGACGGACAGCGGGGCGGCGACAGATGCGTGCAACAACGGCTGCGAGCACGGCCAGCACGGTCGCCAGAACGGCATTGCTAAGCGCGTGGGACAGAAGCGATTGCATGACGGCACCTCTCAGCGCGGCTTATTGCGAGGACGGCGTTGCTTGTTGAGTTCTTGCAGGAGATCTTGCAATTCTTGCAGTTCGCGCGGCGATAGCGGCTTGGCGCGGACCAGGTTCATCAGCAGCGGAGTCACCGAGCCGCCGCAAAGTTTGTCGGCCACGTCGAGCAGCCGGCGGCTTATGAGATGCTCGCGGTCGATAATGGCCCGAAAGACGATCGGGCCGTCACCGGCATTTCGGGCGACGTATTCCTTCTTTTCCAAACGTTCCAGCAGTTTTTGCACGGTCGTGAAGTGAGCCGGCCCGCCGCCCGGGTAGAGCACGTCGGTGATTTGCCGCCGTGCCGAAGGGCCGCGTTCCCATAAGACTTGCAGGACCGCCAGCTCCATGTCCGTTACATCTTGTGGAGTGCGTGCCACGACGTTTCTCCTGGCTAGACAGAATGACTAAGTCCATTCTTAGACAATTCGTCTAATTCGTCAAGAGAATTTCGCGGATCACCGGCATGCGGTTGGTTAGCGGCGCTTCGCGGAAGCGTCGTCGGCGAATGACGCTTCCGCGAAGCGCCGCTAACCTCTTCGGGGAATCTTGTTGGGATGGGGGCTTGTTATTGTGGGAGACGGCAACAGCTGGGGCCGCAGGGAGGCAGGTTTGGATCGCAGCTCATGGGCAATGCCTCGCTCTCGGAGCGGGGCCGGGCGGGGACGCTCCACAGACGGTCCAGTCGATGGCTCCGGCACTGGGGACACTTCACCTCCTCGCCGTTAAAAACCAGCGTCTCGAAGGCGTGCCGACAATCCTGGCAGGTGTATTCGTACAAAGGCATTGGTTCCTCCATCACTATAAATCAAGTGCGGCGGCGGCGGAACACCTCACTGGCGCGCAGGAGGAATTCACGTTCGCTTTCCGTAAGGTTCTCCATGCCGACGCGCGATAGCTTCTCCAGAATCGCATCCATCTTCGCTTCCAAATGCTCATCTGCCGCAGGCGCGCTGACGGATTGTTGGGTCCCCTCTTCGGGACGGTAGATCGCTTCGTCGGCAGTGGAAGCCGGACGGCGGCCGCTCCCACGCGGAAAGTGAGGACGAGGGGCTTTTTCCAGGGTCTTTTCATCGACGAGGAGTCGCAAGCGCGGCCCAAAAAGCCGGCGACGCCAGCTCTGCCATTTTCCCTTTAAGTATCCTCGTTCCCAAAACACCGGCAGCCATTCGACAAGACGAATGTTTAACCGATAATAGATACCCGCAAAAAGAGCGCCGCCGATATGGGCTGCCACGGCGGTGCCGCTTTGGGCCTTGTTCAGAAAGACATAGGCGTCGCCAGCCAAGAAGATGACCAGGAACAGCCAGAGCGGCACGGGGAGGATGAAGAAAAGCAAAATGGTCCGCCGCGGATAATGGATGGCGCAGAGTGTCAACACCGCCAGCACCGCCCCGGACGCCCCGAGACACGGAATCATCGAGTCCCGCATCCAGGCAAGCGAACTGGAGAAGAACAGCAGACCGGATGCGATCGCCGCGCTGAGATAAAAAGTCAAAAACTCACGTGGGCCGTAGAGATCCTCAACATCGCTGCCAAACCACCACAGAAACAGCATGTTGAAGAGAATGTGCAAGATCGCACTCGGATCATGCAGAAAAGCGTATGTGAGCAAACGCCAGACTTGGCCGTGCAGGACGGCATTGACCTTGAGATCGAGCGCGTCGGTAAACCAGCCGAGGCTGAGGACATCGAAATCGAATTCGAGATCAAGCTGCGGCCGCGTCAACACCTGCACTACGAAGGCAACAACATTGATGCCAACTAGCCATTTACAGACTTGGCCGCGTTCCGTAAACGATCCCAGGAAGCTTGGCCCTTCACGACGAACGTAGTCGCGATCGTATATTCCCATGATTCTCTTCGCTCCCGGCCAGGAACTCGGAGGAAATCTGGCATCTCGTCGCCAATGTTCCGAGTTCTCCGGTCGCTAATGCTTCCGGTTCGTTTGGGGACGCTCCCTGGCGCGAAAGTCCCTGTACATCTTTTACCATATCAGGAGTGGGGGAGGAAAGCCCCTCGTGACGAAAAGGGAAAACTGGCCAGCGCTTGCCGCCTACCTGGATGGACTGCCAGCGAAGTCCCTGTACGTGACCTGGGAGATAAGATAGGGAAAATGATGATTAGCCGTCCACGGAGCGCCTCGCCGGAGCTCCGCGAACGGCTGAATATTATCGACCACTATTTTTCTTTGCCGTTCTTCTTTTCGCCCTTGATCTGGTCGTTGACTTGACGCGCTTTTTCCAGGTGCTTTTTGAAAGTCGGCTCCAGCTTGCCGGCCCATCGCTTCATGGCCTGGTCCTTGCCGTCTTTCGATTCGGCCTCAAACAGCTTGACGGCCTCCTCATGGTCTTTGACCATGGCGTCCATGTACGCGCGATCGAACTCGGCGCCGCTGAGCGTCTTGAGCTTGTCGTACAGCTTTTGATGCTTTTCATCCATGGCTGGGGCCAACCTGATCGCGCGAGCATTGGCCAGCTGCGTTAGTTCTTGGCCCGCCCTCATGTGGTCTCGGATCATGAGTTGAGCAAACTGTTTCACCGCGGGATTGCGTGTGAAACGCACAGCCAGTTCGCTGAAATT
>Ga0070738_10006224_pt1 | contig 12660 bp, 9 predicted proteins | sample Coa_R2_2_FD_66446 | JGI IMG/M metagenome (GOLD analysis project Ga0070738, IMG submission 66446) | Surface soil microbial communities from Centralia Pennsylvania, which are recovering from an underground coalmine fire - Coalmine... | ecosystem: Environmental > Terrestrial > Soil > Unclassified ... | reverse complement strand
GTTGATTATCTTCATGGTGACCGCGCCGGTTTTGCAGTCCGGCATTGAAGTCAGCGTTCCCAAGACGCGGACAGTCAAAGAAATTACGGAAGAGCGTCTCGTCATCAGCATCGATAAAGACCAGCGGGTTTTTCTGGGCAACGACGCCGTGAATATCAATGAGATTGCAGCCAAGATCAAGCAGAAGATCCGCGATCCGCAGCATCAATCTATTTTTATTCGCGCCGATGAAAATGTACCCTTTGGCGCTTTTGCAACGGTAATGGATTCCGTCAAACAGTCGGGCATTACGAACGTCAGTATCGTTACACAGCCTCTCGAATCCCATGGATCCAAACGCTGAGATTTTCTTTGAACACGATCGCTGGGGACGCAACTTAGCGTGGTCCGCCGGATTCCACGTAGCAGTTGCGGGAGCGATTGTGCTGTACGCATTCGTAGGTCCGAGGACCGGCGGCGCAGGGTGGGGCGCTGGCGGCGGTGGCGATGCCATGGGAGTTACGCTGGTTACGACGATTCCACTGCCGGCTAATCCCGTGCAAACCCAAAACATCGTGGCAACTGAATCGAAGGGATTGACGCAATCGCAACCGAGAGCGCAAGAGCAAACGCCCGACGCGATTCCCATCTTGGACAAAAACGCCAAGAACAAGCCCAAGCCTGCGAGCACGACGCAGAAGAAGCCAGAACCCGTGGAACAAGCGGAGAATGTTGTTCCGTTCGGCGAAGGCGGTCCAGTTAGCGGCCCTTACGGAACTTTCAGCGCCGGCGGGGCGAAGGGCGGTTTTGGTTTCACTGGCGGGGGTGGGGATTTCGGTTCACGCTATGCGTGGTATGTGAAAGTTGTGCAACAAAAGGTCTCGGAAAACTGGCTGAAATACGAAGTAGATCCGAGGATTACGACTGCACAGCGAGTTTATGTCACCTTCGATATTTCGCGCAGCGGACAGCCAGGGCATATCCAAGTGGAGCAATCGAGTGGAGTGCCATCCTTGGATCAGTCCGCGGTGCGGGCTTTGCAAAGGATTGACACTTTTGGCCCTCTGCCCTCCGACTACGACGGCAGCAAGGTTTCGGTTGAATTCTGGTTTGATTACAAACGGTAGGTGAGAACTTGCAGCGAAACTTACATCGTAATACGATATTTATGTTTCCTTCTGCATCTAATGTGAATATGCCCCACGCGCAGCGACGAAATCAGCCATCCCATTTCGCCTTACTCCTCGTACTGTTGCTGATCTTCGTTCCTTTCGTCCATGCGCAAGACTGGATTCGTACCGGTACTGGCCTTGGCGTCGAGAAAATCCGGCTGGCCGTTCCCGACTTTAAAACTGGCGGTACGGACGCCCAAAGCGCGGTACTGGTTAAGGTTTTCAACGACACGTTGTGGAATGACCTGAATCGCGCCGGCATTTTCGACATGGATTCCAAGAGTTTTTATCCACTTGGCGCGGTCGGCACACCGGCAGATGTGAACTTCTCTGCGTGGAGTTCTGCTCCCGTTAACGCCGCCCTGCTCGCTTTCGGCAATATGAGCGTGACCGGCAGCAACATGACGGTACAGGGCTGGCTCTATGACGTTAAGAACGTCACCTCGCCTCAAGTTCTCGGCAAGCAATATCAGGATGCCGCAACTGAGCAGGAATCGCGTATTACAGCGCATAAATTTGCCGATGAAATTATTTTCCGGCTGGGCGGGGGGATTCCCGGAATCGCGGAAAGCAAAATTTTCTTTGTACATGGCGGCGATGGACACAAAGAAATTTGGGGGATGGATTACGACGGCGCCAATCCTCATGCGATTACACATCTTGGAACGTTTTCTTTGTCGCCGCGAGTATCTCCGGATGGATCTCGCGTGGCGTTCAGTTCCTATACGAAAACCGGCTGGGAAATTTTGATGTACTCCCTCGATTTAAACAGGCTTGTAGCCTTCCCCAAATTCGGTGGAACGAACCTTTCGCCTTCCTGGTCGCCGGATGGTACAAAGATTGCATTTTCATCTTCACGCAGCGGTGATCCTGAAATCTATCTCGCGGACTCCTCGGGAGCGAACCTCAAACGCCTAACGAACTCCAAAGGCCCGGATGTTTCTCCGGTATGGAACCGCAAAACCGGATCCCAAATTGCCTGGGTGAGTGGCCGCACGGGATTGCCGCAGATTTACACCATGGAATCCGACGGAACGAACATTCAGCGCATTACCGACCAGGGATATGCAGTTTCACCGGCATGGTCGCCGAATGGGCAGTTTCTCGTTTTTGCCTGGACGCGCCGTTACGGACCGGGCCAGCCGGGCGGCGAAGACCTCTACATCATGGATATCGTGAGCAAGCAATTCGTGCAGCTTACGCATGACGCGGGAAGAAACGATTTCCCCTCTTGGTCGCCCGATGGGAGGCACATTGTTTTTCAATCCACCCGCTCCGGCAGTGAACAGATTTGGAGTATGCTGGCGGACGGGACGCAGCAGATGCAACTGACGTTTTCGGGGAGCAACACCCAGCCCAATTGGAGCTGGCAGTAGAAACACTTGAATGTTTGGCGTATCTTTGCAAGTTAAATATTGTGTTCATTTTTTTGGTTGTTTAACTTAGGTTGTCTAATCAGTCCGCCCGGGATAAAGCAACAGGATTTAGGGCGAAAGAGTTGGAGTTCCCGTACGGACCAATCAGCGCGCACAATAGCAGACGCGCAATCACAGGGGAGGAGAAAGTGAAGCACGAAAGAATGAAGTGGATCACTCTAGTATTCGCCTTGGGCGCCATCATGATGCTGGGCGCCTGCAAAAAGAAAGTTGCGCCGCCACCACCGCCACCACCGCCGCCACCGGCTGCGCCCACCGCTTCGATTAGCGCAAATCCGACGACCATTGATAAAGGCTCTTCGACGACCCTTACCTGGCAGACCACCAACGCCACTGACGTCAGCATTGACGGCATCGGGGCAGTGCAACCCAGTGGATCGCAAAGCCTGAATCCAACGGATTCAACGACCTACACTTTGACCGCGAAAGGTCCGGGCGGTACGCAAACGGCCACCACGCGCGTCACCGTAAACCAACCACCGCCACCGCCTCCTCCGCCGGCTGCTGGCCCGAGCGAAGAGGAACTCTTCGCTCAAAACGTGAAGGACATCTACTTCGATTACGACAAGTATGACGTCCGGGCTGACCAGCAGGCTGCATTGCAGGCGGACATCGCTTTCCTCAAGCAGCATCCTAATGTTCGTTTCACGATTGAAGGACACTGCGACGAGCGCGGCTCAACCGAATACAACCTCGCACTTGGCCAGAACCGCTCCGACGCGGTGAAAAATGCTTTGGTCAATGGCGGCATCAGTACGGCAAACATCACCTCGACGAGTTTGGGCAAGGAAAAGCCGTTCTGCACAGAATCGAACGAGCAATGCTGGCAGATGAACCGCGTCGATCACTTCGTTTACCAGAAGTAGGAAACGCATGTACTTTCGGGGGCGGCATTCGTCGCCCCCGATTCTTTTTCGTTAACCCTATCGGTCTTGTTTCACGTTATCCTTCGTCTAAGGGCATCACGAAATTATTCAGGAACAAATTATGAGAATTCGGCGATCAATCAGCGTAGTGGCAATCTTTGCGATGCTTGCGTCCAATGCTTCCCCGATGTGGGCTGCCAACAAAGACATGGTGACTTTGCAGACCCAGGTGCAGGCTCTCCAGGATCAGATGGCTCGGATGCAACAGAGCTTCGACGAGCGCATGGGCGTAATGAAGAGCCTGATGGACCAGAACACCGACAGCATCAATAAAGTCACCGCGTCCATTGCGGCCATGAATGAATTGGTACAGAAGCAACAGACGGCTGGTGGCGCGCAAGCAGACCAACTCTCCGGTCAAATCCAGGCTTTGAACGATTCGATTGACGAGCTGAAAGCGCGGCTGACAAAAGTTTCCAAGCAAATGGATGATATGCAGGCCGCCCAGCAAACTGCCGCAGCCAGTCAAGCTGCACAGCAAGCCCAAGCAGCGGCGCTGGCCGCTGCGCCTCCGCCCGACGTTCTCTACAACAATGGCCTGCGCGATTACAACGCCGGCAAAAATGACTTGGCGACTCAGGAATTCTCGGATTATGTGAAGTTCTATCCCAACACGGACTTGGCTGGGAATTCTTATTTTTATCTGGCCGAATTGCAATTCAAGCAAGCCAACTACCAGGAAGCCATCAAGAACTACGATCTGGTCATTCAGAACTTTCCCAGCGGCAACAAAGCAGCTTCAGCGGAATTAAAGAAGGGTTATGCGCAGATTGAGTTAGGGCAGAAAGATGCGGGAATAGCGACGCTGCACCATGTGATTCAGCGTTATCCCCGGACGAATGAAGCGCTGCAAGCGAAAGAGAAGATCCGGAAAGCAGGCAGCTAGCAACTACACAGGGTGCGCGTGGTGCTTCTTCGGATGATGCGCCGCTTTATGTTTGGTGGCCTTGTGGGCGTGATGTTTCACTTCAATCAGGCGTGGGCCATGCGTCTGCGCCATTAAACTTACCGTCGAAAATAAGAGTATCCCGGTCATTAGCGTCCGCAATTTCACGGTTGCCTCCAAGTAGATTATCTAACGCAACTCTTCCATCGCCTGCTCGAGCACTTCCCTGCCTGGGCGCACTACAGATTCCGGCAGTGTAGCCAAGGGCTCATCCACAAGATTGAGCATGTCGGTGAACGTCGGGGCCTGTGTGTTCAAGTAGAGAATACCGGTCAGCATCTCTTCTTTTTCGTGCGATTGATGTAATCGCGTCAGCGCTCGTACCCGATCGGTCGGATCGTAGTCTTCCTCTAATTTGCGCAAACGTAGATGCGAGCCATCATGCATGGTGACTTCAATCGTTGTGCCAGCATCGTATTCGACATCTATCTCTTCGAACGAGGGCACGAAGCTGATCTCTTGCAGAGGCTCTTCGTGGTCAATCATGTACTTGTAGGACTTGGTTGAGCCTTCGTGGTCGTTAAATGTCACGCAAGGAGAAATCACATCGAGCATGACCGTTCCGCGGTGAGCAATGGCAGCTTTTAACATGCTGAGAAGCTGCTTCTTATCGCCGGAGAATGAGCGGCCAACGAACGTCGCGCCTAGAGAGATCGCCAAGGCACAGGTATCGACCGGCGGAAGTTGATTGACGACACCGGTCTTCAGCTTCGAGCCAATATCAGCTGTTGCCGAGAATTGACCTTTCGTCAGGCCGTACACGCCATTGTCTTCAATAATGTAAATCAGCGGCAGATTGCGGCGCATGAGGTGAACAAACTGCCCCATGCCGATGGACGCCGTATCGCCATCGCCGCTGACGCCAAGCCCAATCAAACTGCGATTGGCAAGCAGTGCGCCGGTGGCTACGGATGGCATACGGCCATGAACGCTATTAAAGCTGTGGGAGCGGTTCATGAAGTACGCGGGGGCTTTCGATGAGCAGCCGATACCGCTCAACTTCGCCACGCGTTCGGGCTGAACGCCCATTTCATACATCGCGTCAATAATGCGTTCGGAGATGGCGTTATGGCCGCATCCGGCGCAAAGCGTCGTTTTGCCGCCGCGGTAATCGAGAACTTGCAGGCCTATACGATTGGTTTTTGGCGGAGGCGCGGTTGTAGTCGCCATTATTTGCCCTCCATATTTACTTCCATGGTCATGAGATGGTCTGTGATGGAGCGCGCATCAATGGGTAGTCCGTCAAGTCTCGCGATGCTGCGCAGCTTCGGGACTAAAGTTGGCTCGACATCGAGCTTAAGCAAGCTGAGCATCTGGGCGTCGCGGTTCTGCTCGACGACATAGACGCGCTCGTGCTGGCGTATGAAATCGTGCACTTCGCGGGTAAAAGGATAAGCCCGCAGTCGCAGATAATCGGTTTCAATTTTGTATTCTTTGCGCAACTGGTCGCGACTTTCGATGAGCGCCCAATGCGACGATCCAAAAGCGATAATGCCGATCTTTTCAGGGCATGCGCTCTGCGAAACTTCTGGCCGAGGAACGAATGACCGCGCCGTTTCGAACTTCCGATTCAGGCGCTCCATGTTGTTTTCGTAGTCATCGGGCCGTTCGCTATATTGAGCTTTTTCGTTGTGTCCGCTGCCGCGGGTGAAGTAGGCAGCCGCAGGGTTGCCATTGCCGGGTAACGTTCGATATGGAATGCCGTCACCATCTACGTCTTTGTAACGCCCGAAACTGCCCAGACGCTCCATATCTTCTTTGCTCAGAACCTTGCCGCGCTTAATCGGCTTCTCTGAATACTTGAACGGGTCAGCCATCCAGTTGTTCATGCCCAAGTCAAGATCGGACATGACGAAAACCAGAGTCTGGAATTGTTCGGCAAGATCAAACGCGTCCTGCGCCATGGTGAAGCACTCTTCCGGCGAAGACGGAATCAGCATGATGTGCTTTGTATCGCCGTGAGAAATAAAGGCCGTCGAGAGCAAATCGCCTTGCGAGGTTCGCGTAGGTAGCCCCGTCGAAGGACCCACACGTTGAATATCCCAAATGACGCCCGGAAGTTCAGCGTAGTACGACAAGCCCGCAAACTCAGCCATAAGGGAAATACCCGGCCCGGATGTCGCCGTCATGGCGCGAGCGCCCGCCCAACCTGCTCCCATGACCATACCAATCGCAGCAAGTTCATCTTCCGCCTGAACAATCGCAAAGGTCGCCTTGCCGTCTTTGTTCACCCGAAACCGCTTCATGTATTCGATGAGATTTTCCGGCAAAGACGAAGATGGCGTGATGGGATACCAGCTTGCAAAAGTTACCCCTGCAAACATGCATCCGAGCGCAGCCGCGGCGTTGCCATCAATAATGATCTTCCCTGCCGTCTTGTTCATGCGCTCGATTTTGTAGGTGTCTGCCTTGGTCAGCGAAGATTTCGCATATTCATGTCCAGCCTGCACGGCGGCGAGATTCAAATTCGCAGCTTTGACTTTCTTCGAAAACTGTTTTCGCAGGGCCTTTTCGACTTCCGTCATGTCCATGTCGAGCAACTGGGCCACGACACCGACATAAATCATGTTCTTAACCAGCTTACGCAACTTTGCCTCGGGACAAACCGGAGCTACCAGCTTGTCGTAAGGTACTGCGTAGAAAGTAAGATCAGAGCGTAGTTCGCTGAGTTTAAGCGGCTCGTCGTAGAGCACACATGCTCCGGGAGCCAGCGACATTACATCTTCCTTCGCAGTCTCCGGATTCATGGCGATCAGGAAATCAATTTCCTTTTTGCGGGCGATATAACCGTCTTTATTGGCGCGGATGGTGTACCAAGTCGGCAGGCCTGCGATATTCGAGGGAAAGAGATTCTTCCCGGAAACCGGTACGCCCATCTGAAAGATGGTGCGCAGCAATACAGTATTGGAGCTTTGCGAGCCGGAGCCATTCACGGTTGCAACCTGAATGCTCATGTCATTAACGATGGACTTGCCATCGCGGCTGAGGTCTTGATGCGGGGTTACGTCGGTACTGGCCATTTCTGGAGCTTAAACGTCCTTCCTAATTGAGACGGTGCAGATGCCTAATGTGGTAATTATGCCAACAGTTAACTTCTTATTATACGGCAGCAGACATCACGCGTGCGTTGATGCCATTAGAATCTCGGTTCATCCTCACTCAATATTTCTCCAGATTTGCAAGGTTTGTCACCCCGGCCGTTCTGAGAGTGCGTACTGCCGCGTGACACCAAAGTACGCACCCACTTTAAGGCATTTGTTTGAGAAAGACCCAAGCGTTCTACAATGAAATGGGATGCATCTTGTCCGCCTAATATCCGCCTTCTGCTTGCTGGCAGCCATGCTGACGGCGGAATATGCCTTTTGCGATAATCAACCGCAGGCGCTCACTCCTTGTGCACCCGGTGGCTCGGAAACCGCGACCTGCACCCCATCAAAAAAAGATCTCAAGCAAGCGCAACAGGCTTACAAGCGCGGCGTACATCTTTTGCAGAATGAAAAGGAAGAAGAAGCGTTGCTGTCATTTACCCAGGCGATGCAGCTTTCTCCCCGGAACATCGAATATGCGACAGCTGTCGCCATCACGCAACAGCATCTGGTTTACCGCGATATTCAAAAAGGCAACCAAGCGCTCCTGCAAAATCAAACCTTGCAAGCAGAAGTTGCCTTCCACGATGCGCTGCATCTGGATCCGCAAAATGAATTTGCCCGCCAGCGCATGAGCGATCTACTCGGTGACGCTGCGCCTCGAACCCAAGGCCCGGCAGAAATCGTTGCTGAAAGCGATGAGATCGTCGTAATTCCCGATCCCACGCATCAAAGTTTTCATTTCAAAGGCGATAGCCGCGCGCTCTTCGAGCAGATTGCCAAAGCGTACGGAGTCTCCGCTCAGTTGGATGAGAGCGTTCAGTCCCGGCACGTCTGGTTCGATATTGACGACGTTGATTTTTTCACCGCGATGAAAGCGGCGGGGAACATCACCAAAACTTTCTGGAGCCCGCTGGGCAACAAGCAAGTTCTGGTCGCTGCCGACAACGTCGAGAACCATCGCCAGTTCGACCGCATGGCGATGCGGACTTTCTACTTCCCCGGCTATCTTGAGGTCGGCGACCTCAACGACCTTACAAATTCCTTGCGGACAGTATTCGATATCCGCTTCGCCTCGCAGGAAATCCCAGCGGGCACCATCATCATCCGCGCCCCGCAAAACGTCGTCAAAGCGGCTACGGAATACATCGAGCAGCTTGATAATTCCCGTCCGCAGGTCATGCTGGATATTGAGGTCTATCAAATTTCCCATTCGTTGATTCGGGAAATTGGTATGCACATTCCGAACAACTTCAATCTCTACAACATCCCCGCGGCAGCCCTGGCTGGACTGACCGGCCAAAGCCTCCAGAGCCTCATCAATCAACTGCAAACGGGCGGATTGAACGCAGCTAACGCCGGCGGTCTGCAAGCTCTATTGGCGCAATTGCAAAGTGGTCAAGGTATTTTCAGTCAGCCTCTGGCCACCTTCGGTGGTGGTCTGACTTTTTCGGGAATCAGCCTCGATCACCTCACGGCGGCGTTATCCCTGAATCAAAGTTCTGTCCGCGATATTCAGCATGCCACTTTGCGGGCCGGCAACAATACCGACGCTGTATTTAAAATCGGCGAGCGCTTCCCTATTCTCACCGCAAGTTTTTCGACTGCCGTCACCAGCCCGCAGATTTCTCAGTTGCTTGGCGCATCGGCGGGAACGGGAGCTTCCTCCACGCCGGGTCTGGGCACATTCCCCTCTTTCAACTATGAGGATATTGGCCTCAACCTTAAAGCCAAGCCTTATGTGTTTTCTGATTCCAGTCTGGCCTTGTCGCTGGAACTCTCCCTGCGGACTATCGGCACTCAATCGGTAAATGGCGTTCCCGTGATTTCAAATCGCGAATACAAAGGGAGCATTGTTTTGGACGATGGCGAGCCAGCTGTGGTTGCTGGCGCTGTAAGTCATACCGAACAGATGAGCATGAACGGCATTCCCGGACTCGGCGCTGTGCCTTTGCTCAACAAAGCAATGGTAGATAACAACAAAACCACCGAAGACGACGAGCTGCTCATCGTCATCACGCCGCACGTTCTCAATAGTCCCGCACGCAAACCAACGCCAGTCATTTGGATGGCGCAGTAACACTACTTCGCAGCGGCTTTATCCTTCGCGGCAAAATCAATCAAGCTTTGCAGGACTTCATCCGGCAAAGAGTTAAAGCTGCTGATCTTGCGGCCGTTGATAAAAAAAGTTGGGGTGGAGTTGATGTCCAGCGCCTGGGCCAAATCCACCGAAGCCTGCACTCTTGAGCCTGTCTCGGCCAAGTTCGAGCACGCCGCGATATCTTGTCCTTTCACGCCAGAAGTGGTCGCGATCGCGGTCAGCTTTTCATCCGCGTTGGCGGCCGTAATATCGGCCTGCGAGTCGTAAACCGACTGAATAAACTTCCAGAACGCGTCATTGTTCGTGCGTCCGACGCAATCGGCGTAGGCCGAGGCCTTGACCGCCCAATCGTGCATCGGCAAAGGGAAATTTTGATAGACCAAGCGAACGTTCTTCGCGCCGGAAAGCAGCTTCTCAACTTTGGGCTGTGCTTCTTTGCAGTGCGGGCATTGCAAATCGCTGAATTCCACGACCGTCACCGGCGCATCCGCCGGGCCGCGTGATGGCCCTCTTGCCGACTTTTTTAATTTCTCGTTATCGGCGTCGAAGGGCCGCGCTCCAAAAGGAATCAACTCGCCGGTCAGGGCATGTTTGCCGTCGGGAGTGATGTAAAGCTTGTTCGCTGCCTGCCCCTGTGAACTGCCCAAGACCACTGTAACTTCGGCCAATCCCTCGGCCGCGGAAGGCTTGATATCGGCGACTTTATAAGTCAGCGTCGAGTCATAGCCAAACATCTGTTGCAGAAAAGCCTTGACGGTTTCTTCGCTAGGAAGATTGGCGTTGTCGGAAGCAGCCGGTGCTGACGCTTGTGCCTTCGGTTTTGCCGGAGTCGCAGCTTTTTTCGTTTGGGCCGCGCAAGAAACAACGATGAGCAGAATCGCAAGACAACTAAACCAGCGTTGCATGAGTTCCCTTTCCAACTTCAATTTGAATCTGAATTTATTCGTTCCGTGCGGCAATGGGAAAACGGCGTCCGTAGCCGAAAGCTTTAGCGGAAATTTTGAGCCCCGGAGCGGCCTGCTGGCGCTTGTATTCGCTGCGGTCCACCATGCGAATCACGCGCCGAACCAACGGGAGTTCGAAGCCACGCTCACGTGCTATCTGCTCCGCCGGATGCAACTCTTCCACATAATCTTCAAGAATAGCATCGAGCACTTCGTAAGGCGGGAGCGAGTCGCTATCCTTCTGATCGGGCCGTAACTCCGCCGAGGGCGGCTTCTCTAAAGTTGATGCAGGAATCACCATCCGCCGCGAATTTACATAATGACTGAGGCGATAGACCATGGTCTTGGGAACATCGGAAATTACCGCCAAGCCGCCAGCCATGTCGCCATAGAGCGTGCAATAGCCCACGGCCATTTCACTTTTATTGCCTGTGCTGAGCACGATGCCGCCAAATTTATTCGACAGCGCCATGAGCAACATGCCACGGGCACGGGATTGCAAATTTTCTTCGGTCGCATCTTCGGGGCAGCCATGAAACACCGATTTCAATACATAGCGGTACGCAATAAAAATTTCTGTAATCGGCAACATTTCAAAGCGGATCTTCAGATTCTGTGCCAGCGCGCGCGCATCTTCAATGGATCCGGGCGAGGAATACGGCCCAGGCATGGCGACGCCTATCACGTTTTCCGAGCCCAGCGCATCCACGGCAATCGCGGCCGTAAGCGCCGAATCAATCCCGCCGCTCAATCCGATAATGACCTGCTTGAAGCCGCATTTGCGCACGTAATCCCGCGTACCGAGAACCAACGCTTCATAGACGCTGGCTTCCTCGCTGTGTACCGGGCCAATTTCTTGTGCGTGAATCTCACCCGTCAGCGTCTGTGAATCGAAATAGACGATGTCTTCTTCGAACGACTTTCCTCGGGCGATGATCTTGCCTTCGGCGTCGAGCACAAGACTTGATCCATCAAAGACCAAGCTGTCGTTCCCGCCCACTTGATTGACCATCGCTACCGGTACTTTATGTCTCTGCGCGATCGCCGCCAGCATGTCTTGGCGTAGTTGGCGCTTGCCGTACCAAAACGGGGAGGCGGAAATATTCAAAAGAAAATTGCCGCCGGCCTGAATCAGCGATTCCACGGGATCAACGGTATAAAGCCGCTTGTCCCAAAAATTCTTGTCGTTCCAGCAGTCTTCGCAGATTGTCAGCGCGATTTGCTTTCCGCAAAAAGAGAAAAGCTCCTGCCTTTTGGCTGGAGCGAAGTTGCGGGCTTCATCGAAAACGTCATAAGTCGGCAACAGCATCTTCGATTGAATGAAGGCTATCCTGCCGTTTTGCAGCAGAGCCGCGGAGTTCATCACCGATTTCCCCGTATCGGCATGGGCTGGCGTGACCAACCCACAGATGACCGAAATGCCTTTGGTTTCTGCGGCAATCTGCTCAGCTGCTTCCTGGTTCTTGCGAACAAACGCCGGGCGCTCGACTAGATCGCGTGCCGGATATCCGCAGATGGAAAGCTCAGGAAAAAGAATCAGCCCAGCCCCGGCTTCCTGTGCTTTTTTGGAAAAATGAATGATTTTAGCTGCGTTGCCGCTGAAATCCCCCACCGTGGGGTTAATTTGTCCTAAGGCGATTTTCACGTTGTCTGCATATTAGTGTAATCGGGAGAAGCAGTTAGCGGCAAAGGGCGCATGATCTGGCACCAATCATGCCACGTGCATTTTCACCCTGAGCGCTGCGAGGTACTCCTCTGGGTTGGCGTGAAACCCGCCCCGATGACGGGAAACTTCAGTGTACAATCCTTGCAAATTTAAGGAGGCCCATGAACTATTTAAGTCTTGCCCTGGCGACGCTGGGTGGCATGGTCGCGTATTTTGCCTATGGTTTCCTGCTGATGTGGCTCGTGCCAGCCCTTATTGATGAAGCCCATAAATATCCGGATGTATTCCGATCCAAAGAAAAAATCATGGCTGTCATGCCCATTGGGATGGCCGCCATGTTGGTAGCAATCCTGGTGGTCGCGATAATTTTCGCAATGACACTGATAATGACACCGACACACCAA
>Ga0070738_10006223_pt1 | contig 12660 bp, 10 predicted proteins | sample Coa_R2_2_FD_66446 | JGI IMG/M metagenome (GOLD analysis project Ga0070738, IMG submission 66446) | Surface soil microbial communities from Centralia Pennsylvania, which are recovering from an underground coalmine fire - Coalmine... | ecosystem: Environmental > Terrestrial > Soil > Unclassified ... | reverse complement strand
TGGAGGATCGTTCCCGCCGCCGTCACGGTCCCCGGAATCCTCGTCGGGATCCTGCTCCTCGGGTGGCGGGGCGTCCTCGGCGCGCTCGTCGGTGCCGCGGCGCTCTGGACGATTCGCGTTCTCCTCTCCAAGATCAGGGGCCGTGAGATCGAGAGACCCGGAGCGGTGAGCTACCTCGCCATGATCGGCGCCTTCACGGGCGTCGAGGGCGTCCTCTGCGCGCTCGCGGTCGCCGCTCTCTACTCCCTCCCCCCGCGGAGCGGGGGGAGGGCCGGGGTGGGGGGCGCCCTCGCCGCCGGCGCCGCGCTCTTCGCCTTCGTCCCCGCCGTCCGCGAGCACGTCCTCGCCCTGGAGACCCTGTGGCGACGCTGATCCTCGTCTTCGCGGCGCTGTTCGGGGCGTGCGTGGGGAGCTTCCTCAACGTCTGCATCTTCCGTCTCCCTCGCTCGTGCCTGCGCCTCTGGAAGCCGAAGCTCAGCTTCTGCCCCTCGTGCGCGCGCACGCTCGAGTGGTGGGAGAACATCCCGATCGCGGCCTACCTCGTCCTGCGCGGGAGGTGCCGTCGGTGCCTCGCGCCGATCCCTCTCCGCTACTTCCTCGTCGAGCTGGGCACCGCGGTCCTCTTCCTCTACCTCGCGAGCGAGGATCTCGTCCCCGACCTCCACCACAAGGGCCTGTTCCTCGTCCACGCCGTGCTCGGAGCCGCCTTCATCGTCTGCGCGCTCGTGGACTGGGACCACCGGGTCATCCCCGACGAGATCGACATCCCGGGCTTCCTCCTCGCGCCCTTCGTGGGCGCGCTCGTCCCCGAGCTCTTCGGCGACCGGCTCCTCCACCCGGGGCTCCTCGCCGGCAACGCGGGGACTCTCCTCGACCAGGCGCTCCCCTGGTGGGGGCTCTCCGCGGGGGCGGCCGGCGCCGTCACGTCCCCGCTCCATGGCTTCGCGAGCTTCATGAAGTCTCACGAGGCCCTGATCCCCGGAGCGGCCGGCTTCTTCACGGCCCTCGTCGGCGCCGCGGCCGGCGCGGGGCTCATAGCCCTCATCGGCTGGCTCGGGACGCGCGTCTTCCAGAAGGAAGCCATGGGCTTCGGCGACGTGAAGTTCATGGCCATGATCGGCGGCTTCACCGGCTGGCAGGGGATCTTCGCCACGATCGTCCTCGCCTCGGTCGTGGGCTCGGTGTGGGGGATCCTCCACAAGATCCGGAGCGGCCGCACGACGCTGAACGGCAAGGAGCTCGCCGAGGCATCACCTCTCAGCTACCTCGTCCTCCGACTCTGCGGCGCGCCCGCCGAGGCGGCCGACGATGCCGTCGTGACCCTGCGATGGGGCGGTGGGCTCGCGGCGCGGTTCGCGACCGGCGACAGCTATCTCCCCTTCGGGCCCTTCCTCGCTCTCGGCGCGGCGATCTACATGTACTGGCCTGATCTCATCTTCCGGATCATGACGCACTACGCCGAGCTCGTGGCCCGCATCTTCCGCGGCGGTTAGCCCGAGGCCGCTCCCACCACCCGTTGCGGCACCCGTGCACCTCAGTAAAATCGAGGAGCTCCGCCGGACCTCGGTCCGCTGCCGGTCCGGCCTTGTTGAAGGGATCGGGAAAGCATGACCCACGCGACCAAGGACATCCGCAACCTCGCCATCGTCGGGCACGGGGCGAGCGGGAAGACGACACTCGTCGAGCGGCTCCTGTTCGAGGCGAAGGCGACGACCCGGTTCGGACGCGTGAACGACGGTTCCTCGATCCTCGACGTGGCCGCCGACGAGCGCGAGCGCGGCTCCTCGATCGACATGCACATCGCCCACGCCATGTGGCAGGGCACGCACATCAACATGATCGACACCCCGGGCGCGGCCGACTTCCAGAACGACGCGATCCTGGCGCTGGGAGCCGTCGAGGCCGCCCTCGTCGTCGTGGACGGCAAGGACGGCGTGAAGGTCAACACCCGCAAGCTCTGGTCGAAGTGCGTCGAGCAGGAGCTCCCGCGCTTCATCGCCGTGACGCGGCTCGACGTGGCGCAGGCCGACTTCGACGCGCGCTTGAAGCAGATCCAGGGGGCCTTCGGCGAGCGTTGCGTGCCCCTCTACCTCCCCGATCCCAGCGGCAAGGCCGTCGAGAGCGTCTTCGACCCCAAGAGCGACCGCGCGAGGTCCGCGAACACGAAGCTCGTCGAGTTCGCCGTCGAGGCCGACGAGGAGCTCATGATGCGGTACCTCGACGGCGGCAAGCTCACCGAGGCCGAGGTGCGCGGCGCCTTCATGAAGGCCGTCCTCGCCGGCCGCCTCCACCCCGTCCTCCCCGTCTCGAGCGAGACGGGCCTCGGCATCGCGGCCCTCCTCGACACGATCGTCAAGTTCTTCCCCTCTCCCAAGGATCGCCCGCCGCGCGTCAAGAAGAACGGCAAGGTCGTGGCCGAGGTGGCCGTGGACGGCCCCTTCTCGGGCTACATCTTCAAGACCGTGATCGGCGAAGCCGGCCGCGTCTCCTTCGTCCGGGTCATGTCGGGCGAGCTCGCGGACGGCCACGTCTTCAAGAACCTGCGCGACGGCAAGATGGAGAAGGGCGGCCACATCTTCACCGTCCAGGGCCAGGCCCGGGAGAAGCTCGAGAAGGCCGTCGCGGGCGACATCATCGCGATCCCGAAGATGGAGCACATCCACCGGGGCGACACGATCGCCGACGAGAAGCACGAGGCCGTCGCCTACGAGACCCCGAAGACGCCCGTCCCGCTCTCCGGCCTCGCCGTGCACCCCAAGAAGTCGACCGACGCGCCCAAGCTCCTCGAGTCGCTCCACAAGCTCGAGGAGGAGGACGCGACCTTCAAGGTCGTGAAGGACCAGCAGACCGGCCAGCTCCTCGTCGAGGGGATCTCGAACCTCCACCTCCAGGTGATGCTGAACCGCATGAAGACCCGCTCGAAGGTCGAGGTCGAGTCGGAGCGCCGGAAGGTCCCCTACCGCGAGACGATCGTGCAGCCCGCGCGCGACCGCTACCGCCACAAGAAGCAGTCGGGCGGCGCCGGCGAGTTCGCCGAGGTCGAGCTCGAGGTCGAGCCCAACGCGCGCGACAAGGGCTTCGAGTACATCTGGGGCGTCGTCGGCATGAACGTCTCGAGGAGCTTCGCGCCCTCCATCGAGAAGGGCATCGTCGACGTCATGGCGAAGGGCGTCATCGCGGGCTACCCCGTCGTCGACGTGAAGGCGAAGGTCACGGACGGGAAGGAGCACCCGGTCGACTCGAAGGACCGCGCCTTCCAGAAGGCCGGCCGCGAGGCGTTCAAGCTCTGCATCAAGAAGGGCCACCCCGTCCTCCTCGAGCCGATCGTCAAGATCGAGGTCCACGTCCCCGGCGACAACGTCGGCGACGTGACGAGCGACCTCGCCGGCGGCCGCCGCGGGCACATCACGAACACCGAGTTCCACGGCGACGTGGCCACCATCTCGGCCAACGTCCCGCTCGCCGAGGTCATGGAGTACGACCATCAGCTCCGCGCCATGACGGCGGGCGAGGGGACCTTCTCGATCGAGCCCAGCCACTACGACGTGGTGCCGGCGGCGAAGCAGCAGGCGATCATGGCCGAGTACGAGAAGCACAAGACCGAGGAGCACGACTGAGGCTCGATCACCTTGAGCAAGACCTACCGGCAGGCGGGCAGCACGAACACGGTCCAGCGGCGCACGCCGTTCAGCTTCTGGATCGGTGGCACGTCGTCTCTCATCATGTCCGCGCCCCAGGACGAGCAGTCGAGCTGCGGCGGCATGGCGATCGCCTACGCGGCGATCGTCTGGCGCTACTCGCCCGGGATGCCCAGCCTGAGCACGACGACCACGAGCCCTCTCCTCGACACGGCCAACCTCAAGACGATGTGCCAGGCCATGAACGCCCAGAGCTTCATCTACGACCAGACCTACTGGGACGGTCTGCCGAAGGAGGCGCTCTACTCCGACGAGCTCAAGGCGCTCGGGGCCGATCTCTATCACACGGCGAACAGGTGGGTGAATCGGCCGAAACCGGACGCTCAGCTCCCGGTCGGCCTCTCCGCCTCGGACATGTACCGTTTCGTCTACACCATGATGTGCTTCGGGGCTCTCAGCATCTGGCCGGCGTTCGAGCTCCGGCTCTACGGTTGGCCGAACGTGGGCGGGGTGGGCCAGAAGTACCACTGGACCCTCGCCATGAACGGGAGCGTCTTCAGCAGCGCGCCGGAGTCGGACGGGAACCCCTACCAGGGCGCGGGGCCCGTCGGAGCGCTGCCTACGGGCTCCAACCCCTACGCCACGGTGGTCGCGGGCGGCGATGGATCGCTCACCTACACCAAGAAGATCGGCTCCTACGAGGGGCCGGGCGCCGAGGGCGTCGCGCTCGCCGGCCGTCCCGGCACCGTCACGAAGGACTCGTCCGGGGCCGACACCGCCGACGCGGCCGCCAAGGCCGTCCTCGGCATCACCTGATCGAGAGCCGTCCGTGCCGCGCCCCTAAGGGGAGGTCGGGGTCGTCGTGCTCGCCGGCGCCTGATACTGGAGCTGGCAGGCGGCGCTGAGCTTGGTGGTGAAGAAGGTCCAGCTCACTCCCACGTAGACGTTCGGGTTGTAGTCCTTGGGCACGCCCGCGCCGAGCTGCGAGGCGTCGAGGCTCCAGCTGCTCTTGAGGAGCTTCCCGGGGTCCGCGATCCAGATCGTCCAGTCCGTGCCCTTCTGCACGGCGCCGTGGACCGTCGAGAAGTGCGAGGGCTGGTTCCACGTGCAGATCACGGGGCCCGTCTTGAGGAGGTTGGCGAGCGTCTTGGGCGAGTCGAGCGTGACCGAGACGTGGGCGAGACCGGTCTTGGCCTGGCAGGCGGCGTAGATCTTCGTGTGGTCGCAGCTGTTGGTCGAGTCGTAGGGGACCCGGCCGTTCAGGTCCGGAAACAGGAGCTTCATGTACTCGCGGGGATCGCCGCGCTTGTTGGAGTCCTGGACGAGGGTCGCGAGCGGGGCCCAGGTGACGACGTTCTGCTCGGCGTACCATCGCATGCTGCCGGCGACGGACGTGGGGCCGCAGCCGTTGTTGGTCCAGTCGTAGCTCTTGCCGTCGCTGCTCCCGTGGACGAGGAGGTCGCCGCCGAACCCGATCACCTGCGTGATGAGGTGGAAGCTGCTCTCCCCTACGGGGTCGGTCGACTTCCAGGGCGGGAGGAGCTGCGTCCCCGTGACCTTCGTGACGCTGAGCGTCTTGCCGTTGCCCCCGCCGTCGGCCGTGTATTCATGAGGGTCGTAGCGCATGGTCGCCTCGCCCGCCCCAGCGTAGCCGCCGTTGAAACCGACCACCACCCGCTCTAGACTTCGGTCTCGCCGGGGTCGATCGTGTCCGACTATTACTACCTCCACGAGCCGGCGGTCATCTCCTACACCCTCTCGATCACGCCCGAGCCCCCGGCCGACTCGGCCACCGTCAACGTCCACCAGGGCAGCCAGGGTGGCCCGGTGAAGGAGACACAGCAGCTCGACCAGAACGGGAACGGGTCGCTCACGCTCGACCTCAACAACTACACCGTGGACGACTCGCCTCTCTTCCTCGAGTTCGTGGCCCAGAAGGGCGACCAGAGCACCACGGCCTGGCAGGCGGTCTCCCTCGCCGAGGGCGTGCCCGCGACCGTGAACGTCCCGGCGAGCGCGAACGGGGGCGATCAGATCCAGCTCCAGGTCGGCTCGTGGCAGGCGAACTACTACGACAACCCGGGCGGCCAGCCGAGCGGCAACACGCCCGAGCAGGACCTCTCGAGGATCCCCGACGCCGACAAGCAGCAGGTCACCTGGCGCGTGAACGGCACGGACCTCGACACGAAGGGCGACCAGGTGACCTACACCGTCGACGCTGGGGCGGCGGGCCAGACTCTCCAGGTCGAGGCGTACATCGGGACTCCGAGCGGCGTCGCCGTGGGCACGATCCAGGTCGCGCAGGCGACCTCGAACGAGTGGGTCCTGCTCCTCCACCTCGACGGGCAGACTCCGAACCCGCAGGACCAGTTCATCCTCACGTCCGACGACGGCTCGATCAACCAGACGAAGGTCGTAGCCACCGACAACGTGGACCCGGACCCCAACGACGGGATCGTCGAGTTCCACTTCACGGGCCTCGACCCGAGCAAGAGCTACAGCCTCCAGGTCGTGGAGCCCGGGATCGACCCCTATTACCTCTTCCAGGGGCTCGCCTATGCCGGCCTCGCGACCTGGGGAATGCAGCCGACGAGCTAGGAGGGCCGCATGACGTACGCACCCGCGACGGGCGCACCGGCGCCGGGAGTCAAGCTCAGCCCGGGTCAGCCGCGCGGCGGCGCGTCGATCCAGATCAACTGGACGGGCCACAACGACATCACCTACGACTGGAACCTGTTCTCGAGCTTCTGCCAGCCGACGATCAACGGCTGCTGGTTGGCCTGCACGAAGATGATCTACAACTGGGCGAGCTCGGCGGACGGCATGGCGGCCTTCACGCCCGCCGCCGTGACGGGGAAGCTCATTCCGAACCCTCTCCCGGCGCAGAGCGACCTCGACAACAGGGTCGGCGACCAGGACTGGACCGACTCGAGCGGCAACGTCCACAAGGGCGGCGGCGGTTTGCCGGCCGACGAGCGCGTCGGGATCTTCCAGGCGCTCGGCTTCAACTCGATCCCCAAGTCCGCGTGCATCAAGTGGTCCTACAGCGACTGGTTCAACAACCTCAAGACGAACGGTCCCATGATGTGGACCTCGCGCCCCGACCCGAAGCGCGGCGACCTCCACATGATGCTCATCTTCGGCGTGCAGGGAGGCGGGGTCGGCGGCGGCAACAACTGCCTCCTCGTCGCCGACCCCTACAACGACCCCAACATGCCGACCGTCAACACGAACGCGATCAAGCTTCTCTACAACGCGGGCGACGGCGGCGCCCTGGACTTCCAGCAGCAGTGTCCCGCCGACGGCTGGAAGTCGGCCGCGGACACGCTCGTCTGGCTCCCGCACTCATGACGAGCCGGAGTCGCCAGGGGGCTTCCAGCCCGCGATCCCGTCGTAGGGGACGCCCTTGAACAGGTAGACCGGGTCGCTCCCGGGCTCGTTGATCTGGAGGCTGTAGGTCTTCGTCGGGTCGCAGCCCGAGAAGGCGATCTCGACCCGGTCGTCCGTCGTGTCGGCGTCGAGGGCGTCCGAGACCTTCTTCGTCTGCGTGTAGGTGCCGTCGTCCGACGAGAGGACGAAGGTGTCGCCGCTCGACTTGGCGGCGTCGGGGTCGATCCTCATGCTCACGACGACGGTGCCGGGGCGGCGGAGCCCGAGGTTGAGCTGCGGCGTCGGCGGAGGCGCCTGCTGCTGCTGCGCGCCCGCGGCGGGAGGCGGCGGAGGCGGCGGCGGCGGCGGCTCGTGCGAGCCCGGGCGCATGCACTCGAAGTAGGTCGTGAAGCCGCGCGTGTCGAAGTGCTGCGTGACGGACGAGATCACGTAGTCGCCCGAGGCCCGGGCTCCGACGCCGCCGATCTTGATCACGGCGCCGGGGAGGATCGTGGCGTCGCCCTGGCAGCTCCCGTCGGCTCGCGCGTAGCCGATCGCGGCGGAGGCGATGAAGGAGGTCGCGACGTCCTTCGCCTCGGTCGCGTCGTTGACGGGGAAGTGGACGAAGAGCTCCTCGCGCGAGCCGTAGGCGGACTGGGCGTTCGCGGCGCCGAGCTTGCCCGACCCGAGCGTCGCCACGTCGTCGGTCGTCGCGCTCGCGGTCACGCTCTGCTTCTTCGCGGGGCTCCAGCCGCGCACCGAGACGTTGGAGAGCTGTCCGCTCGACGAGAAGCGGGGCCTGAAGGAGAACAGAGTCTGCCCCCAGTCGAGCGTGACCGAGGACGAGTCGGTCGGCTTGAACTGCTTGAAGGAGAGCTTCTTCCCCTCGGGGTCGACGTGGACGACGTAGCCCAGGAGGCGCGAGCGCTCCTGGATGAAGGCGAGGTCCGAGACGCCGGCCCGCTGGAACATGTAGGGGTGGGTGACGCTCGTCGGGTCGACGTCGGCCGTGAAGCCCGCCGCCTGGCAGAGCTCGGTCACGATGTCCGAGTCCTTCACGTCCTTCCAGGCGCGCGTCTTCTGGGCCTGCTTGAGCGAGACGCGCTTGTCGTAGGCGACGACCGTCACGACGGCCGGCCCGCGCTCGGGGAAGACGAACTCGCGCCGCGCGATGACGCCCGAGGCGACGAGCTGGATCCCCGTCTCGACGTATCCGAGCTTGAGCGAGATCTTCTTCCCCTCGGCGAACGTGTCGGACTCGCTGAACTGGAGGTCCTTGTTCGAGAGCTGGAGCTCGATCGCGTCCGAGAGGTTCAGGTCGAGCCGCACGGAGATCCTGATGACGGCCTCGAGGACCTCGGGGGGCGCGGGCGAGCCCTCGATCTGGAGCTCGAACTGGGGAGTCTGCCGGGAGGCGGTCGCCACGGTGGTCGAGGCGAAATTGTAGTGCGCCCGAGGGGCGGGAGCGATCCCCGCAATGGCTTGACGAGCGAGACCTTGGGGAGCGCCGGATTTTCAGCGGGCGTCGAGCGCCGCCTCGAGCGCGGGGAGGATGTCCGGGACCCACGCCGCGTAACCGAGGGCCGAGGGGTGGATCCCATCGTCGGCGAGGAGAGTCCTGTCGCTCGCCGCCTCGCGGCTCCGCGGGAAGATGTCGGCGAGCCGCACACCGGCGCGGCTCGCCTCGTCCGCGATGATCGCGTTCCTCCTGACGATGTCGTCGTGGATGACCGCGGGATCGCCGAAGCGGGGCGCGGCGCGCGCGACCGAGAAGTCCGGGATCGTGACGAGGACGACGCGGCCCGGAGCGCCCGTGCGCGCGACGACGGCGGCGACGAGGGCTCGGAGGTCGGCGCGGAACTCGTCCTCGGTGCGGCCCTGGACGAGGTCGTTGATCCCGACCTGGACGGTCACGAGGTCGAGCTTCTCGCCGTCGAGGCGGGGGACCTGACGGGCCAGGACGTCGCGCGCCGTCCACCCGGTCTTGCCGAGGTTCGCGACGAGCTCGACGGTCCGACCCTCGTTGGTGAGCCGGGAGGCGGCGACGGCGGGCCAGGACTCCTCGGCGCGGGCGGCCTCGCCCTTGGTGTAGGAGTCGCCGAGCGCGACCCAGCGGGCGGGCGGGGCGGCGGTCGGGGGCGGGGTGGACGCGGGCGTGGTACAGCCCAGGCCCACGAGGACGAGCGTCACGAGAGCGGTCCTTCGCACACCTTCTCTACGCACGACGGTGGCTCACGGATGACGGATTCTACGAGCTCCCAGTGACGCGGCGGAGACGACGGTCCGCGAGGCTCGCCGACCGTGCGCCTCCGCTCGTGCATGGTGTTCTGTCTCCTCGCCGCCTGCGCCGGGCAGGACGCGGATCACGTCATCACGGGCCTCGATCCGGCGCCCGCTCCCCAGACGGTGTGGGTGCGGAACGAGCGCCTCCCCTCGCGTCCCGGAGGCCTCTTCGACCGCCCCGAGGAGCACGGGGCCCGGCTCGTGACGTTCCGCGACGACATCGTCTGGTGGGCGCGCGCTCCTCTCGAGCCCGCGGCCACTCTACGGGCGCGGGGCGAGCGTCTCCTCGAGGAGGGCGCGCTCGAGGACGCGCTCCTCGTCCTCGAGGACGCCCGCGACGCCGACGACGACGACGCGGCCCGGGGTCGCGTCTCGCTCGCGACGCGCCTCCTCGATCAGGCGCGCCGCGAGCGGAGAGTCCCGAAGCCCATTGCGTTCGAGACGGTGCACCCCCTCGTCATAGAGGCCGTCGCCGACATGGGCGCGGTGACGTTCGTCCACTTCACGGCGAAGGAGGGGAAGGGCTGCCTCGCCGGCATGGATGCGACGGGCGCCTACCGCTGGAGGGTCCCGATCGAGAAGAGCGAGCACGCGGGTCTCCTCGTCGGGCGGCGCGCTTACGTCGCCTTCGGCGAGAGCGTCCTCGCGCTCGACGTTGTCGAGGGAAAGGTCCTCTGGGCCCACGCCTGCTCGGGCGGCGCCCACCTCGGCCTCTCGCAGAAGCTCGCGATCAAGGACGGAGTCCTCGAGCTCACGGCGACGCGCTTCACGGAGGACTACGTCGAGCGGCTCGAGGCGAGGACCGGCATGCTCCTCGAGTAGTCAGGCGACGACGATCCCCTCCCAGGGGAGACCGACCGAGAGCCTCGCGCCCTCGCGCTCGCAGGCCGCGAGGAGGTCCTGGAACTGATCCGCCTCGATCGCACCCTGGCGCGCGGGGTTCACGCTCACGGAGAGCGCGCTCCGGACGCGCTCCGCGGCGGGCCCGCGGAAGAGGAGGCCGACCGGCTCGTCGATCACGAGTCGGTCGAGGGCGTCGATCACGTCGGGAGGGACGCGCTTCCCGCCGAGCGTGAACCCCTCGCCGATCCAGCCGAGCGTCCGGGAGCGCGCGACCATGCCGGCGGGGAGCTCGCCCTCGACCGAGAGCTCGAGCTCGAGCCTCTCGGTCCTGAGAGGGAGGTCCTCGGCGCGCACGATCGCGGGGCCGGGCACGTAGCCGGGCGAGAAGACGACCTTCGCCTTGGACATGCCCTCGGGCGCCGAGTAGACGCGCCCCTCGAGCGCAGGGAGGACGCGGTAGGAGAGGGTCAAGGCGACGCGGCCGCTCCTCGCGAGCCGGGTCGGGAGGAGCGCCTCGGCGCGAGCGCCCGGCGGGAGGACGCCGTGGTGGAGCGGGACGGCCGAGACTCCCAGCACCTCGCTCTGGTGGACGTAGGTGTCGGTCGAGATGTCGTAGGCGACGACGCCCTCGGGGTGGCGGCGCCACGAGAGCGCGTCCCCCTCGGCGAACGACGCGCGCCCGGGCTCGAGGCGGACGCTCTCGAGGAGGAGGTGCTCGGTCGCCTTGCTCTGGACCGCGAGGTCGAGCGAGCGCGAGACGCCCGCCGGGAGCTTCTCTGCCTCGAGGGCGATCGTGAGCACGGTCTACTTCTTCTTGAGGACGGTCTCGACGACGACGAGACGGAACCCCGTCGTGGGGTCGCGCGCGTCCTGATCGACGAGCTGGCGCGCGCTCGCCGCGCACTGCTCGGGACGGCTCGCCCAGCTGCCGCCCTTCACGACTCTCTTGTCTCCCTGGACGGTGGACGTGAGCTCGGCCGCGTTGCCGGCCATGTCGAAGAGCCCGAGGTCGTTGGGCTCGAACTTGCGCGGCGCACGCTTCTCTCCGAGCGAGAGCTGCCGCGAGTTGCGGTCGGGCTCGTAGGTGTCGCCCCAGGGGAAGTCGTGGCCACCCTTGCCGCGGGCCGCCTTCTCCCACTCCGCCTCGGTCGGGAGCCGGAACTCGAGGAGCCCGTCGGTCTGCTTCGTGAGCCAGGCGGCGTAGCGCTCGATCTCCTTGACCGTGACGTTCGTGACTGGCTCGGAGCCCTCGTTGAAGCCGTCGGGGAGCCGCGGCGGGTCGGGCTCGTTCGCCGTGGCGCGGACGAACTTGGCCCAGTCGAGCTGCGAGGTCTCCTGGCAGTCGATCGCGTAGTCCTCGAGGGTCGTCGTCTCCTCGGCGCTCGGAGCGTCGGAGCGGCCCTTGGGGCGAGCGAGGGTGTAGGAGCCGCCCTTGATCGAGACGTAGCCCCGGGGGATCTTCGCCCAGGCTTTGGCGCGGAGCGTGTAGCGGTCGAGCGCGTCCTTCACCCACTGCTGCTCGTCGGGCGCCGCCATCTGCCGCGCCGGGTTCGAGCGGAGGCCGTCGAGCTGGTCGGTGATCCGGGAGCCGTCCCGCTTGAGCTCGAGCTCGGGGAGCTCCTCCTTGAAGCGCTTGAGCGACTCGCGCCAGCGCGCGACGGCGTCGCCGCTGCCGCTCGAAGCGGCGCTCTCGGCGGCGTCGAGGATCTTCTTCTCGTCCGCGAAGCGCGCGTCGAACGCCTGCACGAGCTCGGCGTCCTCGAGGCCCGAGACGGCCCTCTTGTTCGACTCGAGGTCGGCCTTGAGCTGCGTCAGGCGGTCGGGACTAGCGTCCTTGGTCTTGTCGGCGATCCCGAGGAGCTCGGCGTGCGTCGCGTCGAGGCGCGGGCGGAGGTCCGCGAGCGCCGTCGCCGCCGCGACGCGGGCGGCGAGCTTCTTCGCCAGGTCCTGGGGGAGCCCGTCCACGAGCGGCTTCGTGTCGTCGAGCTCCTTCGTCGCCGTCTGGAGGTCGAGCGCGACGAGCGCGTCGCGCGCCCGGTCGAGCGCCTTGCCGACCTTCTCCTCCTTCTCCTTCGGGTTCATGCCGCCCTCGGGCGGAGGAGGCGGCGGAGGCGGCGGCGTCGGATCGGGCGCCGGCGGCGGAGGCGGCGGAGGCGTCGGATCGGGCGCCGGAGGCGGAGGAGGCGGCGGGGTCGGCGCCGGAGGCGGCGTCGGCTCCGGCGGGGGCGGCGGAGGAGGCGTCGGGTTCGGCGGAGGCGGCGTCGGGTTCGGCGAGGGCGGGGGCGGAGGCGGCGGAGGCTCCGACTTCTCGGGCGTCTTCTTCTTCCCGAAGACGATCGCGACGGTGAGCCCCGCGCCGACGACGGCGATCGCGAAGAAGAGGACGAGGACGAGCATGAGGACCGGCTTGCCGCCGCCCTCGCCCCTCGTCTCCTTCCTCGGAACGACCTCCTCGCCCGAGAGGCTCCCCTGCGCGGGCCGCACCTCGAGGAAGTCGGTCGTCACGGACTTCTCGAGGTCGTCGTAG
>Ga0070738_10006222_pt1 | contig 12662 bp, 9 predicted proteins | sample Coa_R2_2_FD_66446 | JGI IMG/M metagenome (GOLD analysis project Ga0070738, IMG submission 66446) | Surface soil microbial communities from Centralia Pennsylvania, which are recovering from an underground coalmine fire - Coalmine... | ecosystem: Environmental > Terrestrial > Soil > Unclassified ... | reverse complement strand
CTCTTGCAGCTAAACGGATGTAGCAGCGAGGCATAATAGTCGGTTGGAGAGACCTTGTCGCGCTGGAGATACGGCGAGAGGTCGAGCAATTTCCCGGCCGGGATATACTCGGTCGCCATATCTGGCTGCAGATAAAAGACGTCCGGCACGGTCCCGGCTGCGACGTTCGCGCGCATCTTATCGACATAGTTCGTGCCGATATCCTGCCAGTTGATCTTGATGTTGGGATGCAGTTGCTGGAATTTGTCCAGATTAGCGACGACCAGCTTCTCTTCCGCGGGCGAAGAGGTTGCGCCGGCGACCGTAATCGTGACCGTACCTTGCTCGGGCGCCGCGGCGGTCGTATTCGTGCTCCCGGGGCAACCAATATAGCTGTTCCCGCCGGTTAGACCCTTCTGGGCCCCACCACCACCACTGTTCGAGTTGCCGCCAGTGTCCGTACCGCCGCCGCCACACGCCGCCAGAATGAGTAAAAACATCAGAAACATAGGGATGAGGGACTTCCTCATGGGCGAACCTCCTGTCCTAAACTCATCATTGAGAAATGATGTCGCCAGCTCTCATTCATGTGAATGAAGACAATGAAGAACACTATCAGTGCAGAGAAAAAGCACTGTCACCAACGTACAAAGAGTTCATAACGAGACTGGCCGGTCACAGCGTCGATCAGAACCACTGACCACCCGCTGCCAGTCTGCTGCCATAGCTCCCCCTCTTCTGAACGCGTTTGAAAAGCGACAGAAGTTTCATTGAGCAATACGGCAGTCGGCTGCTTGCCTTCCGGAAGAAAGCAACCAAGCGTCAGGGTATACGCAGGGTCGCTGGTCTCCAGCACGACTCGTATTTCGTGATCGCCCTGGCTGACGGCGAGATTGACGGTGCTCGCGCCGACGCGCACTGCTTGCAGGCGAGCGTTGTTCCACGTCTGAGGTAGATGGGGAACAAAACGCATGCTGCGGGCGGCTGCGTGGGGACGAAAGCCGAAGAAGTGATGTACCACGGGCCAGATGATACCATAGCTCGACCAGGCTTGAATGAAGCTACCACCATCCGGCGCGATCTCGCTGAACGCGCCCGGCATGCCATCCGAGAACGTCGAGGAGATCAAATGACAATAGTGCAGGGCCTGGTCCATGCGATGGTATTGCGCTTCGGCGACTGCCATGATCCCGTTCGGCAAGGTCATCGTGACTGGCTGGCGTTCGGGATTCAAGTAAATGCCCCATGGACCGGTAAACTCATTGGACTCCAGGCGGGTGAGTGCTCGTTCGGCATGCGCGACGGTGGCCAGATGTGTCTCCATGGGAATGGCCGCGATCATATGCTTTAATAACCAGGGACGCTCCCGGCTCATCGCTCCCCAATCGGCCTGTGTGCGGGCTACATAGTCGTCCAGCATGGTCTGACTCTGTTCCAATTCAATCAGATCACCGGTCGTCAACAGGCCTTCTGCACGCAACGATCGGTTGGAAGCTGCTAGAGTCGCCGCCGAGGTATAGACATCGCCAAAGAGCCCTTCCTCTTCGATCCACCAGACGCTATTGAGACGATCACGCAATGCCTGCGCTTTCTCTCGCAGATCTGGCACAATGGTATCGTCTCCGACTGCGCTGGCCAGTTCCGCCAGGCAGAGCAGAGCTTCATAGGTATAGGCGGCGATGTCCACGGTTTCAAAGCCCGGACCCTGCTGCAACTCGCGCGTTTCGACCAGGCCCTTGCCGGTGGCGCACAGATCACCGTCGTCGTCGGCACTCCCCAGCACGAGATCTAACATTCCTCGCTTGCAAAAGCCGTAGAGTTCCTGCAGGAAGCTGGTATCTCCGCTCCAGCAAAAGGCGTGGTAGACCGCGCGGACAAAGAGCGGCATTTCGACCAGGTGTCCCGGATCGTGGACATGGCCCTGCGTCAGAATCTCGTGCACAACTCCTCCACGCGGGCTGATGACCTGGCTTTTGCGAGCCAGGTTGCGGAGCGAGACCAGCGCCAGCTCAAATTGACCGCTGGCAACCAGCGGGAGCGTCGAATACACCGTGTCTTTGCCAAACCACCAGGGGTAATCAGCGAGTCCGGCCGAGATCCCATGGCCGATACCAGGCACATGCCGTTCCAACATCTGCAACGTCACTTTGGCCCAGCCAAAAGTGGTGTCCATGACGTCGTCGCCACTGAAGAGGTCGCTACGGGCAATCACCTGCTGGTAGCGGTGCAATTGGCGATCGCGGAACACATCAGCCGCCCGCAGCAGTTGTCGGTACGTCTCTCTAGCCGCTTCGCTGGAGCGTATCGAACCCGCGATGACAAATGAAAGCACCTCCGATGCCTGCGCGGGCACATGCATCTGAAAAAGCAACTGCCCGGAGATACCCTGGCCGCGTGTCTGTTGCGTTGCCCAGAGATCATTGTCGATCATCACCGTCGTTGGCCGTTTCCCTGCTCCGAAAAGAACAGAAATAGGCTTGACCGTATTATAGGCAGCGATACAGGCATCCTCATCCAGGTACACGGCCCGGTCTCGTCCATCGCGCCAGGCCAGACGGTTCTCTCCCAGCCAGGCAGCCCTGAGGTCGGTACGGGCCAGAAAATGGAGCATGCAGGCCAGCGGTCGGTCGGTCGCATTGCGGAACTGGAGTTGGATAATCATCCCTTCATGGTCATCCACGCCATATTCGCGGCGGGTCACTTCTAATCCCAGGACCTCGTACGTGATCTCTATCTCGCCCGGCACGATACGCCAGCGTTTTGCGTCTACCAGCCATGCCACGTCCTCGCTTCCACCCGGCTGCGGTCCATTCCCCATGCTAATGCCAAACCAGAATCCATCGAGCAGCTTAAATGGATGATCCCAGACGCCGGACATCTCGCCTGGCTGGCGCCAGCCGATCTCAGGGAACTCCCCATGCTGGCTCGCAATGCTATAGACGCGATTGCCGGCCGTCACGTATGGCTGCTGAAAATCGCTACTCCGCTCAATCGACCAGGGTCGACGCGAAACGGTGATGCTTTTGTTTCCGAAATGATTCGTACGTTCCATGGCTTCTACATCAGTGTTGTTTGTATAGCATACTCACGGTTGACGGAGATCTCTCCGGTTACGAGAGGAGCATACCTACCCCTCGTCACAGAAATGTCCCTACGAGGTTACACAGAAGTTACAGAGGGTTAGGGCTTCTGAAAATGACATTCCCCAGAGAGGAAAATACGATGTATTCTGACAAACCTGGCCTGTGATTGCTCAAACCGATTCTGCCAGCGTCGATAGCCAGGACAGACAAAGCAGCCTTCTGGTATGCTATCATAGCGTAGATGCATGGAGAGAAAAATCGGTGCTGATCAATGCAAAAACAAAGGTGTCTGTAGATGTATCAATTAATCGTGCGTCTTCTTGGTTCTCCTGAGATCGCTTATGGTGAGCAGATTGTGAAAATCCCTCGCCGGCGTTCGCGTGCCCTGCTTTTTTATATGCTGTGCACGCAGACGCCGCAGCCACGAGAGCGCTTGCTCGCGTTGCTGTGCGGAGAGATGGATGAGAGGAGCGCACGCCATACCTTTAAGACGCTGCTGGCCGAGGTGCGGGCGCTGTTGCGCAATCTGGATCCCTCGGTCGAATGGATTATCGGCGATACTGATCAGCTGACCCTCAATCACCTCGCGCCTCTATGGATCGATACGGAGGTCTTCGAGACCAACATTACCGCGCATCCACGCAATCTGACCAGCGCTATCAAGCTCTATCGCGGTGACTTTCTGGATGGCTTCTTTTTGAAAGATGCACCTGCTTTTGAGAGCTGGACACGCAGTACACGTGACCATTTCCTGCATCTCTATATCGATGGCTTGCGACGCCTGGCCGAGGTGTATGAAACGCAGGGACAGATCCTCCCAGCCATCGATTGCACCCAGACGCTACTCCATACCGATCCTTTTTTAGAAGAGGAGCATGCGCGCCTGATGCGCCTGTTCTGGATCAGTGGCAACCGCGTCGAGGCCCTGCGCCAGTATGAACGTCTCTGCGATTTATTTGCCGAAGAGCTCGGCATCAAGCCTTCGACTTCGAGCCAGAAACTCTACGAGCAGATCGCGCAGAGCAATGAGCCTTCGACTACGGTCTCGCTCGCGCCGGTAGTGCCAGGGTCGACAGGAGCATCAGCCTCATCTCCTCTGCCGGTAGCCAAAACAGCGGCGGTAAAAAAAAGAGTCCCGCCCCTCCTCGGTCGCAATGAGGAACTTGCCTGGGTGCAGAAACACCTGACGGATCCCGATGCGGGCGCTGTTTTCCTGCTGTTACAGGGTGAGGCAGGGGTCGGGAAGACGCGCTTGCTCGATGCGGTCGTTGAGCACTATGGTTCTGCCTGGCGTGTTCTGCGCGGCCGCTTTCAGGAGGTCGAGCAGGACCATCCGTACCACGCCCTGCTCGCGGCGTGCAGACAGAGTCTCCACATGGAGGATCTGGCCCATCTGCACATGCCCAGGGTCTGGTTGAATGAGCTTGTATGTTTGCTTCCTGATCTGTTCTCGCCTGAGGTGGTGCCAGAAGTGTCTGTGTCAGGGAACCCGACGCAGGTGGCCGATGCGTTTGTGGCGCTGTTGAATCAGCTGGCCACGCCTCAGCGGCCGCTTTTGTTGGTGCTCGATGATCTCCACTGGGCTGATGCCACGACCATTGCGTTGCTAGGCCATCTCACACAGCACGTGCAGCGGGGCCGGGTTTTTCTCCTGGGAGCCGCTCGGAGCGGGCATGCCACGAAACGCCTGGCACCTCTCTGCCGAAGTGGACGCTGGCAGAGGTCCTGCGCTGCCTTGAACATTGCGCGTCTCTCTTCCCAGGATATTGCGACCATCGCCTCGTTTGTTCTGGCCGATCAACGACCATTGGGCGGCAAGTATGAGGATCCAGGTGGCGTGCTGCGCCATATATGCTATCAATATAGCGAAGGCAATCCCTTCTTGGCTCTCGAATGGCTGCAACTGGCCAGGCAGGCTCTTAGCGCAGGGGACAAGATCGGCAACCTCTCGGCGCTTCCTACCCCCGAAGCCGTGAGGGTGTTCGTACAAGCGCAGGTGGAACGGTTAAGTACGGACGCCGCTATCTTGTTGGACGCTGCCACTGTGCTCGGGAATCCCTTTGATCCGCTTGCAGCCGCCCGCATGGCCGGGCTCAGTCGTCATGGCGCAATCGCCTCGCTGCGAGAGCTGATCGAGGATGCGCTGATCGTTGACTATCCTATGGCAGGGCATGGCCTCTGCGCATTTGCACATCATGTTATCCGTGATGTGCTTCTCGAAAAGATAAGCCCCGCACAGCGATCCTTCTTTTTGCAATCTTTCGAGCCTCCGGTAAACGACGCTCACGCACAATCTCCCTCTTTCTGATCCAGGTGGCTGTTGAGGCATCCTCACATGCAATTGCGCTCCCATGAGATACCTGTTGTCGCTGTTGCCATTGTGCAACATTTGTGTGACCAGGCAGACGTACACTATCACCACGATATGCAGGAAGAAGACGAGGATGATCTCATTGAGGAACATTTGTCTATCAGGAGGTGAATAGATGGATACGCATACCCTGGACGCTTTGCAACGGTACTGGCACATGGGCCCTGATATGCAGACAACACGACAGCAGATAGAAGATCTGTGGGATAAGGCTTTCCAGGACGTACAATCATTGCAAACGCCGCTGGGTGTCAAGGCGAGCGGACAGAGTGGGCGTTTTCATGCTGTCTTCGGGCGCGACTCGCTCTGGACGGTGCTCTTTGCCCTCGAAGCAAGCCATGAGTTGCAACGCAAACAGGCTGACAACAAGCTTTCCGCCAGGCTGCCCCTGCCGTATGGCGACTGGCTCCATGAGCTGGCCGAGACGGTCCTGCTTGGCCTGGCATCCTTACAGGGCACGACGGTCAATGATGTCAATGAGGAACAGCCTGGACGCATTATCCATGAATACTGGGAGCCTGTTCCCGCCCATATGCTCGCCTCCCGCTGGCCCGTCGTCAACGGACGATATTACGGATCGTTGGATGCAACGCCACTCTTTATCGCGACGGTCAAACAGGTCGACGACGCTTTTCACGATACAGCTCTCCTGGATAAGCTCTGGCCGCACGTACAGGCTGCCTTGCAGTGGATGTTGGACTGGTCGGACCTGGATCAGGACGGGCGGGTGGAGTATCTGCGGCGCAATCCCGACGGCCTGGGCCTGGATAATCAGGTCTGGAAAGATAGCAGTGAAGCGGTGCAGGTGGAGGTGTCTGACCCTCCTATCCAGCATCCCCTAGCCTGGATCGAGGTGCAGGGCTACGCCTGGGCTGCCTATGCCGCCTACATCGCGCTTGCAAAACAAAGAAATGATCTTACGCCTGCGCTGGAACAAGAGCTGCAACGGCGCATGCAGAGACTGATTGAGGGGCAAGAGGCATTCTGGCTCGCGGATCAGCGCTATCCCGCGATGCTCCTGGATGCAAAAAAGCAACCGCTTAAGGTCGTGTCGTCCAATCCTGGCCACCTGCTCTGGAGCGGTTGCGTGAGTGAAGCACAGGCCAGGCAGATCTGCTCGCGCCTGATGCAGCCCGATATACTCACTCCCTGGGGACTGCGCACCCTGTCGGAACAGGCCTATTACTACAATCCGCTGGCCTATCATTGCGGGACGGTCTGGCCCTTCGATAACGCTGTCTGCGTGCTGGGACTCCAACGCTACGGTTTCACGCAGGAGGCGCAACTCGTCGTTCGTGCTGTGCTCGAAGCGGTCTATGCCTTTGGCGAGCCGGTCGAGCTCTACACCGTGCAGCCGTCACACTGGGTTCGCTCACCGCGCATCGAGCAAGAATGGTTTATGGCCAATTATTTCTACGCCAGCAGCGTGCAGGCCTGGACGGCGGCCGCTATCCTGTACTTCGCAGCGTTCTTGCTCTGAGTACTCTGCCGATCTCTGCGAGAATGTTGTACCATGTGAAAGGAACACGCTCACACTTCAATTTCACAATTGCGCCTGCTACAAACTCTTGCAGCAGGCAATGAGGAGTACCATTGTTATGTATATTGCCATGAACAAAGTTGCAGTGCCCGCAGCTCATCAGCAAGCGGTCATCGAAGCCTTTGAGAGATCGGCCCCCGAGATGAAACGTTTTCGCGGTTTTCTCGGCCTCGAATTATGGACAGCCGAAGATAACACGCTGTACGCGATCTCCCGCTGGGAATCACGTGAGGCGATGGAGGAATATACGTCGAACTCGTTGTTCAAAGATCACCACGGCGGCTCCGGTCAGGCACAGACGGCGCGGCCCGACCTGGTGACGCACTACAACGCGAAGGTCGTCATCTAGTCTCCATGACTGCGAGTCTATCGGGCCTCCACATCCGCCGGGAGGGGAGGCTCGTCCGACTTGCTCTGTAGCAGGTCGTGGCCGTGGCTGCGCATATAGCAAACGCTCAACAGCGAACACAGGCCAAGGATACACGAAAAGACCATCAGGCCGTAGAATCCATCGATATCGACCGAGACCGCTCCTACAGCTGCTCCCAGCCACTGTCCCAACCCCAATACAATCGAGTACAGACCCATAACTGCACCGCGTTTGCCCGCATGCAGTTCAGCGATGGTAGCCATGTGCGTCAGGGCAGCCGGCGTGAAACCACTGAGGAGCACGATGCCCAGGATGAGGAGCGGCAAGCTTGCGAGGATCATCGTGTGCGCCCCGGATGATAGGCTGGTCGGGTTCTGCGCCAGGCCATTATCGATGGAGAGCACGGCGACACAGAGTGCCAGGCCAACCAGACCAATCAGCATGATCGCCGTACGACGCAGACGCGACAGCAACGGCACCCACAATCCCATCCCCAACAAAAAGCAGAGCGCGATCCCTCCGACCAGCAGGGTTGCCTGGCTTTTGGCGAAGCCACCATAAAACAGCTGTCGTGGAAAACGCCGATCCGCCGCCGGGTTCGGGTATGCCAGGATGATCACCGCCAGGGTCGTCCAGGAACCAACCAGCGAGCTGATAGAGAGCCAGGCGGGCAAAAAGGTGAAAACGCGCTTCTCGCGCAGCATCTTGAAGCTCTCCAACAGCGAAGTGCGGTGTGCGGTACGGGTCACTCGTTGCTCGTGCTCCTGAACGACGAACGCTACGATCAACATATTCAGGGCGTGTAAGCCAACCACGACCAGAAAGCCCCAGATGCCTAGCCACGTGCTCACTTGCCCGCCGAACGGTATGGCCAGAGCAATTCCACCCACCGTCACGACCTCAAATGCCGTCATGACACGAGCCCGCATGTAAGGCGCATGTGCCGTCGTGTCCGTGATATATCCCAGGCAGGCAGGCGTATTGAACGCCGTCGTCGCGCCTTCGAGCAATCTGCCGCAGAGGATGAGCAGCAAAAAGAGAGCCAGGCGTGGATTGAAGGCGACGTGATGAGTCGGATGGGATAGCAAGGAGCCACCCAGTAAAAAGAGTGCAGCCAGCGCACCGAGAAAGGGAGCCAGCAGTAAAAAGGGTTTGCGTCCCCAGCGGTCCGAGAGACTCCCGGAGATCGGGGCCAGCGTCAATTCAGTGAGATAAAAGGCCTCAATCACCAGGACCACAAGCGTCGTCGAGGCAAAACGCTCGCCCAGGTAGAAGCCCAGTAGCACAAAGCTCGTGCGGCTCGCAACGCGCAACAAGAGCGATGAGACCACATTGGCCCAGATAGAGCTACTTCTGACTTGCAATCCGCTGCGCTGCGTCACTGCGGAGGTTGCCGGGCAGAGTGTCTCCTCATTCGCACGTGTCGGTTGGTTTTTCATTGAAATCCTCTCGAATCAGAATATACATCCTGATAGGATTGTCACAGTGGTTTCACGTTTATCACACACCATTTTGACGTGCGTTCCTATTATAGTACGATTCAGCTTCCAGAGAGCGGGCATATCCCAGCGTGTGCTGAACTATCTCTCTGGAACACGTTCTGACTGTTCGCCGGGGAACAGTTCATGAAGTGCCACGTGAGTGCGAGCAGCGGTTGTGACGGGCGTCTTGAGCAGGATTTCGTGCGAGGATGTCGGCAACGTGACGTCATGTTCAACCATGTGGTTCTTGATCGCGGTCAGAACCTGGTCTTGCAAATGGAGCACATGGCTGTGGCGAGGACGCATCGTCCACCAATAGATACGTATGCTCAGGCCAGATTCACTGAGCGCGACAACGAATGCCTCAGGAGGCGGCTCTTTGAGCACGCCGTCGGTGTTGCGGACGGCCTCCAGGATAATCGCCTTGGCCTGCTCAATATCGTTGTGGAAATCGATGACCACCTCGTAATCCAGGCGGCGCTTGCCAAAAGCGGTATTGACGGTCACGGACTTGGTAAACAGATCGGCGTTTGGGATAACCACACGCCGCCCATCATATGTCGCGATCGTGGTCGCGCGCGTCTTAATATCTTCGACGGTCCCCTCGTACTCTTCGACAATGATCTGGTCACCGATACGAAAAGGCGAGGTGAGCAGCAGGAGGATGCCTGCCAGGAAGTTCTGAAAGAGATCGTGAAAGGCAAAACCGATCGCGACGCTGCCGATGCCGAGGAGTTGGATGAGATCCCCCGGTTTGAATGAGGGAAAAATGATGGTCAAGGAGACCAGCACGCCGGCCACAACCACCGCGCTCTGCGCCAGGCGTCCCAGAATGAGCCCCAGGTTTTTCGCCTTCTGCCGCTGCTCGGTCATACTCACGACGATCAGGCGCACACGCCTGGCAACGATGAGGAACAGCGAGAAGACCAGCAAGGCCAACAGCAGATCGGGCAACGCCGCGTAGGCTCCCGCTACCATCCCCTCAATTGTATCCAGAGTGCGTCTGAAATCCATCCCAGCTCCTTTTTGCTCGTCTCGTCCTCTTTCCCTCTCAAGGATACCTCAAGGAAGAAAACAATGCAAGGCGCACATTCTACGTACTCTCTAAGCCGACTAGCTGAGCACTTTTCTCCCAGAGGGCCTCCTGGATTTGGCAATCATAGGTGAGCGGTGCCGAGGATACCGCTTGACACTGTTCAAAATAGCGGCCAGTGATCTGGCGGACGGCGGGATCGCTGGCCAGAAAAATGGTTGTCACCGCGCAGCTGATGACCCCCTCACCGGCAGCGTTGTAAATGGCTCTCTGGTGTTTCACCGTTGCGGCGTCCGTCACGACGAGATTTTACAGAAAGAGACTCGGACGCAGAATCGTGTCGCCAATGCCAGTGTACTGAAGTTAGGGGTCCATTACAAATGCCAGACCATAAACCCTTGTTTGTGACCAACTTCACAGAAAGTTCAATTGCTACGTAGTAAAATAGTATTTTTCGCTATGAGATTAGTGTATTAAGCGAAAAAATGAAGCAGAGGTCTCTATCATGAAACAGAGAATTTTCCCATTTTTTGCTCAAAAACGCCGGTTTCTCATCACAGCGTTGATGATTCTCGTAGCTCTATGGGCCGCTATACCTGCGGTTCGTGCTCTTATCCTGGTGGCAAACCCCTCTGGCCGTTCCATTCCCCACACTTCCTCCACAGATCTCCCTGTTCAAGAGGTGCATTTCACAGCATCTGATGGCGTTCGCCTGGCTGGTTGGCTGGCGATTGCTTCTCCCAGCTCCCCTACGATTATTCTCGTGCATGGTTTCAAGGGATCTCGTGTTGATATGTTGCCCTGGGCACAGTTTCTCTATCATGCAAGTGGCTATAATGTCCTGCTCTATGATAGCCGGGGGTGCGGCGAAAGCGAAGGGTGGGGAATTGCGTTGGGAGCGCGTGAGCCAGACGACGTTATTGGGGCCGTACAGTATCTCAAACATCGCTCCGATCTTACCAACAAGCATTTTGGAGCACTGGGCATTTCTCTTGGTGCTGGTATTGTCCTGTTAGCAGCAGCACGCGAACCTGCATTGCAAGCGACGGTTGCAGATAGTGCATGGGTCGATGAGAGCGCACAGACTCATCGTATGGGCCATCTTTCCGCACTTCCACTTTTGCCCTACGAACCCATTCTTGTTGATGCCTTGATTGGCATGCACCTGGAAGATGCCCGCCCCCTGGATGTTATCCGTCATATTTCACCGCATGCCGTCATGCTGATTCATAGTGCCGACGACGCGAATACGACGACCCCATTAACAGGTGAGCATCAGCTCTACCAGGCCGCGCAATCCCCCAAGGTGCAGTGGATCGCCCCCAGTGGAGGCCATACAGGCGCACTCAAAGCCCATACAGCGGAATATGAGCAGCGTGTACTGGCATTCTTCTCCGCATATATAAACGAGCATTGACGCCATGGATCGATGCCCTGAGCCGTTAAACGCTGAGAGGACGCCGCCGAATGCGCCAGGGTGAGAAAAGGCCGCTGCCGAGCCTGGAGTCGGGTGATGAGGTGGGTGCCTACTTTGCCAGTGGCACCAATCACAAGCATCATAGATGTTCCTTTCCTAAAAAGTTGTGGCGCACGACAAGCGCTCTTGTTTCATGCTATACTCACTATAAAAGAGCAAAAGAACGATGACAAGAACGCACGCACAAACGCGTGCCTTACCTGTAACGCAGGAAAAAGGAGGAGGTGACGATGTCGTTGTTTCATCCGCAGCGGTATCCTCTGAGCCTGATACACCACACTGATGGGCAACCGGTCATCGAGCACTGATGGAACACAAATTGATGCCAGGCAGCCGTCATGCCTGGATGCGAGTAGAGATATAAGGAGCAATAGATGGCACGTCTGAAAATAGCCTATATCGGAGGCGGGAGCACCCGCGCTGCGGGGACGATGGCTTCGTTTGTTGAGCAGGGAGAGAACTTCGCCGGGTCCGAGATTGTGCTTATCGATCTCGACGAGGAACGCCTACACACCGTAAAAAGTATCAGCGAGAAGATGGCTCGGGCGAAAGGCCTGGATCTGCGCGTGACGGCCACAACCAATCGCCGCGCCGGACTTGAGGACTGCGATGCCGTTCTGACGAGCTACCGTCCCGGCGGCTTTGAGGCCCGCCATCTCGATGAGCGTATCCCACTCACATATGACATCATCGGTCAGGAGACGCAGGGGCCTGGCGGCTTCTTTATGGCCCTGCGCACCATCAACGTGATGAAGGGCATTATCGCGGATATGGAGGCGGTCTGTCCCGACGCCAAACTTTTTAACTATACCAACCCGGTCAATATCGTCTCCGAGGCGGTGACGCACCACACGTCTATCGAGGCCTATTCGTTCTGCGAAGGTCCGATTATCTATAATGCGATGTATCTGTACTGGCTCGGCCTGGACCCCGATAAATTGGACGCGGTTTCGATCGGCTTGAACCACGGTTCCTGGACGGTGCGGCACCTCTATGATGGACAGGATCTGATGCCGATCTTCCAGCAGGCATTTGAACAGAAGCGCCGCGAGGGCACCTTGCGCAAACGCGAGGAGCGCTTGCTCGAATTGGCTCTGCTGATGGAGTCGTTACCCAGCGAATATTTTCAGTATTACTATCTCCACGACGAAATTCTCTCTGAGCTGAAGAACAAACCGACCACACGTGCCCAGGACATTATGGCGCAATGGAACACCTATTGGAACCACTATCGCGAGCAGGAGCAGCAGGAGGTGCCGGTCCTCGATCCGGCGCGGTCACGTGGTGGGATCCATGAGCTCGAACTGGCGATCGACGCGATGGACGCC
>Ga0070738_10006221_pt1 | contig 12664 bp, 13 predicted proteins | sample Coa_R2_2_FD_66446 | JGI IMG/M metagenome (GOLD analysis project Ga0070738, IMG submission 66446) | Surface soil microbial communities from Centralia Pennsylvania, which are recovering from an underground coalmine fire - Coalmine... | ecosystem: Environmental > Terrestrial > Soil > Unclassified ... | reverse complement strand
AAATACTCTGTCTCTAAATCCTCTAATTGTGCCCTCAAGTGCTCGATCTTTGCCGCTACGCTATACCTGGCATCTCTTCCGTTTGCTAGCTTGCCATATTCATCAAGTTTGTTGATGTCGTGAACGGTAAGTGCCAGAAAGAGGCAGCGCGTCTCAGTACCATCGAGTGCAAACGGTGGTCGTAGCTGTTCTATGATGGTCACCAGGTTCATAATATGTGTCCAGAGACTCTCTCCTGCTTTCCCCCCCGTATGAATCATACTCTTATACACTAGCAGTTTCTTGTTCGCGATCTGTTCAATATACTCTTTAAGTACTGTTGAACTATCACTGCTATCGTAGGTAAAACCAAACCATTCCCAATCTGTTGTCAATAGATATCTCCCATACCAAAAATTGCACAGTGTGAAAACATATCTGGAAGATGTTGCACTCGCAACGAAGCCATTCGTTCTTCCATCTAAACAAAGTGTAGACTATGTATGCGACATGTGGTGTCGCTTTCAAAGCAATTTTGCGCGCTTTCTAAAAACTCATCAGATCAGTGACAGAGGTGCGGGAAACCCTTATGAAATGTGTACAATATGCGGGGGCATCTGCTTTCGCAGATGCTCAATGACCTGATACTGCTACTCAATGGAAAGCCTTTTTGCGCCCAGCGTTCTCCATGGCGAGTTGCCGACAGAACTGTTCGAGCTTGGCCACACGAGCTTCCAGCATTTCCACTGAACGACTTTGAGGATTCGAGGCAAAGAAAGCGGCTTCTCCCTTCGCTTGATAAGCTGCTCGCCAGTTCCTGATAGTAGTTTGTGCAACTTTGTATTCGCAACTCAACTGGCTCAAGGATTTTTCACCACTGATCAGTTGGTGGACAATATATAACTTTGCTGCTGGTCTAAACGGCTGTGATGCCATAATTTTTGCTCCTTGTTGGTTTTTCCCTTACGACATAGGCCATCTTCACGAAATCATTGAAATCCAGGCTGAAGTGACGCACCTTCTCTCGCGCTGGTCTCAATACGCGAAGAATAGCAGTTTTCAAAAGAGGAGACAAGTGGAGGGGCAAAAAATACTAAATTGCTATTATTCAGAGCTACGCATTACTTCATTGTTATAGCTAATACATTCCTATTTCGAAAGAATAAAAGAGTTCAGCATGACTCTTCATAATGTATCCCTACAGGGCTTCAAAGGTCTATAAAACAGAGCTAATGCATATTCCAATCCCAGAATCGGGCTTCCTGAGCATTCACGATGAGCGTAACATATATACGACATGCAGGCAATAGAGATTTTTTGGGAGAGCCATTTCTCTCATACTCCTTCTCCATTAATTTGCATACAGGCTATGCATCTGCTGGACAACCTTTTTCATACGTTCTCTCAGATGTGGCGGACTAACAAGCTCAGCCTTTTCACCATATTTGAGAAGTTGCTGAACAACGCGCCACTCGCTATAGGCTGTTGCCCGAACGAGGACACGTCGTCGTTCGCGTCCTCGTTCATCCCGATAGGTTTCTTCTTTCTCAATGTTTTGTGTTAGCCAACGTTGACTCAAACCAGGTTTTGCAATATCTCCATCTATCCAGAAACAAAACTCGACTGGCCGCCGTCGTCGTTCAACGTCAATGACATCTGGAAGTATCTTGAGGCTCTCATCCCTTATTCGATCGATGCGGTATTCGAGGAATTCATTCATTTTGTGGTTGTACGCAATAAGATAGAAATGGCCTTCTAAATACGTAATATAGTAGGGATCAATATGCTCATGAAAAACAACATGCTGCTGGCGGTTGCTGGGAAGATACTCGAACTGCAGTTGTTGATGAACAGAGATGGCCTGGATGATGGTATCGATCGTTGAGCGATGAGGAAGGTAGTCTGCTACCGTTGAAAAATTAAAGTATAAATATGGCTTACGGACCCAGCGATCAAACTGTTTCTTTTGTGCATCTGGTAATGTCGAGGAGATCTTCTTAAACAGAGCAAGCACATCCTCGGCGAATGGGTGACGTGAAGGTTGCTGTGGCAGCGGCTGGGAGGGATTATTGCTTGCGTAACGTGTAGGGTCCTCGAACAGACTGTAAAGAAGAGCGAGGCTATCCACCTCTTGAGAGGTAAAGAGAAATGTCGTCTCTGGCCCTGACCCTTGCACAATATGGTAGAGAGTAGGCTGAGCGCTTTTTTTCATCTTATGAATTTCAAACCCCTGCTCTTCAAGAAATTGCAGGTCGCGTTCCAGCATTTTATTGACACGTTTCGGTATTTCTTGGCCAAGGGTGTCACGATCGAGCTTATAGTGGATAGCCAGGTGTTCAAAAATATCCCGTCGGGTGCAGGTATTGGCTAAAAGCAATCGTAAGAGCCGAAGAATACGCTCGGTGGCTTCTAGCTTGAGGGCGCCACTTGATGTTTCGCCATTGTGTGACTCGATCTCGGCACTCCGAGAGTGGACGTTATCACTCATAACACCTCTCCCCTATAGATGAACCGTTCCTATCCGGCTCACCGTATTTGTAATAGAGTGAGTATATCATAGCAAAACTTCAAGAATCACCCCAGGATGGCAATAAGTCCTACCGTGGCTCTTTTTATTCCGACACAGACAATGCTAAATCAATCGCTCGGTACAGGTAAGCGATTGCGAGTGCTAATCCCTTGTTCGGGCTTTTCTCTATTCCGACTTTGTCCTATAAACGCAGTCCTATGGCTGTAGCGCGTTCTAATCCCTTGTTCGGGTTTTCCCCTCTTCTGACGCCAGTGCAGGAAGGTGTAATCCTGCATTTTCCCGTGGTTCTAATCCCTTGTTCGGGCTTTCCCCTCTTCTGACCTCCTCCTGGGCATGCTGACGACAACAAAACATCAGTTCTAATCCCCTATTCGGGCTTACCTCTCTTCTGACCGTAGAAATGGAGCGGATAGTAGAGTACGCCGCGAGTTCTAATCCCTTATTCGGGCTTACCTCTCTTCTGACAGCAGTGGACTCTTAGGAAGATGATCGATGAAAGACGTTCTAATCCCCTATTCGGGCTTTCCTCTCTTCTGACAAGAGACGGGTAGCTCTTGTGTCGAAGACATCGTAGGTTCTAATCCCTTATTCGGGCTTCCCTCTCTTCTGACTAGACATAGTGCTTGCGCCCGTAGTAGACTAGAACCGTTCTAATCCCTTATTCGGGCTTCCCTCTCTTCTGACGCATGCCCACCCTGCCCAGTCCAGTAGTTATTGCCGGTTCTAATCCCTTATTCGGGCTTCCCTCTCTTCTGACGGACGCCCTCATACTATACCATGAGAAGCCGATCTAGACCAGCTTTTGCGGGAGGCGTATGACGAAATGCTCAAATTGAAGCTGAAAAATGGCTTTTGTGACTCTCAAATCACCTCATTCAGCCTCTGGAGCCGCGCGGGATGCTCAGCGTGGCAACGCGAGTGCACATACCTCCCGATAATGTCATCCTTTAGCCTTCTTTGGGCTCACAGAGGTTTCAGCTGGAACAGCTCCCCGAGACCTGGAAATGCTCGTTGGACACAGAAGATTGAACGGAAATGGGTCCACGGTCCGTATGGTGTTCAGTGTTCGCGTGGAGACGGCTCTGTAGGGGGCTCAGCAGATCATTGAATGGGCGCAGGAACCAGAACACCCAGACGTGGTGGCAACCAGTCTCAACAACCTACCTGGCTGGATTCTACCAGGTTCCAGGTCGGTATGAACAGGCAGAACCGCCATTGCAGCGAGCATTGGGCATCTGCATGAAATCACCAGATCCAAAGCATCCTCATACGGTACAGGTGAGAGAGAACTATCTGGCGCTCTTGTCGCAGACGCATCCGGATGGGGATATGGTGACGCCGCTGCAACGATGTCATCCTGACAGACCTGAGCATCTCATGGACCGCTGCGATGGACGAGGGATCTTGCGAGCTCTCTTGAGGACGGGGTCGTCAAAAGGATCTACATTGACTACGATATATGCTCAAACTTGTCACTGCCCGTCATGCTTGTGAGTCGGTAAGAAGCCTCGGTGAGCAACGTAGCACGAGAGCGGCGGTACTGTTCAATACATTCGTATTTATTGGCAAAAACGCGGTCACCGCAAAACATGTTGCGCCTGGCAAATGGCTCGGGGGTCGTCTGGAGTAGGCGCTCGCGCAACGGTGGTGTCAGCAATCGGGGAATATCAAACCAGGGCTCGGGCAAACGGTACACATCGTTTTCGACCCAGGAAGGGCAGGGGATCTCATACCTGTGGCAAAGGTATTCAACGGATGCCGCACAAAAAACCGCCCAGCGGAATTGCTCTTCATCGGGTGATGCTGGCAGCGTGATGGGATCAGCGATCAGTTGGGCACGTCGATCGGTAGCATACCCAAACCAATCATTGATGAAATTGCCCAGGGCAACCCACGGCTGCTCCCCCTGGCATATCTCCTGATATGTGAGGGCCATCTTCTGCAAATGATCAATCGTTTTCATAGCCATTTCCCAAGTTGATCCCTTCCCTGGATGCTTCGGCTGTTCTGCTCCTACTGTATCACAGAGGATCGGAAAACGGAAAGAATTGCTCCTTCCTTCTGCTGCATCGGTGTATCCCGGCCTTTTGTTCTGGCGTCTCTGGCCGGCCTCTTTTTTGTTGAGCCGGGATGACACTAGATTGATGGCGAGGATTGTGTTGATTCCTCGGTGCTTTTTACTGTGAGCACGTCCCCATCCATTTCCTGGGAGGTCGCGGTGATACAGTGGAACATAGAACCAATCAGGTGAAGGTTCGACCACACTACAGAACGGTTCCTATGCGCAGTGATCCCAAACGCATCACCGACGTGACAGCAGAAAATCCGAATGCAGAGCAAGGGCAGCACGAAGAGACCGACGGTGGGGTGATCACGCAGGAATGTCCTTATGGTCCTGCTGTGTCCGGTTTAGACGAGCGAGGAGGATACACCACTAAGTAGCGACATAACAGACAAATATCACACTGGCTTAGGAGTATTTTCTTGGGTTCCACCATTTTTAACTTCCCAGAATCCGCCTGTATCCATCTCTGAGTGGGTGTGAGAGATTCTTGCTGCGTTGAGTATAATGGAAAGAGAAGAGAAGGGAAAGTGGAAGTGAAACCGTTTTTTGCCCTCTATCGCGGCCATTCGCGTCGCCAGTGCGAAATTCGCTGGGATTTTGAGAATCGTCTCCCTGAACAACGCACAAAAGAAGAACAACGCCTCTTTTTGCAATTAGGTCCCAGCATCGTTGCTGTCAATGTCTGGCTCGCCATCCTGGGTGCCGATAATGGCTACTCATTTGGCACGATCTTTGAATACGCAAAGGTCTTGCTCTACACACTGACCTGGCTGGCTCACAAGCCGATTCAACTGGGAACAGGTTTTGCGATACCGCTTTCGCTGTTTTCCCTGAGCCGGGCCGATATGCGAGCACTCTTTGCGTGGTTTGATGTTCCCGCAAAAGATAGTGGCGCTCGTCAGACACTCTGTCAGACCGGTCACCTACCTCCGGGGTATCGAGAGCGTGCTCTGTCTGCATCGACTCAGAACCTGCGCCTTGCGGCCCTCTCTACCTTTTACGACTGGCTCATTACGGAATATCTGCCAGAACAGGGACAAGCAGAAAAAGAGCATTCTCATCCCCTGGAACGCCCGGAGCGTCCTTTGACCTCTCAGCAGATAGCGCAACGCCCTGATGGATTGTTATCCCAGAACCCGCAGGTGTATCGGCCATCAAAACTCTTTCGTCGGCGTCAAGATACCCCTCTTCCACAAGCACTCGGCCCTGATGAGTTGCAACTCGTTTTTGATACCATTCCGCTCATTAGTTGTGGCCACAATGCTGCCAATCGGAATGGAGCCCTGGTCCGTCTCTTACTCTGAGGGATGCTGCGCGTTTCTGAGGTGGTAGACATCACCTGGGAGGCCATAGACGGCCAGACCCTTTTGTTTGATCGTGTCCCTGGAGGAGTCGTCAAACGCCGTGGACGCCTCACGGATCAGCGTGCCCGTACAGCTCTTCACGAAGCGCCCATTTTTACTGCGAAGATGAACCCTGATGGCCTTGTCCAATCACGCAAACAGGTAGCTGAGCAGCATTACCAGCAGGTACGAGTGGCCGTCCAGGCAATGCTCCGGCGTGGGATGGAACCGAGCAAAATCACTCCTGCCGTAGTTGCGAAAGAGGCAGGAGTGTCTGTGGCAACGATTTACCGGCGCACCGACCTGTTCACGCTTGTCCAGCGAGCCAATCCGGGAGTTCAGAGACGCCAGACAGAGCAGGTCTATCAAAAGGCCATACAGCAATTGCAGGATGATCTGAAAAAGGCGCAGGCCGATGGAGAATATTACCAGAAAGAGGCCCAGATGGCCAAACTCGGCGAGCGTCGGCTAGGCCAGGAAGTAACGCAACTCAAGAAGACGATCCTTGCGTTGCAGCGGCAGGTCGCTGTGCTTGAAGCAGAACTCTCCAACTGTACCTGCGAGAGACGACCAAAAACCGTCTGATGTCTCTTGCACCTTGATTGTGAGAGGTACTGTCTGATATATTTATCCCAGCAAAACGAAAGGCTGGCCTATTTCCCATGTTTCTCCATTTCTAACACCTCTCTGTTGAGAGGTGCAAGCAATCACCATCTCGTTCGTTTTCCCTGTCATTGCCGCGTATAGCAGGCGAGTGTACGTGAACGGCCATTATGAGGGCCAAGAACAAGATGGGTCTTTTTGTGTCTTTTTCCGACAACAACGAACAGTGAATGGAGAAACTGGGAAATGTTTGAGTTCGATATCGCGCTAGCCAAGCGCTATGGCGCCTTCACAAGTTATCAGTCCGAAGCATCCCCTTCGGCCATCGAGTATTATGGCGAGAATCCTGCTGCAGAAATGGATCGGTTACTGGATCACTATGCGACCGCTGAGAGCACCGTTCTTGAGATTGGCTGTGGAGCTGGACAGACGTTGTGTCTGCTCGCGCTGAAGGTCAAACAGATTTGGGGCCTGGATATCAATGAGGAATTGCTGGGTACCACGCGCCTTCGGGCAGAGCATCTGGGTGTCACAAATGCTATCTACGTATTAGGAGCAGCCAACGATCCCGAAGCGACGAAAGCTCTACCAGATGCAACCTTTGATCTGGTCTTGAGTCGTCGAGGTCCTCAATTCAGTGAGAATCTCTTGCGTACGTTGCGCAAAGAGGCCATGTTTGTGCAAGAGGTAGTAAGCAACCTCGATGGGTATCCCCTTGGGGAGACCTTTGGGCGACGCTATCTTTCTCCTTTCTCGACATCTGACCAGGAAACCCTTTTGAGCGCGTATGCGAATCTAGGACTCTTCCCGGTAAGTTGCAAAGAGTACTTTTATGAGGAGTTTTTTCGCGACCGCGAACATCTGGCGGCATTTCTCACCCAGGTATCAGCAATGCTCAGTCCGTGGTTGCTGCCACGGTCATTACCACGCAAACCGTATGACCCAGTGCAAGACCGGGACGCATTAGAGCTCTATGTGCGCTACAATATGACTGAAAAGGGTATTCGCGTCCTTCGGCAACGTAAAATCTTCGTGCTCCGACGAGTAGAAATTGCCTATTAGCCTGTAAAACCGTAACAAACGTATGGAGAGTTTTTCTGAGCAAGGAAGACACTCCATACGCTGGGATGAGCCGTTTCATACTCCTTATGAATGTTTCAGTGCATCTACGATTCTCACACACAATGAACGCGGGCAGTGTCTGGCAGGAGGCTTTGTGGTAGAGAACGAACCCGTGAAAAAGTTCGATAGCATTTGTCGTACTCAACACATCGTTATCTAACGGCCGCCAGAACCAGGTTCATGGTGGCAGTATACCTACATGATGAGGGCAGACACTGGCACGAGTTCCTATGATAAAGACGTACCGCTGGCCCTGGAGTGAAAAAGAGTCGTCTTGACCAACCATCGCGCCATTGCGCTCAGATTTCCTCTCTTCCCATGGAGTATTTTCCAGGTTCCCCGCTGAGTCGGAGTGTTTTTCTCACGAAGCCTTGCCAGGTGTTGTGCAGCGCGTTCTCACTGTCTGGCTCCCAAGGCTCACCTTCCCAAAATTGGAGCCCTTTTGAGCGCAAAGCGATCCCTTCAGAGACCCAGATCCCCAGGTCGTCATGGCCATGGCGTTTGTAATAATTGATATCATAAGGCAGACCAACCAGTACAACAGGTGGCTCCTGATGCAGATCGAATACAGGACAATGTGCTTCAATGAGCGCTTTGCGTGCCGCATCCGAAATGGCGCCGACCGTCATCCAATAGGTATGGATTTCTTCATCCGCATTGGTACCAGGCTGCCGTGGGAGCAGTGAGTCACTCTCAGCGACCTTCGTGACCTGATGATTCTCAATGATGATCCTGCCATGCTCCCCCTGTTCACCCTGGTACAAAACGGTTCCTGTGAGTTGGTATCCCCACGGAATGAGAAAATGCTCAAGCAGGAAACGCAGCCAGTCTATATATCCATAAAATTTCTCTCCAACCGCCTTTATCTGTGTATCAGTCTCAGTTGGAGCCCATTGACAAAAAGTGGAAGGGAAATCAATAGAGCTTCTTCCGGTATCCAGAAATTCTGCCAGTGGGAATGCGTGAGAATATCCAAGCAATGCGTCATCATTGATGACCATGGCAGCAGGCATACCGCTCTCTTCCCAGTCTCCTTCTAGCATCCCGATAAAATACATGCCATTCTTGCCTGGTGGCAAACCAACCGCCGCCCGGAGAGGATCTGGAAGAGATTGGATCCGCTCCTCGTTCAATGGCAGATGTCTTATCTCGGAAAAACGATGTAAGTAGGCCTTGTGCTCGGGACGTAGCACTTTGTCGAGTTGGAATTGTCCCTTGAAATCCGTGTCGTAGCCCATGTGTGCTCCTTTCTTGATCAGACCCATTTTGAAAACTTTTTCTTTGTAGTAAGCTCGTTTCCGGAAGCCTGGAGGCTGGTCGCTTCACTGGTCAAGATTTTTCGCTCCAGCCTGATGGCACCCTGCGCTGTCCAGCGGGCAACGCGCTCACGCTCCAGGAACGGCGGCAAGAGCAGGCATGAGGGCGTCCCTCTGTTCCTGTTCAAATCCGGGGAGGCGCTGTTGCGTTGCTGCGACTCGCGACTGAGCGATCGACTGATCATGCACAACGTAATTCCCATCTGAAAAAGGCAAAAGTATCGCTTGGGTTTGCCGCTCCGGTAACTCCTCATCGGACCAGAGTTGCAATTGCATCAGGCTGAACGGATTGGTCATTGTGTTTGCTCCTTCCTGATTATCTCTACTCACAACGTCTCCGCTGATGGCACCTCATCTCCGTGCCTATTTGACTGGGATAGCTGGTGGAGATGCGGCGGGTTGATGCCAGATATGCATATCTTTCATCTGGGGTTTCTGCATGCAATGACATACGAGATTCGGACGCTGCATAACGTTCTCGAAAAGTGTCAACAATTGAGGAAGGAGCAAGGATCCTTTTTCCGGAAGATGAGGATATCCCATGCTCGACAAGACGACCTGGAGCGGTTGGTGTTCACAGTGACCCGTTTTCTGCTCCAGAGTGAATGAAACGATCAAGAAGTCATGCCATGGCCGAGCTTCCCATTCCTGAGCAGCCCGTTCCACGAGGTGGTAGATGGTCTCATCGTGTTGCCACAACGCCTGCTCTAATGGTTGGACAACGGCCTGGGCGGTCTTCGCCGTCCAATGCTGGATGAGGTGTTCCTGCGATTGATAGGTACACTGGATCACAAGCACCTGCTTGCCAGCACTGGAATAGACGATCGGCGGTTCAATGTAGCCTTTTTTCTCCTGAATAAAATCAGTGAGTTTGAGTACGACGTCTTGCATCGTTGATGACCAGGGCTGGTCCTGATGGGGCAAGCCTCGCGTCTCCTCGTCGAGCTGTTGCAAAGCCCAGACGGCAGCTTCTCGTATCCCATCGTCATCCTCGTCCAGCTGTGAGAAAAGCACCGTTTCTACCCGTTTCTGGCCAGTGCGTCCCAGGGCCCGAATGGCTGCAGCGCGCACCATTTCATCATCGTCGTCGTGCAGGACGTCCAGGAGATCCTTGAGCGGTGCTTGCGCTTCGAGCTGTCCCAGCGCCCATGCCGCGGCTTCTCGCACAAGCCAATTTGGATCAAAGCGTAAGGCATGACAGAGGAATTGGACCGGCATGCGGGCTCCCTGTCGTCCCAGCACGCGGACAATGGCTTCTCTTACATTTTCATCATCATCTTCATAAAATGTCTCGATCAACAGATCAATGGGGGGATGATCCCCGAGCCGTTCTACCAGTGCGACTGCCGCTACACGAACCTCCCATGATGAGTCATGAAGGGCATGGAACAAACGCTGGACGATCGAACGTTGCTCAGCCAGGACGCCAAGCGCCTCGATCGCCGTGACGCGAACAACATCGATCGGGTCATCCAGTGCCTCCTGAATGCGATTTTGGAAGCGCCGACAGAGATCTGGACCACCAGCAGCCAGAGCCTGAAGGGCTCGTACGCGGTGTTCCCAACGAACACTGGCGAGGTCCCGCACCAGTATGTCCGGCGCATACTCATCTGCTCGGCGCCTGTCTGTAACCAATCGTGCCTGCCAGGCCTGAGCGCCCTTTTTGGATGGTCCGTAGGGATGCATTGGGGCCCAAAAACTGGTATCGTCCTGCGAGACAAAGAGGACCGGCCCGGTATCTACACGGGGTGTATGATCAGAATCGGTATCTCCCTGGAAAAAGAAGCTCATTCGGTTTCTCCTCTCTCTTCATCGTTCCTCTTGCAAATGGAGCAAGCGTATACGAAGCTGTTTTCTTCCTCTGCCCGCATCCCGGCGAATAGTGCTTGGGGCCCGGCCTGTTCTCTGTGCAATCTCTTCCGATGTCAGTCCATGCCCATAGAGAAGAAGAGCCGCTTCCCGTTGTTCTTGTGGAAGAGCATCGAGATGTTGCTGCATTTCGCGTATGCGCTCATGAATCTCAGCCATACTTTCGGTGGTCGGCCCTTCTGCAATATATGTGTCCTGGAGCAGAAATTCTTTCCTGGCGAGCGACTCCACAGACACTATCTCGCCCTGTTTGCGAGCCTGGTTACAGACATTTTCAGCAATTTTGAGCAACCACGGCTTATAATGGTAGACCGGCTCGCGCCGCGTTTTGAGACTGGTGAGCGCGCGCAGAAACACATCACCCACCAGGTCATCGATCTGTGCCGGGTTCTTAAAGCCGGCGGCTCGGATTTTCCACTCGACGTTCTCTTTGTAGGTGGCGTAAAGATACGCCATCAGATCCCCGATGGAATCGGCGCTATATTCCTCCATACGACAGTGCTCCTCTCGTGATGAACTTGAAAACGATGGATCCCGATGATCTCGTCCATAAACCTTGTCCGGAATGTCTCCTCTGCCATTTTTTCGCTTGCATTTCATCCCCTTATGCCCGTGATATCGTGGTGATAGGAGTGAGTTTTGCTTGACGAGTATAGAGATCAAAAAACAAGAAATCCTGATATTGATGCTCATGGCCATAGCCCATTTGGGTGGTTCCTACAAAAGCTGGATGGGGTCATTGATGAAGGATGTGAAGGGGCATACTGGATAGGTCAGCCGAACACACTCTTTGAGTGAATGTCAGGCTACTGCCGAGCTATTTGCATAAAAACAGGTTGATAATGAACCAGCCGCTAGCGAGTGCAATGTCGTTAGCGGCCGAAGAGAGAAGACCTCTGTGCATTTTTCTTGCCACAGCACCTATGATTGGAATAACTGTTACTAGAATCTACAGTTACGTGCAGTTATCCATAACATTCGTTTGTGTTAGCCACACAGTCGAAGCATGATGGGCATGGCATACGATGAACGAAGCTTCACGGATAATCTCCACCCATTGCAATAGATTCGTCCTGATGCGATCAGGTGCCCCCGAAGGGACAGCGGCGGTAACCGTAGCGCCGCCCGCGTTCCCATGTAGGAAACGGGTTGAACCGACGGGCCAGTGATCTATGGATGCTTGACCCGTGAAATTTTGAGGACATGACGAATCAAAGCTGCGCCCAGGCGGGCGATATTCAAAGAAGCGGCATAGTCCCTGGAGCCATTCCAGAGACAAGCAGGATTGGAGCAGCAGAGCCAGGCTCTCCAGTCGTTGACCCGGCTGCGATGCTCAGGGGAACTGAACGTGTTTGCGGGACTCCCACAGCGTGGGCAGACATGCGAAATCTGGCGAGGCTGTTGCCATTGCAGGCGCACCCCAGCAAGAAAGCACTTGTAACGAAGCACACGCTACAGTTCGCCTCGTACCTGTGAGTTATTGCGCCAGTTTCTCCAGCATCCCTTTGCTCCGCGCCCGCGACCGGTGGATTTCATCGATTTGAGAGATTCGCCCGCGATCAGTTTACAGTCCAAGGCGGTGGCTAGGACCAGCAGGATATTGGCGGCCAGATGTGCCAGATCATTGTTTCTGGCCTCATTTTACGCCAGCATTGGCTGTTCTCCCGGCGCAAGAAGACAAGCGCCTCCTCTGCGGGTTTGCGCCTCGGATCACCTATGGGGAAGCGATTCCGTTGTGTTTCGAGTCGATCCACTTTTGCTTTGAGCTGGTCAATCTGGCGGCGAAGGCGTGCTTGTCGGCCATCAAAGGGGCCAGTATCCAAAAAGAACAGACGCC
>Ga0070738_10006219_pt1 | contig 12668 bp, 10 predicted proteins | sample Coa_R2_2_FD_66446 | JGI IMG/M metagenome (GOLD analysis project Ga0070738, IMG submission 66446) | Surface soil microbial communities from Centralia Pennsylvania, which are recovering from an underground coalmine fire - Coalmine... | ecosystem: Environmental > Terrestrial > Soil > Unclassified ... | reverse complement strand
CTTCACGGGGATCGTCGCCTGCCCGTCGCGTAGCGCCAGCAGGACCCGCAGGTGCCCATCTACCACGAAGCCGGTGGTACGGTTCACGAGTACGTCCTGCACGATGCCCACCTCCCGCAGCACGCCGACCAGCGCCTCTTGCTGGCCGGTGGGATGGATGCGCCAGTTGCGGGGGTTGGCGACGAGCTGGTCGGGCGCCTCCGCGCCGTAGCCCACGATCCAGTTGCGCCAGGCGAGGGGTTGATCGGTCTTGCGTCTCATTCGCGGTAATCCTTTCTCCATGCAGGCTTCAGTCCTGCATGCTCCAGTCGGCGCCGATCTTGGCCTCTACCTCGACCGGCACCCGCCGGAGGAAGCTCGCCATTCCGCGGCGCATGGCGTCCACGAGCCAGACTTGCGCGGCCTCCGCCTCGGCGGCGTCGCACTCGACCACGATCTCGTCATGCACGCAGAACACGGGCACCGCGGTCGGGCAGCGATCGCGCGTCTCCCACAGCAGGGCGAGCGCCGCCTTGAGTCCATCCGCGCCGCTGCCCTGCACGGGCGTGTTTAGCTTTTCCGTGAACGATGTGACACCCAGCCGTCGCCGACCGGCCAACGTCCGCGTGTCGACCGTGCCCCCGGACTGCCCTCGGTGCCACGCGCGCAGCCCGGGGTAGGTCATGAAGAAGCCGGCGCGGAACCGCTCCGCCTCGCTGGGGGTCAACTCCACGCCGTAGTGGCTCGCGGCGTGCTCGCGCAGGCGCGCCGCACCCATGCCGTAGAGCAGGCCGAAGTTCAGCGCCTTCGCGGCCTGACGGTCCGCGCGCGTCACCGCGCCGCCCGCGCGGTCGAGCACCGCGGCCGCCGTCACGGTGTGCAGGTCCTCGCCGTGCGCATAGACCTGAAGCATACGCGTATCGCCGGTCAGCTCGGCGGCGATCCGCAGCTCGATCTGGCTGTAGTCAGCCTTGACCAGGACGCGGCCGGCCCCCGGCCGGAAACACGCGCGGTAGGCGGGGTCGCGGGGAATGTTCTGCAGGTTCGGCCGCTGGCAGGACATGCGGCCCGAGGCAGCGCCGAGCTGCAGGTAGTCGGGATGGATGCGCCCCGTCCGTGGGTGGACGTGGTCCTGCGCGAAGGTGATGCCGTAGGCCGTCGCCTTGCGGCTCGCCTCGCGGTACGCCAGGAGCGTGCGCGCCAAAGGCTCGCGATCCGCGAGCGCCTGCAGCGTTGCCTCGTCCGTGTGCGTGAGCGTATGCCCCCGGCCCCGCAGCACGCGGAGCACCTGGGCGGGGCTCGACCAGTTGACCGCCCCGACGCCGAACAGGTCCAGGGCGCCCGCCTCGGCGGCCAGCTCGGCCTCCAGCCGGATTTGCTCGGCCACCGCCGCGTCGGACAGATCGGCCCAGCGGTCGGTGTCGAAGGGCGCGCCGGACTGCTCCAGCCAAACGAGCGCCGGCAGGGCGCGCATCTCCAGCGCCGCCACTCGTCCCAGGTCGGCGGCGGCCAGCTCGGCCTCCAGGCGGTCCGCGAGCGGCAGCAGCACCGCGGCGTCGCGCGCGGCGTAGGTGAGCTGGGCCGCGCTCAGCGCCCCGGCCCAGTCCGACCGCTGTTCGGTCTTGTCGAGGGCGATGCCAAGCGTCCGCGCCGTGACCTCGGCCAGCCCGCAGTGCTGAAGGTAGCCTGTCTCGCTGCCCGCGCCCAGGAGCTGTGCCGCGAGGAGCGTGTCGAACAGCCGCCCGCCAGCGGGGACCGGCAGCCCGGCCGCGGCGAGGAACCGCAGGTCGAACTTCAGGTTGTGGCCGATCAGCCGCGGGCCGGCCGCGAGCAGCGGAGCCAGCACGCGCGGATCATAGGCGAAGCAGTCCACCAGGTAGACGCGCTCGGGCGTCGCGAGCTGGACGAGCCGCAGCCGATCGCTGACCGGGTCCAGTCCCGTGGTCTCGCAGTCGAGCCCGAGCATGGGCGCCGCGTGTAGGGTCGGAAGGGCGTCGGTGACGGCCGCCGCATCGGCGAGCAGCGTGTACGAAGAGTCTAGACTAACCGCCAGTCGCGAAGTGGCGACACGACCGTCAGCAGCGTCAGCATCGTCAGCAGCCGCGGCGCATGGCGCCGGTATTGGACTCTCGGGAGCGGAGCCGCTGACGGTGGCCTCATGTGGATCGTCAGTGGCCGCGGTCGGCTCGTCAGCAGCGGCGGCATCGGCCTCACCGGGCCCGGACATCGCGTCGTCAGCATCCCGCCTGTTGACGATTGCCGGTTCGCTGCTGACGATTGGGGGCTGTGGATCGTCAGCAGTCGGGGGCGCGGACTCCCAGGCGAGGAGCGGGCTTGCGCCAGGTGCCGACGGTGCTGACGCTGCTGACGATTCCGCCGTCCCCTCCAACGGCGCGGCGCGCAGCGACTCCTCGTCGGTCAGCTCCGCGCCGTGCTCCGCATCCTCCGTCGTGGCGGCAGCGGCCGGCGGGGTGAGCGTGATGATCCGCTTCCCCTCGCGCCCGACGCGGTCTCCGAAGCGGACGCCGTATCCCAGCCCGCGAAGCGCAGGCGCGAGGCGCCGCAGCTCGCCGGCCATGCCGCGGGCGGTGCGAGGCCAGCCCTTGAGCTTCCGCGTCGCCTCGCTGGCCTGGCCGTTCACGCCGTGTAGAAGCTCGTGGGCCGTGCCCGACCAGGGGCCGAGCGCCGCCTCCCCGCTCAGGAACGCCTGGAGCGCCGCGCCGACGAGGCTGCCGTCGAGCGCCTGCTGGTGCATCGTAACGTGCTGGCCCTGATACGCGGCGAGGAACGCCGGGGCCTCGCCGCGCCCCCGTTCGGCGGCGACCGCCCACAGGGCGAAGTCGGCCAGACGCGGCAGGCGTGGGAGCTGGACGACACACCGCTCGCGGAGCGCGCCCACCGCGGTATCGAGGAGCGCGCCGAGTAGCCGCGGCCGGGCCGCCTCGAAGGCGGCCCACAGCCGCCGCTCGTCCCGCCGGGCGCGATCAGGGATCGGGGGCAGCACGAGCTGGAGCGCGCGGTCCAGCAGGTCGCCGCGGGTCACGAACTCGGTGATACCGGTGAGCAGGACGGGCCGCTGCGCCGCGAACAGCGCCTCGTCAAAGTCGGTGTACAGCTCGCGGGTGGCCCAGCCGCCGCCGGTCGCCAGGCGACAGAGAGCATCCGACAGCCATGGCTGGACGTGACTCACGTTGTCGAAGGCGACCAGCCACGTCGCGCGGGCCGCGATGGCGAGGTCTCGCAGCTCGCGCGGGTCCGAACGCAGGTCCGGCTCGGCCGGATCGATCAGTGCCCGGAGCATGCGGGCCAGCGAGGTCTTGGCCGAGCCCTGCTCTCCGTAGAGCGCCAGCACCGGATACGGTCCGGTGGGACACGCCGCCTGCGCGAGCCAGGCCTTCACCAGCGGCCAATCGGCGGGGTCCGGCACGTTCACGAACTGGCGCAGCTCGTCTAGGTGCCCGCCACTCTGAGGCACGGGCAGCGGCGACATGCCCGCCGTCCGGCGGAAATGCACGGGCGGGGCCCCGACGAGCGCCCAGCCGCGCGGCGTGACGTGTACCGCCTGCCAGTTGGCATCGGCCAGGTCCAGGTAGAAGCCGTCCACGCCGTCGGGCGCCAGGCGCAGATGCACCCGCTCGCACGGGCCGTCGAATTGAGCGCGCGCCTCCAGCACCTGCAGCGCGTTAGTGACGGCCTCGCTGCCTGGCACCTGCTCGAACAGGTGATAGTAGGTGCCCACCAGCCAGCGGCGAAACGCTTTCGAGCGCGTCGGCCAGACCTCCGTATGCGCGTCCACGCTCAGCCGCGCGTACGTGTCGCCCAGCGGGTCGTGGAATAGCAGGCCCCGCGCGCCGATCTGCACCAACAGCTCCGCGGCCGAGGCCCGCTCTCCGTCGCTCCTGCAACCGGCCTCCGCCTCCGCCGCAGCCCCGTTGGCCGCCTGCTCGGCCTCTGCGACCAACTTGAACAGTGCGCCCTCCAGCTCCGGCGCGCCACAGCCGTTGCGCTCCACCAGCCGCTCTGCTGCCCGGGCAGCGAAGCTCGCGCGAGCGGCGGCGCTCTCCAGGTTCACGGTGTCTGAGTAAATCGCCGCATCAGCCTGCGTCACCGCCACAACGGCCATCAGCCGCCGATCCGTGCGCCAGCAGCGCTTGAGCTGCAGCTCGGGGTGGGCCGGCATTAGCGCACCCTCCCGCGAGGCCCGCGTCCATGGGCAGGGCGGCCGAAGCGGGCGACCAGCCAGGCGGCGGCGGCTGAATACCGCCAGCCCTTCCACTGCTGGACAAACGTGACCGCGTCGCCGCCCTGCCGGCAGGCGCGGCACCACCAGAGGCCGGTCTCGGGACTAATGGTGACGCAGCGGCCACTGCGGCTGCCGTGGAACGGCTCGTGCCCGGTTTCAACGCGGCCGGCTGCCCGCGGTCGCAGGACGTTGCCCGCCTCCTGGAACAGCGCGGCGAGCGGCACATGGCCCCAGACGCTGGCCGCGGCGTCCGTGTGGGTACGCCTCGGGGTCTGCAGGCGTGCAAGCTGCCGGCGCGCCACTTCCCGGCGCACCGGGTCACACGACCTCACCGCCTCGGTGTAGCGCGGCTGTAGGCTAGGCATCGGTAAGCCTCAACTCGTCGGCGGGCCAGTACAGTTGGCCATCTATCCCGCGTCGGGCCGTTAGGAATGCGCTCAAGTACGCCCGTGACTCTGCATCCAGATCGGCGTTAGACAGCCACGCTGTATCTGCGACGGGATCGCCGGGATGGTCCCTCATCGCCGGGAACATCGCCTCACCGTCCATCCGAGCCTCCCAGGACGGCACCGTTGTCTTCCACGGCGGCAGCAGGTGTAGCGCCCTCGGCGTCACGGTGGGCGACCGCGCGTAGCAGCGCGTACACGCGGGCGAGCAGTTGCCGCTCGGGCTCCACGAGCGGTGCGGGAGCGGGAGTGCGGTCGGTGGTGAATGAGGTTTGGAAGGGTGCTGTAGGACGAGAGGAATACGACTGCCGGTCCATGTCGCGCGTCTCCTGCTGAGTGCTGGCCATGCTCCCCACGGGAGAAGCCTTTCACTCACCAGCGCGACTTTGCGCGTCGCCGGAGCGACCTCAAGGGTCGCTCTGGACAGAGCTACACGGCAATCAGAGCGCCACAGGAGGTCGCTAGAGCGACCTCGGAAATCGCTCTAGCGACCTACGCCGCGGACGGGGAGAGCCGCAGCTCCCAGTGCACAGGGGGGTCAGGCCAGTAACTACAAAGCAGGGCCACGCGGACACTGGCATGCAGATGCCGGCCAAGTTGAGGATGGGCTTCGCCGATGAGGCGAATTGCGCTCCTGATCGCTTTCGTTACCGCTTGTCGCTGGCGCTTAAACTGGTCGCTCAGCCGGTTGTTGCCCAGCAGATCGGCGTAGGCGCCGCTTAGTCGGGCATCGAGCGTTTCGAGTTGGTCGGCGAGGGTGCTCGCGTAGTTGGTCTCTCCCAGATCCAGCGCCGTCTCGTGCTCGGTGCGGAGCGCATCGATCTGCCGCAGAAGACGGCGGATCGCGCGTTCTTTCGGGGTATCCAGCTCACCGCTGCCGCCGCTGCGCATCTGCTTCTCGGCCATCGCCTGCTGCACCGCGATGTCTGATAGCGCGTCGGCGGGCTTCCGGCCCCCACGTTCCCGGTTGAAAAGGTCCAGTACCGAGATTTCCGTGTTTGGTGCCCCCAGCAGATGCGCCAGATAGCGGACGCCCAGTCGATCTTGTACGTAGGCCTCGTGCCCCCGGAATACGAGTCGCCACTGACTACCCATCCGCTGCCAGATCGCGGCGTCCTCCATGCCGACGGATGACGGAGTGGCTGCCACCATATGGTTGTGGAGTAGTCCCAGCAGACTCGTTCGCGCGATGGCGCCCGCCCAGAGAGCGCCACTCAACTGGGCATTCATCTTTTGCATCACCTGGCCGACACTCGCCGCGTGCCGCTTGAGCAGCTTCTGCACGGCGTGGCTGCGGGAGACGATACCCTCCTCACTGGGTAACACCGCGTCGAACAATTGCCCGAATTTCTCAAAGAGGTGGTCTTCAGGCGTCTCGTCGATTCGCTGCGCCAGACGAAGATAGGACTCACCAATCGTCCGATCATACCCCGGCGGGAGCGCTTCTCTAAACGCATCCTTGGCGTAGCCGGAGGGCGGGTCGTGCGCCTCCAACCCGGCGGCTAGCACACCGAACCGGCGATCGATGCACTGAGAGCACGTCCCGCAATGAGGCTGACTTGGCGGCAGCCCATGCGCGCGGCTACACGACCGGGTGTACGGGAGCAGTTCGGGACAGTGGTGAGCCGTGAGCGTACTTAAGACCTCAGCCCGCGTCTGCGCCCATTGAGGGTTCGTCACCCGTACAGGCGCCGGGAAGATGGCGCGGAGCAGGCGGTTGAATAGATGTAGAAACTGTGGATGCGTGGACCGGCTGGCCTGGGCGCCCGCCACGCTGCCATTGAGTGATACGTTCAGGCTCACCACGCCGTTGTCCGCGAGCAGGACGCGGGTGAGCTCGAGCTGCAGGGCAACCGCGGCGCCCAGACTGGCGACGAGAAACGCCCGTGAGCGGCGCGTTCGCTCACGGGCCTCACCGTCCCGGCGCTGGACCCAGCAGCCACGATGGGGGAACCGCCATTGGGGCAGAGCGCGGCGCAACTGCTCGACGAGCTGCCGCTGCCAGGCGTCGAAGTACGTCGCTGATCGATGACTTAGGAGCAACGGCCGCGCGTCGTCCGCCGCCACTGCCCGGACCGCCGCGCACAGGCTATCGGCGCCGCCGGAGAACATCAGCACGCAGTCCGGGTCATATAGCTGCTCGCGCTCGTTGAACATGGGCAGCGAATGCGCCTCGGCGTCACCGTGACTAAACGCGAAGCGCCACGTGTCGTCGGTCGCGAAGTGGAGTGTCTCGCCTAGCAAGTCTTGGACGTCGTCACGCGCCCACACGTCAAGCGCCACCACGGGCACGCACAACGCGATCTCCCGACGCCAGCCAGCGTCGGTTGGGTCTCGATCCCCGCCACGCGAGAGTTCCTGGTCCGCTCCGTAGGTATAGGCGGCGATGCGCAACAGGTCGGATGCGACAGGTACCACGATTGTCTGGACGACATCGCTCAGTGAATCGATGCGCAGATTGAGATCGGGCGACGTTCCATGTGCCCGGAGCGCGTGGCGAATCGTCCAGGGCTCGCGCGCCAATGCTGGCGGCGCCGTGGCTCCGTCACACTCGATCAGCGCGCGGGTGAGTGTCTCGCTCACGGCTCGGGCTGCCGGAGCTCAGAACGCAGCTTGGCCAGTGAGTAGGCGACGAACCGACGCGCCTCCTCCTGAGGTATCTCTCCGCGCGCTTGCCAGTTGTACTTGCTGTACCAGTCGGCACCATACTGCTCCATGATGACGGCCGTCTGGCGCGCGTACAGCTCCAGCGCCTCAGTGAACTTCACGCTGTCCGTAATCGTCTGTAAGGTGTTTGGGCCGCCGACGCGATTGGACAGCTCGCGGTCGACGAAGAACCGCAAAGTGCGCGCGAGCAGGTCGCCGAAAAAGCGTTTGGCGAGGGTGCCGAATCGGGCCGCCGTCGAGTACGGGCGTAGCACCCGCCGCAGATCCTCCAGCGAGCTACCGAATAGCGATAGGTTCTCCTGCCCCACGGTCTCCGAGAGCGCCCGGCGGAGGGCGAGCAGCGCCAGCTCGGCAAAGGGGCCCGACTCCGGATGCTCGCGGGACCACGCGCGCACGCGCTCCCCAAGCTGGGCGATCAACGTGAGCGGCGAGGGGGTGTCGACCGGCTCCAGGCCCAGATCGGCAAGCACGGTTGCGAACGCCGGGCTACGGGAGGCCCAGGTGACGCGGGTCAAGAGCCAGAATGAATAGACTAACGTCGTATCGAGCGCCAGCAGCCGCAGGCGCATCTCGGCGGCTTCGGCGGTGGCTTCCGCAACCGCGCGCACGTCGCCCGGGGCAATGGACAAGAGTCCCACGACGCTACGCCAACGGCTGGTCTTGGGCAGCCGACCAAGACGAACGTGGCCCATCCTTACCCCCATGTTCTAGGCGGCGCTGCTGTCGAAGCGCTGCGAGGAGATGGTTGCCTCTACTCTATAGAGCTAATGTTTCGTAATCTACGTCCGGGTGCGCCGGGGCTATCACACGGGCCTGGTGCGACCGGGAAAGACGCCGGCCTAATTTGATAACCTGCGGTGGTGTGCCAACGTCTTGTAGACAGGTTCAGGCTTAGTGAAGAGCTCATCAGGTCAGGCTGTCATGCCTGGACTATCCGCGGGCGAAGCTGCTTGGAGCGGATTGGGCACCTATGCGTGGTGTTGCTGCGCACCTAGCGGGTGGCACCAGCAAGAAAAAGCAGTGCGGAACAACAGCAAGAGCCCCAGCGAGTCGCTGGGGCTCTCCGCACGCCGCAGAATGCTCGGCCTATCCCGCTGCCGCCGGCGCCGGCTCCTGCAGGGGGATGCCTTCCAGGCTGATCTTCACCTGGCCGAGGTTCTCAAGCTCCCACCGGGCGTAGGCGTCAGTATAGTACGAGACCCGGACCTTCTTCACCACAGGAAGAGGATACGGAGCTCTATTCGGACCACCCGCTTGCCTCCGAGCCAACGGTAGAGCCCGGCTCGCACGACTCCACGTATCCCCCGTGAAAGCCCGCGTCGCAGCAATACTCTGCTGGCGGCGCTGCCCTCTACGCGGCTGCGGCGAGACTGCGGAGCCTGTCAGCGAGTTGGGCATAAAGCGTGACGGCCTCGGGAGCCCGCGACCCCTGTTCTCGCAGCTTGTCCAACAGAAAGAGGATTCCTAGTACGAAGAAGAAGCCTGTGGTCCGGAGCGCGGCTGCCTGAGCGTGCAATACTTCGAAGCCCACGATCTTGAGCGTGTCTGGGTCGATGCGCAGCCAGAGCCAGTCATCGACGCCCTCGGTCAGCGCCTCCTGCGGATTACCGATGGTCACAAGCAGGATATCCGTTTTGGTATCGAGGTCACTGGTGACGCCCAGCCTAGCCATGCGTTCGGCTAGATCGGTGTTCGCGGCCCAGATCCTCTGGAGCCACTCGGCGTGTTCGCGCTCCAATACCGCCATGTCTAGGGCTTCGGCCATCGCTGCACCCCCGGCCTGATTCGCTGGGTCACCCACGCCGACGCCACCCAGCCGTCCACATCTGCGTCATAGATTACTACCACGTGGAGCCACACCGAGTGGAGACGCAGGCGCGCAAAATCGCGGCGATAAAAGTGGTAGTCGCCTGTCCCAGGAGCTTCTATCACGATATCGGGCGCACTCAGCACTTCAGGCAGCACGTCATGGTACTTGGCGACCCCGGGCCGCTTCTGGATGTGCGACTGCCAGTTGGCGTGGCTCAGGCGCACCGTCCGCCCGAAGCAATCCGTGACCTCGAACCCGCACGTCATCTCGCCGTCCTGCCGCAGAGTCAGAGCGGAGCGATCGCATGCCGCGTATCTCGGGGCTCACGTGCGGCAGCCGGCAGCAGCATTGTACCACCCACGATGCCGAGAGCCCCGGCCGCGGCCGGGGCTCTCGGAGCGTCGGGAAGATCCCGCGGTCTATCCTGCAGCCGCCGGCGCCGGCTCCTGCAGGGGGATGCCTTCCAGGCTGATCTTCACCTGGCCGAGGTTCTCAAGCTCCCACCGGGCGTAGGCGTCAGTATAGTACGAGACCCGGACCTTCTTGTATTCCCTGGTCGAGTAGAGGGAGACGTAGTCGGTGAGGCCGGTCGCCTGGGAGATGGCGCCGAGGACGCGCTCGCACTCCTCGGGCGTGTGGCCGTGGACCATGGTGAAGATGTTGTAGGGCCAGTCGGGGTAGACGGGGCGCTGGTAGCAGTGGCTGACGGCGGCGAAGGCGGCCATCTCGAAGCCCAGCTCCTCGACGCGGTCCTCGGGCGCGCGCCAGACGCCCATCGCGTTCGCCTTGAAGCCGGCCCGCCGATGGTACAGCACCGCGGCGAAGCGCCGCATGATGCCCTGGTCTATCATCCGTTGCGCCTCGGCTAGCAGCGCCTCCTCGGTGATGCCGAGGCGGGTGGCGGCGGGCAGGAAGGGGCGGGGCGCCAACAGCAGGTCCGTCTGCAGCTCGCGAACGAGCTGGACGTCGAGCGCGGACAGCGCCTGGCCCACGTTCCAGTCGGCCTCGCGGCGCACGCTGCCCGGGTCGCGCGCGGTGATGTCGGCCTTGCCGGTCATGTCGAGCTTCACGCCGATCTTGAACAGCTTGAGGGTTTGCAGGATGCGCGTCGCCTCGGCGCCGGCCTTCTCGTGGAGGGCGTTGACGTGCTCCTCGACCGTGCTCGGGGGCGGCACGGCGACCGTGAACCACAGGTTGAACTCGTGGTTGCGCTCGTAGTTGTGGCTCACGCCAGGGTGTTCGTTGATGACGCGCGCCGCCTGCGCCAGCCGCTCGGGCGCCACGCGCATCGCCACGAGGCTGCTGCGGTAGCCGATCTTGCGCGTGTCGAAGATGGCGGATACCTGGCGCAGCACGCGCGCCTGCTTGAGTGCGCCCACGCGGGCGATGACCTCGGCCTCCGGCAGCCCGAGCCGCTCGCCCATCGCCGCGTAGGGCGTGGGCGTGAGCGGTAGGTTCATCTGCAGGATGTTCAGTAGCTCCTTGTCGAGATCATCCATTGGCGGGCGCTCCTTACGCGGGGATGCGGCCGCGGCGCGGCGGCGCTTGCTCTTCTATTGTCCCATAAACCTGCCCTGGACGTCGTGTCGCGGCGGCGCCGGGGCGCGGCGACAGCGCGGGGGCCTCAGCCCGCGGCCACCGCCGCCTTGATGCCGTAGAAGCGCAGCGCGTTCTCGCTCAGGATCTTGCGCTTGAGGGTCGGCGTCAGGTCGTCGCGGTCGAGCAGGGTGCTCACGGTGTGCGGCCACTCGGTGTCCCAGTGAGGGTAGTCCGAGGCGTAGAGCAGCTGGTCGTCGCCCACCCACTGCGCGACGTAGGGAATCGTCTGCTCCTCCGGCTCGCACGCATAGTAGGCGCGGCCGCAGGTCATGTAGTCCTTCGGCTCGGACTTGCACAGCGGCGCGTCCCAGGGACGCTTCTCCCACTCGCCCTGCAGGTGCTCCATCCAGAACGGCACCCAGCCGGCGCCCGACTCCATGAAGCCCACGCGCAGGTTCTGGAACACTTCGAGGATGCCGCTCAGGATGATGCTCGTCACCGAGATCATCTGCTCGGGCGCGTGCGACCAGACGTGGACGCCGAGGAAGTTCGGGAAGCGGCCCACGTCGCCGGTCTCGCTGCCGGTCGCGTGGAGCGCGACCGGCACGCCGAGCCGCTCGGCCTCGGCGTAGATCGGCCAGAAGAACTTGTCGGCCACGTTGCGGCCGCGGATGAAGGTGGGGAACATGACGCCGACGGCGCCGAGGTCGGTGACGGCGCGGTTCAGCTCGCGCGCCGCGGCCTCGGGGTCGAGCACCGGTACGATGGCGACGGCCTTCAGCCGCTCGGGGGCGGGCTGGCAGTAGTCGTGGACCCAGTTGTTGTAGGCGCGGCAGATGGCGGCCTGGTACTCGGGCTCGCGCAGCTCGCCGACGTTCAGCGCCAGGGTCGGATAGAGGATCTCCAGGTCGATGCCTTCCTGATCGATGTCGGCAAGCTGCTCGGCGGCGTTCGCCGGGTCGCGGCCGCGGTCGCCGGCCGGGTACTGGTTGCGGTCCCAGCCCTGGCTCGGGAAGAAGGATGCGCGGCGCGTCAGCTCCGGCGGCAGGTACTTGCGGTAGCAGCGCGTGTCCTTGTCCATGACGTGACTGTCGGCGTCGACGATGTAGATGCCGTCGCGCATGGTGCTCCTCCTCTGGCGCCTGCCACCGCGGGCGGCCCCGCGTGCCAGCTCAGCGTCGGGATTCTAGCGTGTGCTGGCCACATGCACCAGCGCCCGCGCGGCACGGGCAGGCCGCGCTAAAGCCGGCGGGAAGCCGTTCGACGGCACGGGCGAGGCTGGCAACGAACCGGGGGCCGGATGCGCGGGCCGGGACGCGCGCCGCGCCCTCGCGCCGAGGCGCCTGGGTAGCCGAGCGCCCGCCAGAACTACCTGGCGGGCGCTCGGCTGGGAGAGGGGGGAGCGAAGGAGGAGCTGCGCTTACGCGGGGACCACGCAGTAGAAGAGGTTCTGGTCGGCGTAGTAGTAGTAAGCGGTCGCGCAGTCGAAGTAGGGCTCGTAGGTGTAGGTCTGGCAGAGGGGCAGGTAGTCCACCGTCACCCCGTCCACGACCACCGGCTGGAGCTTGGGGTCGACCGGCTGCCCGTACAGGGTGCCAAACGGCAGCGCGCAGGTGACGATAGGAGGCGCGACGACCGTCTGTACGACCGGGACCGTGACGTCCGAGTAGACCGGAGCGCTGGCGTAGATCGGAGCCGGCATGGTCCAGCTGACGTTGTTCACCTGGGTAGTGTTGTTGACGACGATGGTGCAGTCACCGCCGTTGCCGCCGTTGCCGCCGCGAGCGCCGGTGCCGGTCGCGTTGCCGCCGTTGCCGCCGTTGCCACCACACTGGCCGCCGGCGATGGGGCCGGTGCCGGTGGCGGTGCCGCCGTTGCCGCCGTTGCCGCCGTGAGCGCCCGGCCCGTGCGCGTTGCCGCCGTTGCCGCCGTTGCCCCCCTGAGCGCCCGGACCAGTCGCATTGCCGCCGTTCCCACCGTTGCC
>Ga0070738_10006214_pt1 | contig 12671 bp, 12 predicted proteins | sample Coa_R2_2_FD_66446 | JGI IMG/M metagenome (GOLD analysis project Ga0070738, IMG submission 66446) | Surface soil microbial communities from Centralia Pennsylvania, which are recovering from an underground coalmine fire - Coalmine... | ecosystem: Environmental > Terrestrial > Soil > Unclassified ... | reverse complement strand
GGATGTCGGGTCTGGTGGCACATGGCACCTGCCGTGCCCGACCGTTCGGTACCTGTGGACGCCTCCCCCGATCCGGGCCGGCCCCTGCGGCGCGCCGCACGCCGCGCGCTCGGAGCCGAGGGCGAGGCCCTGGCCGCAGCCTGGTACGAGCGGGCGGGCTACGAGGTGCTCGCCCGGAACTGGCGCTGCGGCGCCGGGGAGATCGACCTCGTCTGCCGGGCCGGGGGCACCCTCGTGGTGTGCGAGGTCAAGACGCGTACGTCCGCCGACCGCGGCACCCCCCTCGAGGCGGTCACCGGCGCCAAGCGCCGGCGGCTGCGGCGCCTGGCAGGAAGCTGGCTCGCCCAGCAGCACGAGCGCTTCGAGGAGGTCCGCTTCGACGTGGCCGCGGTCACCGGGGGTCGCGTCGAGGTGACCTGCGGGGCGTTCTGAGCGAGGCCGGGTGGGGGGCCCAGGGGCAGGGTGCCAGCCTCGCCGTGGTGCTGGCTCGCTGTGGTCCTATAGTCGTCGACGGCGGCGTCGTCCCAGGCCGGCGCCCGACCCGGGGCAGCCGCCACGAGGAGGATCGGTTGCTGAGCGGCGTCCAGGGGATGGTGGGCGACACGGCCCTCGTCACGAGGGAGATCGTGGGCGTCCACCAGCCAGGCAGGGTGCGTGCCCGGGGGGAGGAGTGGCTGGCCGTCCCGCTGGATCCCGCCGCGACCATCCCTGCCGGCACGAGCGTCGTGGTGGCCGACATCGACCGGGGCCTGCTCGTCGTGTACCCCACCGACTGAACACCCCGAGAAGGGAGGCGCCATGATCGCAAGCACCGGCGCCATGGTCGCGATCGCCGTCGTGGCGGCGCTCGCCGCCGTCGTGGTGGTGGCCCTCGTGGTCGCCTCCTCGGTGAAGATCGTCCAGCAGGGGAGCGTCGGGGTGGTGAAGCGCCTCGGCCAGTTCCGCTCGGTCCGCCAGCCGGGCATCTCGTTCCTCGCGCCCTTCGTCGACCGGATGGTCAAGGTCGACATGCGCGAGTTCCCCCAGGTGGGCGACCGCCAGTCGGTGATCACGCGCGACAACGTGTCCCTGCAGGTGAGCGCCACCATCTTCTGCCAGGTGATCGACGTCAAGGCGGCCCTCTTCGAGATCAACGACTTCCAGCTCGCCGTGGACCAGCTGTCGATCACCGCCCTGCGGGCCGTGTTCGGCGAGCTCACGCTGGACCAGTCGCTGTCGGACCGCGAGACGATCAACGCCCGCATGCAGGAGCACATGGCCGATGCCACCATGAAGTGGGGGGTCCGGCTCAACCGGATCGAGATCCTCGACATCACACCCCCGGCCAACATCCTCCAGGCGATGTCCGAGCAGAAAGAGGCCGAACAGCACAAGCGCGCCACCATCCTCACCTCCGAGGGCGAGCAGCAGGCTGCCATCAACACTGCCGAGGGTCGCCGGCAGGCCGCCGTGCTCGAGGCCGAGGGCGCCAAGCAGGCCGCGATCCTCGCCGCCGAGGCCCAGATGCAGGCCCTTCGGCTCCAAGCCGAGGGTGAGAAGCAGGCCCGCCTGCTGCGCGGGCAGGGGGAGGCGGCCGCCCTCGACGCCGTCGACCAGGTGACGATCAACCCCAACACCCTGGCCGTCCTGCAGTTGAGGGCCCTCCAGGACGTGGCCGCCTCGCCCAACGCCAAGGTCGTGGTGCCCTATCCGGCTGCCGGGCTCGTCGGCACCGCGGAGGCGCTCGTCGAGGCGATCAGGGGGGCCGGGACCCCGGGCGGGCCTCGGGCGAACGGCTCGGCCGGCGAGGTGCTCGCCCCGGGCCCCTGAGCCCACGCCGGCTCGCCGGCGTGGGACTCGGCTGGCGCGGCCGTAGGATGGTGGCGTGGCAGTGGACGCGCGCCCTCGTCTGGGGCCTTTCGAGCGCTTGCTCCGCCGGGCCCACCGGCGGCGCCAGCGCGACCGGCGGGCGCTGGCCGTCGGCGCGGCGCTCCCGCCGGCCGATGCCGACCGGCTCGCCGACGCCCTCGAGGGGGTGCTCCTCCAGCGCGAGCCGGTGGCCCGACGGGCCGAGGCGGCCGCCATCCTCGAGGCCTACACCACCCTCAACGCGGAGGGGCGGCGCCGGTTCTTCGAGCGCCTGGCGCAGCAGTTCGCGACCGTGGCCGACGACGTCGACCACGCCCTGGCCGCGATGGCCGGGGCCGGGTCGCCGACCGAGCGGGTCGACGCCGAGCGCCAGCTGCGCCGCGCCCTCACGCCCCGCTACGCCCGCCTCTTCCACGTGTTCACCGGGCTCCCCAACGGAGTGAAGCTGCTGGTCGACCTCCGTGCCGACCTGCTCGCCTGCCGTGGCAGCGACCCGGCGCTGCGGGGGATCGACGACGAGCTGGCGGCGCACCTCTCGACCGTGTTCGACGTCGGGCTGCTCCAGCTGCACCGGATCACCTGGGAGTCGCCGGCAGCCCTGCTCGAGAAGCTCATCGCCTACGAGGCGGTGCACGAGATCCGCTCGTGGGACGAGCTCAAGCACCGGCTCCACGGCTCCCAGCGCTGCTTCGCGTTCCTGCACCCCGCCATGCCCGACGAGCCCCTCGTCTTCGTGGAGGTCGCCCTCACCCACGGCCTGGCGGGTGACATGAGCGCCCTGCTCGGCCCCGGTGACGGCGCGGACGGGGTCGAGGAGCCGGGCTCCGGGGAGGCGTCCGAGGAGGACACGGCCATCTTCTACTCGATCACCTCATGCCAGCCGGGCCTGGCCGGGGTGCAGCTCGGCAACGAGCTCATCAAGCACGTGGTCGAGCAGCTGCGCCGCGACCTGCCGGGCCTGCGGGTGTTCGCCACCCTGTCGCCGATCCCCGGCTTCCGGCGCTGGGCCGACACGCAGCTGGCCGAGGGCAGGCTCACCCCAGGCGAGCTGGCGGCGCTCGGGGGGGAGCCCGGGAAGGTCGCGGCCCGGCTGGCTGCGGGCCGCCTCGAGGAGCTGGGCGAAGGCACGCGCACCGCGCTGATGTCCATGTGCGCCCGGTACCTGACCACCCGACGCAACGGGCGCAGCGCAGACTCGGTCGCGAATTTCCACCTCTCCAACGGGGCGCGGATCGAGCGGCTCCACTGGCGCGCGAACACGGCCCCCTACGAGATCGAGCGCTCCTACGGCATCATGGTCAACTACCGCTACGATCCCGGCTCCATCGCCGCCAACGCGGAGGCGTACCTGCGGGCCGGCCACATCCAGGCCACCAGCCAGGTCCGGGACCTCGTGCGCTGATCGCGTTCTGCCAGGCCAGGCGGTGACGGCGGCATCGGTGCGATCGGTATCGTCGAATCGAGATGGTGGACCACTCGTTCCTGGGGCAGTGCTACCTGCAGCACCTGACCGACGTCGACCTGGCCCTCTTGGCCGGTGCCGGGGCGCCCGAGGGCGTCGTGGGCGGCATTCGTGCCCGACCTGAGCTCGTGGGCGAGCTCCTCGAGCGCCCCGAGGCGGCGGCGGCGGTGTTCGCGCCAGGCGGAGACCGCTGCGACATGCTGCCCGCCTCGCCCTTCTGCGTCTTCGCCGTGGCCGTCCACGCCACGATGGCCGAGCTGGCCGGTGCCACCCACGTGCGCGAGTGGCTCGGCCCGCGTCACCGGGCGCCGGTGTTCGACGTGGCCGGCCTCCGCGAGTTCCTCGCCGATCCCTGGCGGCGGTTGTTCCTGGCCGAGCTGCTGGCCTCCTTCACCCGGGTGGCGAGCGGCAGCGTGGTCGTGCGCACCCGACGCGGGCTGCGCCGCCAGCGGTTCTCGGAGCTCGATCCGGTTCGGCTCGCCGGGCTGCTCGACGTGGTCGCGGACGCCGAGCGCCCCGGCGTCTACCGGCGTCTCGGGGACCTGGCGCTCTTCTTGACCGGCGTGTTCCCCGACCACACCGCGGTGCACGGTTTCTCGCCCGTCGAGGAGGGCAGGCTCCTGCGGGCCGGGCGCCTGCGCCCGGAGCACCAGACCTCGGGGACGGTGTCGGTCCCCGGGTTCGGCGACCCTGGCAGCGTCGAGCTGCTCGAGCGGCTCGGCCGACGCTGGTACCGGCTGGCCTACGAGCTCGTCCCCGCGCCCCTGTCGGCTTCGCTGCGGGTGCTGGGGGAGCTCGACGAGCGCTTCGGCGACGCGCGGCGCATCCTCAACGTGCTCACGGACCGCTACCTTTTCCCGTTCCGATCGCAGTGGTTCGCCCTCGGCGCCTGAGCGCTCGCTCCGGGCGCGCCGGAGCGCAGTGGTTCGCCGTCGGCGCCTGACGCTTCGCCCTCGGCGCCTGAGCGCTGTGCCCCGGGCGCCGGACGGGCGGACGGCGGGCGAGCGCCCCTTGCCCCGGTGCGTCAGGGATCGACGCGACTGGCGCCGTGCAGTCGGCGGAGGTGCGCGGCGAGGCTCTCGAAGCGCGCCGCCGGCACGGGCCGGGGCTCGTGGCCCGTGAGCCGGGCGTGCTCGGCCAGGACCGCCTCCCACACCTGGCGCGGGTTCTCGCCCCGCGAGCTCGCACGAGCCTTCCACGCGCACCGGCGAAGCCGGTGGGCCAGCCACGGGCTCCTCGAGCGCGCCGTGTCGAGCGAGGCGATGATGAGCGGCCACAGCTGCTGGCGCTCGGCGTCGCCGAGCTCGTCGTTGACCCACCTGGCGACGCCGGCGATGACCCGGTGGACGGAACGAGGGTGGTCGGACCATTTCTCGCCCGCCAGCCACGACGCCGCCTCCATGGCGCAGGCCCGGCCGGAGTCGGGCCGGTGGGAGCCCCGGTCCAGGCGCAGGAGCCGGTCGGGCACCTGGAAGTCGGTCACGACCATGTCAGGACCCATGGCGAACCTCCCGTCGAACACGACGACCACCTCTTACCTACGCCATCTCGCGGGTCGTCGTCAATGGGTGCGTCGGGTGCTCACGCCACCGCAGCTCAGGTCTTCATGCACGCGCCCGCACCGCGCGGGAGGCGACGTGGCCGGCCCCGAACCGCGATCGCGAGGTGCGTACGCCGCGGCACACTGGGAAGAGCCAGATTGGCAACGGCGTGAAACGAGCGTGCACGTCCGGACGACGAGGAGGCGGGGCCGACGTGGAGACAAGGCGCAGCTACCCGATCAAGACCTTCGACCCGCTCCTGCGCGACCTCGTGGCCTTCGGCCTCGTGCAGCGCGGCGACGGTGCAGGCGGTGCCTGGCAGCTCTCCGCCGCCGTCCAGCGCCGGCTGGACGAGCTGGCGAACCCGACCGGGGCGCCGGCGCCGGAACGTCTCGTCTACCTCGACCACCGGTGCGCGTCGTGCCGACGGCGCGGTGTCACCCGCCTCTTCGAGGGCGCCTATCTCTGCGACGCCTGCCTGCAGGAGCGGCGGTCCCCGCCGTCCGCCCCGCCCCTGGCAGAGGCGTTGCCGGCGCCGTCGCCCGAGCCTGCGCTCGTGCCTGCACCCCGCCGCTCGCCCTGGCGTCGCCAGGAGAAGGCGGCGGCCGGCGACGGCTCGATCGCCGGCTGATCCGGCCTCGTGGCGCCCTTCGACGAGAGGTCCTGGTCACAGGGATGGCGGGGGGTCCGATGGTAAGTTCCGGCGGGTGGGTGCGGCCGCCTCGGAGGGGGGCACCCCCGAAAGGAACGGCACATGCCCTCGAGGTTGCGACGGATGGGGACGGTCGGAGCCGCCGTGCTCGCGGCGGCCCTCCCGGTTGCCGTGGCAGGGTGTGGCAACGTCACCGCCAGCGTGTCGACCTCTGGCAACCGTGAGGGCGTGTTCTCCGACCGCATCGTGGTGGGCGGCCTGGCCTCCCAGACCGGGCCGCTGCCCGCGGACTTCGCGCCGGTGCTCGTCGGGGCGCAGGTCTACATCGACATGGTCAACGACGAGGGCGGGGTGAACGGCCGGCGGATCGACTTCGCCTACAAGCTCGACGACCAGTCCAGCCCCTCGGTCGACGCCAGCGCAGCCCGTACTCTCGTGGACCAGGACCACGTCTTCGCGGTGGTGGCCGTCGCCACGCCGTCGTTCAGCGGGGCGAGCTACCTGGCGTCGCACAACGTGCCCACGTTCGGCCTCAACGTGAATCCGAACAACCAGTGGCTGGCAGGGCCGTCCCTGTACGGCAACACCGGCTCGTACACGAACTTCAGTGGCCCTCAGGTGCCCGCTGCGTTCCTCGCCGAGCAACGCCACGTCCGGGCGGCCGCCGTGCTCGCCTATAACGTGGCCGCTTCCCAGCAGGGATGCCAGGGCGTGCTGCGGGCCTTCCACCAGTACGGGGTGCCCGTGGCCTTCGAGGACCTGAGCATTCCCGCCCCGGCCTCGGACCTCCATGCCGACGTCAGCCGGATGCAGGCGGCCGGGGTCGACATGGTCGCGTCGTGCATGGACCTCGGCGGCAACGTGCTCCTGGCCCAGACCATGCAGCAGGCAGGCATGAACGGCGCCGTGCAGTACTGGTTGGACGGCTACGACCCGACGGCGCTCCAGCAGTTCGGCTCGGCCATGCAGGGCGTGTACCTGCTCCTCCAGCACGTGCCCTTCGAGGTCGCCCAGCTCGACCCCGGTGCGTACCCCGGCATGGACCGCTTCCTCGCGGCGCTGGCGCGCTACGCGCCCGGCACCAAGCCCTCCGAGGCGGCACTGGCCGGGTGGACGAGCGCCGACCTGTTCGTGACCGGGCTCCGGGCGATCGGGCGCGACGTCACGCGCAGCCGGCTCGTGGCCGCCCTCAACCGGATCCCGAGCTTCACTGCGGATGGCATCTTGGCGCCCGTCGACTGGCAGACTGCGCACCGGCCCGTCACCGGGCCCACGAACTGCACGGCCTTCGTGCAGGTCCAGGGGGACCGCTTCGTGCCCGTGTACGGCACCCCGCCCAGCGTGTTCACGTGCTTCCCGGTGCCGGCGCCATCGAGGCCACCGGTCCAACCGCTGGCCACCTTGCCTCCCGGGGTGCCGCCGCTCCAGCCGGCGACAAGTGCCGCCGGCCAGGCTGCTCGTGGCGGGCCTCCTTGAGCCAGCTGCTCTCGTACGCGATACCGGGGGTCCCCTTCGGGTGCGCGTACGCGCTGATGGCGGTGGGGGTGGTGCTCACCTACAAGGCCTCGGGCGTGTTGAACCTCGCCTTCGGGGCGCAGGCCTACGTGTCGGCGGTCGTGCTCTACGCGGCGGTCCGCGACGGCTGGCCGACGTGGGCCGCCTTCGTCGTGGCCGTCGTCGTGCTCGGGCCGGTCCTCGGGCTCGTCCTCGACCGCCTGCTGTTCCGCCACACCCGCACGGCGCCCCCGCTCGTGAAGCTGGTGCCGGCGCTCGGCCTCATGATCGCCCTGCCGGCGGTCACCGACATGGCCTTCGGCACGGGGCCCCGCCGGGTGCCCCCCTCGGTCCTGCTCGACCCGACGCGCGTGTACTTCCGCCTGGCCGGCACCGCCGTGTCGGGGGAGGAGATCGCGACCACTGTCGTGACGGTGGCGGCGGTGGCCGTCCTGGCCCTCGTCTTCCGTTCCCAGGGCCTCGGTCTGCGCATGCGGGCCGTGGTGGAGAGCCCGCGGATGACCGAGCTCGCCGGCATCCGGGCCGACCGGGTGAGCGCCTTCGCGTGGATGCTCTCCAGCCTCTACGCCGGCCTGGCCGGGGTCCTCCTGGCGCCCATGTACGCGCAGGTCAGCTCCACCGACTTCACGGCCCTGCTGGTCGCCGCCCTGGCCGCGGCCGTGGTCGGGGGGCTCTCGAGCCTCCCGCTCACCTTGGCGGGCGGGATCGGCCTGGGGGTGGCCCAGCAGATCATCGGCGGGTACCTGCCCTCGGGCACCATCTTGTCCTCGGGGCTGCGCCCCGCCTTTCCCTTCGTGGTGCTGGCGGTCCTCCTGGTCACCCGCCGGACCCTCGAGGCCTCGCCGGCGCTCGGCGACCCGCTCGCGTCGTGCGACCCACCGCGTCCCTCGCTGCGGCCGCCGGCCCGCATGACCGAGGTCGCCCTCGGCACGCGGGCCTTCACCGCGTTCCTCGTCTTCATGTTCGTGGTGACCGCGCTCTTGCTCGTGCCGGGCAACTGGCAATTCACCCTCACCCAGGGCCTCGTGTTCGCCGTGCTGTTCCTGTCCATCACCGTGCTCACCGGCATGGCGGGGCAGATCTCGCTCTGCCAGGCCTCCGTCGCCGGCGTCGGCGCCTTCACCGTGGGGCAGCTGGCGGCCCACTTCGGCACGCCGGTGCTGCTCGGCACGCTGGTTGGCGGGGTGGCGGCGGCGATCGTGGGCGCGCTGGTGTCGGTGCCTGCCCTGCGCCTGGGCGGCGGCGCGCTAGCCCTCTTCACCCTGTCCTTCGCGCTCCTCGCCGACAACGTCGTCTTCCCCTACCCGTGGGCGGGGAACGGCGCCAACGGCCTGACGGTGCCTCGCCCGCAGGTCGGCGGGATCAGCTTCGGCACGGACGCCGCGTTCTTCTGGGTCGCGCTCGCGGTGCTCCTGATCGTGGCCGGCGCCGTGTGGCTGCTGCGCGGCGGCACCCTGGGCCAGGAGCTCGGCGCCTTCCGCGGCTCGGAGACGGCTGCCGCCTCGATCGGCATCGACATCGTCCGGCTCCGGGTCATTGCCTTCGCCCTGTCGGCGTGCATCGCCGGCGTCGGCGGCGCCCTGTACGCCTCGCTGCAGCAGACGATCTCGCCGAACGACTTCAACTACCAGTTCTCGCTCGTCTTCGTGGTGGTGGTGGCCGTCGTGGGCATCCACTCGGTGGCCGGCGCGATCGAAGCCGGCCTCGCGTACGCCGTGCTGCAGCAGCTCGTCAGCACGCTGCCCAGCCGCTACACCTCGGTCGTGGCGTTGGTGTTCGGCCTGGCGGCGCTGAGCTACGTGCGGCACCCCGAGGGCGTGGTCCCCTATGCCAAGCGGTGGGTCCTCGACCGGGCAGAGCAACTCGCCCGGTACCTGTCGGGTGGTGGCGAGCGCGAGGCAGGACGCACCGGTGGGAGCGGTCCGGCCGAACGCCTGGCGCCAGGCGCCGGGCAATCGCCGGGCGAGCGGAGGCCGAGGTCGCGCCTGGCTGCGGCGATCGTCTGGCTCGCCGAGCGTCAGCCGCCCGGCGAGCCCGCCGGCAGGTGACGATGGCACTCCTCGAGCTGCGAGGCATCTCGAAGCGCTTCGGCGGCATTGCCGCGCTCGACTCGGTGTCCCTCGACGTCGAGGCCGGCGAGGCGGTGGGGCTCGTCGGCCCCAACGGGGCCGGCAAGACCACGCTGTTCAACTGCGTGCTCGGGTTGCTGCGACCCGACAGCGGCACGATCAGCCTGGCAGGTGTGCGGATCGACACGCTGCCGACGTTCCGCCGCAGCCGCCTGGGGATCGCCCGCACCTTCCAGCGCCTGGAGCTCTTCACCGGCATGACGCCCCGCGAGCACGTGCTGGTCGCGCTCCGGGTCCACGGTGGTGGGCACCGGACCTGGCGCGAGCGGCTCGCCGTGGGACGGCCGAGATCACCGGAGCGCAGGGAGGCCGACCAGCTGCTGTCGATCACCGGGCTCTCCGATGTGGCCGACGTGCCCGTGGAGGCGTTGGGCCTCGCCTACGGCCGTCTGGTCGAGCTGGCCCGCGCCCTGGCCTCCCGGCCCCGCCTGCTCCTGCTCGACGAGCCCTCCTCCGGGCTCGACGAGGCGGAGACGGCCGGCCTCGTCGAGGTGATCGGCCGGGTCCGGGCCGAGCAGGGCACGGCGGTGCTGCTCGTCGAGCACGACCTCGAGATGGTGGCGGCAGTCGTGAGCCGCCTGGTCGTCTTGAACTTCGGCCGCAAGATCGCCGACGGCCCGCTGCTCGAGGTGATGGCCGATCCCGGGGTTCGCCAGGCGTACCTGGGTCGGGCCTACCTGGGGCAGGGACGCTGAGCATGGCGAGCGACCCGGCGCGCTCGCCCGCCGCCTCGGGGCGCCCGCTGCTCGAGGTGTGCCGCGTCGACGCCGCCTACGGTCCCTACCGGGCCCTCTTCGAGGTGTCCTTCGAGGTGGCCGAGGGGACGGCGGTGGCCCTCGTCGGGCCGAACGGCGCCGGGAAGTCGACGGTGGCCAGGGTCGTGTCGGGCCTCGTGCGGCCGACGGCGGGCTCGGTGCGCTTCGCCGGCCGCGACGTCACCCGCTGGCCGGCCTGGCGCATCGCCCGCCTGGGGCTCGCCCACGCGCCCGAGGGACGCTCGGTGTTCGCCACGCTGAGCGTCGAGGAGAACCTCGTCCTGACGTTCCGCCAGGCGGTCGGGCGGCGCGGCCAGGCCGAGGCGCTCTCGCGTGCGTTCGGGGCCTTCCCGCGCCTGGCCGAGCGGCGGCACCAGGCGGCGGGCACCCTGTCGGGAGGCGAGCAGCGCATGCTCACCCTGGCGCGGGTGTTCGCCGTGCCCCAGCGCCTGCTCGTGGTGGACGAGCTCTCCCTCGGCCTCGACCCGGTCGTCCTCGACGAGGTCTTCGCCGCCCTGCGGTCCCTCCGCGACACCGGGACCGCCCTGCTCGTCATCGAGCAGCACGTCGCCCGGGCCCTCGAGCTCGCCCAGTGGGCCGTCGTGCTGGCGCGCGGCCGGGTCGTCCACCAGGGGCCGGCTGCCGAGGCAGGCGAGGTCGTGGCGGCGCTGCTGCCGGCGGCACGTGCCGCGCCGGCTGCTCCAGGGCGGGCCGGCGACGGGCGGGCCGGGCGCGGTGGCGACGCGTGAGGCCGCGCCCGCACCTGGTGGGCCCCGAGCCTCACGGAACGGGGACGCCCGCGGGTCAGCAGCCCGGCGGGGTGCCCGACTTGTTCTCGGTCGTGTACAGGAGCTCGAAGAGGCCGCACACCGTGTTCTTGGCCACGAGCCACCTCCCGCCGACGTACACGGCGTAGCCGGCGGAGTTCGCTTCGAGCGCGCTGCCGTTCGTGGCCACGATGTCGTAGACGACCCTGGCGCACGGCCACGGCTCCAACGCGTTCTGGCACGCCGGGCGGCCGAGGAGGGTCACCTGGTGGACGGCTGCCCCGGCCGCCGCGGCGGCAAGCGGCGAGGCGAGCGCCTCGGCCATGGCCCGGCGAAGGGTCTGGCCGTCTTCGACCACGTCGAGCTTGGCCGTGACGGACTTGTCCGACAGGTTGAAGAGGGTCCGGTAGGCGCGCGGCACTGCGCTCCTCGCGGCGGCAGCCGTGACCGCGGGCGGGCCGGCCCCGCACGCGGCGAGCAGGGCGGCTGGCATGGCAAGGGCGACCGCTGATCGCAGGAGCCGTCTCACGCCACTCGACGGTACCGTGGCGGCGATGCCAGCATGCCGGCGCCTCCCGCCGGTCGCCGCCTCCGCCGGCCCCGCGCGGGGCAGAGCGTGACGAGGCGCGCCGGGCGCCCGGCGCCGCGACGCGACGCGGGGCACCGGTCGGCTCCCCACACTGCGGACCGTGTCATCGAGGCGTGGGGAGAGGACCGCCCCTCGTGCCTGACCGAGGCGGTGCGCGCCCTCGTCGAGGGCTTCGCCGAGGTGCCGAGCGGGGCGCATGGGCGCCGGGTGCCGATCGAGCTGCGCGCGCCGAACGACCCCGAGCTCCTCCTGGCCCTCCTCCAGGAGGTGATCTACGTGGTGGACGCCCTGGGCGAGGTGCCGGTGGCATGCCGCCTCGCAGACCGGGGCGACGCCGTCTGCGGCGATCTCGAGGTGGTGCCGGCTGCCGAGGCCACGCTGGTCGGCCCCGTTCCCAAGGGGGTCTCGCGCAGCGGCCTGGCCATGGCCCGGCACCGAGCGCGATGGCGCTGCCGGGCGGTGGTCGACGTCTGAGGGAATCTCAGCCCGGTCCGTTCGGGGTCGCCGGGTGGCGGGCAGCGAGCTCGGCGTGCACCGTATCGGTGAGGTGGCGGAGCGCCGGGGTGAGCGCGGGGGCGGGCGCCAGGGGATCGACCAGCCGGCGTGCGGCTGCGGGCAACGCCGCCAGGTCGGCCTCGAAGCGGCACCGGGCTGCCGCCAGCAGCTCGGCCGGGCCGTGGGCGGGCCCGGTCCGTTGGCCGCCTCGCATGACCTCTTCGAGCAGCGGCCGCGTGCCGGCCGGGGCCGGCTCGGTCGCCAGGCCCAGGTGGTCGTGCAACTGCTCGCCCCGGAACACCTGCTTGGCCCCGGGATAGCTCGTCTTGGCGGTCGAGAGCTTGGCCACCGGCCGCCCGTCGTACTCGACGACCTTGTAGGCGGTGTCGAGGTAGGGGGCGTCGGCCGACACCCCGAGCCGGGTGCCGATCCCGGCGGCGTCGATCGGTGCGCCGGACGAGACCATGGCGGCCACGTCCTCCTCGTCGAGCCCGCCCGAGGCGAAGATGCGCACCTCGGGGAGCCCCGCCTGGTCGAGCAGGGCGCGAGCCCGGGCGGCCAGGGCGAGGAGGTCGCCGCTGTCGAGGCGGACGCCGGCGGCGCGCTCGAGCCCTCGCTCCTTGATGACGGCGATGGCGTCGGCCACCCCGCCCATTGTGTCGTAGGTGTCGACGAGGAAGGTGGTGCGACCGGGCAGGTCGCATGCGAATGCCGAGAACGCAGCCGCCTGCTCGCTGAACACCTCCACGTAGCTGTGGGCCATCGTCCCCATGGCGGTCAGGCCGTAGCGGCGGGCAGCCTCGACGTTGCTCGTGCCGGCGAAGCCCACCATGCACGCGGCGCGGGCGGCCGCCATGCCCGCTTCCACCCCATGGGTGCGGCGGAAGCCGAACTCCACGAGCTCGATCCGCCACTCGG
>Ga0070738_10006212_pt1 | contig 12673 bp, 8 predicted proteins | sample Coa_R2_2_FD_66446 | JGI IMG/M metagenome (GOLD analysis project Ga0070738, IMG submission 66446) | Surface soil microbial communities from Centralia Pennsylvania, which are recovering from an underground coalmine fire - Coalmine... | ecosystem: Environmental > Terrestrial > Soil > Unclassified ... | reverse complement strand
AGGACGGCCAACCCATAAGCAAACGCTTTGGCCACCATTTGGCCACCGCAGGGGATGCTTCGGGAGGCGTCGTGAGGCTTCCTGATGTGATGGCGGGATCGGATGATCCGCCGTTGACCAATGAAAAACCCCTTGTTTCCAAGGGGTTTGAGGCTTCGCGAGGCGTCCTGATGCGTCCCGAGCGGAGAGGGGGGGATTCGAACCCCCGAGGCCGGTTGACCCAGCCTAACGGTTTAGCAAACCGTCGCTATCGACCACTCAGCCACCTCTCCGGGAAGGCGGCGACGAGCCGGGCGGTCTGGTCTGCCGGCTCGTCCTGTCCGTTATGGACATTACCAGAGCCTGGCCTGTGGCGTCAATGATCCGGAGCTGGCGGCAGCCGATGATCCGGTGGTCCCGACTCCCCGGATCGCTGCTGGGCTCGGGTCAAACCGGCTGTCCCCAGGGCAGAGGACGAGCCCGACGGCCGGGGTGCTTCCGCTGGCCCGCAGGAACGCGACGGCCTGGAGGCCAGCAGCAGGTACGTTCCCAGCAACCAGGCGAGGAAGCCGAGGGCGACCGCGATCCATGCGGGCGACACCAGGATGCCCCCGGGGAGCCGAAGCCCGACGTCTCGCAGAACGGCAGGCTCGGAGATGACGCCGATGACCCCGAGCAGCTCGAGGAACAGACCGCCCAGCCGGAGGACCTGCCCGGTGATCTTCCCCATGAGCGCCTCAGGGTCGTCGGGAAGGACGCCGGCTCAACCCCAGCCGCGCCCTCCCGGAAGGACCGGCTGACACCGACAACCACGGCGCGGTTACACCTGCGGGAGTTCATACCCCTTGCGCGGCTCGCGTTTCAGCAGGGCATTGGCTTCCGCGTCGTTCTTGAACGTCTCGGTGTCGACGTCCCATTCCAGACTGCGCCCCAGCTTGTAGGAGATGTTGCCGATATGGCAGGTGTTCGTCGAGCGATGCGCGATCGCGATGTCGGCGGTCGGCACGGCGCGCGACTTGACGCAGTCGAGGAAGTTCCGCACGTGGGCCGCCTGACCGTCGTTCCCCTTGGTGACGGTCTCGGGCTTCAGGTGGATCTTCCGCAGCGGCCGATCGCCGTGGACCAGCTTGATCCCATAGGGCAGGACCACCTTGTCGGGGATCACCTCGAAGCCGTTCCGGTCCAGGATCAAGCTGCCGTCGGTGCCGCAGAACAGGATGCCGTAGTCGTGGCCGTTGAGCCTCAAGCCGTTCCCCTTGCGCATCGAGTAGGTCAAGGTGCATTCCGGGAATTCGTAGACGACCTGCATGGTGTCGGGGGTGTCGCGGTCGTCGTCGCTGGTGAAGATCCCGCCGCTGGTGTAGACCGACCGCGGCCCCTTGGAGTTCAGCGCCCAGAGCACGATGTCGTTGAGATGGACGCCCCAGTCGCTCATCATGCCGCCGGCGTAGTCGAAGAACCATCGGAACAGGAGGTGGAACCGATTGGGGTTGAACGGCCGCAGCGGCGCCGGTCCGAGCCACCGGTCGTAATCGACGTACGAGGGTGCCTCGCCATCGGGGTACTTTCCCAGCCCCGTCGGGCTGATGTTCTCGTAGTTCCAGGTCTGGACCCAGAAGACCTTCCCCAGCTTCCCCGAGCGCACGATCTCGACGGCCTTCTGGAAATGGGATGACGAGCGCTGCTGGGTGCCCACGGCCATGATCTTGTTGGTCTTGCGGGCCGCGCGCAGCATCGCCTGCCCCTCGGCGACGTTGTGGGCGACGGGCTTCTCGACGTAGACATCCTTGCCGGCCAGGACGGCGTGGATGGCGGGCAGGGCATGCCAGTGGTCGGGCGTGGCGATGAGGACCGCGTCGACGTCCTTGCGCTCGAGCAGGCCCCGATAGTCGCGCGCCGTCTCCGGCGTGTTCCCCTTCACCTTCTTGACCCGGTCGGCCGTCTTACCCGCGTGGCTGTCGTCGACATCGGCGATGGCCACCACCTCCACGTCGGCCTGGGGGAGGAACGAGTCCAGGAGCTGGCCCCCGCGGCTGCCGGCGCCGATCAGGAGGCACCGGATCTTCTCGTTCGCCGAGCCGCCCAGAGCGATCCCGGGGGCACCGAGCAGCGTCGACGCCCCAGCCGTGACCCCCACCGCCTCCACGAAATCGCGCCGCGTCAGTCGATCGGTCGCCATGATACCTCACCTGCCTTCGTTCGCCTGGAGATGGGATGGAAATGCCGCCCGCCGCCGCCTTGCGAGCCAAGTACATCGCCTGATCGTAACCGGGTCGGCCCATGATCGCCAGGGGTTGACATTGCCTCGGGGTCGGCATCAGAATCTGGTGCAGAAGGCTCATGACTACGGTGATCCGACCGTGGACCCCGTGCAGAACATCATCCGGAAGCCAGCCGTAGAACATCGGCAACGGCCCATAACCACGGTGACCCGACCGGGGACCCCGTGAAGCCAGCAGCCCGGGAGGTGCGCGATGAGACTCACAAGCTGGCCGCCCATCGTGTCCGTGTGCGTGCTCTGGGGGAGTCTGGCGTGGGGACAGACCGCGCCCGGCTCGGCTCGGATCGAGACGGTGCCGCTCCGCCTGGCGATGCCCGATGACTACCAGGTCGCGGTCGTGCTCGAGCCGGCCCGCCGGGTCCTGGTCGTGGCCCCGGCCGACGGCATGATTCAGAGCTTGGATGCGCGGCTGGGCGGGACCGTCCGCGACGCGCAGGAGCTGGCGCAGCTCGATCGGACGGAGGCCAACGCCAAGTTGAAGATGGCCGCGGCGGAGGTCAGGGAGAAGCAGGCGCTGCTGAAGACCAACGCGGCGCTGGGGGAGGTCTACTCGGCTCAGCTCGAGGCGGCCCAGGCCCGCGCCGAGCTGGCGCAGCTCGAGCTGGCTCGTTGCACCATCCGGGCCCCCTTTGCGGGCCGGGTGCTGGCCCTGCCGGCCTACGTGGGCCAGTACGTGCTCAAGGGGACCCCGATCGCGGAGGTGGTCGACACCACGAGTCTGCGCGCGACCATTCCGGTGGACCGCCGGAGTGTCAATCTGGGCTCGAGTGTGACCGTCCCGGTCGAAGAGCGGGAAGCCACGGGCAAGGTGCAGGCGGTGCTGCCGCTGCCCCAATCGTTCGCCAAGCTGCACGAGCTGGCCACGCCGTTTGCCGCCGCCACGGTGGTCTTCGCCAATTCCCGGGGGGACCTCGAGCCGGGCCTTCGGGTCCGGCCCGCGGGGGTGCCCACGGCCCCGATCGCCACGGTCCCCAAGCGCGCGGTCCGCCCGGACGAGATCCGGGGTGCCGGCGGCTCGATGCTCCAGGTGATCCGCAACGAGTATGTCACGAACGTTCCCGTCCAGATCCTGGGCGGCGTGGGCTCGGAGCGCGTGCAGGTCTCCGGCCTGCTGCGCCCGCACGATGCGTTGATCCTGGCCTCGTCGGTCCCCCTGATCCCGGGGACCCTCGTCCGCTTCGGCAACCAGGCGGCCAGCCACGGCATCGAGGGAACCTCGCCCAATCCCGCCCTGGGGGGTGCCGAGGCGGGGATCAATCCACCGACCGGCTTCTCCACCGGCACCCCGGGCCAGGTGCCGCGACAGGGAAATCCTGCCGCCCGACCGCCGGCTCAGACCAGCAGCGGCAACGCCACGCCGTTCTGAGCGGGGCGCCCCGGACCAGAATAAGTCCTTCGATGCGGCGAATGCATCCGACAGCGGACCACCCTGTGTGGGCCCACCGTCCCGGCTGGCCAGTGGCAGCCGAGGGCGGCTGCCCCACCGATCCGAGGGGTCGATGGCCGACAACCTGGGAGGGGAATCACGATGACCGTCAATTACATCTCGGCGCTGTTCTTTGTCTTGCTCCTGCTTCTCGGGATCGTGCTCGCGGTGGCGATCGGCCAGGTGGGCCTGGTCTACGCCCTGATCTTCGGGGTGGCCTGGTTGTTCTTCGACTTCGTGCTCGCCTCGTCGATCCGCCTGGCCCTCCAGTGGGAGAAGGCGGTGGTCTTCCGCCTGGGGAAGTACCACACCGTCAAAGGACCCGGGTTGTTCCTGGTCGTCCCGCTGATCGACCAGATCCGCGTCGTGGATACCCGCGTCCTGGCCGTGAACATCCCCAAGCAGCAGGTGATCACGCGCGACAACGTGCCGGTGACGATCGACGGCGTGCTCTTCTTCCGCGTCCACAACGCGGCCGAGGCGATCATCATGGTCCAGGACTATCGCACCATGATCGCCCAGTACGCGCAGACCTCGCTCCGCGACGTCATCGGCCAGTTGACCCTCGACCAGCTCCTGACCGAGCGTGAGGAGATCGCCGCGTCGATCACGCGGCATGTGGAGAAGGATACCAAGGGATGGGGCCTGGAGGTCACCGGGCTGCGGATCCAGGACATCGACATGCCCGAGGAGCTGAAGAAGATGATGTCGCGGCAGGCCTCCGCCGAGCGGGAGAAGCGGGCGACGATCACCAAGGCCGAAGGGGACAAGGAGGCTGCGGTCAACCTGGCGCTGGCGGCCAAGACGATGGCCGAGAGCCCGGGAGCGATGCAACTGCGCACCCTGCAAACGATCGATGGACTGGGCCCGACCGCGTCCAACACCGTCGTCCTCGCCCTGCCGGTCGATGTCCTGGAAAGCCTCGCGGCCTTCCGGGACGCCGTCCGCGGCCGGGGGATGGCCGACACACGGGCGTGGCCTTCGGCCTGAGGGATCTCAGGCTTGAGAGGCCGATCGGCTTTCCTGGCGCGCTTGGTCCCCCTTGCGGCGCGCTTTCAGGTTGCCCCACAGGGCCCGGCCGTGCTCGCCGAGCTGCCGCACCAGCCGGCCCACCTTGGAGCGGCCGGCGACGTCGTGGAGCTGCCGGATCAGGGCCGTTCGCTCGGCGCGGTGCAACCGCGTGGCCAGGGCCGGCAGGACGTGCTCGACCACGCCATAGGGGTGTTGCTCCGGGAGTCCGACGGCGACGAAGTCGGCGAACGACGGGGGCAGGACCGAGCGGAGCCGCTCGAAGCGGGCCCGGACCGCGACCTCGCGGGCGCCGGAGCCCATCGACCAGTCGTAGGGCGGATGCCAGCCATTGCCGAACTCCGGACCTTCCACCCCCGTGAGCACCACCAAGGTCGGCGGCACCTCGTGCCGGGGATGCTCCATGAACCAACGGTCCCACGCATGGGCAAACGCGGCGTCGGCCTGGTCATGGGCCTGACGGCCGTCGACCACCAGGATCAGCAGGTCGCCCTGGACGGCCGCCTCGACGGCCACCTGGCGCCGGGCGCGGTCCCGGCGGCCCTCGGCATCGGTCCATCGGGTGTATTCCGGGACGTCAATCCATTGAGCGCCCCGGAGGCGATCGATCAGCTCCGGTTCGATGGCGAGATTCGTCAGCCGCGCCTTCAGCAGGGTCAAATCGCCGCTGCACGCTTCCTTGAGCTTGGCGACCACACGCGCTTTCCCCGATCCCTCGGCCCCGGCCGCACTGATGGTCAACGGCTGCACCTCCGCGGGCACCGGCGCGGCCAGCAGCCGCGACCGCCGCGTCAGCCGGCGGTACCGGTCGGCGCCGATGGCCAGCCGCCCGCTCAAGAGCTCGATCAGGTGGGCCCCCAGCCGATTGATGTAGGCCTGGTAGAACCAGCGCAGCATGTTCTGTTGCATCGACTTCCACGCCGGCTTCACAATCCATTCCCGCGTCCCCCACCGCGCCAGGCCGCCCACCGGGCTGAGGAACGGCAGGAGATAGGAATACAGGTCGTTGGCCTTGGAGATATAGCCGGCGACCTGCACCGCCCGCCGCCAGTGGGAGAGCGTGACGATGTCGCCGCCGGGGATCTGGCGGCAGAGCTGCCCGAGGTCCTCCGCGGCCAGCTCCAGGGCGGTCAGGAGCTCGACCAGCGGGACGTCGTCGATCGGGTTGGTGACCAGGGGATGATAGTGAGCCGCCAGGTGCTGAAAGAGTCGACGACCCGCGTTGATGTAGGCGTCGAACTCCAGCAAGTCCTCGAACGACAGGGCCTCGCCTTGATCGGCCTCGGCCTGGACGAGCTTCCAGGCGTCGCGATCCAGCGGCCCGAAGGTCTGGGGCGATTCCCAGTCCAGGGGCGGCATCATGGGATGCGTCGACTTGGTCCAGCGCGCCGCCAGCAGGGAGAAGGCGACGCCCGCGATCACCCACAAGAAGGTCGCCACGGCCAGGATGACCCAGCCGCGCTCCCACAGCCAGAGAAAACCCAGACCCATGTAGGCCAGCACCGGGCCCACCAGGAGCAGGACCAGGACCCACGATCGCCACTGCTTGAGCGGGTTCACCCTCGGGCCTCCCCACGCAGCCCCCGCGACGCAATCGATGGCTGGCTCAGCTCAGCCGCGGAGCTTGGCCTGGAACCGGGCCGCACACCCCTCGACCACCGACCGCACGGCCTGCTCGACCTCCTCGCCGGTGAGGGTCCGCTCGGGATGCCGGAACACCATGCTGAAATGGACGCTCTGCTGATCCTCGGCGAGATTCCCTCCCCGGAAGGTATCCAGGTACTGGACCGATTCCAGGGTGGGACCGGCCGCGCGGACCACGGTGTCGGCGAGTTCTGCCCAAAGCAAAGTTTGTGCCACAACCAGCGAAAGATCGCGGACCACCGAGGGAAACGCCGGCAGCCGGTGATATTGCGCCACCGTGGTCGCCCGTTCTAATAGGACATCGAACTCCAGCTCGGCCGCCGCGCAGGGCTCTCGCAGCTCGAAGTCGGGAAGCTGGGCGCGGTCGATCTCGCCGAGAAAACCCAGGTGCGTCTCTCCCAGTCGCAGCTCGGCGGCCCGCCCGGCTGCGAACAGCGGGATCTCGACCGGAGCGGCGGCCGGCGCGATGCCCACGTGCAACCGCTGCAAGAGGGTCTCGACAACCCCCTTGAGGCCGCGGAAGTCGCTCCCGGTGAGGATCGCCAACCGGGTCGGCTCGTCGGGAAGCTCCTGGCCGGGTCGCGGCAGGTAGACGTTGGCGATCTCGAAGAGCTCGGCGTCGAACTGGCCATGCGCCTCGTTATGAGCCCGGACCGACAGCAGGCTGGGCACCAGGCTCTGGCGCAGGGCACTCTCGCGCTTGCGACTGGAGTGATCCACCCGCATCGGGGCCGTCGACGGGCCGGGCTTCAGGGGCGCGCCCAGGCGCTCGTCCACCAGGCTGAACGTGACGGCCTCGTCGAAGCCGGCACCGGTCAGGACCTCGCGCACGGCCGACTCCACCCGCTCGCGACGTCCGCGCGGGGCACTGGTCAGCGGCACGGCGCGATCCCCCGGGATATGTTCGTAGCCGTGGATCCGCGCGACCTCCTCGACCAGGTCGATCTCCCGCTCCAGGTCGCTCCGCCACGACGGGGGGCGGAGGGTGATGGCGTGTTCGTCCTCGGCCAAGTGCTCCAGTCCCAGGGCCTTCAAGATCCGCGCCACCGTGGGGCGGTCGATGGGGATACCGAGGATGCGCTCGATCTGGTTATATCGGAGGGTGATCGGCGTCTGCACCGGCGGATGCCGGCCGACGTCGACCACGCCGGGGTGGAGCGTCCCGCCGGCCACCTCCAGGATCAGCTCGGCGCAGCGGCGGCTGGCCCACTCGGTCCCCTCGGGGTCCAGGGGCCGCTCGAAGCGGAAGCTCGACGGGCTGAACAGACCCAGGGCGCGGGACGTCCGCCGCACGGACATGGCGTCGAACTGCGCCGCCTCGATGAGCACGTTCGTCGTATCGAAGCCGATCTCGGTCTCCAGGCCTCCCATGACCCCCGCCAGGCCGACCGGGCGCGCGGCATCGGCGATCACCAGCATCTCGGGACTCAGCTCGTAGACCCGGTTATTGATCGCCGTGAGGGTCTCGCCGGGCCGGGCCCGGCGGACGACCAGCCGGTGTTCGGCCAGCCGGTCGAGGTCGTAGGCGTGCAGCGGCTGGCCGCATTCGAACATGACGTAGTTGGTCACGTCCACGATGTTGCTGATCGGCCGGACGCCGATCGTCTCCAGCCGTTTGCGAAGCCACCAGGGGCTCTCGCCGACCGTCACGCCCGAGACGACCCGCGCCGTGAACCGGGGGCAGAGCTCGCCGTCGTCGACGATCACGCCGGTGCGCGTCGCGACCGGCGCCCCGGCGGTCGCCGGCCGGGCCGCCGGCCGGCGGAGCGCCTTGTCGAACAACACGGCGATCTCGCGGGCGACGCCCAGATGACCCAGGCAGTCCGGGCGGTTGCTCGTGACCTCCAGGTCGATGGCGATGTCGCCGCCGACGTCGGCGATGCTCTCGAGATTCAAGCCGGCCAGGGCCAGCCGCTCGGTCAAGACCTCCACCGGCATGTCCAGCCGGAGGTAATCCGTCAGCCAGTTCCAGCTCACAATCATCGGGGGGTGTCCTACGTGCTATCGGCCAGAGACGTTATGATAAGCCCCGGAAGGCAGCAGGACTAGTCCGGGGAGGCCGGGGCCGCTGAGGATGACGCGCGTTCGGGCTTCGAGGAGCCCTGCTTTTGACGTCGCACACGCATCCGTGTACAGTGGAGGGATGAAGCGACAGGAGCTGGAGAAGGCGCTTCGGCAACTCGGCTGGAGGTTCCTCCGCCACGGGGGACGGCATGACGTCTGGACCGATGGACCACGGCAGGAAGCGATCCCCCGCCACGCCGAGATCCATGACCGACTCGCGCGCGATTCTTCAACGAGCTCGTGGGGCGAGGTGACAATGCGATTCGCTGGTCGAGTCTACAAGGACGGCAAGTTTTGGCTTGCGGAACTGCCCATCCTGGACGCGATGACCCAGGGCCGGACGCGCCGGGAGGCGTTCGCGATGGTCGCCGATCTTCTGGAGACCTTGGTGGATCGTCCCGGATTTACGGTCTCTGTGCACCCAGGGTCAGATGACCATTTCGAGGTCAGTGCCCCTGACATGCGCCCCCTGATCAGTCTGCTCCTCCGGCGGCAACGGGAACGCAACGGGCTCTCGCTCGCCGACGCGGCGGCGCGGTTGGGGTCCAAGTCACGCAATACCTATGCTCGGTACGAGCGTGGGACCTTCTTACCATCCCTCGAGAAGCTCGACGCGCTGCTCCGTGCCGTGTCTCCGGACCGCGACTTCGTGTTGCACCCCGGTACGATCGGCTCGGGTCGACCAGGTCTCTAATACGCCCCGAGACCGCTGCGGAGGGGGCGCCGCCGGTGGGGCACCACGGTGGCGCACTCGCGGAGGGAGAAGCGGCGGTGGCACGACGGGCAGCCCACGGTCGGACGGAGCCAGTGGGCGATCGGGGTGGCACCGCAGTGGGGACAGGTCACCTGCAAGGACTCCTCCAGACGGTCCTCGACGAACTGCTCCCAGGCCCGGTCCGTCTCCTCGGCCAGGAGCCTGCGCAGCCGGTCCGAGCCGGCCGGGGTGAGCCGCCAACAGCCGCTGGCCTCGCGGACCAGCCCGGCGCGGAGTGCGCACTGGAGCTGGATCGGCCCGGCCGGATCCTCGGCCGAGGCCTCGGCCGGCAGGTCGCCGCCCGCCTCGTGGATGCGGAGCAACAGGGTGTCGCTGCGGATGCGGTCGACCTCCGCGGCCTCCAGGCGCTGAAGACTCTGAGTGATGAAGAGGGCCTGGTCGCCCCGGAGGGCCGGTTCGCCTGCCAGGCACTCCAGCGCCGAGAGCGGGAGGTCCGGCAGGACCGGCGGTCGGCGACGGTCCCGCAGCCGGAGGACCAGGATCACCAGCGCAGCCGCCAATCCCGCGCCCGCCAGCACCCAGGCGACCGGTCCGGAGGCATCGCCGGGGCGCGGGGGGGGAGTGGACCGGACCGCCCGGTCGGCCGCCGGGGTCGTGCGCCGTTCCGCAGCCGGGGCCCCGGCGGCGTGGTCGGCCGGTCCGACCCGGTGGCTCAGGCTCCAGCGCCGGACCAGGTCGGCCGCACCCGGTTTCAGGTTCGACGGGCTGTCGTCGTCGATGGCCAGGGAGAAGAGTGAGGCGTAGGAGCAGAGGACCACTCCTGCGCTGCCGTGCCGGACGACCTCGAGCAGGCTGCCGAACTCCTCCAGCGAGCTCGGCGGCCGGCCCGGCTCCTCGAAAGCCTGGATGCCGATCCAGACCGGCGTCGAACCGGCCCGCCACTGCCCGGAGAGCTGGACGGCCTTCACCCAGGCCAGCGGCTGATCGTCGCGGCGATGGTAGGCCATCGGGACGAGGAAATCGAGCAAGGGAGCGAGCTTCTCGTAGCTCTGTCCCGCGAGCTGCACCCCGCGGGAATCCACGGCCCCCTCGGGGCGGACTGCGGCCGAGATCACCAGGTGATCGTCGAAATCGCGCGCCGCGCCGGCCAGCGCCGCGGTCAGATTGCGGATCAGGTCGGCCCGGTAGTCCCACCAGACGCGGCGGAGCTCGGGCTTGTCGTCCAGCGCCAGGCCCAGCGGCCAGTCCTTCCCCACCCGCCGCGCCAGCTCGGCCCGGCAGGCCGGGCACTGGCAGGACTCCGCGTCCGGAAACCGGAGGTCATCGAGGTGAATGCCGTCGACCCCGTAGCTCTCGACGAGGTTCTGGAACGTGTCCAGGACCTGTTGCCGCCAGGGAGCGTTGGTCGGGCAGACAAAGTCCGCCGAGTGCTGGCCGCGGGCGTTGACCATGCCCCACTCGGGATGCTGGCGGAGCCGGAGCGGATCGAAGCAGATCGGGAACCAGGCATGGACCCTCATGCCGCGGGCGTGCGCCTCGTCGATCATGCCGTTGACGTAGTCGTCGTGCGGGCGGCCGGGCCCGAACAGGGGGCCTTCGGTCGGGTCGTAGACCTGCACGAACAGGTCGGTGATCCCGACCAACTGGGCGCTGGCGACGATATCCTGGGCCTCGTAGGGGATCGCCTTGGTGTCGACCCACAGCGCGCGGCGCCCGGGGCGGCGCAGGCCGGCCTCATCGAGCCAGTCGCGGAAGCACCCCCAGCGCTCGGGCTGGCGCCCCACGTGCTCGATGAACTGGCGGAGGACGCCAGCGTGCTGGGCGATGGTGTGCGGGTGGAGCAGGACCACCATGGGGCGGCCCGAGAGGCTCCGCTCGGCGTGCAGCGCCAGCAGCCGCTTGAGCACTTCGGCCTCGCCCAGTTTGTCCAGTTCGAACAAGTTGTAGTCGCCCGCCTGGTCCGTGATCGGGAACTCCAGCAGCTCGCTGCTGCTCCGGACCTGGTCGTCGGAATCCCAGGTCGAGGACTGGTAGCGGAATCCCAGCCGGACCAGCGCCTGGCGTGTCGTCGCATTGGCTTCGAGATAGGGGGCGCGGAAACCCAGGCACTTCGCCCCGCTGAGCCGCTGGAGGATCGCGGCCGACCGGCGGATCTCCTCCTCCTGCGCGGCGGCATCGAGCCCGGTCATGTGGGGGTGGGACATCGTGTGGCAGCCGATCTCGTGCCGCTTGGACCAGGCGCGCACCGCCTCGGGGTAGGCCTCGGCGAACTCACCGGTGATGAACAGGGTGCACGGCGCCGGCGGATCCAGCAGGCGGAGGGCCTCGATGTCCTCCTCCAGCTCCACGTCGAAGGTGAGGAACACGCGGCAGCCGCGCGCCGGCTCGGCGGCGCGGCCCGACCCGGCCGAGCCGGGAGCCAGCGCCGCCGCCATCGCCGTGATCAGCACCAGCACCCGCCGGGGGACGCCGCGACGCCCCAGAGCGATCTCAACCATGCCAGCCTCGCGGCGTCTGCCGCCATTCGCGGTAGAGAGCCTCGACCGGGAACCAGTCGAGGCGGAATGTCTTGTACGCCAGGAACAGCGGGGCATGGGCCAGGAAGCGCAGGTCACGCCAGTCGGAGGCCAGCACGCCGGCCGTGAGCTTCGCGACCTCCACGGCCGCGCCGGCCAGGCTATAAATGGCCAGGCAGGCGAGGAACCGCAGCGGGGCGCCGGAGCCCCAGGCCAGTAGAGGGGCCAGGGCCAGAAGCATCACGGCCACCGGCACCGCGGCGTACCAGGTCAGGTACGAGTACGGCAGCCAGAACAGGCCGACCAGGCCCAGCGGCCGGGCGGCGAGCATCGCCCGGTGCCGGCGCAAGACCTGGAGCCCGCCCCGTCCCCAGCGGAGCCGCTGCCGCCGCAGCTCGGCGTCGGTCCGTGGCGCCTCGGTGTAGGCGATGGCGCGGGGCGCGTAGGCGATGCGCAGGCCGTGCCCCAGCACGCGCAGCGTCAGATCAAAGTCCTCGGTCAACGTCTCCCCCGATACTCCCCCGACGGCGTGCAGCACGTCGGCCCGATAGGCGCTGACCGGCCCAGGCGCGACCAGCACCGTGCCGGCCGAGGCGAACTGGGCCAGCTTGAGCAACCCCTGGCCGTAGTCGTACTCCAGCACCTGGAACCGGCGGAGGGCCCCCCGCGGGTGGAACAGCCGGACCTGGCCGGCCACCCCGCCGACGCTCGGGTCCAAGAGCGGCGCCACCAGGTGGCGCAGGGCCCGGGGGTCGAGGTAGCCGTCGGCGTCGCAGGTGACGATCACCTCGCCCCGGGCCGCCGCCACGCCGCTGTTGAGGGCGGCGGCCTTGCCCCCGTTCCGGTCGTGGCGGATCAGCCGCGCGGCCGTCATCGCGGCCAGGTGGGCCGTCAGGTCGGTCGAACCGTCATCGATGACGATCACCTCAAAGTCGGGGTAATCCTGGTTCAACGCCCCGTGGACCGCCTCGACGATGATCTCCTGCTCGTTGTACGCCGGGATCAGAATCGAGACCCGC
>Ga0070738_10006208_pt1 | contig 12679 bp, 9 predicted proteins | sample Coa_R2_2_FD_66446 | JGI IMG/M metagenome (GOLD analysis project Ga0070738, IMG submission 66446) | Surface soil microbial communities from Centralia Pennsylvania, which are recovering from an underground coalmine fire - Coalmine... | ecosystem: Environmental > Terrestrial > Soil > Unclassified ... | reverse complement strand
TATGGTTACGGCGATCGCATCTCGGAACGTCGCGTTCGGCCTGGTCGTCGCGCTCGCCGGGTGTCAAAGCGCAATCCCAAGCGGCAGCGCGGGCCTACCGCGCGGCGACGCTCCGCTCGATTCGACGGCGCGCGCCGGGGGCGCCGCTCACCTCTATGTTGCGACCGTAGCAAACCACGTCTTGGCGATCGAGCGACATCGTCTGCATAAGGGCATTCCTTCCAAGGATCCGGATCGTGTTTACAACGGTAGTAGCGGCTTGATCGCCGTCGCGGGCGACGGCACGTTGTATGCGACGCTTGGCCAGTCGCCAATCGTGGTCGACGTTTTCTCACCCGGCAGCAATCGTCGCGTTCGCCGGATACGCGTCGAACCGGCATGCCACTTTTCATCTTCGGGTTTCAACGTGGTCAATGGTATTGCCGCAGATGCAAGCGGATATCTCTTCGTTCTGATCTATAGCTATCCCGGTGCGGCGCCGTCCCGCCCGTCGCGCGCCGGTGGAACCTGGCCGGATGCGCGCACGCCGTGCAACGGCGTTGCGATATACGCGCCTTATGCCGAAGGCAAAGCGCATCCCGTGCAGGCGATTCGATTTTCAAATGCCGCGGGCCTCGACGGGCTTGCGGTGGACCGGAACGACAACCTCTACATTGGCGGAGGCTCGGTCGTGAACGAATACTCCAATGCGCTCGCCGACCCGACGCTGACGCGAACCTTTAGCGGCAAGTATCTCGGCACCGTTCGAGCCATCGCTACGGACTCCCGAGGCGACATCTTCATCGCGAACGCCGCGCAGAGCTACTCTTCGGCATGGATCGATCGCTATTCGCCGGAGGCATCGGGTGGGGGCGCACCAACGAGCATGTTCGAGCTGAACGGTTCGGGTCCACATTGGCTGTGGTCCATGGCGGCGCGTCAACGCTATTTGTACGTGAACGATACCGGCTCGAGCGTCGACGTCTACGACGCGCTCAAGAACGGGACGCAGAGCCCGATCGATTCCCTTATGGAATCGAAGAAGGTCGATACGGTCGCGGCCGGACCCTAAGAGTTCTGCACGTAGGTTTAACCCTCGGCGTAGATCGGCGGCGCCGGCTCCGGCAGCGGGAGCACGACGTCGTCGGCGTGCGAGGTGACGCGCCAGGCGAGAATCAGCGCTCCGAAATACAGCAGCGCCGCCAGAAGCCACGGGGCTCCGATCAATCCCAGCGATCGCCACGGGCCGGCAAAGTGTGCGAAGGTCAGCGTAAAGAGCGACGGCCCGATCAGCATCGAGATTCCGCGGACCGATCCGAGCGCGCCCTGCAGCTCGCCTTGCGCCGCCGCGCCGACCCGGCGCGTCATCAACGCTTGCGACGAGGCCTGATACATCGGAAGCGAGACGATCGCGGCGGCAATCAAAAACGCGATGCCGTTGTTGGCTCCCATCAGCGCCAGGCCGGCGACGGCAACCACTAAACTGAGCAAAAGCGTGCGACGCTCTCCCAGGCGCTTCACGACTGGGCCCACCATCGTTGCCTGATTGATGGCGGCAATCGTGCCGACGAGCGCCAGCGTCAAGCCAATGCTGCCCGTGCTCCAGCCGAAGGCCGCGATACAGTAGATCACCCAAATGTTCGGGAAAACTTCGTGCGCGACGTAGGTGATGAAATTCACGAGGGTCAAGCCCCAAAGCTCGTGGTGCGAGCGCAGCAGCCGCAACGAACCGATCGGGTTGGCGCGCTTCCATTCCAGCCGTGGCGTTCGGCGCTCTTTGGGAAGCGATTCCGGCAAGACGACGAGACCGTAGAGCGTATTGAGCAGCGCGGCGGCGGCGGCGGCCCAAAACGCCAGCCTGGGATTGGAGTTACCGACCAGACCGCCGATTGCCGGACCGATCACGAAGCCCAAGCCGAATGCGCTGCCGATCATGCCGAAGGCGGAGGCTCGCTTTTCGGGCGGCGTCACGTCGGCAATGTAGGCGCTCGCGGCGGTTATGTTCGACGTGGCGATGCCCGAAAGGACTCGGCCCGCAAAGAGCCACCACAAATTCGGCGCGAGTGCCATGATCGCGTAGTCGATTACCGAGACGGCGTTGGAGATCAAGATGACCGGGCGCCGTCCGATGCGATCGGAGAGCATACCGAGCAGCGGCGAGCAGACGAACTGCATCAGCGCCCAGACGGTCGCGAAGACGCCGATAATTTGTGCCGCCGAGGCGTAGTCGTTGCCGACGAATCCCGCAATGAGCTTTGGAAGCACGGGACCGATCATTCCAAAGGTGATCATGTCGAGGAGCACGGTCACGAAAATAAAGATGGTCGCCGCGCGGCGCGCGCCGTTAACTTGCATCGTGCGATTCCTCCGCCGGCGTTTCGTACAGCATCGAAAGCCACAAGTCGACCGCGCGATCGATTCGCGGGCGGTCGTGGGTTGCCATCAAGTCGAGTAAAAAGCCGCGAAAGCCCGCCACGAGCAGCGTCCCGAGCGCGCGCGCTTGAGCGCGCGTATATCCGGGAAGCATCGTGCAGACTTCGAGCGCGTCGAGCCACTCCTCGACGTAGCCGTCGAGAAAGCCGGGGAACCGCGCGGGATCGCTCAGCGCCAGGGAATAGACCTCGAAGGAGAGGCGCGTCAACGGCTCCCACTCCGGCTTGCTCCACTCGCGCCAGAGCGAGCGGGAGACCTCGCGCGGCGAGAGGGTCGTGAGCTTGAGCGCGGACATCATGGCGCGCTGGCGGTTGCGGCCGCGCCGGACGATCTCGACAACTAACGACTCCTTCGACTCAAAGTAGTACAGCAAGACCCGAGGGCTCGAACCGACCGCCTTGGCGAGCGGCCGCAGGGAGAGCTGCGCCAATCCGTGGCGGCAGACGTAGTCGACGGCCCGGTCGAGCAGCTCCGCGCGCCGGGCCTCGTCGGCGGTACGCGACACGCGCTATGCTAGCATACTTGAAACACTCGTTTCAAGTATGCAAGACGAAAGTCCCTGCTGTGTTCCTGTGTTGTCATCCTGAGCGAAGTCGAAGGACGAGGGAGGATGACCTTCGGCCTTGACAAATGTCAAGCCGCGCCTCAGGCTAACGGTGTGAGCCGTTTTGCGTCGCTCCTCAACGCTGCGATGGATCAGGCCTCGCTGACCGCCGCCGAGGTGGCCGAGACCGCCGGCCTGACGGAATCCGCTATATCCCTGCTGCGGGCCGGGCGGCGCGAGCCGTCGTACCGCACCCTCGCGCGTCTGGCGCAGCTCTTTCCGTCGTTGGGCGAGCAGCTGGCCGAACGCGGCGGTCCCTTCGATTCGATCGAAGAGGCGATCGTCGATATTCGCGCCGGCAAGATGGTCGTGGTCCTCGACGACGAGGATCGCGAGAACGAAGGCGATCTGGTCATGGCCGCGCAGATGGTGACGCCCGACGCGATCAACTTCATGCGCAAGCATGCCGGCGGCTTGATCTGCGTGCCGATGACCGGCGCGCGACTCGACGACCTGCACATCCCGCAGATGGTTCGCGACAACACCGCGTTGCACGAGACCGCGTTTACCGTCTCGGTGGAAGCCCGCGGCGTAACGACGACCGGCATCTCGGCCTACGACCGCGCGGCGACGATCAAGAAACTGCTCGATCCCGAGGCCAAGGCCGCCGATTTTCTGCGACCCGGGCACACCTTTCCGTTGCGCGCCCGCGAAGGCGGCGTGCTGGTTCGCGCGGGACAGACCGAGGCCGCCATCGATTTGGCACGGCTGGCCGGCCTCTATCCGGCCGGCGTGATCTGCGAGATCATGGCCGACGACGGCACGATGGAGCGGTTGGAGGGCTTACGTGCCTACGCCGATCGTCACGAGCTCAAGCTCATCACGGTCAAGGATCTGATCGCATATCGAATGCGGACCGAGAAGCTCGTCGAGCGGATCGCCGAGTTCGAGCTTCCGACCACGATGGGACGATGGAAAGGGATCGCGTATACGACGACCATCGACGATAACGCGCACGTCGCGCTCGTGATGGGCGATATCGGCGACGGTAAGGAAATCCTCGTTCGCGTGCACTCCGAGTGTATGACCGGCGATGCGCTGCACTCGGTTCGCTGCGACTGTGCCGCCCAGCGCGACGGCGCGATGGAGTTGATCGCGCGCGAAGGGCGCGGCGTCTTTCTCTACTTGCGCCAAGAGGGACGGGGAATCGGGCTGGCCGACAAGCTGCGCGCGTACGAACTGCAGGATCGCGGCGCCGACACCGTCGAGGCGAACGTCGCCCTCGGTCTTCCGGTCGACAAGCGCGATTACGGCATCGGCTCGCAGATTTTGGCCGATCTAGGGATACGCGAAATGCTGTTGATCACCAACAACCCCAAGAAAATTTTCGGACTCGAGGGGTACGGCTTGCGCATCGTGGGCCGCGTTCCGCTGCAGACGGTGCCGACGCCGCACAATCGGCACTACATCGACACGAAGCGCGCGAAGCTCGGCCACATCTTCGACGAAGCCGGCGCGTCGTGAAACGCGACGGTTCGGCCAATGCGCTGCCGCAGTGCGCGGGGCGGCGCTTCGCGTTGGTCGTGGCGCGCTTTTACGGCGAGATCGCCGATGCGCTGCTCGACGGCGCGCGCCGGGCGTTGGCCGCGTGCGGCGTGGACGACGACGACGTCGCTCTCGTCGAAGTTCCCGGCTGCTTCGAGATTCCGCTGGCGTGCCGGCATCTGATCGAGACCCGGCGCTTCGACGGGATCGTCGCGCTCGGCGCGGTGATTCGCGGCGAGACGCCACACTTTGAATACGTCGCGGGCGAATGCGCGCGCGGCATCATGGATGTGCAGCTCGCGTCCGGAACCCCGATTGGCTTCGGCGTGCTGACGACCGAGAATCTCGCGCAAGCTCAGACGCGGGCCGCCCGGACGGGCGGCGATAAGGGCTACGGAGCCGCGCTCGCCGCCGCCACCTTAGTGGAGGAACTCGCTACCCTTGGTCGCATGTAGGGCAGTTCGAGCTGCACAGGGAGAGAGCGTTGGAAGATAAGATTCTCAGTTGTAAAGACTGCGCCGGCCAGTTCGTCTTCACCGAGCGCGAACAACTCTTTTTCGCCGAGAAAGGCTTCACCAACCAGCCGCAGCGCTGCCGGGAGTGCCGCCAAGCTCGGCGCGCGCAGTCCGGCGACCGGGCGGGATCGCGGCCGCAAAGCCGCCCGAGCTTCGAGGCCGTCTGTGCCGCCTGCGGCACGCAAACGACGGTTCCGTTCCGGCCGCGCGGCGACCGGCCCGTTTACTGCCGGGCGTGTTATGCTGGGAGGGTGCCCGTCGGCGTTTAACGCGATCGTCGCCTGGGACGGCGACGCCGTCCGCTATCTCGACCAGCGCCGGTTACCCCACGAGATCCGCTACGAGCAAGCGCGCACGGCGCAAGAGATTGCCGATGCCATCGCCACGCTCGCCGTTCGCGGCGCGCCGTGCATCGGGCTCTTCGCCGCGTACGGCATCGCGTTGCTTCGCCGCACGATCGCCGGCGACGCTGCCTTTTTGGAAGCCGCCCACGGCGTGCGTGAAGCGCGCCCCACCGCCGTCAACTTGGCGTGGGCCGTCGATCGCGTGCTGGCCGCCGATGACGCGCTGGAAGAGGCGCACGCAATCGCGCGCGAGCAGATCGCGATCGACGCAGCAATCGCGGCCAACGGGCTCGAGCTCGTTCCCAAGGGCGCCCGCATACTGACGCATTGCAACACCGGGCCGCTCGCCACAGGCGCCGGCGGCACCGCGACCGGCGTCATCATCGCCGCGCAACGGGCCGGAAAGAAACCTCGCGCATATACCACCGAGACGCGGCCCCTGCTGCAGGGCGCACGGCTGAACTACTTCGAGCTGCGCGAAGCGGGCGTCGACACGGTGCTGATTGCCGACTCCGCGGCTGCCATCGCGATCAAAGAACGCGGCATCGATTTGGCGATCGTCGGCGCCGACCGCATCGCGCGCAACGGCGACGTCGCCAACAAGATCGGAACCTACAATCTGGCGATTCTTTGCGCGCACCACGGCATACCGTTTTACGTTGCCGCGCCGCGCTCGACGTTCGATCTCACCATCGCCGGCGGCCGCGACATTCCGATCGAAGAACGCGCCGCCGTCGAAGTCGCCGAGTTCCGCGGCGTCCGCGTCGCTCCCGAAGGCGCGGTGGTCTACAATCCCGCCTTCGACGTAACGCCGGGCCACCTGGTGAGCGCCTTCGTGACCGAATACGGCATTCTGCGGCCGCCGTACGGCGAATCGGTGCCGTCGCTCGAGTTCCGTCCCTCCGCGGCGGTGCTGGGCGCGCAGTGAAGTTCTACGATTTTCTCGACAAGGCGCCGCCGATCGGCAAGCTCGTCGTGATCGAGGGCACCGAGCGCGTCCTCGCGGATCGAGCGCTCGAGGTGCTGCTCGATCGTTGTCTGCCCGAGAGCGTGCGCGATTTGAATCTTTCGCGTTTGGGCCCCGAGGACGCGGTCGAGAGCGGACGCGTCGCCGAGGCGCTGCAGGCGATGCCGTTTCTCGCCGACCGGCGCGTCGTCGTCGTCGCCGACGCCCAAACGATGCGCGTCGCGGGCCGGCGCGGTCTGTGGGAAGTCGCCCAAAACGTGCCTGAGGGGAGCACGCTCGTCATCGTCGATCTGCTGCCGGTGCGCGGAAAAACCGAAACCTTCGGCGTGATGGCGGGGCGCGCGGCCCTGCGAATCGACACGACCTCCGGCGAAGAGACGCGGGCGCGCTTCGTCGAGGAGACGCTGGAGCGGCTGGGCGCGAAGGCGGAGGCGCGCGTCGTCGACGCGCTGGCGCGCAGTCAAGCGGAGCTGGCGGCGGTGAGAAACGATCTCGAAAAGCTCGCGCTCGGCGGAAAGAAGATTACGCTGCGCGAGCTCGAGAAGGAAACGCTCGCGCTCGAAGACCCCAAGGCGTACAAATACGCAAGCGCGCTCGCCGAAGGGAAGACCGCGGCCGCGCTCTCCGTCGCGCACGAGCTCTTCGACGACGAGCCGCGCAATGCGGCGGTGCCGCTGCTATCGGCGCTCGCGACCGAGTATCTCTGCCTCTGGGAGCTGGCGCGCAGCGGCGGCGAGCTTCCACCACGCCAGCGTTGGCGGGAACGCGTGCTGCGCCCGATCGCGCGCCGCGTCGGCGAACGGCGCGCGCGTCACGCGTACGAACGCGCGGTCCACGGCCTCGAAGCCGTCGTCACCGGCCGCGCGGGCAACGATCCGCAGGAACACCGCACCTTCGTCGATCGTCTCAGCATCGAACTCTCGCGCCTCGCCTCCTAGCAGCGTTCGCCCCGCGTTAGGGCGACGAGGCCGGGCCTTGCCCGGAGGCGAAGGGCATCTCTCCTCATGGAATACCAAACGTATGCCTCGCCGTTCTCGTGGAGATACGGCCGGACGGCGCTGCGTTCGCTTTTCTCCGAGCGAATGCGCCGGCGTCTGTGGCGCGCCGTTTGGGTGGCATTGGCCGAGGCGCAGTCGGCGCACGGATTGATCGAAGAAGCGGAGCTCGAGGACCTGCGCAAGCACGCCGGCGAGATCGACGTCGAAGCCGCCGTTGAGATCGAACGCGAGATCCATCACGATCTCATGGCGGAGATCCGCGTCTTCGCGGAGCAAGCCAAGCGCGGCGGCGGCAAGCTGCATCTCGGCGCAACCTCGATGGATATCGAGGATACCGTCGAGACGTACCGTCTTCGTCTGGCGCTGTCGTACGTCGGCGAAAACGTCGGACGGCTCATCGCCGCGCTCGGTACGAAGATCCGCCGCTATTCCGACCTGGTTTGCATGGCCTACACTCACCTGCAGCCGGCCGAGCCGACGACCTTGGGCTATCGCCTCGCCGCCTACGCTCAGGACCTGCTCGTGGACGATGCCAACCTGCGTTTCGTCTTCGCAAACTTGACGACGAAAGGATTGCGAGGCGCGGTCGGAACCGCCGCGTCGTACGAGCGGCTCGTTCGGCATAACGGACGTTCGAGCGAGATCGAAGCGTACGTGCTCGAGCGCTTTGGATTGCTGGCGCGCGAGATCAGCACGCAAACCTATCCGCGCAAGCTCGATTACCTGCTGCTTACGAGCCTTGCCGGCATCGGCGCATCGCTATCGAAGTTCGCTGCCGACGTTCGCGTGCTCGGCAGCCCGGGGTTCGGCGAGGTGGCCGAACCGTTCGGGGCCGCTCAGGTTGGCAGCTCGGCGATGCCGTTCAAGCAGAACCCCATTCTCAGCGAGCGCATCGGCTCGCTCGCGCGCTTGCTTCCGGCCTACTGCGACGTCACGTGGCAGAACGCCGCGACCAACTTCCTTGAAAGAACGCTCGACGACAGCGCGAACCGGCGCATCGTGCTGCCCGAAGCGTTGCTCTGCGCCGACGAGATCGTCACGCTCGCACGCACCGTCGTCGACGGGTTGCGCGTCGACGAACGTCGCATCGGCGCGAACCTTCGCACCTATGCGCCTTTCGCCGGAACGCAGGCGGTGATGCTGGAGGCCGTGCGCGCCGGCGGAGACCGTCAGCGCCTGCACGAAATCTTGCGCGATGCATCGATGCAAGCGTGGGCGGCGGTCGGGCGCGGGCAAGACAATCCGCTCTCGCAAATTCTTACGGAGAACTCCGAGTTGACGTCCCTCGTCGATCCTGCCGAAATCAGGCGGCTGCTCGATCCCAGCGTGCATGTGGGCACGGCGCCGCAACGCGCGCGCCTGCTCGCCGACCGGATCGATATGCTCGAGCCGTTTCCGCGCCAGTTGGAAGTCCGCGTTACGTGAACAAGGGCCTCGAAATCGCGCGCGGCAAGACGAAGGTTCTCTACGAGAATCCCGGCCAGCCGCATCAGCTGGTCGTCGCGCAGACCGACAATATCTCCGCGGGCGACGGGGCCCGCCGCCACGTCATCGCCGGCAAAGGCCGTCTTGCGGCGCAAACCACTGCCCGCGTCTTTCGGCTGCTCAATCTCTGCGGGTTGCCGACGCATTATCTCAACGGCGGCGAGGACGACGACGACAACGAGATGGTCGTGCGCCGCTGCAACATGATTCCGCTGGAGGTCGTGACCCGCGGCGTTGCGGCCGGTTCGTTCGTCAAGCGTAATCCGAGCGTCGCGCGCGGCGCCCTGCTCGTCCCGCGCGTGATCGAGTTTTTCTTCAAGGACGACGCGGCGCATGATCCGATGATTACGCCCGATCAAATCGTCGCTCAGAATATCGCCTCGCCCCAAGAGGTTGGCGTGATGACGGAGCTCGCGCGTCTCACGTTCGACATCCTCTCCCACGCGTGGCGCAAGCGCGACGTCTTGCTCGTCGACCTCAAGATCGAGTTCGGCCGGCTGGCCGGCGGAGAGAATCAAGGACAGCTCGTCATCGCCGACGTCATCGATAACGATTCGTGGCGCATCTGGCCGCAAGGGCGCGAAGAGCTCATGCTCGACAAGCAAATGTACCGAAACCTGCAAACGGTGGACGACGAGGCGCTCGACCAGGTACGGCGCTCCTACGAGCGCGTCGCCGATCTGGTGGGAACCTTTCCGGTCATGCGTCCCGGCATGGCGGCCGTCATCGCCGATTCGCCCGCGCAAGTCGAACGGGTAAACGACGTCGTGCGCGCACTGGGGCAGCTGGGATTGCCGGCGGTCCGGCACGTCGCGAGCCCGTCCGCAACGCCCGCCTTCGTGCTGCAATTGGCGGCGCAACTGGAGGCGAGCTTCGCGCGGCTGATTCTCGTCGCGGTCGGTGAGGGCGATCTGCTGCGAGGCATGCTCGATGCCGCCTCGTCGGCGCCGGTGCTCGACGGAACGACCGATGCGCAGCAGCTCGCGATGCACTGCGCCAAGCTGCTGGGCTTAGAGGATACGGTGCTGTACGGCCGCACGCTTCTGATGCAGGCCAACGCACGTTCGAGCATCTTGCACGCGGACGCCTCGCTCCAGACGGCGGCGGCGGGATCTCAGGGTGCGGCCCTTGGTTAGTGGGCTCCGCGGAGCCCCGAACGTCGCGCTGCGCGACGACGAATTGCAGCGGATTGCCGAGCGGCTCGGACGCGCGCCAAGCGTCGTCGAGCTGCACGCTTTCGACGCGCAGTGGAGCGAGCATTGCAGTTACAAATCCAGCCGGCGGCATCTCAAACGCTTGCCGGTCGGCGGCGCGCGCGTCGTGCTCGGGCCCGGAGAAGATGCCGGGGCGCTGCATCTGGGCGTGCACGAGGGCGCTCGCTATGCCGTCGTGGTCGCGCACGAGTCGCACAATCATCCGTCGCAGGTCGTGCCGTTCGAGGGCGCCGCGACGGGCATCGGCGGAATCGTCCGCGACGTGCTTTGCATGGGAGCCGAAGTAATCGCCGTTGCCGATCCGCTTCGTTTCGGCCGCGTCGAGGACGCCCGCTCGCATCAGCGGCACGTCGCGCAAGGGGTGGTCGATGGAATCGGTGCGTACGGCAACGCCATCGGCGTGCCGAACCTCGCCGGCGACGTGTATTTCGACGAGGGTTTCGACGAAAATTGCTTGGTTAACGTCGTCGCACTGGGAATCGTCAAAGAAAACGAGCTCATTCATTCCTACGCACCCCGCGACGCGCAAGGATGGCCGATCGTGCTCGTCGGAAAGGCGACCGATCCCAGCGGTTTCGGCGGCGCTTCCTTCTCTTCGCTCGCGCTCGACGCGCAGGAGACCGAGGCAAACAAAGGCGCCGTCCAAGTTCCCGACCCGTTTTTAAAGAACGTGCTGATGCGCGCGACCTATCGCGTCTTCTCGTTGCTGCGCGAAGGCAAGATCGCCGCGGCCTTCAAAGACCTCGGTGCCGGCGGAATCGTCGGCTGCTCGGCCGAGATGACCTCGCAGGGCGGTTATGGGGCCGATATCGATCTCGACCGCGTCAACGCTGCCGTGGAAAAAATGCCGCCCGAGCTCATCGCGGTCGGCGAGACGCAGGAGCGATTGATGTGGATCGTGCCGCCGGGCGCCGTAGCGGATATCTTGCAGATTTACAACGACGAGTTCACACTGCCCGATGTCGCCTACAACGCGCGCGCCGTCGTCATCGGCCACGTGACCGCGCAACCGCGGTACGTGCTGCGCCACGGCGGAGACGTCGTGATGGACGTGGACAGCGAATTTTTGACCGGCTCGATCCTCGACGAGCTCGCCTATACGGAGGTGATCCGCCATCGAGCGCCCGCACCGGAGCTGCCCGCAATCGACGTCGAGACGATCTTCCCGAAGGTGCTCGCCCATCGCGACGTCGCGTCCCGGGAACCGCTCTATCGCCGCTACGACGGCGTGGTGCGCGGCTGCACCGTGCTGCCGCGCGGGGCGGCCGACGCCGGCGTGCTCGCGCCGATTGCGGGATCGCGCCTGGGAGTCGCGCTCGCCGTTGCCGGAAATCCGCGTTACGGCAAGATCGATCCCGGCTACGCGGCCGAGCACGCGGTGGTGGAAGCGATGCGTCGCGTGGCGGCCGTCGGGGCGCGGCCGATCGGTCTCACCGACTGCCTGAACTTCGGCAATCCGCGCAAGCCCGATCAGTACGGCGAGTTCGTCGCCGCAGTTGACGGTCTCGCCCGCGCGGCGACCCAGCTCGATCTTCCTTTTGTCTCGGGCAACGTGAGTTTGTATAACGAATCGGTCGACGGAGGCGCCGTTCCGGCGTCGGCGATCGTCGCGTGCCTGGGAGCGCTCGACGACGTCGGCGCGGTCGTGACCCCCGGTCTCAAGGCATCGGGCTCGGCGTTGCTCTGGATCGGCAGCCGGGAGCTGGTCGTCGGCGGTTCGGTTCTGGCCGAGCTGCTCGGCATCGAAGGCGCACTCGCCGAGATCTCCTACGGCGCCGAGCGGGTCGCGCTGGGGATCCTACACGACGCGATCTTGCGCGGCGTGCTGCGTTCTTGCCGCGCGGTGGGCGACGGCGGAATGCTCACCGCGCTCGCGCGCCTCGCCTTCGACGCGATGGTCCGCGGACGGCGCATCGGCGCGGAGATCGACTTCGGCAATCCGCTCTGCGAAACGGGCGGCTTCATCTGCGAGGTGAGCGACGCGGACGCGATCGACTTGACCGGTACGCTTCGTGTCGGTCGAACGATCTCGGGGTCGGAGCTGGTCGTCAACGGCGTGCGATTCGAGATTCCGGCGCTCTACGAGATCTGGTCGCGGCCGCTCGAGGAAATCTATCCGTGAGCGGACGCATCGCCGTGCCGGTCTTTCCGGGAACCAACTCCGAGGACGAAACGGTGCGTTTGCTGCGCGATTGCGGCGGCGACGCCGAGCTGGTTCATTGGTCCCAAGCGTCGACGCTGCGCGATTACGATGCGTACGTGCTCTCCGGCGGCTTCGCCTACGAAGATCGTATTCGCGCAGGGGCGATCGCCGCGCACGATCGCATCATGGATTTCGTCATCGAGGGGGCCGCCGCGGGCAAGCTCGTCCTCGGCATCTGCAACGGCGCGCAAATCTTGCTCGAGGCCGGACTCGTCCCCGGCACCGGTCCCGTGCGCCGTCCTACCGCCGCCTTCGCAAAGAACGCTCCCGAACCGCACTTTATCTGCAGGCACGTCCATCTCAAGCTCGCGGTCGAGCCGTCGCGCTCGCCGATCACGGCGCATCTGCCCGACGGCGCTCTCGTTCCGGCGTGGGCGGCGCACGCCGAAGGACGTCTGGCCGCGCCGCCGGAGCATCTCGAGGAGATCGTCGCCGGCAGGCATTTGATCTTC
>Ga0070738_10006207_pt1 | contig 12680 bp, 13 predicted proteins | sample Coa_R2_2_FD_66446 | JGI IMG/M metagenome (GOLD analysis project Ga0070738, IMG submission 66446) | Surface soil microbial communities from Centralia Pennsylvania, which are recovering from an underground coalmine fire - Coalmine... | ecosystem: Environmental > Terrestrial > Soil > Unclassified ... | reverse complement strand
TTCCGCATCGTCAACCTGATCGAAAAGCCGCGGCCCGAGGACGCTCCGAGCAACCTGGCGATCGCCGGGCGCTACATCTTCTCGCCCGTCATCTTCGACATGATCCGCCGGGTGCAGCCGGACGCGCGCGGCGAAATCCAGCTCACCAACGCCATTCAGCTTCTGTGCGAGGAGGGGCGGCGTGTCATGGCGGTGAAGCTCTCGCCCGAGGAGAAGCGCTACGATATCGGCAATTTCCCGAGCTATTTCGAGAGCTTCGTCGAATTCGCCCTCGCCGACCCGGTCTACGGCGAGGATTTCCGGCGCGTCGTAGAGCGCCTTCTGGCCAAGACCGCGGCCGCGGTGAAGTGAGCGCCGGAAAGCATCCCCGGGGCATGCCCCCGCGGCTCTTCTTCGCAATTCTCGGCGCTGCGCTGGTGGCGGCGCGGTTATGCCATTACGGCATCCTCTGGGAAGGCGACACGCTGCCGCTCGCCGCCGCCGCCCAGATGCTCCACGGCAAGGCGCTGTATCGCGACATCTGGTTCGACAAACCGCCGCTCGTGCCGGCGTTCTACCTGCTGAGCGGCGCCAGCTTCGGCTGGCTGCTGCGTGTGGAGGATGCGCTCTACTGCCTCCTCGCGTGCTGGATCGCGTGGCGTTTCGCGCGCGAGCTGTGGTCGGAGCGCGAAGGGCGGTGGGCCGCCGCGCTGCTCGCGCTGTATCTCATTTTCGACGTCCCTTCGGCGGTGACGCCGGTCGCCTCGGACCTCCTCATGCTGGCGCCGCACCTGGCGGCCGTCTGGCTGGCGCGCCGCCGTCCGTTCTGGAGCGGGGCGCTGGCGGCCGTGGCGTTCTGGATCAGTCCCAAGGGCCTGCTGGTGGCCGCGATCTGCGCGCTGTGGAACCCCGGCGGTATCGCGTGGATTGCAGCGGGTTTCGCAGCGGCCGGCGGCGCGGGCGCGGTCTGGCTGGCCGCAGCGGGCGCGCTGGGCGCGTACTGGAACGAAGTGTGGATCTGGGGCCGGCTGTACGCCGGCAGCCCGTTCGAGCGCTCGCCCCTCGCCAACGGCGTCCTGCGGACCGTGAACTGGGCGGGGTTCCACGCGGCCGCGGTCGCCGCCGCGGCGTGGTTCCTCGGGAAGTGCCGCGACCGGGCCGCGTGGGTCCGCTGGTGCGGCTGGCTGGCAATGGCCGCCGCGGGCGTGGCGCTCGGAATGCGTTTCTTTCCGCGGTATTATTTCCTGCTGCTGGCGCCGGTGGTCATGATGGCGGCGCGGGGCTTCACGCTGCTGCGGCCGCGGGTGCGCGAGTTCGTGGCGCTTCTCCTGCTGATTCCGGTTACGCGCTTCGGCCCCTCCTACCTGCACGCGCTCACGGACGCGGGCTGGCGCGACATCGCCATGGACCGCGAGAGCCGCGCCGCCGCCGCGTTTCTGCGCGAGCATGCCCGGCCCGAAGACACACTGTTCCTCTGGGGCTACCGCCCGGAGATCTACGCCTACAGCGGTCTGCCGGCGGCGGCCGTGTGGCTCGATTCGCAGCCGCTGACCGGCGTTCCCGCCGACCGCCACCTGACGCACTCCGAGCCCGTCGAAACCGTGGAGGCGGCGCGGCGGCGCGCGGAACTGGCGCAATCCCGGCCGGTGTGGGTGCTCGACGGGCTGGGACCGTACAATCCGCAGCTTGCGATTACGCGGTACCCGGATTTGCGCACGTGGCTGGCGGGGTATCGCGAGGTGGCGACAGTCGGGAACACGGTGATTTACCGGCGGCGTTAGGCGGGCAAGGCTGACTGCGACCGAATGTCGCTACCGTTCGATGAGCACTCCGCGGGTCGTCCTCGATAGGAACGTAGTGGTCTCCGCAGCGATCCAACCCGCCGGAGTCCCTGCCAGCATCGTCGAGCTCGTGGCCCTGCGAGCGCTCACACGATGCCTCTCGGACCATGTCCTTGCCGGATGCCGCGCCGTCCTCGCCCGCCGCAAATTCGCGCGTCTCGACCAGCAACACGTTGCCCGGTTGCTGGGGTTGCTGGCGGCAGAGGCCGAGCTGGTCACGCCCGCTCGCCGCGTGGCAGTCTCGCGGGACGAACCGGATAACCGGGTGCTGGAATGCGCCGAGGCTGCCGGAGCCGCCTGCCTCGTCACCGGCAACACGAAGCATTTCCCCAAACGGCACAGAGGGACGCACATTGTGAACCCGCGGGAGTATCTGGATATTATTTTGGTCCGCCGCCAGCCGATCGCCGGGACCGCGGAGTAGACCTCTTCGGGACGCAGACGGCTCAAAATGAGCCGGCAAGGCAAACCGCACGTTGCAATGAAAGGACTTGCGGGCACCAGGCGGCTCATTGTGAGCCGGCGGGTGCTTTTCGCGGCCTACGCAGTCGAAGGAACTGCGCTACTGCAGCCCCGCCAACAGCCGCGGGTTATCCGAAAAAACGGCGTCCACTCCGAGGCGCTCCAGGCGGCGATAGGCGGCCGGAGTGTTCACGGTCCAGGCGTGCACGCGCAGTCCCGCGGCGTGCGCGGCCTCTACCAGCACCCGGTTCGTGCGGCGGTGGGCGGGGTGTATCGCGCAGGCGCCCATCTCCGCCGCGAGCCGCACGGTGCGCCGCGTCGGCAGGCTGGAGGTGAGGGCGAAGCGGACCTCCGGCGCCAGCTGCGCGAGCTCGCGCCAGTCGAACGAGGAGACAATCGTGCGGTCCTGGAGCCGGCGGCCGAGGATCAGGTTCTTCACGTCGCGCGCAAGTCCCGGCTCCTTGATCTCCACATGGAACTCCACGCCGGAGAACCGGTCGAGCACGTCGGCCAGCAACGGGATGCCGAAGTCGGCCAGCTCCGCGGCGGTATGCCGGCTGACGCGGCCGCGCACGCCCGCGGTACGCCGCAGGGTGGGATCGTGGATTACGACCAGACGGCGGTCAGCGGAGCGGCGGACGTCGAACTCGATCGAGGGAGGAAACCCGAGCTCGCACAGCGCCGCGATGCCTTCGCGGAATGCGGCGATGGTGTTTTCCGCGCGGCGGCGCGAGCGGGCCGTGGCCCGGCACAGGCCGCGATGGCAGATGATCGCCGGCGGCATCAGGTCTCCAGCTTATAGCGCGTTTCCGCGAGGCGGTAGAGCGGGCGCCAGACGAGGCGGTTCACCCCGACCACCAGAGCGGCCATCACGATCGTCGCCAGCAGCAGCGTATCGAAACGGCCGGAATCGGTCGCGGAGCTGATCACGGCGCCCAGGCCGACGGTCGAGAGGATGCGGCCCTGGAAGTGAAAATATTCGGCCACGATGCTCGCGTTCCAGGCGCCGCCCGACGCAGTCACGAGTCCGGTGACCAGGTACGGGAAGATGCCGGGCAGAATCAGCGTGCGCCACCGGTCCAGCGTGCCGAACCGGAACAACGACGCGGCCTCCTTGAGGTCGGACGGGATGGCGATCGCCCCGGCGATCACGTTGAAGAGAATGTACCACTGCGTGCCGAGCAGCATCAGCAGGATCGAGCCGACACCAAGCCCGCCGCCGGCGTTCACGATGGCGAGCAGGAGCACCGGAAACAGCGCGGTGGCGGGGACCGAGGCGGCGATCTGCGAAAGCGGCTGCGCGATGCGCGCCAGCCGCGGATGGAAGCCGATGGCCACACCGGCCGGAATGGTCCACAACGACGCGATCGCCAGAGCCGCGGCAACGCGCAGGAAGGTGACGCCCGCGGCCCGCATGGTGAGGCCGATATCGGCGCGGCCAAGACCGCGGAGCAGGCGGAATGCATGCTCGCCGCCCCAGGCGAGGACGGCCAGCACCAGAACTCCGGCGAGCACGGCGGCGATTCGCCCGTACGGTCCGGGCCTGTGCTTGTCCTCCCTGCCACGGCGCTGCGCGAAATGGCGGCCCAGCAACTCCCATAGCGGAGCCACGACGCGCTCCTGACAGACTTCGAGCACGCGCGAGCGGCGCAGCAGGTCGAGCATCGGCGAGCCGGAAGTGTGCGCGCTTTCGACCTGTTCGAACTTGAACTTGTCGGACCAGGCGATCACGGGCCGCCAGACCGCCTGATCGAGCAGCACGATGACGCCGATCATGGCGGTGAGGCCCCAGAGCATGGCGCCGGTATCGCCCGCGCTGGCGGCCGTTTGCAGGTAGGAGCCGAGGCCGGGCAGGCGGAAATCGCGGTTGCCCAGCACGAACATCTCGCAGGCCATCAGAAAGAACCAGCCGCCCGCCACCGACACCATCGAATTCCACACCAGCCCGATGGCGCCGTAGGGAAGCTCGAGTTGGAAGAACCGCTGCCACGCGCTGAAGCCGAAGATGCGCGAGGCTTCCCGCAGCTCGCGCGGTATGGACCGCAGCGACGAATAAAAACTGAATGCCATGTTCCACACCTGGCCGGTGAAGATGAGGACGATGGCGCCGAGCTCGATGCCGATCTGGTGCCCCGGGAACAGCGAGACCATCGCCAGCATGACGCCCGGCAGAAAGCTGAGCACCGGGATGGATTGCAGAATATCGAGCAGCGCGATCAGGAACGGCTGCAGGCGGCGGTTATACGCCGCGAGATATCCGTACCCGACCGCGAACACCAGGCTGAGCACGTAGGCAATCGCGATCCGCACCAGCGAATAGAGCGAATAGAGCGGCAGCATGCCGGGCGAGCGCGAAATGTGCGCGGCGGGCATGGGCGCGGCCATCCAGTAGCGGCCGATCAGCAGCACGACGCTGAAGGCGGCAAAGATGGCGCAGAACACCAGCCCGTCGTAAAGCGCGGAGCGCGCGCCCTCGGAGGAGACGGACCGCCCGAGCAGCGGAAGCCGGATCACGCGCGATCCACCTCTGCGGCCTCTTCCGGCAGGTAGAAGCGGCGCTCCTTGGCGTCGTGATCGAACAGCTCGGCGAAACGGCCCCAGGTGATGGCGGTTTCGAGCTGTCGCACGGTTTCCTCTTCGCTGAAATGCTCATCCAGGATGTCGTGAAAGAACTCGTCCGGAATGGAATGGTCGCGCTTGGTGGCGAGCGCGCGGGTGATCTGGCGCAGCAGCGCTACGTTGTGGAACGCGGCGCGGCGGAAGAGATCCTTGCGGCTCAGGATATCGGCCGCGGCGAATTCGCGGCCGGCCGCGGTCATTTCGACGTCGCCTTCGGCGACGGTGGCGAAGCCGAGCAGCGCGGCGGCATCCACGATCGGCAGCAACTCGTCGATGGCGAAGCCGAGATCCTCGGCCAGCTTGGAAATATCGCTGCGGCCGCCTCGATCCTCGAGCATTTCGAGCAGACCGGCGACGCCGCCCGGCCGCGCATGCGGCAGCATCGGGTACCTGGGCGCGGGCGCGGCGGCTTCCGGCCGCCCGGACGGAGCTTTGGCGGGCGCCTCATCGGGGCGCGTCAGGACGGTGTAGATATAGTCCACGAGGTTCTGGAACGGCTCGGATTTCTTATCGCGCGGATGCGGCAGCGGGACCTGCAAATCCGTGCGGATGCGGCCCGGGTTCTTGCCCAACACGACAACGCGGTCGGCCAGCAGCACGGCTTCTTCGATGTTGTGGGTGACGAGGAATACGGCGCGCGTGGGCATGCTCTGGCGCTGCCACAGCTCGAGCAGCTCGTTGCGCAGATTTTCGGCGGTGAGGACGTCCAGCGCGGAGAACGGCTCATCCATGAACAGCACCTCGGGCTCGACCACCAGCGCGCGGGCGAAGCCCACCCGCTGCTTCATGCCGCCCGAGAGCTCCTTGGGGTAGGCAGCTTCGAAACCGTCCAGGCCGACCGCGTCCAGCATGCGGATGGCGCGCTTGCGGCGGGCGACCGGGTCCACGGCGCGGGCCTTGAGCGGCGCCTCCACGTTCTCCAGCACGGTCAGCCAGGGGAACAGGGCGAAGCTCTGGAACACGATCGAGACATTGGGCGGTTCCGCACCCACCGGGCGCCCGTGCCAGAGCACCTCTCCGGCGGACGGCGCGGCCAGACCGGTGAGCATGCGGAGCAGGGTCGATTTGCCCGAGCCGGAGGGGCCCAGCACCGCCAGGATTTCCCCCGAGCGGATCTCCAGATCCGTAGGGGCGATTACCTGAATACGGTTGCCGTTAGGCTGTGCGTAAAACTTCTCGACCTGCCGGGCCTGGATGATGGTTTCCCCCATTCCTTCCAGTGTAAAGGCATAAGGATCACAGTCCGGTAACAGGCGGTCACGCTATAATCCCACGGGGGCCGGGAATCGCGTTGATACTCGTGGTCGATGATGAGCGGGAGATCCGCAACCTGGTGCGCCTGCTGCTGGAGCGCACCGGATATAGCGTGAAAGAAGCGGCAAGCGCGCAGGACGCCCTGCGAGCGCTCGCGGAAGAGCCGGTGCAGCCGCAATTGCTGCTGACCGATATCGTGATGCCCGGCATGACCGGGCTCGCGCTGGCGGCGCGGGTACATCACGAGCGCCCTTCCCTGCCCGTGATTTTCATGACGGGGTTCGCCAACGAGTATCAGGCCGAGCTGAGCGGCTCGGTGGTCCTGCGAAAGCCGTTCAAGGCCTCCGAGTTGCTGACCGCGATCGAGGACGTGATCGGACCGCCGGGGCGGATGAAGGCGGCGGAGCCGCGGGCGTGACGAGCGGTGCAGCCCGGGCCGAGCCGCATCGCTCCGTTACATCGGCTACGCTCACGCCGCGACGGCCGAGACCTCGGCAATGAGGGGGTCACCGGTGCGCCAGGCGCCGGTGAAGGCGTCAATGCCGTGGCTGCCGCCGTTGACCAGCTTGCGCGCCTCGGCGAGGTCGCCCGCCGCGACGGCGGAGCGAATCGCGGCCTCCCTGCTCTTTAGGAAGCTCGCCAGCAGCCTGGCGGCGATTTCCGGATCGTTGGCCAGATCCGGGTTGTCGACCAGTTGCGTTCCCAATCCGATCGCCTCACCGTGCTGCCGGTAATTCGCGCGCCCGGTCAACTGGACGAAGCCGCGGCCCTTGAACCGCTCGCCGTCGGGCGGCCCCTGATTGCCGAGATCGGCGCGATGGTCGTAAAGGTCGAAGGGCCGCCCTCCAGGCGACGTGTTGAAGCTTGAGACGCCTTCGCTGATCGGGAGGAACTCGCCGGTTTCGGCGCGGATGGTGGCCAGCGCCATCAGGACCATGATCTTATCGGCCATGGCGGCCCCGACCAGGGCTTCGAGAACGGCCGGCAGATGGGTTTCGATGTTGCCCACCGGTGTCCCCGGAAACATGCGGCAGACGGCATCGAAGGGAACGCCCGAAACGGGCAGCGCCGGAGCGGAAATGAGCCCGAGGGCGAACAGGGTGGCGGGACCGGCCACTCCGTCCGGTTCGAGGCCGCGGTTCGTCTGAAAGGCACGGACCGCCGCTTCGACGGCCGGTCCGAATTCGCCATCCGTGCTGCCCGGGTCGAAGCCGGCAGCGGCCAGCGCGCGCTCGAGCGCGGCGACATCCGGCCCACGGGAGCCTTGCTTCAGAACGTTCATGATTGCCTCCTCTCAGGGTCGGGGCATCGGTGTTCGACCGGCGCGCCGGCCGGTGAGCCTGCCCTGGCGAGAAATCGCCAGCAGCGATTCTAACAGAGCGTTGCCGGCATTCCCATCCGGCATTCGTACGCGGCCGTCTATGGGTGGAGCAGAGCGTCGAGTTGCGGCGACGCGCGGAGCATGGTGCCGTCGAAGAGCGCCGGCCGGGGTGGCGCGGCCTGCCAGCGCGCGCCGGGCGTCCAGGCGGCGATCAGGTCCCAGAGGTACGTTTTCTGGTAAACGCAGCAGTGCGGCGGAAGCTGGACGGTACGGAGTATCGCAGCCATGCGGCGGCCGGGATCCCAGAACTGGCGGACGCGCGGGTCATTCAGGCGCTGGAGCGCGGGCAGGTACGGCGGCGCGGTGTCGTCATCGAGGATCGGCTCCCAGATGGCGAACAGCGAAACCGCGGCCTGCGGATGCCGGTGCAACACGTCGGCGACTGCGGAGGCCCCCCGCAGACAGGTCGGTCAGGTAGGGGAGACCAGCAGGATGATGCGCGTGGCGTGGACCTCGGCGTTGAAATCGGCCTGGAGCCGCGAAACCTCGGCCGCCGTAATCTCGGTGAGCGCCAGCGGGTTGCGGGCGGGGCGGCAGCCGGCCAGCGTGAGCGCCAGAACGGCGAGGACGAGCGAGCGATGGAACATTTCGTGTGAAATTCCGTGCGTCTACCGCACTTCCGCGGTCTGACGGGCCTGCGGCTCGAGCGGATTCGGCAAATGCTGCTCCGCGTAGTAGCCGGGGCGCACGCGCTCGACGATCTGCGCCACGGGGCGTTCGAGGACGCGGAAATACGGCTGCGGGTTGAGGCCGATCCAAAAGGCCCAGACGATCAGCGGGGCGAAAACCGCGATCTCACGGAGCGAGAGATCCGGCATCAGCCGGTTCTTTTCGGAAGCCTCGCCGAGCATGGTGCGCTGGAAGAGCCACAGCAGGTAGGCGGCGCCGAGCGCGATCCCAACCGCGGCCCAGAACGCCCACACGTGCGACATCTGGAAGGCTCCGCCGAGGATCGTGATTTCGCCGATGAAGCCGTTGAGCGGCGGCATGCCCATCGAACTGAGGGCGGCGAGGCCGAAGATCAGGGTAAAAATCGGCATGACCTTGAGCAGGCCGCCGTATTCCGCGATATCGCGCGTGTGGCGGCGCTCGTAGACGATGCCCACCACGAGGAAGAGCATGCCGGTCGAAATCCCGTGGTTGATCTGCTGGATGATCGACCCCGAAATGCCCGCCGGGTTGAGCGCGATGATCCCGAGCGTGCAGAAGCCAAGGTGGCTGACCGAGGAATAGGCCACCAGCTTCTTCCAATCCTTCTGCATCAGCGAGGCAAGCGCGCCGTAGACGATGCCGATCATGGAAAGGACGGCGACGATCGTGACCACGGTGGGGTTCCTGGCCGTGGCCGGCAGCAGCGGCAGGCTGAAGCGAAGGAATCCGTAGGTGCCCATCTTCAGCAGGACGCTCGCCAGCACGACCGAGCCGGCAGTGGGGGCTTCCGTGTGAGCGTCCGGCAGCCAGGTGTGGAACGGGAACATCGGCACCTTGACGGCGAAGCCGATGAAGAAGGCCCAAAAGACCCACCAGGCCATGGTTTCAGGCAGCGAGACGCGCATGAGGTCGCTGATTTCGAAGCTGTAGGTCTGGAATTGGATGTAGTGCTGGAAGTACAGGGCGAGGATGCCGAGCAGCATCAGCACCGAGCCGACCAGCGTGTAGATCATGAACTTGATGGCCGCGTAGATGCGCCGGTGCCCGCCCCACAGGGCGATGATGAAGTACATCGGAACCAGCACGGTTTCCCAGAAAACGAAGAACAGCAGGAAATCGAGCGCCATGAAGACGCCGAGCATGCCGGTCTGCAGCAGCAGGAAGAAGGCGTAATACTCCTTGAGACGCTCCTGAATGGCGTTCCAGCTCGAAAGGATCGCGACCACGCCGATGAGCGTAGTAAGCATGACGAGCAGCAGGCCGAGGCCGTCGATACCGATGTGGTAGCTGGCGCCGATGGAGGGAATCCAGGGGGCGCGCTCGACGAACTGGAAGTCCTTGGTGCGGTCGAACTGGAAGACCAGCGGCAGCGAGACCAGGAATCCGGCTACCGCCACAAAGTTGGCCCAGAGTTTAATCGCGCGGGCGTTCGACGAAGGGATGAGCAGCAGCACCAGCATCCCCGCCAATGGCGTGAACAGGACGATCGAGAGGATATGGTCCATAAAGGGCTGGTTTTCAGCCCAATCATATTATCACCAGTGCGGGAAGACAGTTATCCGGCATGGCACGCGCCAGGGGCCTGGAGCCGGGGACAGCAGGAAGGTCTGGTTGGTTCAGCGGTTCAGGATGATGAGCGTCCAGGTTTCGCCCTGGGGGGTCAGAAACTCCTGCCAGCCGCCGGAACTGCGGGATTCAAGGGCTGCCGCGACGGCGTCGGTGAAGGTGAGCCCGCCATGCAGATCGCCGACAATGGCGCCGGGCGGAAGCGCACGAGCTTCCCTGACATTCGCGACTTTCGTCACGATGGAGCTTAAATCTACCGAAAAGGCCGCGCCCACGCGGTTTTCGGAAGCGTTAGTGGGGTCCGGGCCTGGTAATTCCATACCTTTATTGTCCCGGTTCCGCGGCGTAGAGGAAAGCACTGTGGGGCCCGCTACCGTACGATACCATCCGTACGCGGCGCGTGGAACTCCGGAACGATCGCCGGCGGCCGTCCTTTACGCCGGAGTCAGGCCCAGTCCCGGCCGGTTCGGCAGCACCAGCTTGCCGTGCTCGACTTTCACGCCGCGATACGGGTCGTTGGCGATCAGCAGATTGCCGTCGAGATCCGCGTAATCCACCAGCGGCGAAAGATGCGCCGCGGCGGTCACGGAAACCGAGCTCGAAACCATGCAGCCGAGCATCGTCTTCATCCCCAGCGACTTGGCGATCTCGATCATCCGGTAGGCCTCCAGCATGCCGCCGCTCTTGTCCAGCTTCACGTTGACGCCGTCGAACGCGTCCTTGAGCTTTGGGATATCCGAAGCGCGCTGGCAGGCCTCATCCGCGATGATCGGGATGTGCACGCGCGCCCGCACCCATTTGGTCTCCTCGATCATCTCGGCCGGCATGGGCTGCTCGATGAACTCGACGCCCTGCTTTTCCAGCCAGTTGATCTTGCGCACGGCCTCTTCCTTGTTCTTCCAGCCTTCATTGGCGTCGACGCGCAGGGGCTTTTTGGTCACGCTGCGGACGGCCTCGATGGTGGGCTCGTCCGTGTCGAGCCCCACTTTGATCTTGAGCACCGGATAATCGGCCGCCTCGCGGGTTTTCTGTTTCGTGATCTCCGGCGTGTCGATGCCGATCGAAAACGTGGTGATGGGAGCATCTTTCGGGTCCAGACCGAAATACGTGTAGAGCGGAATTCCCAGCTTCTGCCCGACCCAGTCCATCAGAGCGATATCGATCGAGGCCTTGCCCGCCCACTCGCCGCGAACGTGGCGGAATACCTCCGCCATCACCTTCGAGAACTGCATGGGATTGGCGCCGAGCAGCAGATCCCGCACCGATTCGACCGCCTTGCGGGCGCTTTCGGCATCCTCGTGATAACGCACGATCGGCGCGCCCTCGCCATGCCCCGTAATGCCGTCCCGCGTGTAGGAGACGTGCAGCGTGTCCCGGTACTGGCTGGAGGACATGGTGGTGGTCCACGTGTGCTGCAGGTTGAGGCGGACGATTTTGGCCGTGAGGCTGGCCGGATGCGCGGCGTGCGCGCCTGTTTGCGGCGGGGCAGCGGTCGAAGCCTCGGACGCGAAAGCGGAAGCAGCGGGCGCCAGAGCCGCGGCCTGGAGGAATCTTCTGCGGTTGATCATTTCCTTCCTTCAGCGTACCGCAAGTACTATCATTCCCGGCATTTTCGCGTTTTCGGATGATACGCTGAGGTGAAATCCGGTCACCATTCCTGGGTAGGCCGGCTGCGCGCCGTGCCCGCCAGGGAGCCGATAGGTAAGAAAGCATGACGAGCGCCTTCTGTCCCAGCGGAAGCGATGCGGCCGACCGCATGCTCCGGGAATACGCCGCCTGCGGCGATCCCGGCAGGGCCGAGCAACTGCTCGAAGCGCTCCTCGTGGACTATGCGCGGCCCGCCATCCACCGGATCGTGACTCATAAGCTGGGGTTTGCGGGCGCTGCCGAGGCGCAGGACATCGAGGATGTCTCCTCGGAAGTGCTCGTGGAGCTGATTTCGCGCCTGCGCACAATGAAGCACGGCGAGGGTGAAGGCGGAATCGGCGCTTTCGCCGGCTACACGGCCGTGGCGGCGTTTCACGCCTGCAACGAGTACGTGCGGCGCAAGCACCCCAACCGCCACCGGCTGAAAACGCGGCTGCGGTACCTGCTTTCGAATGAGAAGGGGCTGGCCATCTGGGAGGAGGCGAACGGCTGGATGTGCGGCCTGACGCGCTGGCAATCCGAACGGCGGCCGGCGCCGCCGCGAACGCGCCTGGAACGCTGGACGGAGGAGCTGGCCGATGTGCCGCGCGGGCACAGCCTGGCGCCGCGCGAGCTGTTGACCCGCATCTTCGCGCATTTTGGCGGGCCGCTGGATCTCGATGAGCTGGTGCCGATCGTGGCGGCGATCTGGGGAATCGAGGACGCACCGCCGGCGCCGGAACACGCCGCGCGCGAGATCGGCAGCAGCGATCCCGACCCCGGCGAACGGCTGGATCTCAGCCGGTGGATGGCCGCGCTTTGGGCGGAGATTCGCGAGCTCCCGGCGGCGCAGCGGATGGCGCTGCTGCTCAACCTGCGGACCTCGGGCGGGGCGCCGGCCGTTTCGCTCCTGCCGGTTACGGGCGTGGCGGGAATGCGGGAGATCGCCGCCGCGCTCGAAATGGCCGTCGAGGAGCTGGCGGCGCTCTGGAACCGCCTGCCTCTGGAAGACCTGGCGATCGCCGAACGGCTCGGCGTGAGCCGCCAGCGGGTGATCAACCTGCGCAAATCGGCCCGGGAGCGGCTCGCCCGCCGCATGAGCCGTAGTAATATGGCGCCAGGTTTGGCATCTACTTTCTTATAGGCCATGAGCTCGGCCCACTTGACGGACGATCAGATCTCGCGCTACGGCAGCCGGACGCTTGCTCCGGCCGATCTGCTGGCCCTGGACGGCCATATCGCGGAATGCGAAGATTGCCGCGGCCGGCTGGCGCAGGCCGGAAACGCATGGCGGGAAGCGG
>Ga0070738_10006203_pt1 | contig 12683 bp, 6 predicted proteins | sample Coa_R2_2_FD_66446 | JGI IMG/M metagenome (GOLD analysis project Ga0070738, IMG submission 66446) | Surface soil microbial communities from Centralia Pennsylvania, which are recovering from an underground coalmine fire - Coalmine... | ecosystem: Environmental > Terrestrial > Soil > Unclassified ... | reverse complement strand
GACGAGCCACTGATTGGACAGGCGCGCTTCGCGCGCACACGGATCGTCTCCGTCTCGAGGGAGCCGTCTCGTCTTCCACCTTCTTCTCCCTCGATGCGCCTCGAGGAAGGAACGAGACAGGGAAGCGAGGCGCGGTAACGAGTAGATCCGTGTGCGCGCGTCAGCGCGCCCGTCCGATCAGTGGCTGTTTTCTCTTCCCGGGCGACGGCGCTCGCCCCGCCCTCGCGCACTCGGTGGCAGTCGCCACTTGGAAGTGAGGAACGCCCTAAACTCCCGGCATTACGCGAAGACGCCAAGACGCTGTCTTCACGAGCTTTGCGCCCTCGCGCCTTCGCGGTTCCAACCTCCTCACATCCGCGCGAGGAGCTCCTTCTTCTTCGATTCGAACTCGTCCTTGGTGAGGATCCCCGCCGTGTGGAGGTCGTGGAGCTTCTTGATCTCCTCCGGAATGCTCGCCCCGCCCGCCATGACGGCCGGCGCCACGGGACGCGCGGTGCTCACGACCGTCGCCGGCGCGCCGAAGCGGAGGTGGTTGTCGATCCAGGTCCAGAAGTCGTTCTCGAGCTTCTTCAGCCAGACGATCCCGATCCCGCCTGTGATCCAGGTGAGCCCGCCCGTGAGGAGAGCGCCCGAGAGCCCGGCGCCAGCGAGGTTCTCGACCCATTTGCCGGTGCCCACCTCGACCGTCATGTCGTCGGGCGTCCCCGTGATCTGGACGCTGAACGCCTGGTTCGTGCCCGTGAAGGTGCGGAACGCGGAGGTCTTGCGGGCCTGGACGAGCCAGCCGTCGGGGCCACCGGCGACCTGCGTCTCGTAGCCATCCTTCTCGAACCAGAACTTCACCTCGTCCGCGATGCGGCCGAGGTCGAGCGCCCTGCCGGTGAAGGTCCGCGTCGTCATGGGCCCCTCCGGAGGGCAAATCTAACATGTACCAACCGTCACTCGGTTGGCGCTCCTGGCCTTGCGTGGTTATTCTCGGAATCGGGAGCCGTACCTCCGGAAGGGAGCCACCGTGGAAGGCAAACCCCGGCCCAACATCCCTCGACTCGGGCTCGGCATCGCCTGGCGGCCAGGCCTCGCGGACGCGATCGAGCGTCAGAAGATCAGCTTCAGCGAGCTTCACGCCGAGAACTTCATGATCACCGACAACTTCGCGGCCGACGACCCGCTCCCGGATTCGGTGCAGCGGCTCCAGGCGCGCGGCGTGACGGTGATCCCCCACTCCGTGACGCTCAACCTGGGCGGCGCGCAGCCGCCGCTCCAGGACCGCGTCGATGCCCTCGCCGCGCTCGTGAAGCGCGTGAACGCGCCGATCGTGAGCGACCACTGCTGCTTCGTGCGCGGGGGCGGCTACGAGTCGGGCCACCTCCTCCCGGTCGCCAAGACCAGGGCGCAGCTCGAGATGATGGCGGAGAACGTCCGCCTCGTGAAGGAGCGCATGCCCGTCCCGCTCGCGATCGAGAACATCGCGGCGCTCTTCGAGTGGCCGGGCAAGGAGATGGACGAGGCCACGTTCCTGGGCGAGCTCGTCGAGATGACCGACAGTCTCCTCCTCATCGACGTGGCGAACCTCTACGCGAACTCCCGGAACCTGGGCTGGGACCCGGCCCAGTTCTTCGACAAGCTCCCTCTGGAACGCCTCGCCTACTGCCACATGGCGGGCGGCATGGTGATCGAGGGCCTCTACCACGACACCCACTCGCGGACCGTCTCGCAGCGCGGGATCCTCGACGTCCTCGAGGAGCTCGCCGCGCGCGTGGACGTGCCGGGCGTCCTGATCGAGCGGGACGAGGACTTCCCGGGCCCCGACGAGCTCGCGCAGGACCTCCACAACATCCAGATCGCGCTCACGCGCGGGAAGGCGCGGCGCGAGGCTGGAAAGAAGGTCGTGGGAGCCGGCGCGTCATGATGGCGACCGCCGACGTGCGGGCGAGGATCGCGGCGGAACAGACGGAGCTCGTGCGGGCGCTCGTCGGAGTGGCTCCGTGCCCGCAACGCTTCGACGCCGAGCGCGTGCGGGTGAGCGTCATCCAGCTCCACGAGAAGCGGAAGATGGCGCTCAAGAAGGTCTGGCCCGGCCTGGGTCAAGGCCTCGGCGACCGCTTCGCGCCGCTCTTCGACGCCTACGCCAAGGAGCACACGCACCCCGAGTGGGGACACGGGCTCGCGGACGGCCTCGCCTTCGCCAGGTGGCTCGAGGGCCGCCACGAGGTCCCGAACGAAGGGAAGCTCGAGCTCCTCGACGTCCACCTGAGGACCGTCAAGGTCGGCGGGCGGCTCCGGCCGCGGCGCGGCCTCGCGTTCAGCGCCGCGATCCTCAGCGGGCCGCGCCGGATCGTCTTCGGGATCAAGCTTCCGGGCCTCGGCCCTCTCTGCTTCGCTCTCGGGAGCCCCACGGACGCGAAGCGCTGGGCGAAGCGGCAAGCACGACAGGGTGCCGTCACCTGAATGGACACCGTCAGCAGGACCCTCCCTTGCGGTCTTTGCAGCACCCCCGTCCCCGAGGCGCACTTCCGCGCGGGGACGGCGCGCATGTTCCAGGGGGTCCTCTACTGCAACAACTGCAGCCGCGAGGCGGAGCAAGCGCGGCAGGAGACGCTCGCGTTCCGCCAGTCGCTCGTCCAGGGCGGGCTCTACTCGTGCTCGAAGTGCGCGGCGCCCGTACCCTACGCCGACGTGCGTGACGGGAAGGCCGTCTACCACAGCGGCGAGCTCTCCTGCGCGGAGTGCTCGAAGGACCTCCGCTCCATCCTGCGCGTTCCGGGAGCGGCGACGGGCACGCACCGCGTCGCGGGAGCGAAGTCGACGGGGTCGGTGCGCATCCCGGGAGCAGCGGTCCCCGCGAACACGTCGCGGCCGCCCATGCCGACGCCCGTGCCCACCGCTCCGCCGCCCGCCGGCTCGACCTCGAGCACGCAGGTCCCGCTTCGTCTCCAGCCTCAGGCCACGCCTCAGGCGGGCTCCAACTCGAGCACGCAGGTGCCGGTCAGGACCCCGAGCGGGCGCCTCACGCCGCAGCCTCCGGGGCCGGGCGCGCAAGCCCCGAGGGGTGCGAGCAGCCGGCTCATGCCGGTCGCGAACATTCCCGCCGCGCCCGTCGTCCCGCAGAACCCGGCCGAGGAGGGCGACGCCGGGCGGACGATGATCTTCGACGCCGTCATGCCGATCCCGCCCAAGCCGGTCGCACCCCAGGACCCGGTCAAGAAGACGAGCGGTCGGCTGACGCCCGAGGTGTTCGCGACGCCCGCCGGTGACGACGACGGCGAGGGCGGCCGGACGATGTTCTTCGACAACGTCATCGTCGTCCCCAAGGTCGGCGCCTCGCGGAAGTGCCCCATCTGCGACGCCGAGGTTCCCCCGGGGAAGGAGTTCGTCCACCAGGGGCAGGTCTACTGCCTCGGCTGCCGCACGAAGATCGTGGACCTCGTCGCCAAGTCGATGGCGGAAGGCGAGGAGCTCTCCTCCTTCAAGTGCGGCGCGTGCGGCAGCACCGTCTCGGCGGACGACATCGTCGCCGAGAAGGCGATCCGCTACCGGGGCGAGATCTACTGCGAGATCTGCAAGAGAGACCGCATCCGCCAGACGGCCGCGCGGCCCGCGGGAACGCCGACGCCCCCCGGCGGCGCCGCGCCTCCGATCGCGTGCGCGAAGTGCCAGCGCCCGATCCCGGCCGTGGAGGTGCGGACCGGGAACACCTTCGAGGTCGACGGTCAGCTCCAGTGCAAGAAATGCCGCGACGAGGCCGAGGCCGCCTTCGCCGAGTTCGAGAAGCACGCGGCGAAGCGCGTCACCTGCTCGCACTGCAACCGCGCGATCTCGCCCAAGGAGATCGCCGACCGGAAGATCACCCAGTGGAACGGGCAGACGTTCTGCGCGATCTGCGGCCGCGACCCGGCCGTCGTCCTCCGCGGCAAGGAGTCCGAGGCCAAGCCCGGCGTCTGCCGCGTGTGCGGCGCCGCCATCGATCCGGGCCAGACGGGCGAGTGCGGCGAGTGCCGGGGCGAGATGACCAAGGCGCTCGAGTTCTCGATGAACGCCTCGGTCGAGCTCGAGCAGGTCACCCAGAAGTTCTCGTGCGCCAAGGACGGCTGCACCCTCTCGTTCACCCAGGCCGAGGTCCGCGCCGGCAAGGCGACGATCGTCGGACGCGAGGTCTTCTGCCCGGCTCACGCGAAGGAGGGCGCGGCCAGCGCCAAGGCCGGAGCCAAGGCGGGCAAGGATGTCGGGGCGAAGTCGTGCCCGATCTGCGCCGGCCCGCTCGGAGCCGCGCCCTTCGCCTACGCCGGGAAGCAGTTCTGCTCGCTCTGCAAGCCCGAGTTCGAGGCGGTCCTCGTCCTCTCGAAGAAGCCCCCGGGCAAGAACGCCGTCTGCGCCTCGTGCAAGAAGCCGGCGGGGCAGGGAACGGTCAACCTCGGAGCTCAGGTCTTCTGCGCGAGCTGCACCAAGCAGGCCGAGACCGCGATCCAGGCCATCGTCCGTGAGCGCCGCGCGAAGCGAGCCGGACTGCTCCCGGTGCTCGCGAAGCTCGTCGCGGTCGGCACGGTCGCGGCGATCGGCTTCATCATCTACCAGCAGGTCACGGCGGCCGTTCAGCAGAAGCCCATCCCCATGAAGGTGAGAGCGACGCCCCCGTGGGAGGGCACGCTCACGAAGGCCATCGCGATCGCCAACCGGCCCAACTTCTCCTACGAGGAGGCTGTCGCCGCCCTGAACGAGCTCGCGCCGCTCGAGGCCGAGCTCAAGGACGTGACCGAGTGCCAGGAGCAGCTCCGGTCCATCCACGCCCGCGCGGTCGCGAACCGCGACGGATTCGGACCCAAGCTCGCGGCCGACATGCTCGGCAAGGCGGCGACCGCCTTCGGCGACGGCGACCGCCCGAGCCAGGCGCTCACGGCGCTCGACCTCCTGAAGAAGTTCCCGCCCGAGCTCGAGGAGACGCCGGCGGGCCAGGAGGTCGTCGGAGCGAGGCAGCGTTACGAGGCCTTCGGCGCCTGCGCGCGCGCCTCCGTGAGCACGGGCGGCGCGGCGGAGCGGCTCGCGACGCTCAAGCACGTCTTCGACATGCGCGAGGCCCAGCTCTGCGACCTCGGCAAGACGAGCCTCGGAAAGCGGTTGAACGACGAGCTCCGGATCCTCGACAACGAAGACCGCGAGAAGAAGCTGCAGAAGGAGAAGAACCCGGGCGGCGAGGAGGCGAACGCCAAGGACGTGAAGATGGCGCGCGAGTACGAGGAGAAGAAGGACTTCGACAAGTCCGAGGAGATCTACCGCCAGGTCCTCGAGCGCGACTCGCAGTCCTGGCCCGCCCTCGTCGGCCTCGCGCGCTCGGCCCTCGAACACAACCGGCTCGCCGAGGCACGCTCGCTCGGCAAGCGCGCGCTCACGATCGACCCCAAGCCCGCCGAGGCGCGCGTCGTCCAGGCGTGGCTCGAGTTCACGGACGGGAACCTCGAAGGCCACGAGCGCGCGGCCAAGACGATCAAGGGGATCTCGGACAAGGACCTCGGCGTGCCCGGGCGCCGGCTCAAGGCGTTCCTCTCGCTCGGTCCACCCAAGTTCGACGGCCGGAGCCTCCGCTGGTACGGACGCGGCGTGCTCGACAACGAGTGCCGGGCGATCGCCCACGTCCTCGAGGACACCATCGTCAAGGCCGCCGGGATCTACGCGCTCGACGCGGAGACGCTCCGCACGACGGTCGTCGTCCTCCCGAAGGAGAAGGTGGACGAGCTCAGGAACAAGCTCGAGCTCGGCAACTCGCTCCAGGAGGTCCCGAGCAGCTGCTACGCCGTCGTCTGCCCGGTCGGGACGCCCCTGAGCGAGATCCAGAGGTTCATAGGCATCGCCCTCGGCCTCCGGTGCGCCGATGCGCCCTCCTGGATCCGGGGCGGACTGCCCATCGCCCTGAGCGGCATCCGCATGGCCAAGTCCGAGCTCACGCTCGACAAGATCGACCACCTGCCGATGGACAAGTTCATGAGGGACCCGAAGCTCGTCGCCGCCGCGGTCCACTATTGCTCCGTCATCGACAAGCCCGAGGGCGCGTCCGCGCTCGCCGCGTACATGAGCCAGTACAAGTCCGACCCGACCCGGGCCCGCGAGGACTACCTGAAGACGATCTCGCATCACGGGTTCAAGTGACTCCCGAACCTGTGACTTGCGACACTTGATCGCCCCTCCCGCGCCCGCTATGTTTGGGCGTTGCTTTCCGTTCGGGGGTCACGTCAACTCATAGCTCGAGGAAGTCCATGCGACGTCTGACGAGGGACCTGTCGTTGGCCGCGCTCGCGTTCGCGCTCGTCGTCCCTGCTTATGGACGGACGAACGTTCCAGGAATCCCGCTCGAGTGCCGGACCGAGGTCTACCAGGCCGCTCTCGACGGGAGCGAGCCCAAGAAGCTCGATACGTTCGAGATGTACGGCGCCTGGTCGTTCGGCGCCTACTCCATGTCCTACGACCGCAAGAACGTGTTCTTCGAACGGTTCCACGGCGTCGCCTTCAAGAAGGGCGATCAGCCGAGCATCGAGTACGACGCCTCCCACATGACGAGCCGGTACATCCTCTGGTCGCCGGACAGCAAGAAGGCCGTCATGTCCATGGCGAACGGCACGGTCCTGATCGACATCGCGAGCCTCGACCCCAAGGGCGGCCCGGTCATGCCCCCGACGACGGGCTGCACCTGGCTCTACAAGGCGCCCAAGCTCACGGTCGCCTACGGCGGCTGCTGGTCGCCGGACGGCAAGGGCTACTTCGTCCTCGAGGCCGACGCGTCCCCGAACCCCGTCCCGGGCTCGAAGATCAAGCTCTATCCGCCCTCGGGCGGCGGCTCCGGGCAGGAGATCATCAACCACTCGAGCCGCATCGGCTACTTCATGACCCCGAACTCGTGGTTCCAGGACGGTTCGGGCCCCTCGACGCGGCCCTATCACATCGTCTTCGGGGCGGGGGACGGGTTCTTCATCAGCGACTCGACCGGTAAGACCCAGGAGAAGCTCGACGGGGTCCCGGCGGACGGGCTCGACGACATCGAGTTCTGCCCCGCCGAGACGAAGGACAAGGAAGTCCCGGCGATCTTCGCGACGTGCAGCCGGCACGTGGGCAAGGTGGACTTCCGCGGAATCCACCTCGTCAAGCCGAACAAGCTGGGGTCCGGCAAGCCCCCTGCGATCGAGGCCCTGGACAGCGCGCTCGACGTGCACACCATGCTCTTCTCGCCCAAGGGCAAGTACATCGCCTTCGCGAACAAGCACTGGGTCAAGTACCGCGAGGTGGGCGGCGCGGCGAGCTCGCTCGTGACCGTCGAGGTGAAGGGCGCCTCCAAGAGTGGCCTCCCGGACCGGTCCGAGACCCTCGAGGTCAACGGCTTCGCCTGGGACCTCGAGGACAAGAAGCTCGCAATCGCCGCCGGGAACGGTATTTACCTCCATGACCCGGCGACGAAGAAGACGACTCTCCTCGTGGCCGTCGGCGATCGGAACAAGACGTTCACCGCCGAGCCCGACTGGCGGAACGGCGAGGTCATCTTCACGGCCTACAACGACATAGGCGCGCCCTTCAAGCGCTGAAGAATTCCTGTCTCGATGCAAGAAAGGGCGGCGTCGGGGCGTCAAATCTACTGCGGGCGCGATCGCGCAGCCCAAAATTAAATTACGAGCGAAAGCGCTCGGTCGGTGCCAAGATCCAGAACACGGAAAGGACCCGGGCACATGGTCAAGACGAGAGCACGCCGTCAAGACACCGGTATGGTCCTCATCTTCGTCCTCGGCATCCTCGCGTTGTTGGCGATGCTGGTCGCGGCCTTCGCGGTCGAGACCGGCACCGAGCTCGAGATGGCCGCGAATCACCGAGACGGTGAGCGCGCCCGCCTCGTGGCCCGGGCGGGTCTCGAGCGAGCGAAATACGAGCTGCGCCGGAGCGCCGTCACGGCGAACTTCCCGCAGCCCTGGATGATGGCGGACGTCTGGAACTACCAGAAGAACCAGGCCGCGCCCACGCTCGGTCTGACCGCCGCTCCGAGCAACATCCAGACGACCGTGACGCCGTCCTTCGGCGTCTGCATGCCATCGCAGCCCGTGGGGATCACCTTCGCGAGCGCCGCGAACCCCAACGCGCTCCCCTGGCCGTCGGGCTACGTCGGATCGACCTACTACAGCTACGACCCGAACTCGGGGTTCCACGGTGACTACTACGTGCTCAAGGTCACCGATTGCAACTCGTGCATCGACCTGAGCGACCAGAACCCCAACCTCGCGACGATGATCAACACGCTCGCGCAGACGGTCGCCGCCAACGCCGCGACGCCGGTGCCGGACGCGGCGTCGAACATCGGCACGCTCCTCGTCACCAACCGGCCTGCCGGTGGCTTCCGGCGTCTCGAGGAAGTCCAGGCCATTCTCCTCAAGCAGTTCCCGAACAGCGGCGGCCAGGACTACGCGTCCCTCGCGCCGTACCTCACGACGCAGGCCTACGTGGACGGCCGCGTGATCTACATGGGCCCCCTGGCCCCGAACCTCACGGTCACGCCGCGCGCGCCGATCAACGTCAACATGGCGCCCTACCCGGTGCTCGTCGCGGCCCTGAGCGGCATCGTCGGCAAGACCCCGGACGGGACGACCTGGACGCTCTCGCTCGGCCAGGCGAAGAACCTCGCTGCGCAGATCATCGCGTTCCGCAACACGCTCAACGCGGGTCGCTTCGGGTTCTCGGGCTGGTCCGAGTTCGCCCGGTTCCTGAGGACGCAGCTCGGCTCGCAGCAGCTCGCGGCGCTCGTTCTCGCGAACTGCAACCCGAACACCGACATCAACTCCACCGTGCCGGACGCCTCGATCTATCAGTGCATCGACAAGACGCAGATCACGACCGGCACGACCGAGCTCTGCTTCGAGCCGGGTGGAATCTTCCAGCTCGACTCGCTGGGTGTGATCCTCGATACCTCCGGCAAGATCATCGCGGCCAGCGCCGAGTGCGCGGCGACGGTGCGGGTCTGGACGCAGTACAACGAGACGAACCAGACCGACTTCGAGCTCAACCGCGTCGATCCTCCGGGAGCGACGGGCATGACGGGCCTCAAGGACCTCACGACGCTGCCCGAGTGCCGTAACGCGTCGCTCGCGACGATCCAGCCCGATGCGAACAACGCGCAGGTGAGCGCGCTCCGCGGGGCGCTCTACGACGGGCAGCTCACCTTCAACACGATCACGAGCTGCAACATCGGTCCGCAGAGCACCTACTGCGGCAACATCGACGGCACCATCAACGGCCTCCGCTCGGGCGCGACGAACTACACGACGACCGCCGGCAACGTGGCCACGCCCCAGAAGCCGGCGCCCGGCCAGGGCGGCGACGGCCAGGGCCGCCTCTCGAACTACGCGAACGCCAACCCCGCGACGCACCCGCAGGTCGCGCGCACGCTCGACACGAGCACGCCGCCTTCGACCACGTCCGGTGCGTGGACGGCGTGGGCTGGCGGGAACATGCTCGGCGACGTGAACGCCGGCACCCAGACGGCGCCGAACTTCTTCGGTGGTAGCGACCTCCACCCGCTCGCCGCGACCGTCGGCCGTGGCGCGGGCGCGGTCGGCAACCGCAAGCTCATGTTCCTCCAGACGCAGACCCTCGTGACGGCGCCGCACGACTACAACACCGTCACGCTCCAGATGGGGATCAGCCTCGGCTCGAAGCTCTTCACCAACAACAGCACGACGGCGACGCAGACGAATCAGACCGAGGTTGGCGCCACGGCGACGGTGAGCTGGTCGGGCGACATCACGCACGACCAGACTCTCAACGGCCAGACGACCGAGACGACGAACGCCTCGCTCGCTTCGACGGGCGGCCTCACGATCGTCACCAATCAGGACAGCGCTGCTCACGACAGCACCAGCTCGAGCGTGACGAACTCCTCGAGCAGCTCGGTCGACACGACGGCTGTGAGCGGAACGCTCACGGCGGTCGTCCCGGCCTGGACGCTCAACTCGCTCGATCGGCAGACCTTCCAGTTCTGGCTGAAGCCCGGCCAGAGGATCCCGGGCACGACCACCTACTGGGACGGGCAGAACTGGGTCGGCGCCACGGGCCAGACGCTGGTCCTCCTGGACTGGCACAGCGGCAAGCCGGTCGCGTACGGCGACACGGTCAACGTCTCGCTCGCCGACTCCGTCTCGACCGGCGTCTCCTCGAGCGGCACGATCGAGCAAGCCCAGGCGAACTCGACGACGGGTGGCGTGAACAACGTCGGAGCGAGCACGATCGACGGCAACCAGAGCGGCGCCACCGCGGCCCTCACGCCCGAGCTCCAGGCGATCGCCGACAACAGCGAGTCGAGCTCGGTCACGTGGGGCGCCGAGACGCACCTCGTGATCTACGCGACGGTGGTGCCGGGCGGCCTCCAGCTCTGCGCCGAGTTCGCCATGCCGAAGAAGGTGGACCCGGGCTTCGTCCAGGTCCCGTCGAACATGTCGGGCGCCTACATCCGCGACTGGGTTGGTCCGACGGTGGCACCCGGCACGTGGCACCAGATCATGTTCCCGATCCGCGTCGCGAATGCGCTCCCGGATAGTGGCCAGATCGCCGGCGGCAACAAGAACACGGCGTTCATCGTGGACGGCAACGTCATCTCGTCCGCCGAGCCCGCGTGGCCGACCGAGAGCGACCCCGACGCCCGCCTGATCCAGGCGGCTTACCAGAAGATGGTCGGCGACTACAACAACATGTACAACGCCTTCCAGCAGATGGACAACCAGGACGCCGCCGCCGCCCAGGCCGCGGCCGCCGCGGCGACCTGGAGCCACAACGTGTCGGTCGGGGGCACCATGCAGTCCACGTCCAGCTGGACGGGCGCGATCTCGTGCGACTCGAACCTCACGGTCAACGTGAACTGGCAGGTGACGGGCTATACGCTCAACGGCACCGACTCGAACACCGACACCGTCTCGAACCAGGGGATCACCAGCGTCTCGATCACGCCACCGCCCGCCTACAACGCGGCGCTCTACCCGACGCCGGTCCGTATCCCGCCGGGACAGAGTCCGGCGGCGCCGCTCATCAACGAGTGCCTCCCGGGCTGGACTCCGGGCGCGGACGGCGTGTGCATCTGGGTCGGTGGCGTGTCGCCGAACGACACGGTCGCCGCGGCCGACAAGTACGTGGCCGGCAGCTTCGACTTCTACGGCCTGATCGACAACCTCGTGATCGACGGCGACCTCGCCAACTCCGCGAGCCAGGGCACGCGCTACAACACGTTCCAGCCCTCGACGGGCGGCGCCGCCGGCGGCCCGATCTACTTCCAGAAGCACGTCCCCGCCCTCGAGTGGGACAAGCCGATCATGGTCCTCGCCCAGCGGGCGACCGCGTGGACGAGCTCGGGCGGCACCGACACGGTCGACCTCGGCACGACCGAGATGTACTTCGGGTGGGTGCCGACGAGCACCGTCTCCGGCAACATGTTCAACGCGAAGCCGGGTCCCCAGGGCGGCTGGGGCCAGTGGACGCAGGCCGACAACGGGATCTACGACCCCTTCGGCACTCCGACCGGCAGCATCACGACGACCTTCAACGCCACGCTGAACGCGAACGTCCTGACCGCGAACGCGGGCCAGAGCGCGAGCTGGAACGGCGTCCTCAACGCGACCGTCCTCCCGGCCCGGAGCGGCAACCTGTGGTCGGGGAGCGGTTTCATGACGGTTCCGGCCTCGAGCCCGAGCTCCGAGGAATACTTCTACGCGGTCGAGTTCGTTCCGCCGGCGGCGGGTGGGCCGGGCGGCCCGCCGATGACGCCGCTCATCGACGACGTGAAGATTCTCTACATGCCGTGGGACTGCGCCACGGTCCTCCAGGAGGAAAACGTTGACTAGCTCCAGGTTGAAGGGAGCCACCCTTCTCTTGACTCCTGTCGTGCTCGGCGCCGTGGCCCTCATGGGCCCCGGCGCCGTCGCCGATGACCAGCCGGCGACGAAGTGCAACTGCTCGGGGACCGTGCTCCACCGGAGCATCCCGATCCAGAAGCTCCCCTCCGAGGTCGAGGGGCAGAACAAGATCCACGTCCGGCTCATGCCGGGGAAGGATCCGTCGACCGGGCTCCTCACGACCATGTCGGTCCTCGGGAAGGCGCTCTATCCCGATGGAGTCAAGCTCCTCGTCCGCCTCCGGCACCGGAAGTCGACCGAGGCCTTCATGACGCAGCAGGTCGTCACGGAGCAGGGCCTCTTCCAGGCTCACTTCGGTCCGCTCAACAAGCGGACGATCCCGGGCGGCGGGCTCGTGGCCGAGGTCTGGTTCGTCACGGCGCAGCAGACCAAGGAAATGCAGGCGAAGCTCATCAACGACAAGTGGTACCACTCGACGCCGCCCTGCATTCACGACACCTGCAACTACTACTCGCTCCCTTACAGCATGGGCGGTTGCGACGCCGAGGACGAGTCCGAGAAGGACGAGAAGGCCGCCATGGAAGCGGCGCGCAAGCAGATCGTGAACGCTCGCGACCTCGCGACCGCGGCTTTCAAGGGCGGCGCCAACGCCGCCGCGGGGAACGCGGCCCTGACCAAGCTCTCGGGCGACCTCGAGACGGTCAAGACGACCTTCAACGCCTGGGCCTCGACGCGGCTCTTCCTCCTCTTCCCGAAGCAGGCCGCGAAGCTCAAGCTCCTGACCACGCTCGTCACGAACGAGGCGCGGGCCAATGCGGCCAA
>Ga0070738_10006202_pt1 | contig 12683 bp, 8 predicted proteins | sample Coa_R2_2_FD_66446 | JGI IMG/M metagenome (GOLD analysis project Ga0070738, IMG submission 66446) | Surface soil microbial communities from Centralia Pennsylvania, which are recovering from an underground coalmine fire - Coalmine... | ecosystem: Environmental > Terrestrial > Soil > Unclassified ... | reverse complement strand
GGTAAAGGGGTCCCCGAAGCGACTATGCTGGATGCGCCAGCCTTCGAGGCTACAGGCGGCATGCTGCACGGCGATGGGGAGCTTGAGGTACAGTCCTTCACGATCGGCCATGCACGACCTCGCGCGTTGTCGCCGTTCGCTCAATCCGGCCTGTCCAGCCAAAATGGGTCCTGATGTGGAAGGTCGACTCGTCGGGGATAGCGGGGAGGACACCATTCCACTCAGGGCGATTGCTAATCAGACGCACATCTGTCCAGTCCCACTCGGCCAGGGGATAATCCCGGCACCGGAACGCTTGATACACGATCGGGATACGTGCAGGGTCGAATCCCATCAGGTAGGCGCAGGCCGCGTCGACGCTGGCGGGATGCGTCCCGAAGACCACGAGGGCCGCGGGTACCGGGTCAGGGTTCATGGGGCCACGCCCCTCACCGGCGATGAGGCCGTCTACGAGCACGTAGTGGCGCTTGCGATTCTCCGGTCTGCCCTCGCGCAGCGTACCGTCGGCATTGCCGTACAGGACGAGCTTGTTAAGGTCCAGGCACATACGCCAGATCGTGTCGTTGCCCCACCAGTTGCCGCTGCGGATGACCTCTTCGGTGTCGCCGAAGACCTGATTGCCCACCCGCCGCGCCTGGCGGAAGACCCACGGGCCGGCGCCCGGCACCTGTAGCGCCAACTGGCGGAAATAGGGCACCACTTTGCGCTCCGCCCGGTGCTTCGCCCCCGGATCGGGGTGCTCATCCCCCCACGCCGCCGGATCGCCTTCCGTGTGGTGGGGTAGCCAGTTCTTGTCGCCGTTGATGCCGACGAGGTTCTTCAGGCTGACGGTAATCCCCGCCTTCTTGTGGGTCTTGAGCTTGGGCAGGCTGAAGATGACGTCGCAGGTGATGGCGCAGCCGCTGATCAGGTACTCGTGGCGACCATCACTATGGTGATGGTTGACGACCCCGCTATCGTAGTCGGCGCCATAGTAGTTGCCGGCTCCGCCGTGACCGACGAATTCGCTGCTGTCTCCCAGGTCGAAGGCGATGTTGCCGTAAGGATGGGGAGGGAGGCGGCGCCGGTTGACGATGACCCCGCCCTTGTTGAGCCACTCCTCCTGGCGCAGGTCCAGCAGCTCCAGGCCAAGACCCTGTGCCCGATAGAAATCGCGGATCTCGCCCAGGCCAAGGGTCTCGACGATCTTGCTGAACGACGAATCGGTCTGAGGGGCGTCGGCGAGGATGACCTTGCCCCGCCCGTCGAGGGCCTTCCACACGTAGTCGGCGACGGCGCGGATGACGCTGCCGTGGGTGAGGATGTATTGCCAGCCCTGCGGGTCCCGCGGGTGGTACTCCTTGACCAGGTTGGGCTTGAGCAGGACGGTCTCCCCCGGGGCGATGAGCTCTCGGAGCGGATTCCAGGCAGCGGTGCCGTAGCGCTCGCGATCGAGACCCGCCTGCTGTAAGCAGGCCCGCACCGCGTCATAGGCGCTGTTGCGCTCGGCGCCGAGGTCGTCAAATGGATACTCGGGATAGTGTTGGTCCGGGTGAAACGGCGCCTGAGTAGGATACATTGCCAGGGGGGCCTGGAAGACGGTCACGTGCTTGTGTTCGTCCATAATCCTTATTCTTATTGGCAAGGCACTCCATTCTTATGGCAAGGCACTCCAGCCTCCGCCGGGCGAGACACGCCATCTACCTCCTCTATAGATGGTCTGCATGGTGCGCGGCCACGTCAGGGCGGAGTAACGGAGCCATAAGCCTCCTCATCGAGCAGCCGGCACTCGCATTATCGCAAGCCGGAGTTGAGGCTCCGTTAAGGGGCGGGTGACTTTTCGGTGACGCGGGCGCGCATCACGCGGGCAGGACGTTAAGGTTGATTAACCCGATTGCGCGGCCCGGAGCCGATCGCCTACTCAGCTCAGTGGGACCCGAATCCGACAAGCGGAACGGTGCGCGGGCTACCTGCGGCGTTGTCGGCCATCTCCAGGCGTGCGACGCGGCGTCCCGCGGCCAGGGGCGTGAAGCGTACGCTGATGGTGCAGCCCCCGTTCACGCTGATGCCGGTGTGCGTGCAGGTATCGTTCGCGGCGAAATCGCCGGTATCAGCCCCCCTGATGGCGATCGACGTGACGGTGAGGGGCACCGGGCCGAGATTGACCACGTGGACGATCTGCTCGCGGCTCGTCGTGCCGACCTTCTGGGCGTCAAAACGCACGGTAACCGGATTGAGCAAGATCGTTGGCCCCGGTGGCGTCGGGCCACCGGGCGTCACGGTGGTGGCCGGCTTGTCGATAGGCTTGACGGTGTGCGCCATCATACGATCATGGGCCAGGAACAGCAGGAGCGGCAGCAGGAGGGGGAGCGGGAAGGCCCACAACGGCAAGCGGCGCAGCGGCGCGGGCAACGCGTGGAGTGCGGGTATGGTGATTCGTGGCACGCACGTGAAGCGTACCTGCCCCACCAGACTGGGATTATCCTCGACCATGGTCCCCAACTGCAGCGCCCGAAACACGATGCCATAATCACGTGGCGCGCCCACCGTCTCGCGCACCCTGGGCACGACGTGGACCGTGATGGAGCCTGTGCCGCCCGCGGGGACGATCACCGGCTCCGCGGGCTCGGGACGGAAGCGCAACCCCTGCTCGCTCGCCTCGGCCCTCAGGGCAAGGGCGGCCGGCGCCGGCGACAGGTTGCGATACGTGAGCCGGAAGGTCGCCGCCCGGCCCACCGCATGTGTGGGCTGCACGTCCAGGTGGAGCTCGCCCTCGCGGCCGATGGTCAGCGCCACGTCGGTTGACGCCCCGATAGCGGGCCTGGACCCTCCGCGCAGCCGGATGGTGAGGGTGTAGCGGCCGGACGGGGGCGGTGGGCTGGCCGGCGGATGCACGGCGAGGTGCATCTGCTCGCTCGCGCCCGGTCCGAGCGTGACCCGGGGCTGGTCGAGTGTGTACCAGGTCTGGGGCACGCCACGTATATCCAGGTGCAGGCGCACCGTATTGCTGCCGGTGTTGCGGGCGATGAGCGCGAGAAACAGTTCATCGCCCGGTACGAGGGCGGCTTCCTGGGGCACTACCGTCAGAACCACTGGATGCAACATCACGCGTTCCTTGTTCGAGCGCGCCACTGGCTTGAGCCGGGTGGGCCGCAAGTCCATGGTAGCGCACATCGGCATATCTGTCACCATCGAGCGTGTTCTCAACCGAGCAACACCGCTTTCGCCCCAATGTCACCTATTTGTAACCGCAACGCCGGCCCGTCGTTAACCGATCCTTAACCGCCGGGCTGCTAAGCTGTCACTGGCCGTCGGCGGCGCACGGGGCGCCGCCTATGTGACACGGCATGTGCGACGCCGGGCGGTCGAGCCATCCCGACCTCCGTTGAAGAGAGCGACCATGGAACTGCACCCCTACCTGAAAGTACTCAAGAAACACCTGCCCATCATCGTATTGATGACTCTGGTTGGCGTTGGCTCAGCCTATTGGCTCACCGCGCGCCAGCCGAAGGTGTACCGGGCCACGGCCACCCTGGTGATCAACGCGGCCGCTCCCTCTTCGCTCATCCCCTACCTCTCGGCGGCGATCGGCAGCAGTAATGGCCCAACCTCACTGGTGGAGGGGCTGGCCACGTCGTACAGCGTCCTCCTGCAATCGCGCTCCTTCGACGCCGATGTCATCCGCAAGCTGCACCTGGCGGTGACGCCCGATCAACTCGGCGGCGCGATTTCCAGCCAGCTCATCGCCGGCACAAACTACTGGTCAATCACCGTGTCCTGGCACGATCCGGTCCAGGCCGCGGCCATCGCCAATGGGATCGCGCGCATCTTCATCCGGGCGAACGCGGCGGCGCAAGCCGCGGCGGCAAGCAACGCTGCCGGCACGGATATCGGCCAGGCGATCACCTATTTCCGCGACAAGATTAAAATCCTGCAGCGCCGTTTCGACGCACTCCTGGCGGATCCCAAGTCTCCGTCCGAACAGGTGAGCACGGTCGAAAGCCAGTTGAGCACCCTTGAGGACACCTACTACAAATTGCTGGGCACCGCGGGGACGAATGGGTTGTCGAGCGCGACGAACACGGCTATCCTGAGCGATCCGGCCGTGGTGCCCGGCCTGCCGACCTCTCCGAGTGTGAGGCAGAACGTCTTGTTCGGACTGGCCAGCGGTCTCCTCGTCGGCCTGGTCCTGGCTTTCCTGCTGGACTATCTGGACTACTCCGTGCGCACGCCCGAAGAGCTGGAAGAGTTGGTGGGACAGTTCCCGCTGGGGGTCGTCGGCAACATCTACGCGAATGGGCGGCGCAGCCTCTGGGGACTGCTGGGGTGGGGCCCGGCCAAGATGCCGTCCCGGGCGGCACCGCCCGCCGGCGCGCCGGGGACTCCCAGCGTCTTGAGTCCCCAACTCGTGATGCTCAATCATCCAAAGGCGTCTACCAGCGAAGCGTTCCGGGCCTTACGCACAAATCTTGAATTCGGCAGCCCGAATGAGCCTCTCAAGAGCCTGGTTGTGACGAGCTCGGTGGCCGGAGAGGGCAAGAGTACGATCGCCGCCAATCTCGCCATCGCGGTGGCCCAGGCGGGCAAGCAGGTCATCCTCGTCGACGCCAACCTTCGCCAGCCCACCTTGAGTACCCTCTTCCATTTGAATTCGTCCACGCGCTTCACGGCCACGGGCTTTAGCACCGCCCTGCTCCATCGCGACCGCGTGGCGCACCTGCGGGCACTCGACGGCGGGCTCCTCCAGCGCACCATGGTACCGAATCTGCGTATCCTGGCCAGTGGTCCCCACCCGCCGAGCCCGGCCGAACTGTTGGCGTCAGAGAGTATGACGGCAGTGCTGCGCGACCTGGAGGAGCGCGCCGACCTGGTGATCTTCGACACACCGGCCATGGGGACGCTCACCGATGCGTTGGTGTTGTCCGGGCGCGTGGGCAATGCTCTCCTCGTCGTACGCGCCGGGTCCACGCGCCATGCCGTGATCTGCTCCAGCATCAACTCGATGCGGCAAGTCGGCGCCAACGTCGTCGGCGTCGTCCTGAACGGAGTGGATGTCAGAGCCGCCCACGAGTACTCATACTCGTACGACCCGGGGCACGGCCGGCAAGAGCTGCAGGGTACGGGCAAGGTCGTGGCATGACCGCGCCAATCCGTTACGAGATACGCCGTGCTTCGTCGTAGCCACGCCGAGCGGCCATCGTCTGGCGCCCATCGCCTGAGCATGTAGTAGACGTGTCGACATCATCTGCGAGGAGTAACCTCTCACCGATGCGCGGGATTCGCGGGACGTGACGTATGGTTAAGCAGGTTGTGCAGAACTACAAGACCGGCGAACTCTCGGTGCAAGAGGTTCCTCCCCCGCATCTGCGTCCGGGCGGCGTGCTCGTGCGCACCGCCTATTCCCTCATCAGCGCCGGGACCGAGCGGGGCATGATCGACCTGGCGCGCAAGAACCTGCTGCAGAAGGCGAGGGAGCGCCCCGACCTGGTGCGCAAAGTCGTCGATAAGGCGCGCACCGAAGGGGCACTCGTCGCCTATCAGAAGGCCTTGCGGCGCCTGGAGACACCGATGCCCCTGGGCTATAGCAGCGCCGGGACGGTGATTGCCGTGGGCGAGGGCGTGCACTCCTTTGAGGTGGGCGACAGAGTCGCCTGCGCCGGCATCGGCCACGCGTGCCACGCCGAAGTCGTCTTCGTGCCGCAGAACCTCTGCGCGAAGTTGCCAGCGATGCTCGCACCGCCGGACTCCCCGGCCGCCGAGCGGCGGCCTTCACTCACCCTCGACACCGCGGCCTACACAACGGTCGGCGCCGTCGCGCTCGAAGGCGTGCGCACGGCCGACGTGCGGATCGGCGACAGCGCCGTCGTCCTGGGGTTGGGTCTGGTCGGGCTGCTCACGGTCCAGATCCTGCGCGCGGCCGGATGCCGGGTCCTTGGCATGGACCTCAACCCTGCCCGCTGCCGGCTCGCCGCTGAACTGGGCTGCCCGGCGGTCGCGGGAAGCAGCGCGGAAATCGCGGAGCTCACGGCACAACTCACGGGCGGGCACGGGGCCGACGCCGTCCTCGTGACGGCCGCGACGAGCTCGAGTGAGCCGATGCACCTTGCCGGCGAGCTCGCGCGCGACCGCGCGCGCATCGCCGTTGTGGGCCACGTCGGCGTTGAGCTGCCGCGCAAGCTCTACTACGAGAAGGCCCTGGAGGTGCGCATGTCCCGCTCGTATGGGCCCGGCCGCTACGACCGGCAGTACGAGGAAAAGGGCTTCGATTACCCCATCGGCTATGTTCGGTGGACCGAGAAGCGCAACATGGAGGCGTTCCTGCAGTTGGTGGCCGATGGCGCCGTGGATGTGGCGCGCCTCACCACCCATCGCTTCCCGATCGGCCGTGCGCTCGACGCCTACCAGCTCATCACGGCCGGATCCGAGCCCAACCTGGGCGTCCTGCTCGAGTACCCGGACGCGCCCTCCCAGTCCACTCGCATCGCCGTACAGGCCGGCTCTCGGCGCGATCACCCCAGACCAGGCAGGCCGCACGTGAGCGGTCGGTGTGTGGGCCTCGGGGTCATCGGGGCGGGCAACTTCGCCAGCGGCGTGCTGCTGCCCGCCTTGCGACAGGCGGAGGGCATTCAGTTGCGCACGATCTGTTCCCTGAATGGGCTCAATGCCCGCGCTGCCGCCCAGCGTTTCGGCTTTGCCGCCTGCACCTCGGACCCGAACGACCTCTTCAGCGACCCCGGCATCCAGGCCGTCCTCATCGCGACCCGGCCCGGCTCGCACGCCGCGCTCGCCGCCGCCGCGCTCGCCGCCGGCAAGCACGTCTTCGTCGAGAAACCGCTCGCCACCGATCTAGCGCAGCTACGGTGTATCGCCGAACGCGTCGCCGAGCGACCGTCACATATCGTGACCGTCGGGTACAACCGCCGCTTTTCGCCATTTGGCCGGCGTCTCAGATCGTCCTTCGCCCGGCGCAGCAGCCCCCTTGTCGCCATCTACCGCGTTAATGGCGGCGCGCTGCCGCTGGACGACCGGCAGTACGAGCAGGAAGAAGGGGGCGGACGGATCATCGGCGAAGTCGGGCACTTCGTGGATCTGTTGAGTTACGTTACGGGCGAGCAGCCGGTGCGCGTCTGGGCCGGCGCCGTCGGCGGCGAGGGCTCCCACTTCCGGCACGAAAACGCCGCGCTCACCATCCACTTCGGCGGCGGCTCCGTCGGGACCATCGTCTACGTCACGCAAGGGGCGGCGAGCTTCTCCAAGGAACGCCTGGAGGTCTTCGGCGGCGGCGCCGTGGGCGTCATCGAGGACTTCCGGCGCCTCGAGTTGGTCGACGGTCGGGGACGCAAGACCGATCGCAATCATCTCGGTCAGGACAAAGGCCATCGGGCGGAATTGGCCGCTTTCCTCGACGCCGTGCGGCGGGATGGCCCGCCGCCGGTGCCCTTCGCGGACTACGCGCTCACCACGCTCTGTACCTTACAGATGGTCGCAGCGCTGCGCAGCGGCCAGCCGCAACCGGTGAGTCTCGACGCGCTGGACGGCGGTGCGGGATGACGCCCACGACCTCGGCCTACCCCCGGCAGACCGCGCCGTCGCACCCGGCGCGCTTACCCGCGCTGCTCTCCCGCCTCCCGCTCTATATCGGCACTGCACGTCACTTCCATCGAGGCCAGATTGCCGCCCGCCTTAAGCTCTACGCCGCACGGCGGACCGTCCATTGCTGGCCGTGGTTCATCGCATGGCGGTACGGCGTGGCCGAAGCGAGCGCGGCACCGTGCGCGCGTCCGCTGCTCCCGCATGACCGGGCGCTCCTGCGGCAAGCCCTGGAGGAAACCGGGCGCCGGGAGGCCGTTGAGGCCCGCTTCGCCGACTTGCAGGCGCATCGCTTCTCCTTTCTCAATCGGGCGCTGACGTTCGGGCCGCGCATCGATTGGGCATCGGCGGGCGAGTCCAGGCTCTGGCGGTACAACCTGCACTATTTCGACTGCTGCTGGGATCTCATTTTCGCCAATGCCCTGCGCGACGATCGTGACCCGTACCGGTGCTTCCGTCACCTCGTCGAGGATTGGATCGCACAGAATCCCCCGGCGCGCGGCGTCGGCTGGCACGCCTATCCGCTGTCCCTGCGCGTGGTCAACTGGATCTATGCGGCGACAGCCTTCGCGCCCGACCTTGATGAGGACCCGGCCTTCCGCCGCCACTTCCTGGTTAGCCTCTGCGTCCAGTGCCGTTTTCTCGCCGATCACGTCGAGTGGGACTCGCGCGGCAATCATTTGCTGGAAAACGGCAAGACGCTGGTGATCGCGGGGCTCTTCTTCGGCGGTGAGGAGGCCGAGCGCTGGTTGCGACGGGGCACGCGCATCGTCGATCAGGCGCTGCACGAACAGATCCTGCCGGATGGCGGCCATTATGAGCGCAGTCCTATGTATCACGCCGTGGTCGTACAGGATTACCTCGAGCTGGCGGCGCTCTACGCCGCACGCGGGCTGCCCCTGCCGGCCCAGAGCCGGCACAAGCTACAGGCCGCTATCGATTTTTTCATCCAACTGCGCCATCCCGATGGGCGGATACCGCTCTGCGGCGATGCCGCCTTCGGCGTGGCGCGCGAGCTGGATGACGTGTTGCCGGCCGCGGCCGCCCTTCTCGGCGAGCCGCGGTACAGGCGGCCCGAACATCCCTTCAGCCCGTACGCCGCCGTCCTGCTGGGTCGGGAGGGTGCGTGTCGCCATGCCGCGCTGCCGCCAATGCCGTCGCGCCCCGCGGCGGCTCTGATCGCCTTCCCCGACAGCGGCTACTTCATACTCGGCAACGGCCAGGGCGACGCGCTCGTTTTTGATGTGGGTGAGATTGGTCCGGACGAGGTGCCGGCCCACGGCCACTGCAACACCTTTGGATACGAGCTCTCGTGCTGTGGGCAGCGGGTGATCGTGGATTCCGGCATCGAGACATATGAGCCGGGCGAATGGCGGGCCTACTATCGCAGCACACGGGCGCACAATACCCTGGCCGTGGACGGGCTGGAGCAATCGGAGGTCTGGGCCGCATTTCGCGTGGCACGACGGGCGCGGGTCCATGGCGTGCGCTGGGGAACACAGGGCCAGCTAGTCTGGGTCGAGGGGACGCACGACGGCTTCGTCCGCGCCCTGCCGGGGATGACGCATCGGCGGTTCGTCGCCTACGTCCCAGGGGCCTTCTGGCTCATCGCCGACTGCACCGGGGACTGGGCCGGTGTGGAGGAGCACTACATCGAAAGCCTGGTCCACCTGCATCCGGACGTGACGCCCGGCCACGCGAGCGCCGCGACGGACGCGATCATCCCGCTCCATGCGTCGGACGGTCGTGTGGTGCTCAACCTCATGCCATTCGGGTTCGGCGGCGTGCGCACCGTACGCGCATGTTCGTCTCCCCCGCAGGGATGGTACGCACCGGAGTTCGGGTGCCGGCTCCCTAACGACGTACTCGTATTGAAACAGCACACGCGGTTGCCGCACCTGTGCGGATACGTGCTCGCGCGACCGGAGGTTGGCCTGCTCACGATCGAGGCCGTCCAGGGCGCGACATGCGACGTCTACAAGCTGTCGACGCCCCGGCAAAAGTACCGGATCACGCGCACGCCAGGCGGGGTCACCGTCGTGATGTGACGGCAGACATGAGTCGCTCGGGGGATGGGACGATGAATTCACTGAATGTAGCGGTCTTCGGGTTGGGCTACGTGGGTAGTGTCACCGCGGCCTGCCTGGCACGGAATGGACACCACGTCATCGGCGTGGACGCCAATCCGCTCAAAACCGCGCTGATCCGCGACGGGTGCAGCCCCGTCGCCGAGCCCGGCCTGCCCGAGGTGGTGCGCGCTGAGGTGGAGAAGGGCCGGCTCCGGGTCACCGAGAGCCACGAAGCCGCGGTCCGAGCATCGGACCTCTCGTTGATCTGCGTGGGTACGCCCAGCGATATGGACGGCGGGCTTGACCTCGAGCACGTGCGTCAGGTCCTCCAGCAGATCGGTTCCACCCTGCGCCACAAAGACGCCTACCACGTTGTGGTCCTGCGCAGCACCCTGCTCCCGGGCAGCGTCGAGTGCGACCTCTTGCCCGTGCTGGTGCGTGAATCCGGCAAGCAGCCCGGACGGGATGTCGGGCTGTGCGTCAACCCCGAATTCCTGCGCGAGGGCAGCGGCATCTGGGACTTCGACCACCCTCCCTATACCCTCATCGGGGAGCTGGACCAGCGCAGTGGCGACAGACTGGCGACGCTCTACGCCGAGTTGGACGCGCCCCTGATCCGTACCGACTTAAGGACGGCGGCGATGATCAAGTATGCCAGCAACACATGGCACGCCCTGAAGATTACCTTCGCCAACGAAATCGGCACCTTCTGCAAGCGTCAGGGCATCGACAGCCACCGGGTGATGGAGATCTTCGGCCTGGACAACAAGCTCAACATCTCCACGGCGTACCTGACGCCCGGGTTCGCCTTCGGGGGCTCATGCCTGCCCAAGGACCTGCGGGCCTTGCTCCACCACGCGCGCGCCCAGCACCTGGAGTTGCCCGTGCTGGAAGCTATCCCCCGCAGCAATGCCATCCAGGCGCGCCGTGGCATAGAGATGATCCTGCACACCGGCAAGCAGCGCGTGGGCGTGCTGGGCATTTCCTTCAAAGAGAACACCGACGATCTTCGGGAAAGCCCGATGGTGCAGGTCATCGAAACGCTCATAGGCAAGGGCCGCGACGTCCGGGTGTACGATGCGGATCTGTCCCTGCGCCGGGTGATGGGCGCCAACCGCCGCTACATCGAGCAGACCATCCCCCATATCGCATCCCTCATGTGTGACGATGCCCAGGGAGTCCTGGATCATGCCGAGGTACTGGTGGTGGGTAAGCGCACCGCCCAGTTCCGCGAGCTCCTCGCCGGCTTGAACGGGCACCGGCCCATCGTGGACCTGGTGCGTATCTTTGATGACCCGGCACGTTATCAGGGCGCCTGCACGGGTATCTCCTGGTAGGAGCTCGATAGGAGAAAGCATCCCGATGAAACTGTTAGTCCTCACCTATCGCCTGCCGTGGCACACCTACACGGCGGACCGCTATACCATGCTGCACTTCGTCAAGCATTTCTCGCAGCAGCATGCTATCACCCTGGTCGCCTTCGCCGAATCCGCGGAAGAGGCCCGGCAAGCGGACGTATTGCAGCCGTATTGCGAGCGGGTCGTGCCGGTGATACTGCCGCGCCGTCGGGCCTATGCCAACGTCGTGCGCGGGCTGGCCTCCTCCACGCCGCTCTCGGTCTGGCTCTATCGCTCCGGGAAGATGAGGGAGACAGTGCGGCAGATCGTCGCCCAGGGCGGCATCGACCTTGCCTACGTCTACCACCTACGCATGGGGCAATACCTGGCGGACGTCCGTTCTATCCCCCGGTGCATCGCCCTGCAACCCGTCCAGGTCCTGAATCTGCAGCGCTATAAGGATCACACGCGGCATCCGCTGTGGAAGCTCGGCTACACGGTGGAGCATCGGCGCATGCGCCACTATGAGCTGGCCCTGGCGCGGCAGTACGATCGCTGCCTGCTCATATCGGAGAGAGATCGGCGCACGCTCGATCCCTACGGGACGCTCGACAATGTCTTCTTCAATCCCCACGGCCTTGACCCGGACTATTTCACGCCCGACCCGGCTGCCCGGAAAGAGCCGCACGCCCTCATCTTTCACGGCAGCATGCGCTACCAGGCGAACGTGGACGCCATCGTGTCCTTCGTCGAGGCCGTCTATCCGTTGGTGAAACGGCGCGTGCCCGACGTTAAGCTGTACGTCGTCGGGTATCAGCCGCCTCCGGCGGTCCAGGCTTTGGCGCGCGATCCGTCGATCGTCGTCACCGGTTTCGTCGAGGATACCCGTCCGCATCTCAACAGGGCCGCGGTGGCCATTGACCCGCTGCGGATTGGCGCCGGGTTGCAGAACAAGGTGCTGGAAAGCATGTCCATGGCCCTTCCCGTGGTTGCGACCCCCATAGCGAACGAGGGCATCGGAGCCGTGCCCGGCGAGCACATCCTGGTGGCCGAGGGCCATGCCGATTTCGCCGGCCAGGTCGTGCTGCTGCTGGAGGACGAGGCGTTACGGTGGCGCCTCGGCGCCGCCGCCCGGGCCTTCGTCAGCAGCCGGTGGTCCTGGGAGGCGCATTACAGGCCGCTCGAGGACCTGTTCCACAGCCTAGTTGCACAGTCCCAAACTCCGTGGGTTGCCGGCGCATCGGCCCGCTGAGTCGTGGCGCGATAAGCCGGACTGGTCCTCCATTGACGTAGGGTAGATTATGAATGTGAGGAATAGCGAGCCGGTGAGAGCGCGTACTCACGCCGTGTTCGGCACGGCGGTTGCGATCGCACTTGGGCCCTGGTTGCGCTCTCGTTCCATCCCCCTATGGCTCGGGGCAACGCTGACAGATGTCGATCTGTACGCCTACTACGATATGCGCCACCGCCGTCTTAGCCTGTGTCGCGCGCTTGCCTACTACGATGCATGGACCGTGCAGATCAAGCAGGTGTGAGGGAATAGATTTCGGCGCGCAACGTTCACAGATATGTACCAACAAGGTGGGCGCTAGTCTTTGGTGTGTACCAAAAGGATCGACGGCGCCACAGCCTGTCCGATGCTAGATCGCGGCGCGCCGGTGATTCCATGGGCCGGCGACGGACGTCCATCACCACCTGCTACAGGGCA
>Ga0070738_10006199_pt1 | contig 12688 bp, 9 predicted proteins | sample Coa_R2_2_FD_66446 | JGI IMG/M metagenome (GOLD analysis project Ga0070738, IMG submission 66446) | Surface soil microbial communities from Centralia Pennsylvania, which are recovering from an underground coalmine fire - Coalmine... | ecosystem: Environmental > Terrestrial > Soil > Unclassified ... | reverse complement strand
TCGCGGAGCACTTTTTGAAAGCCGCTGGAAATTTCGTTGCGCAGACCTTCGTGAGCCATCGCAAACAGGTTCCAATTTGCTTTGCCGACGGGGGGTTCGAGATAACTGCCGGTGTGACCGCTAACATAAAGAATGTCACCCTGGTCATTGACGAGCACAGCGGGATGGGAATAGCACTGCAAAACGAGCTGATCAGCCACAGATTGAAGACTGTGAGAAGGGCTCGCAGTTGGCCGCGATTCGGGCCCGGTTGGTGACGTCGCACTGAAGGCCGAAGGGAACTCGACTGCCGCCGCTCGTAAGTTCGCTGTGTGCCGGAAGATCCTGGATTTCCCGCCAAGAGGAATGAATAAGTCTGTAAAGTGTCCAACCGACTCGGCGCCGCCCAGAAAGAGAATCCCGCCGGGACTGAGGCTGTAGTGAAACAGCGGGATGAGTTTCTGTTGAACTTCCGCCGCCAAATAGATCAAGACGTTACGGCAGCTTAAGATATCCAACTTTGTGAAAGGAGGATCCATGACCAGGTTCTGCGGCGCAAAAATCACCATATCCCTGATTTCTTTGCTCACCCGATAACCCTGGTCCTCCTTCGAAAAGAATCGTGCCAGCCGCTCCGGCGACACATCGGCGGTGATATTGTGGGGAAAGAGGCCCTGGCGGGCTTTGTCAATCGCGTCCCGGTCCAGATCGGTGGCGAAGATTTGCAGGGGAACGTTACGCTTGGGTGCGCTCCGCTCCGCGGCCTCTTTGAACACGATGGCCAGCGAATAAGCCTCTTCCCCGGTCGAGCAGGCCGGCACCCAGGCCCGCAGGGCGTGCCCGGCCTCCCGGCTCGCCAGGAGATTAGGAAGGGCTTCGTCGCACAACTGTTCCCAGGCAGGTGGGTCGCGGAAAAAATTGGTCACTCCGATCAACAGTTCTTTAAAGAGCAGATCCAGTTCCTGCGGATTCTCCTGCAAATACCGCACGTAGCTGGCCATTTTTCCAATTTGATGAATGCCCATTCGGCGTTCAATCCGACGGTACAGGGTATTGCGTTTGTAGAGCGAAAAATCGTGACCGGTGCGGGCTCGCAACAGAATGACTGCTTTCTCCAAAGAGGTTTGGGATTTGTCTTCGAGGCGCTCTCCGCCCTGAACAATCAGCGGGGTGCGTTTGAGATACGCGATCAGCTTCGCCGGTAATTCCTCCACCGAGGCGACGATGTCCGCCAGGCCCGCATCAATGGCGCTGCGGGGCATGCCGTCGAATTTGGCGCTCGCCGGGTCTTGAACGAGCACCACACCCGCCTTTTCCTTGATCGCGCGCAGTCCCAGAGTGCCATCGGATCCCATTCCCGAGAGAATAACCCCCACACTGCGCTCTTGCTGGTCCTGTGCCAGGGCGCGCAGGAAAAAGTCGATGGGGAGCCGCAGACCGCGAGGCGCCGTCGGTTCGAGTAAGTGCAGCATCCCATGGAGAATCGACATGTCTTTGTTAGGGGGGATCACGTAGACGTGACCGGGTTGAACCTTGGTTCGATCTCTGACCTGAATGACCTCCATGTCCGTCACGCGCTGCAGCAATTCGGGCATGATCCCCTTATGGGTCGGGTCCAGATGCTGAACGATCACCAAAGCCAGGCCGCTTCCAACAGGCACGTGCTTCAAAAACTGCTCCAAAGCTTCCAACCCGCCGGCAGAGGCGCCAATGCCAATGATGGGAAACCCAACCGTGGCTTTAGAGGACGACACCTTCTGGCGCAAGGCGTGGTCAAGCCCTTCGCCTTTGCGCTTCGCTTCAGATTTGCCGGATTTGGCTTTCATGCAAAGAGTCGCCGTGCCGCGCCTTGAGTCCACCCCTCGATTGGACCCACGAGCGTGGATCCTCTAATCATTGGCAGAATTTTATCGCGTTAAACAGTGGAATCAACGGAAAACGCAGGATCCATTTAGGTGCTAATCGTAAAAATAATTTCCAACCAGCATTTTTGAGACGTTCGCGCTTTTGCGAATGGATTGCCTCGTTCGCGGCGAATACGTTTGTGTTATAGCTGATCGCAGGCCAACGCTAAGCCCTGCTTTCTCTCGTAAAATTCACGCCCAGCCGAGGTTTAGGGCTCCTTTGCACCTCATCAAGGATTTGGGTGCGCTGCGATTTGCACGGCCATCTCGCGGCACAGGGCTTATTGCATGATCATCGTGCTTGCTAGCGAGCGGTCCTCGCAGGCCCGATAACGTCCTGAGCGGAAGGCCGATCCTGGGGGGGCAGGACTGATCTCAAGTCTTCCGTATCGAGCAAGGCGCCTCTGCCTGGATCAGCGACCGAACCTTATGAAGAAGTTCGTCAAGTTCAAATGGTTTGGTCAGCAACTCGAAGCGGGCCAGATTTTCAATCCTATTATCATTCAAACCCAGTGACCCCGACACCATAAGCACCGGCGTCTCCGGCTGAACAGACCGCAACCGCTGAGCCAATTCCAACCCATCGACGTCAGGCATTTGAAAATCTGTGAGCAGCAGGTGAATTGTCTCAGTTCCAGCTAATCGCAAAGCTTCCACTGCGCTCTGCGCCTGTAGCACTTTGTAACCTTCGGTCGAGAGAAGCTCCGCCTCAAATGAGCGAATCAGTGCGTCATCGTCTACCACCAGGACGGTTTGCGGGTCACCGGTTTCACCGGGATCGTAGCGATTTTCCGAGTTCATTAGTTCTGGTGTCTGCGCGGCGCTTAGTGTCCGTCGACCGCTGCATTTTGTCTAATCGGGGAAATCCCCAGGTTACCAGCCCGGCCCCGGGTCTATCATTCTCGTTGGGTGTACGTTGATATTTACCGAACGAAAAGCTCCAACACCTTTCTCCTCCTCCCGCGGGGAGCGGCCCTGGAGGCTGTGCCCGGCGAGGTTCTAAACGGCTTGGGTCCACCTGTATTCCTTGCTACGCGAGATTTGAGCGAGCCTTTGTTACGCTCGGACACTGCGGAGATAAATTCTGAACTGGCGAGCAGAGGATTTTCAGTTCGACAGGCGTAACGTCGGGAGATCCTCGGGGATTTCCCCGATGGACAAGGCGCGGACCCCGGCGGATATTGAAGGCTCAATTAGCGCATGGTCGAAATATCACAAATCCCCGGAGCAGGTTTGAGGAGCAGTCAGCTGCCGAGTTTCATAGGCCCCCTGAACGTACTCATTCAGCGCAAATCCGCCGGTGAGAGGACAGGCCGACGCAACCATGCCAGGAGAAGATGCTGATGAATATGAAACCGATTACTGTGCTACTGGCCGAAGACCATGAGATCGTTCGAGAAGGTTTTCGATGTTTATTGAAACACGAACACGATATCGAAGTGATCGCCGAGGCGGAAACCGGACGCCAGGCGGTGCAACTGACCCGCAAACTTCGCCCGGCCGTAGTGGTGATGGACATCGCGATGCCCTTGCTCAACGGGTTGGAAGCCACCCGGCAGATTCGCAAAGACTGCCCCGACACAAAGGTGCTGATTCTCTCCGCGCATAGCGATGACGCGTACGTTGAGCAAGTCGCCGCGCTGGGTGCAGCGGGATTTTTGCTGAAACAAACCTCCGCACAAGTTTTGGCCAAGGCCATTCGGGAGATTCAAAAGGGAAATACCTTTTTCAGCCCGGCCGTTTCCAAGCGGTTACAGGCTGATTTGCGGAACCCGGCCGGGCGAGGGAAACTCCAGACCATCCGGAACCGGCTGAGCTCGCGCGAGGTCGAAGTGCTCCAGTTAATTGCCGAAGGCAAGCCCAACAAACAAGTCGCCGCGGAATTGGGTGTGAGTTTTAAAACGGTGGACAAACATCGGCAGCACCTGATGGCGAAGTTGAACATCCACGACACGGCGGGCCTCACCCGATACGCCATCAGCGCAGGGATCATCGAGAGCAGCGTTCAGTTGACGATTATTTAGCTGAAGCACCTCTCCAGGCTGGTTATTTCCATATAAGGGGTGGCTCCTGTGTTAACGGGCGCGGCGAAAAGGGTCCCGTCACCTATCTGCTGGAGCGGATTTGCCATTGGGGAAGTCCCCAATAGCGGCCCGCAAATATTGGCACCATAGTTCCACTCCTCATTCCGCCAAGGAAAAGGTCGGTGATTGGGCAGCGTCAGCCTTGACGATGCTCCTACCGTCACCCAGGGGCACACCCGCCTGCGACAGAGCCAGGCTTTTCGCAGGGGCGATTCATCAAAACCCACAAGGGGGAGACACCCCACGGTTAAGCCCATAATACCCCAGTAGTAGAGACTGGGGTATTGTCCAGGCGTGAAAGACCACTATTACGATACGCCCCCTGTTTTTGAACCACACAAAGAAAGGATGACAATGACCACCGACACTATCCTGTTAGTAGAAGACGATGAGAATGACGCGTTCTTCGTTGAGCGCGCCATGCATAAAATCGGCATGACAAATCCGGTCCGGAACGCGCGTGATGGACAGGAAGCCATCGATTACCTCAGTGGCGCGGGCAAATTCGCCCGGCGCGCGGATTTCCCGCTGCCGGGACTTATCCTGCTTGATTTGAAGCTGCCTTTGGTGATGGGCCTGGCCGTCCTGAAATGGATTCGGGAAAACTCGGGTTTATCAGTCATCGTGATCATCCTCAGTTCCTCGGCGGAGCCGAGCGACCTCGCGGCGGCGTACCGGCTGGGCGCCAATGCCTACCTGGTGAAGCCAGCTGCGTCAAACAACCTGGAGGGGATGGTGAGGGCCATCAACGATTTTTGGCTGCTGCAGAATACGCCCCCCGCCAGTTCGCCCCCCGCCAGTTGGAGCGTCGAGCGCGGCGCGCCTGCGATGAGGGACTTTCGGAACCGGGGTCTTGATGTTTATGAGCACTCGTCCGTGACCGGGTCCGGCGGGCGTGTGGCCGCAAACCTTTACCAGGCCGATTTATGAAAACCATAAGAGTGTTATTGGTCGACGATCACGCGGTGATTCGGGCGGGTCTGCGAGCGCTGCTGGAGGCGACCACCGATACCGAGGTCATCGGTGAAGCGGAGAATGGCCATGAGGGCATTGGAGCCGCCCGCCGACTCCGGCCGGATGTAATCCTGCTGGATGTGGGCATGCCGCGATTGAATGGCATTCAAGCGGCCCGCCAGATTCTACATGAGACGCCCCGGGTCAAGGTGCTGGTGCTTTCGAGTTACGACGATGAGCGACATGTGCGCGAGGCTATTGCAGCGGGCGTGGCCGGCTACGTGCTCAAAGAATCCGCCGCGGTGGAACTTTTGGAGGCAATCCGTGAAACAGTTCGCGGCGGCGCCTACTTTAGCCCTCGCGTCCTCAACCGCCTGGTGAAGTCGCTGCGGGAGCAGTGGGCGTGTGGCCGCCAGGCCGGACCCAAAACGGCCGCGCTTTCGGAACGTCATGCCGAGGTGCTCCAGTTAATAGCCGAAGGATATTGCACCAAACAGATCGCCGAGTTGCTGTCCATCAGCGTGAAAACCGCGGAGAAACATCGAGGCAACCTCATGATGAAGCTCAACATCCACAACATAGCGAACTTAACCCGTCACGCCATTTCGGCCGGGATCGTCGAATCCAATCGCCCGTCGGATTGGCCGGCCGGTCAGGTGCCCACGCCTTCTCAGAAAAGTTTGATGATGTGACAGCCTTGCTCCTCAAAAAGCAGTCGCTCACCGCACAGGAGTACGCCGAGGCACTCCTCGCGGGGATGCCACCGCTGCTGGTGCTCGATCAGAATCTGCGTGTTCAGAGCGCCAACGAGTCGTTCTGCAAGTGTTTCCAGATATCCTCCAGCAAAACCGTCGGCAAATTGATCTTCGACCTCGGTAATCGCCAATGGAATAGTCCTGAACTTCGCGGGCTGCTCCAGAAGGTGTTGCCCGGGAAAAGTTCGTTCAAAGACTTCGAAGTCAGTCACGACTTTGAAGGGATGGGCCGGCGCACGATGCGGTTGAGCGGCTGGCAGGTGGCTCACCTCCAAAGCATTGCCCTGTTAATCCAAGACGTCACCGAGCAACTGACCTCCCAGGCCGTGCTGCGGGCTTCAGAGGTTCGTTATCGCCGCCTCTTCGAGTCCGCTCGCGACGGCATCTTGATGCTCGACCCGCGCACCCGGAAAATCGTTGACGCCAATCCGTTCATGTCGGAATTGCTGGGTTATCGGCGCGAGGAATTGCTCACGAAGGAACTTTGGGAAATTGGCCTGCTCAAGGATGAAAAAGCCAGCCGCAGCGCATTTCGCCAGCTACGACGCAAACACTTTATTCGCTACGAGGATTTGCCGCTCCAGAACAAAATCGGCGAACGGCGCGAGGTCGAGTTCGTCAGCAACCTCTACGACGAAGACGGCCGGGAAGTCATCCAATGCAACATCCGTGACATCACCCGGCGCAAGCAGTCGGCCGCATCGCTTCAGGCCAGTGAAAAGCGTTTCCACGCTATTTTTGTCCAAGCCACAGCAGGCATTGCCCAAACCGATTTGGAAGGGCGCTACACGCTGGTGAATAAATGTTATTGCGCGATCACCGGACGCAAGGAGAAGGATTTGATGGGGCTGCGCATCCAGGACATTACTCACCCGGATGATCGGCCGTTCAATGTCGGTCTGTTAAAGAAGTTAAAAAAACAAGGTGGCGGTTTCGTCATCGAAAAGCGCTGCCTGCGGCCGGACGGAGAGGTAATTTGGGTGCGCAGCAGTGTTTCACGGGTCGATGAGGCCCCGAGCGGTCCTTACTTCCTCGCGGTTACGCTGGACATCACGGAACACAAACGGGCGGAGCAGGCCCTGTTAGCGGCCAAGGATGAGATGGCCCGGCACGCTCTGCAATTGGAGCAATTGGTCCAGGAACGCACGAGTGAACTTCGAAACACGATTCAGGAATTGGAAGGGTTTTCCTACAGCGTTTCGCACGACATGCGCGCACCGTTGCGCGCCATGCAAAGCTTCGCGCAGTTCCTGGTGGAGGAATACGGCGACAAGTTCGATGAACAAGGAACCCATTATCTCCATCAGATCACACGCTCCGCCATCCGTTTGGACCGGCTGATCCAGGACGTGCTGAGCTACACTAAGATTATCCATGGCAAGCTGCCGATGGAACGCGTGGACCTGGACCGGCTGGTGCGCGACATCGTTGAAACCTTTCCGAACGGCCAGCCGATCAAGCCGGAGATCCAGATCCAGGGCAGCCTGCCGCTGGTCATGGGAAATGAAGCGCTCTTGGCACAGTGCGTCTCCAACCTGCTGGCCAACGGCGCCAAGTTTGTGGCGCCTGGCATCACCCCACATTTGGAGGTTTCGGCCGAGGCCCTGGAAGGTCGGGCCGTTCGGGTCTGGTTCCGGGACAACGGGATCGGCGTGGCGCCGGAGGATCACGATCGGATTTTCCGGTTGTTTGAGCGGATCCACCCCTGCACGAAGTACGAGGGGACCGGCATTGGCCTGAGTATCGTGCGCAAGGCCACTGAGCGCATGGGAGCGCGGGTTGGATTTGACTCCGAACTGGGCAAAGGCAGCAATTTCTGGATCGAACTAAAGAAGGCATAAAACTTTGAAAATAATTCTTCAAGTCGATGACGATCCCAATGATGTGTTTTTGCTCCGTCACGCGATGAGGAAGGTCGGCATAGACAACCCGGTCCAGGTCGTGAGAGACGGGCAGGAGGCTATCGATTACCTGAGCGGCGCCGGCAAGTTTGCCGATAGAGAGCAATTTCCGTTTCCAATGCTGGTGCTGATGGATCTTAAGCTGCCGTATGTCATGGGACTGGATGTTCTTCGATGGATCGGAACACAGTCCATGACGTCGTTGATCGTCATCATGCTCACCGCGTCGGCGGATGAACCGGAGATTACCGAGGCCTACCGGCTGGGTGCCAACGCGTTTCTGACCAAGCCCTCTGAAGCGAGCAAACTCGAGGACATGCTCAAAGCGATCAAGGGGTTTTGGCTGACCCACAATACCGTGCCGGCGAAGCCTTCACTCCAATCGGCCGAGCTCGGAACTTTTAGCCTAAGGCTTTCACGCCAGAAATCTAAGAGCGCTGAGAATTTGTTTCGGGTTGATGTGCCAACCAACAACACTCTCAATGGCAACGCTCATCCCGGTCCGCTCCCCGCTCAATCTCCTTTGAACCCGCGGCAACCCAACTCTCGGCGGCCTCAGAGAGCTGCGCCGGACCTAAGCAGACGACAAATTGAGGTGATGCAATTGATCGCCAAGGGGTTTTCGAGCCGGGAGATAGCCAGGCAGTTTTCCCTAAGCATTAAGACGGTGGAAAAGCATCGGCAGGCCCTGATGAAAAAACTGAAGATTCACGAAATTGCCACGTTGACCCGCTACGCGGTTTCCTGCGGCCTGGTGGAGTGCAAACGTGCCCCAGAAGCAATGGAGCGCTTTGACAACCATGAGATTACGGTCGGCCTCAGTCCGGATTCCGAGAAGAATTCATGAGGATTTTATTGGCCGACGACCACACCGTCGTGCGCAGCGGTTTGAAGCAGATTTTAGCTGAGGAGTTTGAGCGGGCAGTCTTCGGCGAGGCCCGCAATGCCCAGGAGACTCTCGATTTGGTCGGCCAGGAGCAGTGGGACATCGTCGTCCTGGACATCACCATGCCGGGACGAAGTGGCTTGGAGGTCATGCGCGAGATTAGAAAGTTGCGCCCCGGTCTCCCGGTCCTGGTTCTGAGCATCCACCCGGAAAACCAGTTTGCGGTGCGCGTGCTAAAGTTAGGCGCCGCCGGATACATGACCAAAGAAAGCGCCGCCGAGGAATTAGTGACGGCTGTCAAAAAGGTACTTTCCGGGGGGCGCTATGTCAGCGCGGCGATGGCCGAAACACTGGCTACCAATCTCGCGACGGGCTCTGCCAAGCCGCCCCAGGAACTGCTTTCCGATCGAGAATTTCAGGTGCTGCGCCTGATCGCCTCAGGGAAGATCCTCAGTGAAATCGCCAAAGAGCTGGTCTTGAGCGTCAAGACCATCAGCACTTACCGCAGTCGCGTCCTGGAAAAAATGGGCCTGAGGAACAACGCCGAGCTGATGCACTACGCCATGCAGCATCAACTCGTGCAAATAGATCCTAAAGGTTTTGTCGCCCAATGAATGCCTCAAAAAGGCTTGCAGCCTGCACGACGACGACCTTCGCACGGTGCAATTTGCATCGTAGCAAAGGGCCGGGTCGCGTTGCCGGAAAATATTTCGCGCGCTTTATCGCGCAGGTTAATCGCGACCCTCGTGGGACGATTGCTGCTGGCCAGGCGCTTGCGGCACGTTAAGGACGGGAGCCATGGTTGCCTTTCCAGCGGCGGGCAGGCGAAGCGTCCGCGGCACACCTCAAGCTTGTTGAAAGGTGCCGCCAAAGAGCGGCTCTATCGGAACGGTAGCTCCATTCGCTGCCAAAGAAGGTCAAAACAACATTAAGCAAATATACATCAATCAACCAACGCATATCATGATCACAACATCTTCAAATACCAGCAAGACTTTAATCCTCGTAGCAGCCGGCACCCTGCTGCTGGCCGGTTCTCCGCTGCGCGCTTCCGACACGGACGATCGGATCGAGTCCTCCGCCAAAAAGTCCTATGTATTCAAACACTATCTGGCGGACGACGCGATTCAGACCCAGTCCAAGAACGGCGTGGTGACGTTGAGCGGTACTGTGTCTGAGGAATCGCACCTCGGTCTGGCGAACGACACCGTGGAGGGATTGCCGGGAGTTAAGAGCGTGGACAACCAGCTCACGGTCAAAGGGGATCGCCCGGCGGAACACTCGGACACCTGGGTTGGGTTGAAAGTGAAAACAGCGCTGCTGTTCCACCGCAACGTCAGAGCGACCAAGACCGACGTCAACGTCAAAGACGGAATCGTCTCACTGAGTGGCGAAGCCTCGAGTACGGCCCAAAAGGAATTAACCACTGAGTACGCCAAGGATGTGGAAGGCGTTAAAGAAGTAAAAAACCAAATGACTGTCGCCCAGATCACAGCCAAGCCCGAAGCATCCAGTGGCGAGAAGATTGACGATGCCTCGATCACGGCCCAGGTTAAGATGTCGCTGTTGTCACACCGCTCGACCAGTGCGGTAAAAACGAAGGTCGAAACGACTAACGGCGTCGTTACTCTGACGGGCATTAGTAAGAACGCGGCCGAAAAGGCGCTCGTCACCAAATTGACGACCGACGTCAACGGCGTTACCAGCGTGGTCAACAACATGACCATCCAACCCGCCGTGTCACAAAATTACCAGGCGCCTTCGGCGCCCCAGAACCTCAGAATAGCAAGCAAGTAAACCCAACGAATGGATCGCGACGACTGATGCGAGAGCGCATCAGTCGTCGAACATTGCTTGCAAGCCAAAGTAAGTTCAGCGTCCCATTGGGGAGCCACATGCTTTGTTAGGCGGGATTACCTAAACATGACCCGGCCTTGGTTGGATCTTTGACCTAAATGAGGTTCATGCGTCCTTCGTAGTTATAACAATCGCAGGCCACCCGGGCTCGATCGTTCCCCACCAGTAAACTTTCGACCCAGCCGCGATATACCCTTCTCATTTCTCAAATCGTGAGAAAAAGAACAAGCTCGCGATTTCATAGACAACCCGCAGCACCTTACATATTGCATTGCCGTAGCCCGCAAGCTTGCGACTCCGTGAAGGACGCGGCCGGTGCCATGCCCCCCGGCAGCGTATATCTGCGCGTGCGTTATCGGGGACATCCCCCGGTTGTGTCGCGCTGGAACCCCGTTATTATTCTTAGTGGGTAGGTTGTCTCTAAGCTCAATTGTTCCTTACTGTCGTTGATGCTGGTTGGGTTCTCCCTTCCCTTCTTCCCACTCCGTTACCGTAAATCATAAACACAAACGAAATACTCAAATGAAGAATTCCATGATAGTTATTGCGCTGACACTTGGTGTGTCGGCATTCGCTCAACAACCAGCTGGACAGCCCGGCGAAATTCCTGCAGCGCAAGCGGGCTCGATCGTTGTCTCGCCTGGTTATCACTTGTTCTCACCTCGCTTTCAGGAGCGCTTGAAATTGAGTCCCGATCAAGAGACGCAAGTTTCGGCGCTCGATGTTGATGTTAAATCGAAGCTGGGCAATATCCTGACAGCTGAGCAGTTCCAACAATTGAACCGGACCAATCCACCGAGGCACCAAAATAGCCCTGCCGGCGGTCAGGGTGGAACGGAAAGCGGCCCTGGCGGCCAATCGGTCTCCGGTGGCAAGGGCGGGCCTGGCGTTGGCGCAGAAAAGCGTGCAAACACACAGTCCGTGGACCCTTTGCCTCCGTTAGCCCAAGATGACGCCAATACTCACCCGACAGCACCGGGTGGTTTTCATCTCTTGTCCCCGCGTACGCAGGAGCTTCTCGCTCTTAACGCCGAGCAACAGAAACAAGTGGCTGCCTTGGAGATTGAGGTCAAGGGCAAGCTCAACACAATCCTAACCCCTGAACAGCTCAATCAATTGGCGCAAATGCGGCCATTACACGAGAAAGCCGACAATGGCTCCTCGGCTCTTCAGCCGGGCTCGGCGAACACCTCTGCTGTTACGCCTGATGCTGGTTCAACCGCAGATCGCCCTTAAGTGGGTCGAGCATCGTTCACCCGCCTGCTAAAGAACCTGGCGGGCGGCTTTGGACCTGGCTGATCGAATGCGCGCCGGCGCTTGATCAGCCAAGGCCCGCACCGGAGTAGAGCTTTACCGGGTTCCGTAGAGATTTCAAAATCCATGCGAAGTTGTCGCGGATACTTCGGCCCGTGATTTCGGCTTGTGGGGGGAAACACCCCACGGTGGAGCCCGTGCTTACACTCAGTCATTAACTCTTGCAGGATATTCCTATTGGTAAGATGGCCGGCTCCGGCCTAAGGACGCCCGTGAGCGAGCAGGCTCAACACCAAATGAATGTTATCGTTAATCCGAATTTGAATTCGGCTTCAGAAATGTGGAGTTTCGCCTTTGGAAAAAGGGCCGGGCGCGCCAGTGCATGAGCATGCCGATTTCATTGTCCGCCACTAATGGAGCGGTCTCCGCAGAGGGGCGCACGGGCGGCTCACCCCTTCGCATTCTCGTCGTTGACGACGAGAAGCACCTGCGAGAGCTCAATTCCAGGGTTTTGATGGTGTGCGGCTACCCGGTTGACACCGCGGAGGACGGAGGAGTCGCCTGGGAAGTGCTTCAAGCCGGTCGCTACGGCCTGTTGATCACAGACAATCAAATGCCAAAAGTGACCGGCGTTGAACTGGTTAAAAAGTGCCGGGCCGCGCGCATAACCTTGCCCGTGATTCTGGCTTCGGGAGCACCACCCGCAGATTCCGAGTCGCTCCAGATTGCCGCGATACTGCTAAAGCCCTTCACTGGGGCTCAGCTACTGAAAACTGTGAAAGAAGTTCTTCATGGCAAGTTGCCAAACAACACCACAGGAAACTTAAGACGGTGCGCGCGGAGAATCCTGGCTCGCGAAGCAAGAACCGTGAGACTGACCAACGCAAGCCATTCCCCAGTCTCCCGCGTCTGGGACCAGCTTCGCGGGCCGGTTAGCAGTCTGAGCGGGGTTGGAGGTTATAACACGTTAATGTCTCGGGCTCTGGTGTTAGCCGGTGCGGAGGTTCCCTGGCTGCGCTCTGTCGAGCTCGGGGCCGATGGGTCCTTGCTAGGTTTGAACACCTGTGCGGCTGATCTTGACTCGCGGACCACTGAGGAGGGTGAGGCCGTCCTA
>Ga0070738_10006198_pt1 | contig 12690 bp, 10 predicted proteins | sample Coa_R2_2_FD_66446 | JGI IMG/M metagenome (GOLD analysis project Ga0070738, IMG submission 66446) | Surface soil microbial communities from Centralia Pennsylvania, which are recovering from an underground coalmine fire - Coalmine... | ecosystem: Environmental > Terrestrial > Soil > Unclassified ... | reverse complement strand
AGCGAGGAGGGTTGCTGGGCCGCCAGGTAGTGCTGGATGGCCTGGATGATGCCAGCAATGCTCAGCAGGAGACAACCAATTATCAAAAGTTGATTGCCACCGATCATGTTGATCTCCTTTTTGGTCCCTTCTCCAGCCTGCTGACCGTGCCGGCTGCCGTTGTCGCCCATCGTTATAACTACGCGCTGCTGGCCCCGACGGGTTCCGCGCCCAGCGTCTACAAGAAGCACTTTAACAACATCTTCGTCGTCACCCTGCCGGCGCAGAACTATTTAAAGACCTTCGCGCAGTTTATCCTGGCCTTGCCTCAGAGCATGCGCCCCAAAACTGCTGCGTATGCAACGGTGGATAACCCGTTCACGATCCCGCAGGTCACGGTAGCCCAGCAGCAATTGAGCGCCGGCGGCATCCAGACCGTCTTCAATTCTCCTCCCTACCCGCAGACCTCCACCGACATGTCGGGCCTTGCGCAGCAGATCATCAATAGCAAGCCAGATATTGTTGTGCTTGGCACCTCCGCCTTGCCGGATGCAGTGAGCTTCATCAAGACCTTCAAGCAGCAGCACTTCAATCCGAAAGCGCTCATTGCAACGGCTGGTCCCGATGAGGGGAGCCAGTTCCTGAATGCTATCGGCGGCGCTCCCTCAGCGGAGGGTATCTTCATTCCTAACCCCGGCTGGTATCCCGGCGTTAACAACTATCAGAACGCTCAGTTCACTCAGGAGTACATCGCCAAGTACGGTGGCACAGCCGATGATATCAGTGCCAGCACGGTTGAGGGCTATTCCGCCGGGCAGGTATTGGAGCAGGCCGTGAACAAGATTCACAGCATTGATAACGGCAAGCTCATCCAGGAACTGCACTCGGATACCTTCAATAGTCTGCAAGGCCCGATCAGGTTCGGCCAGTACGGCGATAATACCATTGGTGTGCCTTTTCTCTTCCAGTGGCAGAGCGGCAAGCTTATCCCGGTGTATCCTACCGCTCAGGCGCAGGCGAACCCGGAATATCCTAAAAAGCCGTGGCCCTGATCGTTAAGCCTTATGGTAGTATTCGTTTGATATTGTCGTGATGTAGTGTGTCTGATACCTGGCATCCTTGCCGTGCCTTCGCGCGGCGGAGCCGCACAAGAGTTGTATCGGGTTGTGAGCGACAGGCGCTTCACGCCTGTCGCTCACAACCCGATACAGAAGGCGAGCGCCGCAGGCGCGAGGATGCTGCGCATCAGGCACACGCTTAGTGTGTGTGGGAAGGTCCAGGCTTGACTGCTATCTATGATGCTATCCTCACGGGAATATTGACCGGCGGCGTCTACGCGCTCATGGCATCGGGCCTGACGCTGATCTTTGGCGTGTTAGAGATCGTCAATATCGCGCAGGGCATCCTGGTGATCCTGGGAGCGTACCTGAGTTATGCGCTCAACACGTATCTGCATATGGATATCTTTCTGAGCCTGCTTATCACGGTGCCGGCGATGTTTCTCCTCGGCATCGCCATTGAGCGGCTCTTCATTCGCCGGCTCAACCAGAGCCAGAATCGTATCATGCTCTCGGTGCTGATGACCTTTGCCATCGCTCTCTTCATCGAAGGCGCGTTGAATCTCATCTTCACCACCGATTACGTCTCTCTCCACGCGAAATATATCGACGCCTCCTTCCCCGTCGGCAAATACTACCTGCCATACGTGTACGTCTTCGCATTCGTGCTCAGTATTGTTCTGCTGGCGGGACTCTATTTGCTGGTCTATCACACAAAATTCGGTTATGGCCTGCGTGCTCTGACGCAGAATCGCATGGCTGCCGCGCTCATCGGGATTGATACGGGCAAGATAGCCATGATTACCGTAGGAGTCGGCGTAGCCGTGACCGCCGTCGGAGGCATGGCCTATGGCGCGACCAACGCTTTTAATACGGCCAGCTCCTATGACCTGATCGCGCGCCTGCTGGTCATCATCGTTCTGGGGGGGATGGGCAGTCTGAGGGGAGCCTTCGTGGCCTCCCTGGCAATGCTTGTCATCAGCGATTTAACCACAGCGCTCTGGTCCGCGCAATGGTCGAGCCTGGTCTTCTTCGTGCTGCTGGTGCTGCTGCTGGTGTTTCGTCCACAGGGTTTGTTTGGTCTGGCGGAAGGAAGGAAGCAATGAAAAAAGCCAGCATGATCGGACTGCTCGCGTTGCTCATCCTGGCCCTGGTCTTTCCGCTGCTGGTCGATACGACCACCACGGGAATAGCCGTCTTCACCCTGCTCTATGCGACGGCGGTCACGGGCTGGAATCTCTTCTCAGGCTACACCGGCTATATTTCTCTGGGCTACGCCTCTTTCACCGGCATAGGGGCCTATACGATGGCGCTGATCTGCGACCACTGGCAGATCCCCGGGGACTATCGCACCTTTCTGCTGCTGCCTGTGGGCGGCCTGATGGCGGTCATCTTCGCTCTCCCCGTCGGCTGGATCTCCCTGCGCACGCGGCGGGTGACGTTCGTGGTGGTTACTCTCGCTATCATGTTTATCCTGGAGTCGCTGGCCTTCAATCTCTCAGGCTTCACCGGGGGATCGAGCGGCATTATCCTTCCTTCATCCGTATGGCCCGGCAATTTCTTCAACATCCCTTTCTACTACGTCTCCCTGTTCCTGTTAGTGCTGGCAATCGCTATCGCCTGGTGGATACGCAACTCCAAATATGGGTTAGGACTGCTGGCGATCCGCGAGGACGAAGATCGGGCGCGCGGACTGGGCGTGAAGACGGTGGAGTTCAAGCTGGTCGCCTTTGTGATCTCGGCCTTTCTGGGCGGGATGGTTGGCGCGATGTTTACCTTTTACAACGGCAATGTCTTTCCCGATGCAGCCTTCGATATCAACATAGATGTTTCCGTTGCTCTGATGGCCTTCCTGGGCGGCATAGGCACGCTAACAGGCCCCATTCTTGGCACCTTCTTGCTGGAGCCGCTCCAGCAATATCTGACCATCCAGTATGGCGCGGTCAGCCTCAATCTCATGATTCTGGGTGCACTGCTCCTCATCATTATCATGGTCCTGCCGGATGGTATTGTCACTTCGGCGTGGAAAGCATGGCGCAGGCGGGCCGCGCTGCGCGGAACGGCTTCTCCCATCTCCTCCTCTGTGCCGGAGGAAGAGACGGGAGTACTGCTGGAGAGCAGCGGAGGAGAAAGCGGGTGAACGCGGGAAGAGACTATCGCTTCAAGCCCATCCGGGTTTAGGGAATTCAGGATCCGCCGCCGCCACAGAGTCAGGGAAGACGGGCAGCAGCGCGCCGTGCTGCCACTGGAACAGGTACGGCAGCGCGATGACGTTCTTCCCGGTGCTGTCGAACTTGACCGTTCCCTGCACTGTATTGAACGTATCAGAATGTAGTTCCTGGATCAGCGCTTTGTTGTCGAGAGAGTGAATCTTATTGATTGCCTGTTGCGCCACCTGCCCTACGGAGAACGCTTCGGCAACATCAGAGTCAATCGTGTCCTCTGATCCCCCATACTGCGCGAGGTAATCGTGAACCAGCCGGGCATTTTGAAAGGTGCCGGCCGTCGGATACCAGCCGTTGGGTACAAAAATCCCCTCGCTGGCTCTGATGCCTACGGCCTGTAAAAAGGCGGATCCCCCCGGGCCGGCGGTGGCAACGATCATCTGCGGGTTATAGGACGATTTCTCAAAGGCTTTGACAAAGGCGACAATCTCGGGAAAGAGCGTGCCAAAGATGTCTACCTGCGCCCCCGATTGCATGACAGCATTGGCGATGGGTTGATAGTCCGTGGTGCCCGAATGATAGACTTTATAGAGAACGGTACGCACCCCCCCCTGCTCCAACATCGATCTTGCCAGGTCAACTTGCGGCTGTGTAAAAGGATCATCCCCCGTCGCGTATGCTGCCGTCTTTGGTCGAATCGAAGCTGGCAGCGACAGGATCAATAGAGCGGCGCTTACCAGGTTATTGACGACGGGCAGGGAGACATCGAAGACATTATCAAGGCCCCGCTGAAAGACCTTTGGGGCGCCGCCGGCACCTTCAAGCATGGCATAGCCATACTGGTGAGCGACCTCGGAGGCAGGCAGGGTAAGCAGCGTAGAATATGGCCCGAAGGTCAGATCAACCTTATCGACGGTAATAAGCTTCTTATAGTTCGCCGCCGCCTGGTTGGGGTCGCTCTTATCATCAAGGATGACGAGTTGTACAGGACGACCAAGCAGGCCGCCGCTCTCGTTAACCGTTCTGGCCCAGATCTGATAGCCCGCCTGAAAGTTCTTCCCGTCGGGTGAGAAATCTCCCGTCAGAGAGAGTGAGGCGCCAATCTTGATGGGCGCTACCCCCGCCTGCGCCGGCGTATTCGTTGTCTGCTGGCAGGCGCTTAATCCTACCAGTATCATAAGAACTACACTGACAATAGAAATACCATTTTTCCAAGAGAGAGCATAACTTCCGGGCATATTTGTCTCCTTGCTTAAGAGTACATATATTTTCCTGCACCACCGCTTGCTCACGTCTGTAGTGCTCCCCAGAAGGAGTTTATGGTGTAAAAAAGCGCTTCGCGCTTTTTTACACCATAAACTCCTTCTCGCACGGCGAAGTCGCGCGAGAACACAACGAGAGCGGATGCGTGGGCCACTGGAGCGGTCTGACACTATAACATTGCGAATACGCAATCTATCCAGTGGATATCAAAGTATCCACTTACATTGGATAGAGTAAAGGAGAAAAAATCCCCTGTCAAGGAAAACGTTTTGTTAAAAACCGAAATAGTACTATTGTCTACGAGGATTTGTCAAGACAGAACGGGGGAACGTTTTAGAAATTCGTCATACTCGTTTAGCCCGCAGCATAGAGCATCAGACGCATCCAGTCGGCCTGCTGTGGCCGGTACTTATATGGAATGTTGTTGCAGACGTGGTTGCCATCCTCGAACATCCACAGTTCCGCCTTCCCTCCTGCCTCCGCCGCCATGCGTTCCGCGTCCCGTGGATCGATCAACCTGTCGAGCCGTCCCATGATGACCAGCAGCGGACAGTGGATGCCCGCCATCAGTCCTTGCAGATCGAATGCCTGCAACTTTGTGCGCGCCTCTTCCGCATCCTTCGCTTTCAGGCGGTGGATGAAGGCTGCCCGTGTCAGCCCCGGCACGCGCTCGAAGTGGTCGGCAAAACTGTAGGCGCCAGCGACGCTGATGGCCGCCTTGAGCCGAGGCTCAAAGGCCGCTGCTCGTGGAGCGAAGTAGCCGCCGAGACTCACGCCCATCAGCCCTACGCGCGAAGCGTCTACGTCGGTGCGCCGCTCAAGGTAATCAATGGCGTAACGGACCGGCACCTCGTAATCGTGACGCAGCGGGTGCCTGTACTCCATTTCGCCCTGTCCCGGGCCATCAATCGCCAGCACAGCCATGCCGCGCCGTAGAAAGTCGTCGCCATAGGTATGCAGTTCCTCCTTCACCGAGTCGAGGCCGGGAACGAGGATCACTACCGGGGGTCTGGGCGTATGCCAGGGCTTGCGCAGGATGCCGTACATGGTATCTCCTGCTTCATAGGGAATGGCGACGCGCTCACCGGGTACGTCGAAGCAGGGCAGCGCCCGCTGATAGGCATGCAGCGAGCGCTCGTGGGCGCTGCGCAGTTCGTCTGGACGGTGGACAAACAGGAATTTTCCGAAGTGATAGGCCATCGCTGCATGAAAATAGTGCTCGGCTGCTGAGGCATAGCATCTCCGCGCTTCGGCCTCTCTGCCCATAGCTTCGTGCATGGCACCGCAGTCGCACCAGCGCTGGCACCAGTCGTCCCAGCTCTCTATAGCTGCCGTGACGCGCTGGAAGTCGTTCAGATCGATGCCATTGGCAATGAAACGCGGCGCCCAGTTGTCGATGGCCGCCTGCACACGTTCATCTTTCAGCATAGTCCTGCCCCCTTCTCAAAAATAATTTGTCACTATTCAGATCCCTTACCGTTTCATGATCGTTAGAATGTATATGATTGCCTGCACCATCGCATGCTCGCGCCTGCGGCGAGAGCACCGGGCATCTTCTTATGAATATGTCTGATCTTCGACACTATCGCACACTTGCGCCTGTGGCGTTCGTTTTCTGTATGCTATGTTGTAACAAATGCGATTCGCGCATTTGTTACAACATAGCATACATCGTTGCGCGGCGCAGCCCCGTGCGTTAGTGGGCGAGCGTGCCGCCCAGATAGAGATGGCTGATCTCGGGATTGTTCAGAATTTCCTGGTGCGATCCCTCCAGGCGCACGCGCCCGCTCTCCATCACCACGCCATGCGTGGAGACGCCCAGACCCGTGCGCACGTTCTGTTCAACCAGCAGCACCGTTTTGCCCATACTCTGCAAAAGCTTGATTCTATCAAACACCTGCTTGAGAATTCTTGGTTCAAGGCCCATCGAAGGTTCGTCCAGAAGAATCAATTTCGGATCGAGCATCAGGCAGCGAGCGAACTCTACAAGCCGCTGCTGCCCCCCGGACAGGTTGCCGGCCCTTTCCCGCGCCCGTTCTCTGACTATAGGAAAGAGTTCTTCGATCTCGTTCAGGCGCTTCTGGATAAGCTTCTGATCGCGCAGCATGTAGGCGCCGAGCCGGACGTTTTCTCGCACCGTCATATCGTTGAAGAGGCTGTGATTCTGCGGCACCTGCACGATGCCGCGCTCAAGAATCTGGCGCGGCGACAGGCCGACCAGCGAACGATCTTCAAAATCTATCTGGCCCAGGCGCGGCCTCAGCAGCCCGCTCAGCACGCGCAGCACCGTCGATTTGCCCGCGCCATTTGGTCCGACGATGCAGGTAATCGATCCCTTCTCAACGACGAGATCAACCCCTTTGAGCACATCGCTCCCGTCATAGCCAGCGACAACGTTGTGTAATCTCAATATCATGGCACTCACTCCCCCAGATAGGCGTCTAACACCGCCGGGTTACTGCGTACAGCTTCCGGCTCGCCCTCGGCAATTTTCGTGCCGCGATGCATGACCATTACATGCTTGCACAGGCTCATCACGAATTCCATGTTGTGCTCGACGATGAGGAAGGTCAGGCCGCGACTGTTGAGTATGCGGATGTAGCCCGCCAGCCGCTCGATCATCGCGGGATTGATGCCGCCAGCCGGCTCGTCGAGCAGGATCATCTGTGGCTCAGCGATCAGGATAAAAGCGAACTCGAGCAGTTTCCTCTGCCCATAAGAAAGGTTGCCCGCCGGCATGTCCTTGAGCTGCGTAATGCCAACGAAGTCGAGCAGTTCGAGCGCCCGGCGCTGCTCATGCGAGGAACTCCAGCGGCTCAACAGGCTCGTGGTGCCGTGACGCTGCACTGCCACATGCATATTTTCCAGAACGGTCAGCCGGGGAAAGATGCGCGTCAACTGAAATGTGCGACCTATGCCGGCCCTGAATACCTTATCCGGCGGCAGGCCGGTAATGGGCTTCCCCTTAAAGCGGATTTCACCGGCATCTGTCCGCTCGTAGCCCGTGATCACGTTAAAGAGCGTCGTCTTGCCCGATCCGTTAGGTCCGATCAGGCCAGTGATGCTGCCCTGTTCAACAGAAATTGAACAGGCATTGAGCGCCACAATGCCGCCAAATGACTTGGAAATATTCGATACTTCCAGCAAGCTCATAGGTTGATTCCTTCGGTCTTGATTTTCGCCGGTTCATCCTGTTCAGGCAGCGAAGAGATAACCACGTCATTATCTATCCGTATCCTCTGGCGCTGCGCCTGGTACTTGCGCCAGTAGTCTTGCAGCGTGGGCAGGATTCCGCGTGGCAACAGGAGCAGAACCAGCACGAGTAGCGCGCCATAGAGCACGAGGTACAGGTCCGGGTAGTCCGCGGCCAGGTATTGATGGAATGGCTCCAGCAGAAGCGCGCCCAGGATCGGGCCTGCAATGGTGCCTATGCCGCCGAGAAAACCCATCAAGGCCATCGTGATATCAAAGGTCGGATCAAACGCGGAAGCTGGATAGACCGCGCCGATGAAGTAGGCCCAGATGGCACCGGCCATGCCAATAATGAGCGCCGCGATCACAAAGGCGGAAAGCTTGGAGATCTCGGTTTTCACGCCCAGGCCGAGCGCGCGATCCTCGTCATCGCGAATAGCCAGCAGCCCGAGGCCATATTTAGAGTGACGCACCCACCACGAGACCGCTATTGCGATCAGCAGCAGGATCAGAATCGCATAATAGAACGGTATATTAAAAAATTGCCCACCCCAACTGCCAGGAAAAGGCAGGTCCAGTCCAGTTGTGCCGTTGGTGACGCTTGTCATGTTTTCCGCAAGCAATTGCCCGATAAAGAATAGAGCGATGGTGATGACGATAAAGGTATGCCGGCGCACTCGCAGGGCCACCCAGCCTGTCGGAATGGCGATAAGCGCTGCGATCAGGCCAGATACGGGTACAAGCAGGAAGATTCCATAGCCCGCCGGGACATTCCAGTGCTTACAAATCAGCGCGAGGGCATAGGCGCCGATGCCAAAGAAAACGATGTGCCCCAGAGAAAGGTAGCCAGCATAGCCCGCCAGCACGTTCCAGGCCGTGACCATTGCCGCGAAGAGCAGCGTAAAGAACGCGATGGAAGTCACCTCGCCGTTGGGAAAGAGCAGCGGAAAAGCGATGGCAAAGGCCAGCAGCGCCAGAAGCGCGACGACTTTAAATATCCTCATTGCTTTCTACCCTCCACTTTGCCAAGCAAACCCTGAGGACGAAGCACCAGGATAATTACCAGCAGAACAAAAAAGACCAGTGTGGCCCAGTGCGGATCCCAGATCTGAGCCACGACATCTTCGATCACCAACATGCTCACCGAGGCGATCAGCGCACCCGACAGGCTGCCCATTCCACCAAAGACGATAATCGCCAGCAGGCGGGAGATCAGATCATAGGCGCTGTTGGCATCGAAGCCATTCGTCGCGCCAAAGGCCATGCCGCCGGCGGCAGCCAGGGCTACGCCGATGCCAAAGGTAATCGACGAAATGCCCTCAACATCGATCCCGACGAGTTCGGCGGCTGTACGATTTTGCATCGAGGCGCGCAGGCTGCGTCCAAAATCGGTGCGATAGACCAGTATATACAGGCCGGCCAGCAGCACCACAGCGAGGGCGAAGCCAAAGACGTAAATGTAGGGCAAGTAGAATGGCGGCGAAAAGCCGGGCAGCGGTATCGAGGCAGTGATATACCAGGCTTGCAAACTAACAATGTTCGCCGTGAAAATGAGGTTAAGCACTCCCTCAATTATCAGGGCTATCCCGAATGTTACCAGGACGGAGAGCATCATACGATCTCGTTTGATCGGGCGAAACACAAACGAAATCAACCAGCCGAGAAAAAACATTACAGGCATCGTAATGAGCAGGCCAGGAAACAGGTCGATATGCAGGTGCTGCTCCAGGACATAACTGAGATAAGCCCCCAGGATTACCAGGATACCCTGCCCGATGTTGATGATATCCATCACCCCGAACAGCAGCGTCAGCCCGGAGGACATCAAGGCGTAGACTCCTCCAGTCAGAACACCGAGGATGATCCCTTCGATAACAGGTCCCACAATAGATACTCTCCCTCCGTTTGTTTGCCGAGACTGTCGCGTGCTCACGCCTGCGGCGCTCGCTGAAGGTGTGTTGTGAGAACAGGCGCTTCGCGCCTGTTCTCACAACACACCTTCTATCACTGGTCGGCCGCGCTGCGCGAGCGCAGGCGTGTGGCTGTGCCACACACTTGCTACCCTACCATCCCCACAAGGTCAGAGGCGCTTGCGCGCCTCTGACCTGATACTACGGCCAGGCTGGCTTCGGATATTCGGGTTGAGCCACGGCCTGAGCCGGTGGATAGACGGTCTTTACCTGACCGCCCTGCCACTGGAAGACGTAGACAAGGCCGGCGGTATTCTGGCCGGTGCTGTCGAACTTCACAAGGCCCTGGATCGAGTAGAATGTAGCGCCAGAGTGCAGTTCGGCGATAATCTTTGAGTTGTCAAGGCTGCCCACCTTTTGTACCGCCTGTTGAAGCACCTGCCCGGCAGCATAGGCTTCCGGGCTGTCCGCGCTGATATCGCTGGCGGAACCGCCAAACTTCGCGATGAAGTCCTGGACGAACTGCGCGTTGCTGATGGCTCCTGGCACATTAGGGGTTGCAGGAATGTTGATCGATGGATCCCAGCCATTGGGATAGAAGATGCCTTCCGCCACGTTGGCGCCGCCAATCGGGCCAGTGAATGATGCACCCTGGTCGGGACCGGCAGAGGCAATGATGGCCTTTGGATTGAAATGCTGCTGCCTGAACGCCTTGATCTCGGCAATGATATCGGGCAACATCGATCCAAGCACCACAAGCTGGGCGCGGGAGTTAATGATGCGCTGGGCAATCGGAGTAAAGTCGGTCGTTTCCGCTGGATAGACATGGTAATCGGCCGTTTTAACGCCGCCTGCCTCCAGTTGTGACTTCGCCTGGTCGATCATCGGCTGGGTGAACGGATCATCCTCGGTCTCGTAGGCCGCGCTGGCAGGGCGCTGGTCGGCCGGCAGAGACAGGATATACTGGACAAAGCCGTTCATCTGGCTGGCAATCGGCGGCGAGACATCGAAGACGTTGTTGAGTCCCTGGGTGAAGACCGAAGGACCACCTCCAGAGCCTTCGAGCATCGCGTACCCATAGCGCGCCGCTTCCTTCGAGGCTGGTTTTGTCAGCAGAGTCGAGTAAGGTCCCAGAACCAGGTCCACTTTATCGGTGGCGATGAACTTCTGATAGTCTGTCACTACCTGGTTTGTGTCGCTGCCATCGTTGGCGAAAATAAGCTGGACCTGGCGTCCCAGCAGGCCGCCGCTCTTATTGACGTTATCAGCCCAGAGCTGATAGCCCTGCTGCGTCGCCTTCCCATCGGCAGAAAAGTCGCCCGAGAGCGGAACGGAAATGCCGATCTTGATGGGAGTCCTGGGCTGACTTGTTGTCGATGTGGTTGTCGTCGCCTGCCCGCCACATGCAGCCAGGACTGTAAGGAGCGCTCCTACCGTGCATGCGGTAAACAGAAATTGCTTGAACCATGCGGTGTAACGTCTGCTCATGTTCTGCTCCTTCTTCCGGGAAGTTTTAAAATAGTGAAAATATGCTTTAACCGGTCCTACTCGTTACTTATTCCGCTCATCCGTGCCAGGACATCGAACAGCACGGCGAAATCTTCTTTCGCCAGCCCCATAGCACGCGCGGCAGTAAGAAACTCGTTGGCAACCGCAACGGTTGGCAGCGGCACATCTACCTCTCTGCCAATCTCCAGCGCCAGTAGCAGATCTTTCTGCATCATGTTGACATCGAAGAGGGGTTCGTCAGGTTTTTTAAGTACAAAAGGTCCGCGATACCTGATGGCGGGGGGCACGACGGCGCTATCCATCCATACTTTATAGGCAGTTTCGCGCGGTATCCCGCTCTTTTCCGCCAGCAGCAGTCCTTCGCTGAACGCAAGGAACTGTACCGGAAGGCTGAGATTGATGGCAACCTTCATCAATGCGGCCTGGCCGTTCTTGCCCACGTAGTTTACCCTGGGACCGATATCGAGCAAGATCGATTTGACCTGCTCGAAAATGGCTTCGTCGCCCCCGACCATGAGCGACAGGTTGCCCTGCTCCACGGTGATCGTACTGCCGGATACCGGGACATCGAGCATATGCGCGCCCTTCTCGGCGACTTTTGCCGCCAGATCGCGGCTGAATGAAGGGCTGACTGTGCTCATGTCGATAAAAACTTTTCCCGCCGCCAGCGCATCGAGCACGCCATCAGGCCCCTCGACCACGCTGCGCAGCGCGGTAGTGTTCGCCACCATTGTGAACGTGATATCCGCCGCTCTGGCGACAGCGCTGGGCGTCTCGCCCCAGAGCATGCCAGCATCTAAGAGCCACTGCGCCTTTGACCTGGTACGATTATAGCCAGTGACCGTATGCCCCGCGTCAAGCAACCGTTTGGCGATGCGTCCTCCCATCGCACCCAAACCAATAAAGCCCAGGTTTGCCATGAATAGACCTCCATTCATCTTCTGCTTCGTAACTACTTGCTCGCGCCTGCGGCGCCCGCCTCAGGTCGGTTCTGCCACCTGACCCGAGCGCCTGCGGCGCGGCAGAACCGCGCGAAGGCACGGCAAGAGCACCTGGCATCAGACATTCTCTAAAGTGTCCTGGTGACTGAGATAATGAAATCGTAAGCTTCAAGCCCAGGACCGGATTGTATCAGAAAACCTTGAAAAAAGGGAAGAGAATAGGTATGATTATACCATAATCATTGGTACGATGAACACACCAAGATCCCAACCTAAAAAAATCAACCATAATTTCTTTCACCGGAGCAAAGCGTGTACTCACCAGTCCAGCCCAATAAGATCTTTGAACAAATCGCCGAGCAAATCGAGAAACGTATATTACGTGGAGAGTTGCGCAACGGAGATCGCCTTCCAAGTGAACGTGAATTAAGTGAGCAGTTTCATGCCAGCCGGACGGCGGTGCGTGAGGCTATGAAGACGCTGGCGCAGCGTGGACTGGTCGATATGCGACCCGGGCGCGGGACCATCGTCATTGACGCTACTTCGCGGGCAATGCAGCAGACACTCGGCCTGATGGTGAGAGTCGGGCAGGAAGACGGTTACGCCAATCTCGTTGAACTGCGTGAACTGCTTGAGCCTGGGATCGCGGCCCTCGCGGCTGTACGGGCAGCAG
>Ga0070738_10006197_pt1 | contig 12690 bp, 9 predicted proteins | sample Coa_R2_2_FD_66446 | JGI IMG/M metagenome (GOLD analysis project Ga0070738, IMG submission 66446) | Surface soil microbial communities from Centralia Pennsylvania, which are recovering from an underground coalmine fire - Coalmine... | ecosystem: Environmental > Terrestrial > Soil > Unclassified ... | reverse complement strand
CGCATGAAGCAGTTCCGCAGGATCGCCACCCGCTACGAGAAGCTCGCAGCGAACTACCTCGGCATGCTCAAGCTTGCCGCCATCCGCCTATGGCTGCGAACTTATGAGTCCACGCCCTAACAGCCGGGCGTAAGCGGTATTATGGCCTTGAATGGCGATCATCCGCGGTTTTTGAGACCGGGCTTACAGGCGCGCGCGACTGATGCGCAGTGACGGCGATTGCAACAAATACGCCCGCCTGAACGAATCCCAGGACCGCTTCGAATGAAACCGCGATCATGGCTCCGAGAGTTTGCGGCAGCCAATCGCCCAGGCCCAGCGTGGTGAAGTTCTGGACAGAAATATAGAAGGAGAGAATCAGCGGATGGGCTTCGATTTGTTGCAGTTCCGCTGGCGTCAAATTGCCGGCGAACCGGAACAGGTTAAACAAGCCAAAGAGGTCGTACAAGAAACCGAAATAGGCAATCGTAATCAGCGTAACTTCCAAATAGAGAAACACAATCGCCAATAGTGCGAATCGGGAGGTGCGTTCACTCCGGCTAACAAGGAATAGTATAAGATCAAGGACTATAAAGCGAATGATAAAAATATAGAGTACGTCTAATCCAAGTATAGCAGGCGATAGCTTTTGAAATACAGAATCATAATTCCTCGACCAAATCCACTTGGCCAAAAGCGGCAGCATAACCAATGGCAGGAGAAACGGCAAATATTTAAGGCGTATTCTCTTGCTTGCACCTGCTCCCATCATTTAGCGAATCGCCCTTAGACCGATCTTTTCCGGAACAGCCAGCCAGCCACGAGGAGGTTCACCGCGCCGATGAGACCCATGGGCCAATATTGCGGCCAAAGTAAAGAGGCATCCGCCGCTTCCAAAAATACGCCGCGCACCACGATCAGACCATAACGCATTGGGTTCAGAAGCGTGAGATCCTGAATCAAGGCCGGCATATTGGAGACCGGAGTCGCGAAGCCGGAGAGAATGACCGACGGCACCATGAAGAGAAACGCGCCAAGCAGAGCCTGCTGCTGGGTTGTGGAGAGGGAGGAGATCATCAAACCAATGCCGGTGATCGCGATGACGAACAACATGAGGCCGAGATAGAGCGGCGCGAGACTCCCGCGCAGTGGAATCTCGAACCACCAGCTGGCGGCAATAATGCCGATGGTTGCTTCGCTGATACCGATCATCAGACCCGGCAGGCCCTTGCCAAGGAGGATGTCGATCTGACGCATGGGCGTCACCAGCAATTGATCAAACGTCCCGACCTCGCGTTCACGTGCGACCGACATGCCAATTACGACCAGTGTCACGAGCTGGGTTAAAATCAAGACCACGCCTGGAATAATGAACCAGCGCGACACGAGCGCCGGATTGTAGCGGGCCCGCATATCAAGAAGTGCGGGCGGCGATGGTTCACCATGGCTCGCCAGCCAGGCAAGGCTAAAATCGCTAATGATCGTGTTGGCGTAACCTAAGGCGATTAACGCTGTGTTGGAATTACGGCCGTCGGTGATGAGCTGCACCGGCCCCGGCCGATGTAGAGCCAGCTCGCGGGAAAAGCGCGGATCGATCACCAAAACCAGCATTACCTGTCTCGAATCGATAAGCTCCTCGATCCGCATCGTGCTATCGAGCATCGCGGCGAGTTTGAACGATGGGGAGCCAGCGAACCGGGCAACGAGATCGCGCGAGGCGGCGCTGTGATCTTGGTTGTAGATCGCAATTGGCACATGGTCGAGATCGAAGGTCGCCGCGTAGCCGAACACGAGGAGCTGCATCAATGGCGGACCAATCAGCACCAGGCGGCTCTTGGGGTCTTTCAAGATAACGAGCAGCTCCTTGACAATCAGAGCTAAAATTTGCCGCCACATAAGATTTCAGTCCAGTCGCTTACGGGCGATGAGCCGCGCCGTGCCGAGAAAAATCACTGCCATGACAAGAAGCCCCAACGTATTAGGCACGATGATCACCCAGATATCGCCGGCAAGGAACAGGCTTTGAAGAATGGCGACAAAATAGCGGGCTGGGACGATATATGTGATGACCTGGATGGCCTTTGGCATACTGCCGATATCGAAGATAAAGCCGGACAGGATGAGGGCCGGCAAGAAGGTCGAGGTTATGGCGATCTGCCCCGCGACGAACTGATTGCGTGCGAAAGTGGAAATCAAAAGTCCCATGCCGAGAGTGGCGAGGAGGAACAGCGCGGAAGAAAGCGCCAAAACACAAAGCGACCCATGGAGCGGCACGCCGAACAGGAAAACCGCGATGGTGACGGAGGCTGCCATTCCCCCCATGCCCAGCACGAAATAGGGGATGAGCTTGGCGGTCAGAATCTCCCGGATGGCAAGAGGCGTCGCCATCAGCGCCTCCATCGTGCCGTGCTCCCATTCACGCGCGATCACGAGCGCGGTCAGCAAGGCTCCCGTGAGTGTCATGATGAGCCCGATTAGCCCCGGCATCAGATAGTCACGGCTTTGGACGGCCGGATTGAACCAAACGCGCTGTTGGGTATCGACGGGAACCGCAGCGGGATGTCCCGTGACCGTTGCTTGGGCGCCAAGCCATTTGATCCACACCTGTTGGATATAGCCTTCGACAAGGCGTGCATTATTGGCATCGACGCCATTGACCAGAACGCCGATCAGCGCCGGTCCGCCATGCATAGCCTGACGCACGAAATCGCTTCGCAGCCAAACGATACCCTCGACCTCGCGCGCATCCATCGCTGCTTCCGCCGCATGAATATTGGCGAAGCGTCTCGGTTTAAAATAGGGTGAGCGTTCGAACTGCGATGCGAAATCTGCGGCAAGCGCAGTTGGTTGCTCGACAACGAGCGCCAAGGGGACGTTGCGCGCATCGAGCGAGACTCCATAGCCGAAGAGCAGCAGAAGGATCGCGGGCAAGAGGAAGGCAATCGCGATCGCCGAGGGATCGCGCATGATTTGCAGGAATTCCTTGCGCAACAAGCCGCGCAGACGAAGCAGGAACTTTATATTCACGCTGCTCATGCGGCCTTCGATTTCGCCTCGGCCTCTTGGATCAGCGCGATAAAGGCATCCTCCATGGTGGGCTCGGGGCGATTGGGGCCGCGCAGCCGCGCCTTCAAGTCCTCTGCCCTGCCTTCTGCGAGAAGGCGTCCTTGCGCCATGATCACGAGGCGGTCGCAATATTCCGCCTCTTCCATAAAATGCGTGGTGACGAGCACAGTCACGCCCGATTCCGCCAACGCGTTGATGCGCCGCCAGAATTCACGCCGCGCCAGGGGATCGACGCCGGATGTCGGCTCGTCAAGAAATAGGATTTCGGGTTCGTGCATGAGCGCGCACGCGAGCGCCAGACGCTGCTTGAAGCCGAGCGGCAGATCACTGCTTGCAACGTCTTTGAACGCTCCGAGCTCAAATTCGCCGAGTGCCCAGTCGATGCGCGCACGCTGGCGGGCGCCATGCAATTTATAGGCGCTGCTGAAGAAACGTAGATTTTGCCGCACGGAAAGATCGCCATAAAGCGAAAACTTCTGCGCCATATAGCCGATCCGGCCGCGCGCTGGCGCGGCAGCGGTCCTAAGATCGAAACCAGCGACCCGCAACAGGCCAGCCGACGCCGGCAGAAGCCCGCAGAGCATGCGGAACGTGGTGGATTTTCCGGCGCCATTGGCTCCGAGCAGACCAAAAATCTCGCCCGTGCGCACCGTGAAGCTGATATCGTCGACAGCAACGAATTCGCCGAAACGCCGGGTGAGATGCTGGACCACAATCTCGTCCCGGACCGCGCTGCCCGTCCGGACCGGCGCAGGCGCGGAAGGCGGCAGGTGCACTGGCGATTTCGCCCGCAATAAGGCGACGAAACTATCCTCAAAGCGCGGCGCAGCGGCTGTTATTGTCACATCATTGGCACCGGGCAGAAGCTGGGCCGCACTTGGCGCCGTTGCTTCGTCCATGACGATGCGGACGGCCTCGCCTTGGATTGTGGCGTCCATCACGCCAGGAGCAGATGCCAGACGCTCCTGGATCTGCCTTTTTCCAAGGCTGCCCGCACGGACCTGAAAGGCACGGCCAGACATGTGCGCCGTGAAATCCTTTGGATCGCCCGCACCGAGCAGCTTGCTTTCGTGCATCAGCCAGACTGCGGCGCAGCGTTCCGCCTCATCGAGGTAGGCGGTGCTGAACAGAACCGTCATCGCCGCCGTGCGGGTGAGATGATCGATAATCTGCCAAAGCTCGCGCCGTGATACAGGATCGACGCCAACGGTCGGCTCGTCGAGAAGCAGAACCTCCGGCGGACGCACGAGCGTGCAGGCAAGGCCGAGTTTTTGCTTCATCCCGCCTGACAGCCGCCCAGCCAAGCGCCCGGTGAAGGGCGCCAGTCCGGTCATGTGCAGAAGCTCGGCATAGCGCTCAGCGCGCTCAGTGTGTGGCACACCCTGGAGATCGGCATAAAGGTCGAGGTTCTCTCGCACGCTGAGATCCTCATAAAGGCCGAACCTTTGCGGCATATAGGCGAGGCGGGCCTGCACGGCGAGCGGAGTTTTCGCAATATCGATTCCGAGCACTTCAACGCGCCCGCTGTCGGCGCGCAAAAGCCCCGCGATGAGCCGCATCAAAGTGGTCTTGCCGGCGCCATCGGGGCCGATCAGCCCGGTCACGGCGCCGCGGACAGCTTCGGCGCTGATTGTATCGAGCGCGGTTACAATTCGCCGCCCCGATCGAAAGGAGCGGCTCACGCTCTCGATGCGAACAGCTGGCGCGGCTTCACTGCTTGGCGTCATTGCCCGGTCCACATGCCGTTTGCGCGGCTTCGGCCCCTTCCGCGGCCGGTTGCGAAAGATCGAGTTTTACCGTGGCTGGCATGCCAAGCCGCAATTGATTGCGGGAGTTGCACACATAAACACGCACTTGATAGACAAGCGCCGTACGCAAGACCGCAGTTTCGACCGTTTTGGGCGTGAATTCCGCTGCCGGTGAGATATAGCCAATCCACCCCTGGTAGATTTGGCCAGGAAAACTGTCTGTCGTTATCTCGGCACGCATGCCGTATCGGATCTTGCCAAGGTCGGTCTCGGCTATGTAAGCCCGCACCCACAGCGGCTGATTAAGGGCGATTGTGTAAACCGGCGTGCTGGGCGCCGCCATGTCTCCTGGCTCAAGAATACGGTTTTCGACAACGCCATCTTCCGGCGCATAAAGCTTCGTCTCGGCGAATCTCTTTTCTGCCGCCGCGACCGCCGCTTCCGCCGCACGGAGGTTCGCCTCGGCCGCCGCGATATCCTCCTTGCGCGGGCCTTTCACCGCGAGAATATAGGTTTGCCGCGCTGCCTCATACTGCTGCGCGGTCGATTCATGTACTGCCCTGGCTTCGTCATGTTGCTGCTTTGAGATGGCGCGGGTAGAGACCAAGGCGACCATCCGGTCGTAATTGAGCTTGGTATTCACAAGCGTGGCCGCGAGCGCCTCCATGTTTGCCCTGGCTTGCTCGATTTCCTCTGGCCGCGAGCCTGCCTTGAGCCGCGCGAGAGTCTCAGCAAGGCTTGCCGCCTGGGCGCGGGCCTGCGCCAGGTCGGCAGCATACGGAATATCGTCCATGGTGGCGATCAGATCGCCCTTGCGGACAGTGTCACCTTCCTGCACCAGCATGGCGGTGACCCGGCCGTTGTCGTTGAAGGCTGGCTGCACCTCACGTATATCCACATTGCCGTAGAGCGTGAGCAGCAAAGAGCCTGGCTGACGCTTGAAGGCGAAAAAAAGCCAAACCCCGGCCCCGGTAAGTATAGCCAGCAGAAGAAGACCAGCGATCCGTTTGCTTCTCGTCATGCCCCACCCCCAGAGCCAAAAGCGTTAGGGTTCCGCCAGCGGGCCGGGCCGCAGCAAGTCCATTCCAGGCAAGATTAATATGAACCTTCAGTAAGCTTGCCAGCTTTCATGCTCTTCATGCCGTTCGTTCTAAGAACATGGTGTTTCCAGCGCGGCAACTCGCGCGGGCAGGCAGGCGGGCCTCTGCCCCATCAGAATCGTCCAGGTTCAGAATCGTCCGGATTGCATCGGCTGGAGCGGCCGCTGCAAGGCACCAAGTTCGAATGGTGAGATACGACATTACAGCTGGGAAAAGCAAATTGGAAAAGATTGCAATCTTGTGATCGCGCAGCGGATCATGCTCAAGGTCAGCCGGCGCTCCGGAAAAGAGGATTTAAAGTGCTCGCATAATTGGCCTTATGGCTTTGATTTGGTACCCTACCATCGGTTTGGCCGCGTGGCTTGGCCTACGCCGCTGGATGTGTTGGGCTCTATAATGTCATACCCGCGCTCTTTGCGAGCTCGGCCGGCGTGAGTGCAGCGGTGTGTTGGCGGTCTGCCTGCTACATCAGCTCGTCCGCCACCAGACTGCAGATGAGCGCCCGAACGTTCGCGCTGAGCAATCTCAATGCCCCGCTCGGCGAGCATCAATCAGATGGCGGCACGCCTTCGCTTGCAGGCTGCATCGAAGGAAATGCTGCTTCGGGACATTTCGCACGAGTTGTTATCGCCGCGGTTGGACGCACTCATCGGGGAAACTCTGCGGCTGTTTCATCTCTCCGGTGCAACCTGCCGTCATTCGCGAGAGCATCAAACTTGGAGCACTCTTGAACGAAATGGCCGGCGGCGGACACCTTGAAGAAAAGGCCGCAGGTTCGGTGCCCGGCACGTTGCGGTTTAGTTCGCGCAATCAATTGGTCATGACCAGCGCCCAATAGACTTTATAGCGCGTTCCTGGCGCATAGGCTGTTGCGATTCCCATGCGGCGCATCTGCGGATCGAGCAGATTGGCGTTGTGACCGGGTGAGCGGCGCCAGCCGCCCATAACGTCCGCCAATGAAAAATAGCCGGCCGAGACATTTTCGACGGCAGTTCTTTGGCGCAGGTTTGCAGCTTCAAGGCGCCGGACCAGATTGCCCTCGACCTCATGGCTCAGTAGGTCCCGCGCGGCCATAGCATCGGCTTGCGCCTGTGCGAATTTTTGTAGAGCCGGATCAGGCTGAACGGCAGAAAGCGCATGTTCGCGCCGGTATTCCGAGATCATGATGGCGGCAGCAGCGGGATCGGCATGCACCTCGCTTGCGGTGCGTTCGCGCGCTGTCATCTCAATCGGAGTCTGCCGTAACTGCTGCTTCTCGGCACAGGATGCAAGCAGGAGACTCGTTGCAATGAAGATCGAACGTAAGGCACATTCTTGCATGGATCTGGGAAGGCTTCAAAAACAGCGATGCCCGTGCATGAGTTCGTTGACACCGCTGCTCGGAGGTTGTGGTGTAAACTTTCGAAAGCAATACAAAGAGGTGCTCGGAAGCATGAACTCACGAGCCATTTAAATGATTGATCCTCAATCTCTGTTGCAGAGAAAGCTCAATTACAATATAAATCATTGAAAAAACTTAGGAAAGCTAGGCCAGTCTTGTGATTTTTGCGCACAGTTTTTTCTCGGGCGTTTTTCTCCATAAGTCGGCGTACTTTCAAAGAGTTAATGGTGGAATTGAGCTTTCACTGCAACAGTAATTGAGGGTGAGCCTCCGGGAATGATTGAGCTTGAGCGCGCCGAATCCGTGCTTATGGAGTCCGCGCGGGGGCATGCGGATACCCTCGATCGCTGGCGCAATCCCGGCGTGCGCATCACAATCGATGACTTTGGCACAGGCTACTCCTCGCTCGAATATTTGCGTGCGATTGGGCTTGCCCGGGAATTCGGCATCGGCCTCCTTGCCGGAGGCGTGGAGACAACAGCGCAGCTCGATTTTCTTGTCAATTCCGGATGTCACTGCGTTCAAGGCTTTTATTTCAGCCCGCCAGTTCCAGCGAATGAAGCCGCCAAGCCGCTGCAAGAACGCGTCCTTACGTCTTCGCTGGAGCATCGAGGAGGCACCCCGCCGGCGCAATCGGAACAAAGCACTTTTTCTCAATCAGAACCTTGCGGAGTCAAGAAATGAGCCGGCTGCACCATTGGCCGAGCAGGCTTGGCGTTTATGTTTGCAATTTCTGGGAAACCGCCAAAGCGCAGTATCTATGGCGGGAAGACTTCCCTTCTGGGCTTCCCGGTGAAGAAACAGGCAAGCCCCATTCTCCCGGCACCGCGCCGGCCGAAACCCTAATGTTTTCCCAACAGATTCGCATGCTCTATCAGAGTTCCGCGATCATGCTTTTCAACGTGCCCAATTCGGCTATCACGGCTTATCTGTTGCGGGAGGCTTATCCAAAGTGGCTCCTCGTTGATTGGGTCGGGGCACTCGCTCTCATTACTATAGCGCGGCTGTGGAACTCCTGGCTTTACTGGCGACAGCCGCAACCAGCGGAGGCGGCTGCAAAGTGGGCACGGCGTTTCGTTGCCGGCGCCATCCTGACCGGTTGTCTCTGGGGGCTTGCGGCATCGGTCATCTTTGTCACGCCCGATTCAAAATCTCTTGCGCTTGTTGCCCTTGTCTTGTCCGGAATGGCCTTGGGAGCGGTGGTAGGTCATTCGGCATATCTGCCGGCGATGGCTGGTTTCGCCGCGCCGGTAATTCTACCAATAATGTTTGCCTTTTTCGCCCAGGCGACCGCAACATCGGTTGCACTCGGCCTATTGACCGCGGCATTTGCCATATTTGTTGGCATGCTCACGCATCGTGCCAATTACTGGATAATGTCCCTTATCAGGCAGGGAATTGCACTGAGAGCCCTAGTTGTGGATCGTGACCGGAAAGCCGCAGAGATCGAATACCGCAACAAATTGCGGCATGCGATCTCAAGCGTGGCGAGCGATTTGCTGACAGATGTTAGTCTGGATGAGGCGCTGCCCAAAGTGCTCGAGACGATAGGGCAGGCAGTACGGGTGGATCACATCCTCCTCTTGGAGCTTCCGCGCTCCGCGGGTGCCGAGGCGTTTCATTTTTTGAGGTGTGGCTGGCACGCGCCCAGCGCTCCCGCGAAGCCCGATGCCGATTTCTTCCTGAAAGCCCGCCAATGCGGAATTGAAGCGGACCCTTGGTTTGCACCGCTGCGCGACTTGAAATCCGTTTCGGGTTTCCCTCGAACCATGAATGCTGGTCCGGCAAAGACACTTTTCGAGAAACTGGGGATCTCATCGATTCTCGTGGAGCCATTGGCTGTTGGAGGAAAATATTGGGGCCGGATCTGCTTCGACGACTGCAAGACAGAACGGGAATGGACACCGGACGAGATTGAGACTTTGCAGATCGTGGCGAACATGATCGCCAGTTCGCTCATCCGCGAGCAATACGTCGAGGAACTGAGGGATGCAAAGACAATTGTCGAGCGAAGCCCAACGATTCTTTATCGCCTGCAGGGCGAACCATCTCTGCCGCTGATCTATGTGTCAGAGAATGTCACCTCGCTAGGCTATAGCCCGGACGAATTGCTAAACTTCCCGGAGCTTTACAAAAGCCTCATCCATCCCGATGACGCAGCAAAACTATACGAATCCATGACGCACGCTTCGTCAGCAGGCAGCGGGCCTGCCCACGTCGAACTTCGCTGGCGTATGGCCAACGGCAGCTACCGGTGGTTCGACGTTCATTATAGCCCCATCCGTGATACGGCCGGCCGGCTGATCCATATCGAGGGAATTCTAACCGATATCACTGAAAGAAAAGAAACGGAGGAGAGAATCGCGGTGCTGGCCAGGACGGATTCTCTGACCGGGCTCGCCAATCGGGGAACATTCATTAATTTTCTCAGGCAAGCGTTCGCCGCAGCCAGGCGCGGTGCGAATCCATTTGCCATCCTCTATGTCGATCTGGACCATTTCAAGGACATTAACGACACCCTTGGACATTCCGCGGGCGACTTGCTGCTCAAATCCGTGGCCAGGCGTCTCAAGGCCAAATGCCGGGAAAGCGATCTGGTCGCCCGTTTGGGAGGCGATGAATTTGCAATTCTGCAAACCGAGGCGTTTGAGCTGTCGGATGCGGCAGCATTGGCATCGAAAATCCACAACATCCTATCCGCTCCTTATCGAATCGGCGATAATGAATTACATCTTAGCGGCAGCATCGGTGTTTCCATCTATACGAAGGAGACCGCTGGGCCCGACGAGCTGCTCATTCAAGCAGATCTCGCTCTCTATAGGGCCAAAGAAGAAGGCAGGGATCAGTATTGCTTCCACTCTGAGGAGCTTGATCGTGAAATACGCGAGCGCGTAACTATCACGGAGGATCTGAAAAAGGCCATCGCAAACAACGAATTGGAGCTTTACTACCAGCCTCAGGTCGAGCTTTCCACGGGACAAATTGCGGGTATGGAGGCGCTGATCCGCTGGAATCACCCCAAGCGCGGCCAGCTCAAGCCCCATGATTTTATTCCCATCGTCGAGAAATCATCTGTCATCGTGACGTTGGGGCAATGGGTGCTTGACCATGCCTGCCAGCAAATGAGTCTCTGGCGCAGTGCCGGAATTGATCCACAGACCCTTGCTGTTAATCTCTCGCTCGCACAGTTACGAACCGGCGACGAATTCGTCCAATCGGTAACGGCAACACTTGTTAAATGGGGACTTTCTCCAAGCGATCTTGAACTCGATGTGACGGAATCCATGCTCGCCCATGTGACATTAGCCCGGAATGATGTGCTCGACCGGCTTCAGCAGCTTGGCGTGAAAATCGCGATTGACGATTTTGGAACGCAATATTCGTCGCTTGACTATCTGAAGACCTACCGGGTAAGCTGCGTAAAGATCCCGCGCGCGATGATCAACGCCACGATGAATCGAGACCAGAACGATTCATCCATGGTGCGGGCGATTATAGGTCTTGCGCGCGAGCTGAACATCGAAGTTGTGGCGCAAGGCGTGGAGAATGAGGCTCAGCGAGAGTTCCTCACGGCCGCTCCCTCCACAACCAAGGTGCAGGGTTATTATTATAGCGCACCAGTGCCAGCGAGTGACGCCACGGAACTCCTGCGCCAGAGGCGGATCCAGCCTCGCCTCAGTCAAGTTACCGAATCGAACGCCGCGCAATAGACGGCGATGAACCCATCATGGCCGGCAGATAAGCACATGCAACTCAATGTACTTGCTAACAACCGGATTTTTATGAGGCGGGATCTTCGGCTCAGTATTTGAAGACGATTCCTGCGGAGGCGAGTCAAGGTCGAGTGCCGGATCTGTGGCGAACTTTACGGGACGGATGCGTGAGCTATGATCACCGGGAATGGATCCGGCAGGGCGGCACGATGATTGAATTTAAGGGCGGCCATTTTGAACAGTAAGTGATTCCCTGGGGCGCGCGCTAATAGGCGTCAGCGCGTGACAGCTGCACGCTGTTCGCCTATTCCCATAAAAATCAGCAGCGGGGCGGCCTCTTGCAGCGCGATGAAATCGGCTTTCGACCGCATGCCGCGCCAGCCCTCGATTATCAACGACTGCGCGACCGCGCTGCCAAGCGTGGAGCCAGGACCAGTGATGATGAAAACGTCGGGCGCGAACTCGCGCGCGGCGTTGCGCACCGCGCGGGTGAAATCGTATGGCTCCGTCACCTGATGACCGAGCGTATAGTCGCGCAAGGCGCTAACCTCTGTCGCTCCGGGCCACCAGATCGCCCCGCGCCCGTCGATAAGCGGCAACGACGGCGGACCAAATAGATCGGTGCCGAGACGCGCGCGGCCAGCCTCGGCGGCTGGCGCCTGCAATGGCGTATGAAAGGCGGCGTGATTGGCAAGACGCATGGGAAAGCGCCCCTCCACGGGCGGCACGGCAGCCATGAAAGCAGAAAGCCCCGCTTCGTCGCCGGCCAGCACCAGCATCCCGCCAAGGTCGATTGACAGCGCAAGCCTCTGGCCGGGCATGGCGCCGATTCGGGCGGCGAGCGCCATGAGTTCGGCGCGCCGTGCGGGATCGGCGCGCCAATCCTCGCCAACAAAGGGATAAATGAGCTGCCCGCCGGTGAGCTGCTCCTGCATCAGCGTTCCCATCGTGTTGACGACCTCAAAGCCCGCCCGCGGCGACAGCGCCCCGGCGCAAGCCAGCGCCGAATACCAGCCCATAGAATTGCCGGTTACCGCGACGACGGCGATCTTATCGTGATCGATCGACAGGAAATCGCAGAGCGTGCAGGCGTAGATCAGCGGCGATGCATTATCGCCGCGCGTATGCCGCGCCAGAGAATAGGACGATGCTCCGTCAAGCGCGAGAAGTTCCTCCTGTCCAAGCGCGCGGCGCTCCGCATCAAAGCCCGCGAGCATGTCGAACTTGTCAATATGATAACGGCTGAGATAGCCGATTTCGCTCTTCGTATAGCTGCCGCGGCCAGGGCAGATGACGACAGCGGTCCTCACTGGCTAAGCCCCTATCAGCTGCAGTGCCGTGGCGATGATGTCTTCCCGTGAGGGCAGGGTGGCGGCATAGGCTGGCCCGATCGCGATGAAGGAATCTTGCGCCGTGACGCGCGCCGCGGGGACGCGCGTGCGTTCCGCAAAGAGAGTCATCAGCGCTTCCGATTGGCTGCCAGTGCGCCGGCATTCGTCGACGATGAGCACGTGCCGGCAGCCCTCCACCGCTTCGAGGAGCGCGGACTCGGGCAGAGGCGCAAGCCACCGCAGGTCGATGATGCGCAGATCGGCGCCACGTTCCCGCAGCGCCTTTTCCGCCTGCCGCGAAAGATAATGTCCATTGCCATAGGTGACGATGGCAAGATCCATCCCCGCGCCATGGACCCCCACTTCGCCGAA
>Ga0070738_10006196_pt1 | contig 12690 bp, 10 predicted proteins | sample Coa_R2_2_FD_66446 | JGI IMG/M metagenome (GOLD analysis project Ga0070738, IMG submission 66446) | Surface soil microbial communities from Centralia Pennsylvania, which are recovering from an underground coalmine fire - Coalmine... | ecosystem: Environmental > Terrestrial > Soil > Unclassified ... | reverse complement strand
CCGGCTGGTTTAGCCCTTACCAGCCGGCTGGTTTAGCCCTTACCAGCCGGCTGGTTTAGCCCTTACCAGCCGGCTGGTTTAGCCCTTACCAGCCGGCTGGTTTAGCCCTTACCAGCCGGCTGGTCTAGCCCTTACCAGCCGGCTGGTTTAGCCCTTACCAGCCGGCCGGTTTAGCCCTTACCAGCCGGCTGGTTTAGCCCTTACCAGCCGGCTTACGCCGGCCGTTCGCCCATAGCGTTAGTGGCTCTTACTCAGGTAGGACTTATGTTGCACAACCAAGAACACGCTGGCGATTCTGCTGAGAGAAGCGGGCCTACTTCGGAACCGATCTCTACGCGCCTGCGAAACTTTCAAGTTGCCGAGAGCGAGCGTCGCGGAGGCGGCGGCCGGACCCGAAGACGGCGCTGGCTGTGGCTGGCCATCCTCGCCGTTCTCGCTGTCGGCGGCTGGGCGGTTCAGTCGCGCCTGGCGTCGAGCAGCTTACCGGAGGTGGAGACCTACACCTTCACCGGCAAAGCAACACGGGAAGTCTTGCTTGACTTATCCGGGTTCGTCGTACCGCGCACGAAGGTCGTCATTTCGCCGCTCGTAGGCGGCATCATCGCCCAGGTCCATCTGCCCAGTGAAGGACAACAAGTCAAGGCCGGGGCGCTGCTGTTTGAGGTCGAGGACACCCGCTACCGGTCAGACTATGTACAGGCGGAGGCCGGCCTGGCGGCGGCGAAGGCGAAGCTGCTGGAGCTGGAGAACGGCAGCCTTGAGGAAGAAAAGAACCAGGCCATCGCCTCTCTGGAGCAAGCCAGAGCGGAAGTGGGAGTGGCGGCGGCAGAGCTGAAGCGAGTCCGCGAGCTGTATAGCCGGGGAGCGTCCACCGCGACCGAGTTGGACAAGAGCTTGTTGCTTCACGTCGAAGCGCGGATGCGCCTCAAGTTACAACAGGCCAAGTACGACCTCTCCCGCAAGGGACCGCGCGAGGAGCGGATTACCGCCGCTCGTGCCGAGGTGCAACAAGCCCAGGCAAGCCGCGACCGCGCCAAGTTCTTCTATGACCACACCAAAATCTACGCCCCCACCGAGGGCACGGGGACCAGCTTTACGGTCCTGGAGCGGAAGGTGGCGCGGGGGGAAAGCATCCAGGCCGACCTAACCTACACGGCCCTGTGTACTCTGGCCGATTTGACCCAGATGGAAGCGGAGATCGACGTTCAAGAACGCGATCTGGGTGTCCTAAAGATCGGCAGTCCTTGTGAGATCATCCCCGACGCCTACCCCGACCGCGTCTACCGCGGCCACGTCAACCGCAAACAGCCGATCGTCAACCGCCAGCGAGGCGCGGTCCACGTGAAAATCACGATTGACAATCCCGACGAAGATCTCCTGCCCGACATGAATGCTCGCGTGTTGCTGCTCAAGGATACACCTTCCGCGAGCGCGGACAAAGAACTGCCCGAAGTCCCTCGGCGCGCCCTGGTACCGGGCGTCGATGCGCCAACCGTGTTTGTGTTCGACGGCCAGGCCGCCCGCTTGCGCCGGATCGAACTCGGCGCGACCGTCGGTGATCGAGTCCAGGTCCGTCAGGGTCTGCTGCCGGGAGACAAGATCCTCTTGCCCGGCGATCAACCACTCCTCGATGGCCAGCCGGTGCGAATCCGGGGAGAGAACAAGGGAGACCACCTTGAGCGGAGGGATGCCCTATGAATCCGGAGGCTCTAATTCGGCTCGAAAACGTCGCCAAGGAATATGTCCGCGGCAGTGAGCGGATCGCCGTCCTCCTGGGTGTGAGTCTGGAGATCGCGGAAAGCGACTTCGTCGCCCTGATCGGCCCAAGCGGCTCGGGCAAGACCACGCTTCTAAACCTGATCGCCGGCCTCGACCAGCCCAGCAGTGGCCGAGTATTCGTTGGTGGGGAAGAGATTTCGCTACTGGACGAGGCCCGCCTGGCGCGCTGGCGGACCAACGCGGTCGGTTTCGTGTTCCAGTTCTTCCACCTGATTCCGGTGCTGACCGCCTACGAGAACGTGGAACTGCCGCTCTTGCTGCTGAAGATGTCGTCAGCGCGACGCCGCCAGCAAGTCTTGATGGCTCTCGATCTGGTCGGTTTGTCGCATCGTCTCAATCATCGCCCCGGCCAGATGTCCGGCGGCGAGCAGCAACGAGTCGGCATCGCCCGCGCCCTGGTGACGGACCCCAAACTGATTGTCGCCGACGAACCAACGGGCGACCTGGACAGCGCCCGCTCACAGGAGATTCTCGATTTGCTTGAGTCGCTCCAGCTGGGTCTGCGGAAGACCATCTTGATGGTCACGCATGACCCGACGGCGGCCGCCCGCGCTCGCCGTGTGCTGCGCATCGAAAAAGGCGTCATTGTCGAGGACCGCGCGACGCCTCCCGCCGTGGGCTCTTCCCTGGGACTGCGCAAGGATGCGATTGTAGAGGAGTTGCCGGCATGCACCAGTTTGTCCTCCTCATCTTGAAGAACCTGGGACGCCACAAGCTGCGCACCGGCTTGACAGCCCTGGCTGTCACCGTCATGGTCCTTCTCTGCATTGAGATGCGGACCATCCTCGGCACCGTCCTGCGGCGCGTGGAGGCAGAGGGCAGCCAATCGCGGTTGATGGTGACGGAGCGCTGGGAGATGCCGAGCCGTATTCCGGTTCGTTACCTACCAGCCCTGGCGCGCCTGGAGGGAGTCGAGGATTGGACAACGTGGAGTTCCTATCCGTGTTATTTCCATGAAGCCAGGCAAGTGAGCCAGCAAGCATTTGGTGTCGCGACCCGGCCGGACAACCTCGTCGCCATGCACGCCGGCCTCGACAAGCTGGACCTATCCACGATCGAGGATCTAAAGCGGCAAAAGAGTGGGGCAATCCTGGCAGCGGATGTCGCCAAGGATCTGCAGTGCCGGATCGGGCAGAACGTCACCCTTTTCAGCGCTCTCGACCCGTTGAAGACCTTGCGCCTCAAGGTGGTCGGCATCCTGCCCGTGGGGGAATATCCGCGCGTGATCTTCTTCCGCCAGGACTACTTCGAAACAGCCACTGGCAACAAGGACACTGTAGACATCATGTGGCTGCGCACGCGCGATGCCGAGGCGGCCCAGCACGTCGCCACCCAAGTCCAGGAGTATTTCCGCAACCGGCAGCCCGAGCTTAAGGTCGAGACGGAGTCGGCTGGCGTGGCTCGCTTCGCGGGCCGAAGCCAAAGCCTTCTGTCGGTCATCCGGCTTGTGATTGTCGTCCTGCTGATCGATATGGTCGTGGTTTTGTCCAACAGCATCAGCGTGGCAACCCGGGAGCGCCGTGTGGAGATGGCCGTCCTCAAGGTTCTGGGATTTGAGCCGACGGCGATCATGGCCCTGGTTGTGGGCGAGGCCGTCCTGATCGGCGCTGCCAGCGGCGCGATCGGAACAACGCTGGCTTGGGCCTGCTCGTCGGTCGCCCTGAGCGGCTTGCTGCCTCCCTCCGGCTTCACCCGGCTGTTCTACCTATTCCCCATACCGATAGGAACCATCTGGTGGGGGATACCCGTGGGAGCGCTGGTCGGTTTTGCCGGCAGCATAATCCCTGCCTGGAACGCGCGCGGTATCAAGGTTTCGGACGTGTTCGCCAAGATCGCCTAATTCGCCACGGACTTGATTATGATCCCGCTGTCTTACAGCTATCGGAACCTGCGCGTCCGCTGGAAGACGACGCTGATGACGGCATCGGCGTTCACCCTGGTAGTGGCAGCGCTGGTCGTTATGCTCGCCTTCATTCGCGGCGTCGAGGCGGCCTGTGCCGCCAGCGGTGAGCCGGAAAATGTCCTGCTGCTCGCCAAGGGGGATAACGACGAAGTGATGAGCCGGCTGGACCATGTTGTAGCTTCGCAGGCGGAGAACACCCGAGGGGTGGCGCGAGATGCGGCCAACCAGCCGTTAGCCAGCCGAGAATTGTTCATGGTGCTCCAACATCAGGACGAGAAGACTGGCTCCTACCGCTTCCTCCAGCTGCGCGGGGTCCTACCGGCCGCCTTCCGGGTCCACACCGTGGTTCACGTCACGGTCGGGCAAGCATTCCGCCCCAGTCAAAGCGAAGTGATGATCGGCAAGGCGGTTCAGCGCGAGACGGGCTTCCAGGTCGGCGATCAGATAGAGATTGGCCGCAAGCGCTGGCGGATCAGCGGTGTCTTCGAGGCCAACGGCTCGGCCCTGGAGTCCGAGGCATGGACAGACCTGAACGAGCTGGCTGGCCAGTTCCGCCGCGAGGGCGCTTACAGCTCCGTCGTGTTGCGGGCGCGTGGCGCCAGGGAGGCTGAGGAGTTGGCCGAGAGGCTCGCACACAGCCGCAGCCTCCGTGTCGAGGCCATGACGGAAACGAGCTATTACCAGAAGCAGACGGAGGGAGCCGGCGTGATGAGGACAGCCGCCTGGGTGATCGCCTGGTTCATGGGAGTGGGGGCAATGTTCGGCGTCATGAACACCATGTTCGCGGCCATCGGGCAACGGACCAAGGACATTGCCGTGCTGCGCATCATGGGCTTTGAGGCAGGGCACATTCTCTTGGCGTTCCTGCTTGAGGCCACGCTGATCGCTGTTCTCGGCGGCAGTCTTGGACTGGCTCTCGGCTATGCGGCCAACGGCTTCACGCAGAGCGCGGCCATCGGGGCAAGGCAGATCGACTTCTCCTTCCGCATCGATGCCGGCATCCTCAGCTTTGCAGGCGTTTTCACGATCCTCATGGGGGTTCTGGGTGGAGGACTGCCGGCCCTGTCGGCCATGCGCGTCAAGCCGTTGGAGGCCCTGCGTTGAGAGCAACAACCGCGTCGCCGGTGGAAAAAGAAGGGGGGATTTCATGCACGCACTGCTCGTTTCCACGGGTTCGGCCGGCAACATGCTGCCCTTCATCGGCTTGGGGGAGGCCTTGCGAGCGCGCGGCCATGATGTGACCCTGATCGCCAGCGGCGCTGGCATAGACACCGCACGCCAGGCGAGTCTCGAGGTCGTCGATCTGGATGACCCGCAAGCTCGCCCGGCGTTGCCGATTCCCGACGCGGCCACGGTGCGCAAGCCGGGGTTCCTCCGCACGCTAGGGCCTCATGCGGTGAGGCACATGCGGAGGGTATACCAACTCGTCGCCGACCGCCGGGTAGCGGGCGAGACCGTAATCGTCTCGCAAGCCTGGCTGTTCGGCGCACGCATCGCTCAAGAGAAATTCGGCGTGCCCCTGGCGACCGTCTACCTCCAGCCACTGTTGTTCGGCAGTGTTTACGACACGCCCGGCCTACCGTACTGGGTCCCACGCTGGATCCCCCGATGGGTAAACACATTCGTCGAGCGGTCGGTGGACTGGGGGCTGGCGCCGGCCATTGACGCCTTCCGCGCCGAGCTGGGATTGCCGCCGGTTCGCCGCCCCGTCCTGCGCTGGTGGCGTTCCCCGGAGCTGGTGATCGGCTTCTTCCCCAAGTGGTACTCGGCCCCCCAACCCGATTGGCCGACGCAGACGCTTCTCGGTGGTTTCGCTCTCTACGACGCTCCGGCGAGGACGGTTCCTGAGGAACTGGAGGAGTACCTGGCGGATGGGGAGCCTCCTCTGGTGTTCAGCCAGGCATGGATGATACAGGACGCCCGGGACTACTTCGCGGCCTGTGTGGAAGTCGCGCGGCGCCTCAGACGGCGTGCGGTCTTGCTGACGGCCCATCCGCAGCAGCTGCCACGGTCCCTGCCGCGCGACATCCGGCATTTCGACTTCGTCCCGCTTAGCACACTGCTGCCGAAGGCCGCCGCGCTCGTCCACCACGGCGGCATAGGGACGATTGGGCAAGCGCTCGCGGCGGGGCTCCCCCAGCTGACCGTGCCGATGATCCTCGACCAGTTCGACAATAGCCGCCGCCTGTTGCGTCTGGGCGTCTCCGCGAACGTGCGTGCCGCCGCCTACCGGCCGGCATCCGTCGCCCGCCTGCTGCGGGGACTGCTCCAATCGCCAACGGTGGCCGCGCGCTGCCGGCATTATGCCGCCCTCAGCCGCGAAGAGAAGCCTTTCGAGAAGGCGTGTTTGGCCCTCGAACGGCTGCATGAGCGGCGCGCGGACACGAGCTGCGCAAGCAGTGGAACTGAGGTTTGAGGACAAAGAGGGATCGGTCATGCGTGTACTGCTGGTCTCGATGGGAAGCGCAGGTGATCTGTTGCCGTTCATCGCGTTGGGTCAGGCTCTCCGCGGCCGGGGTCACGACGTGACCGTGCTGAGCAACGGCTATTTCCGAGACGTGGTCGAGAAGGAATCGCTCCGCTTTGTCGAAGTGATCCCGGCCGAGGAACACATCAAGCGGACGCGGCAGCGGAGCGGATGGGGTTTCCGGCGGTCTTTCACGGAGGGAGGCCGAAACCTTCTGGAGGACATGCCAAAAGTTTACGAGGCCGTCGCGGCTCATTACGTCCCCGGCGAGACGGTGGCGGCTGCCGCCGGCTTGATGTTCGGCGCTCGGATCGCCCAGGAGAAACTTGGTCTCCCCCTGGCCAGCGTCCACCTGTCCCCCCTGTGCTTCCGCAGCGTCCACGATGACGTCACTTGGCCTCGCTGGATGCCCCTGCCGGTGCGCCAATGGCTCTTCGGGATGCTCGAACGAGGGATTGACCGTCTTTTCGGCGCGGAGATCAATGCTTTTCGCTCCCGCTTGGGGCTGCCGCCGGCCACACGCATCCTCTCGGACTGGTGGAACTCGCCGCAGCTGGTACTTGGCCTCTTCCCGGACTGGTTGTGCCGGCCCCGGAGAGACTGGCCCGCGAGTACGTTGTTGACCGGCCCCCCCCTGTACGATGCCATGAGACCGTTCACGCGGCATCGCGAACTTGAGGCGTTCCTGATGGCCGGCGGACCACCGATCGTTTTTAGCCATAGCTCGGCACTCGACGACGCCCGGTGTTTCTTCGCCAATTCCGTCGCCATCGCGCAAAACTTGGGCTGCCGGGCCGTGCTGCTGACGCCTCGGGAAGAGTCGGTTCCACAGCCGCTGCCGGCCGGGGTTTGCCACTTCCCCTATGTTCCCCACAGTCTCTTGTTGCCGCGAGCGGCAGCGCTCGTCCACCACGGCGGCATCGGCACCGCCCTCCAAGCACTGGCCGCGGGCATTCCGCAGCTCATCGTGCCGGTCTTCCTCGATCAGCCTGACAACGGCCGGCGACTGGAACGCCTGGGTGTGGCCGCGACCGTTCGCCGCTCTGCCTACCGATCGCGCCAAGTGTGCCGCAAGCTGGAGTACCTCCTCGGATCGACCGAGGTTGCCTCGCACTGCCGGGAGTACGCCTTGCGTTGTCGGGAGTCCGATGCGCTCGAGAAGGCATGTATCGCCCTGGAGCGGCTGTTCGCGGAATCGGGGGGGACCACGGCCGCGCCGGATGCCGTTCGACGCGTGCGCGCCTTGGCAAGGGGTTAGTAGAACGTCGGTTCGCCGGCCGGTTCATCCTCGCCCGGACAATATCAACCCTGCGGAGAAGTTTCATGACCACGTTACGCCAGGCAAAGCTCCCCGATGGGAGACGGGTTTTCAGCGTCCGTCCTCAAGAAGTGGGACCGCTCTATCAGCAAGTGCAAGAGTATTGCCGCCACGGCATCCAAGTCAAGGAGGGAGACATCGTTTTTGACGTGGGGGCCAATATTGGGCTATTCGCTCTATGGTTACGCCGGTCGGTCGGGAACATCACCGTTTATTCCTTTGAGCCGATCCCCATCGTTTTCGACGCTTTACAGCATAACGCTCAGCGTTTCGATTCGCGGAACTGGAAGGTGTTTTCCTGCGGACTCGGCCGGCGTCCCGGTACGGCAACCTTCGGCTACTTTAGCCGGCTCACGGCGATGTCCTCTGTCTATCCGGACACCTCCACGGAGGCCGTTGTGTCCTTGCGGAACATGATCCTCCGAAACGCGCATCAGCTGCCGCAGGGTCTTCGCTGGATTCGCCGCCTGTCTGGTTTCTTCCTACGGCCCTGCATTGATTACCTCATTCGGCGAGCGTTCGTCATTGAAAACGTCGAGTGTCCGATGCGAACCGTGTCCGATGTGATCCGCGAACAAAAGGTCCCACGCATCGACCTGCTGAAAGTGGACGTGGAGAAGGCGGAGTTGGACGTGCTGGAAGGTATAGAAGCAGCCGATTGGGCGATCATCCAGCAGGTGGTGGTTGAGGTTCACGATCTAAACGGACGTCTGGCGAAAGTGACGGCAATGTTGGAAGAGCATGGTTTGAAAGACATCCACATCGAACAAGAGCCGCTGTTCCGGGGCAGCGAGATTTACAATCTCTACGCTCGTCGGCCCGACCGTGCGACCGCGATCTGATGTTGGCGACCAGGGGGAGTGTGTGGCCCAGGAGAGATTGGTGGCAATGATCAAGCGACGGAGATTATCCTGGCTTGGCTTGGCCGGCGTCGTGCTGGCTGTCGCTGGGCTGCTGATTCTGCTGGAATGGCGCCGCCGGCAAGATGTCGCGCGTGCCGGGGAACAAGCGCTCGACAGTTTCGGCATCGCGCGACCTTCCAACGATCTCCAACAAAGATACAGCGATCTCCACGAGTTCGCCAGGTTGTGTGCCGCCGTCCAGGAGCATTACGATGCCCTGGTTGGCCGTGCCCTCCGGTTGCAGCACCTACGCAAAAGTCGTGTGACCGAATTCGATCGCCGGAAGCAGCCGATTTCCATTGTCGATCTGCAGGAGCGGGTGCATTTCGAAGACGGTAAGGAACGCCCGATCAAGCTGGCGTCCCGGCAGGTGCTTGGCCCGCCTTTGGTCCCTCCGCAAGCAGGGCCTGAGGGTGGCTTGAACATAAAAGCACCCTTTTCCAGCGAGGTCCCGGAGGGGGTCTATCGCTATCAGTTGGAAAGCGTCGAGGAGATTGCCGGGCAACTCCTCTTGCGTGTCCAATTCGAACCGATCAAACCGATCGAAGGGAGTTTCAAAGGGTCGGTGTGGGTCGATCCGGCCACTGCGGAGCCAATCCGCATGCACGGTTCAGCCGTGAAACTGGTTATGCCCCTGGATCGGCTGGAGATGCTGATCGACTACGGCCCAGCCGAGAACGGATACAACCAGATGCGTCGCGCCACGGTGGATGTTGTGGGTGGGTTCGCTTTCATCTTCAAGCATTACCGTATCGAAGCTGAGTTGAGCGACTACCGCCCACGTGAGCCGTGAGCGAGCCTGCTGGGGATGACTCCATATTCTCTCGAACGGAACCAGCGCCCGAAAGGTTATCTCTTATGAGCATCGTTATATGGGTCCTATTCGCCCTCGCCGCTGTCCCGCTGCTGGCGCTTGCCTTAGCCCTGGTCGCCAGCTGGCGGTGGAAACAGCGCCGGCTGGCTGCCCTGCGAGCTGCCAGTCAGCTTATCCAGACGGCGCGTGGACCGATCGAGTATGCGGTCACGGGAGAAGGTGCGCCCCTGCTCGTAATCCACGGCGGGATGGGAGGGTATGACCAGGGGCTTGCCTTGGGTGCCCTCGTCAACAAGTATGCCGCTTCTGCGGGGTTCCAGGTAATCGCGCCTTCCCGACCGGGGTACCTCCGCACGCCGGCGGATGTTGGTCTGACGCCAGAGGAACAAGCGGATGCGCTGGCTGTCTTGCTCGATCACCTCGATATCCCGCAGGTGAGTGTGCTGGCCGGATCATACGGAGGCCCCGTTGCCGTGCAGTTCGCCCTGCGCCATCCGCAGCGGCTTCGCGCTTTGGTGCTGCTCGCCGCAATCGTCCGACGATGCAGAGTCGGGCAGCAGTGGCCGCTGAGCGAACGCGCACTCCTGTCCCGACCAGGGGCCTTGCTCACCGATTTTCTCCATTGGCTCATGTACCTGCGCGCGCGATCTCAACCTACCGTGCTGATCCGCTTTTTCATGCGTCGAATGACGGTGCCGTCCGTGACGGATACAGAAATTGAACAGCGCATCGCCCAGCTTAGCCAGTATCCCGAGCAGATCCAGACCTTGCAGCACCAGTTCTGTTCCATGACGCCGATGAGTGTTCAGATGATCGGCTGCTTAAATGACGAAAAACAGATCGCTTGTATCCCTGATTATCCCCTGGAGGAGATTCAGACGCCGACCCTATTGGTCCACGGCCGTGAGGACTGCGTGGGGCTGGGTATCGCTGGTGCCGAGTGGGCCGCCGGCAAGATGCCGAGAGCTAGACTGTTGCCCGTTGAGCAGTGCGGCCACTTCCTTTTGGCCGGCGCACATCTCCCGTCCATGTTTTCCGCAATTGCGGAGTTCTTGTGCCGACATGGTCCCCCAGGCACGTCCATCCTGGAACTCTTGCCGGATCATCGCGGCGAAACGTTGGTAGGCAGACCCTAATTCCTTGAGGTAACGCTCATGAACATCCTGTTGATCCCCATGGGTAGCATGGGAGACGTCTACCCACTCGTGGGTCTGGGGGTCGCCCTCCGCTCCCGCGGCCACCGGATCGAAGTCATCGCCAACAGCTATTATCAGTCGATCATTGAAAGAGCGGGATTATCGTTCGTCGAACTGGGGACTTATGAAGATCTGCGTCCGGGGATCGACGATCCCAATCTCTGGCACCGCCGGAAAGCGCTCGCTGTCCTCGCCCAAACTATCCTCCCGCTGATGAGGCCGCTCTACGAAACCATCGCTCGTCAATACATCCCTGGCGAAACGATCGTAGTAGCGTCGTCCCTGGCTTTGGCCGCCCGCGTGGCTCAGGAACGACTGGGACTCCCTCTCGTCACGGTTCATCTCCAGCCAACCGTGTTCCGCAGCGCCTATGAAGATATGGAATTCTTGCCCGCGCGGTTCTCCCCTCGCTGGCTGCGGGCGCCCGGGAAACGGCTGCTGGATTGGCTGCTCGACGTGCTGCTTCTGGACCCTCTCCTGGGGCGGGAGATCAATGCTCTCCGCGCGGAGCTGGGGCTGCCGCGTGTTCGCCGGGTGCTGTACCGGTGGCTGCACTCCCCGCAGCTTGTCCTTGGTCTGTTCCCCGAATGGTTCGCCTCACCTCAGCCCGATTGGCCGCCACAGACGCGGTTGACCGGGTTTCCCCTTTACGACGGCCACGCCCCGCACGAGGTTCCGAAAGAAGTCGAGGCCTTTCTCGCGGCTGGGACTCCTCCGATCGTGTTCACCCCTGGTTCGGCCATGAAACACGGCCAACAGTTCTTCGCCGAATCGGTGACGGCCTGCCAGTTGCTCGGAAGACGGGGGCTATTGCTGACGCGATTCCGTGAGCAGGTGCCGGATAACCTACCCGAAGGGACTTGTCATTTCGACTACCTGCCCCTGAGCCAGGTTTTGCCTCGCTCTTCTGCTCTCGTATCGCACGGGGGTATCGGTACCGTATCGCAAGCGCTAGTTGCCGGCATCCCTCAGTTGGTGATGCCCATGGCCTTCGATCAGTTCCCCAATGCTGCCCGTCTGGTACAACTCGGGGTCGCTCGTTCGCTGCCGGTCAAGGCCTACCGTGGTCCGTCCGTGGCTCTGGCGCTGGATAGTCTGCTGAAGTCCGTGGAGGTTCGGAACCAGTGCCAGGCAATCGCCAAGAAGTCCCACTTTGAGAATTCCCTGGAGACAGCTTGCCAGGCCATTGAAGAGTTCGCGGAGCAACGACTTGAGCCAATCTGCTGTCTCGATTCCAGTGACTAGCAGGCTCAGGCAATAATCTCACGCACTACGCGCCCCGCCACGTCGGTCAGGCGGAAATCCCGGCCAGCGTGGCGGTAGGTCAGTCGCTCGTGGTCCAGCCCGAGCAGGTGCAGGATGGTTGCGTGAAAGTCATGGATATGCACCTCGTCCGCGACAACGCTGCACCCGTGCTCGTCGCTGACGCCATAGCTAAATCCGCCCCGCACCCCGCCGCCCGCCATCCAGGAAGCGAACGCCTCGGCGTGATGTTCGCGGCCACGGGCGTCCTTGGCCGTGTTGAACGGCGTGCGGCCGAACTCGGTGGTCCATACTACCAGCGTCTCTGCCAGCAGCCCGCGCTGCCGGAGATCCCGCAGCAACCCCGCAATCGGCCGATCGACGTTCCGTGCCAGCCGGCCGTGGTCGGCCATGTCGCCGTGCGAGTCCCAGTTGTTGGATGCTCCCGTGTCGATCAGCTCAAGGAAGCGCACCCCTCGCTCCACCAGCCGCCGGGCCACCAGGCACTGCCATCCAAATCCCCGCGTCTCGCCGCGCTTTAGGCCATAAAGCCGCAGCGTTGCCTCGCTCTCCCGCGTCAGGTCAAACGCCTCGGGTGCTTCGGTCTGCATGCCGAAAGCCGTCTCGAAACTCCGGATTCGCGCCGCCAGGTTCGGGTCGTCGCCCCGCCCCGCGAGGTGCCGGCGGTTCAACGCTTGTGCCAGGCCCAGTTCCATCTCCTGTAGCTCCGCAGCGGATTGGCGGCGGCGGAGGTTCGGCATCGGCTCGGGGCCGGGCACTACCTGTGTCCCCTGGTGGCAGCCGGGCAGGAAGTCCGAGGCCCACACCTGTCCGCCCGCGTAGGGCATATGCGGCGCCAGCACGATGAACGAGGGCAGGTTCCGGTTTAGCGTCCCCAGGCCGTAACTTACCCACGCACCCATGCTCGGTCGAGCGAATGTCACCGAGCCGGTGTGGATGCCGAGCGTGGCCTGGAAGTGGTCGGGGTGGTCGTTGCGCATCGACCGAATGAGGCAAAGATCGTCCGCGCATTCCGCAACGTGCGGGAACAGGTCGCTAATCCACAACC
>Ga0070738_10006193_pt1 | contig 12691 bp, 7 predicted proteins | sample Coa_R2_2_FD_66446 | JGI IMG/M metagenome (GOLD analysis project Ga0070738, IMG submission 66446) | Surface soil microbial communities from Centralia Pennsylvania, which are recovering from an underground coalmine fire - Coalmine... | ecosystem: Environmental > Terrestrial > Soil > Unclassified ... | reverse complement strand
AAGCGTACCGCAAGCTGGGCGCGCATCACCTCACGCGCGGACAGAGTGACGGTATCGGCTTTGCCGTCTGGGCACCCAACGCGAGTGCTGCTGCCGTCGTCGGCGATTTCAACGGTTGGGACCCGCACGCGCATCCGATGGAGAAGCGCTGGGACTGCGGCGTTTGGGAGGCCTTCGTGCCGCACGCGCGCGAGGGCGATCGGTACAAGTACGCGCTGTGGAGCGCAGACGGCACGCTCTTGCCGCTCAAGGCCGATCCGTTTGCATTCCGCTCGGAGCTTCGGCCGAAAACCGCTTCGATCGTGGCGCGGCTGCCGCCGGGTCCGTCCGAAGGCGAACGCGCTGCGCAAATGCGTATCGCGCAGCACCACGAGGCGCCGATCGCGATCTACGAAGTGCATTTGGGATCGTGGAAGCGCAAGCCCGAGGAGGGCGAGCGCGCCTTGAGCTATCGCGAGCTCGCGGAGGATTTGCTTCCGTACGTGAAGTGGATGGGATTCACGCACGTCGAGCTGCTGCCGGTTTCGGAATACCCGTTCGACGGTTCGTGGGGATACCAGCCAATCGGCCTTTACGCGCCGACGAGCCGCTACGGCACGCCTGACGATTTTCGCTTTTTCATCGAGCGCGCGCACGAACTGGGTTTGGGCGTGCTTCTCGATTGGGTGCCGGGACATTTCCCCAGCGACGAACACGGCTTGGCCTACTTCGACGGATCGCACCTGTACGAGCATGCGGATCCGCGCCAAGGCTGGCATCCCGATTGGCAGACGTACGTCTACAACTATGGCCGCCGCGAAGTAGCCAGCTATTTGGTTTCGAACGCGCTGTTCTGGATCGGTCAATACGGCGCAGATGGGTTGCGGGTCGACGCGGTAGCGTCGATGCTCTATTTGGATTACAGCCGTCCGTCGGGCGAATGGATCCCGAACGCTTTCGGCGGCCGGGAGAATTTGGAAGCCATCGGTTTCCTCAAGCAAATGAACGAAGGCGTGTACGGAGCCTATCCGCACGCAATCACGATCGCCGAAGAGTCCACTGCATGGCCGAAGGTCTCGGCGCCCACCTACGCCGGCGGCCTCGGCTTCGGCTTCAAATGGAACATGGGCTGGATGCACGACACGCTGGCGTACATGCACCGCAATCCGGTTCACCGCCGCTTCCACCACGACCAGCTCACCTTTTCGCTGATCTACGCGTTCAGCGAAAACTACGTGCTGCCGCTCTCGCACGACGAAGTCGTGCACGGCAAGGGGTCGATCCTCTCGCGCATGCCGGGCGATCCGTGGCAGCAATTCGCGAACGTGCGGCTGCTCTACGCGTATATGTACGCGCACCCCGGAAAGAAATTGCTCTTCATGGGCAACGAGTTCGCGCAGCACCGCGAGTGGAGCCACGACCGCAGCCTCGATTGGCACCTGGTCGGCGAGGCTCCGCACGCGGGGATGCAGCGTCTGGTGCGCGATCTCAACGTGCTGTACGCGCAGACGCCGGCGCTGTACGAACGCGACGCGGTTCCCGAGGGTTTTGCATGGATCGCGCAGGATGCGGGGGCCAGCCTGATCGCGTTTCTGCGCCGAGGCAACGGCGCGGACGCGACGGCGATCGCGATCTGCAATTTCACGCCGGTCGTGCGCGGCGATTTCCGCTTGGGCGTTCCGCTGGCCGCGGCGTATCGCGAAGCGATCAATACCGACGCGCAGGCATACGGCGGAAGCGGATTGGGAAATTTGGGGCGCGTACGCGTCGAAGACGTCCCCGCGCACGGGTTCGCGCAGTCGGTCGTGTTGACGCTTCCGCCGCTGGCGGCCCTGCTTCTGGTTCCGGACCGCGCATGAAGCCGGCGCGCGCGGCCGTCCTGCCCGGGCGTCCTTATCCGCTGGGCGCGACGTGGGACGGCAGCGGCGTCAACTTCGCGATCTTCTCCGAGCACGCCGAGAAGATCGAGCTCTGCCTGTTCGATCGCCGCGGCAACCGCGAACTGCGGCGAATCGTCTTGCCCGAATACACGGATCAGGTGTGGCACGGCTATCTGCCGGAGGCCTCGTCGGGCGACGTCTACGGATACCGCGTCTATGGACCGTACGATCCGCCGAACGGACATCGCTTCAACCACCACAAGCTCTTGCTCGACCCGTATGCAAAGCGGCTTCTCGGAGCGCTACGCTGGACGGATGCGAATTTCGGCTACCGCGTCGGTTCGGCGCGCGCGGACCTTTCGTTCGACCGGCGCGACAACGCCGCGGCGATGCCCAAGTGCGTGGTCGTCGATACCGCGTTCACGTGGGGAAACGATCGCCAGCTGCACACGCGCTGGCCCGATACGATCGTGTACGAGCTGCACGTGCGCGGATTCACGATGAAACACCCCGGCGTTCCGCCCGAGCTTCGCGGCACGTTCGCCGGTCTGGCATCGCCGCCGGTCCTGGAACACTTGGTCTCGCTGGGCATCAGCGCCGTAGAACTGATGCCCATCCACGCGTTCGTCGACGATCGGCGGCTGGTCGAGAAGCGCCTGCGCAACTATTGGGGCTACAACTCGATCGGCTTCTTTGCGCCCGATCCGCGGTATATGAGCGGCAAGTGGCTGGGCGAGTTCAAGACGATGGTCAAGCGCCTGCACCAGGCCGGCATCGAGATCATTCTCGACGTCGTCTACAATCACACCGCCGAAGGCAGCGAGCTGGGTCCGACGCTCTGCTTTCGCGGCATCGACAACAAGTCGTACTATCGCCTGCAGCAAGACGCGCGCTTCTACGTCGACTACACGGGCTGCGGCAATACGCTCAACCTCAAGCATCCGCGCGTCATGCAGATGGTGACCGATTCGCTGCGCTATTGGGTGACCGAGATGCACGTCGACGGATTCCGCTTCGATCTCGCCCCCGCGATTGCGCGGCGCGACTTGGAATTCGATTGGTGGTCCAGCTCGTTCATGACGTCGCTGCAGCAAGATCCCATCCTATCGCGGGTCAAGCTGATCGCCGAACCGTGGGATTTGGCGCGCAACGGGTATCAGATCGGAAACTTCCCGCCGGGGTGGTCGGAGTGGAACGATCAATACCGCGACGGCGTGCGGCGGTTCTGGCAAGGGAACGACGGCGTCATTCCCGAGCTGGCGTCGCGGTTGACCGGATCGAGCGATATCTTCGACCGCGACGGCCGGCGTCCGCGCGCCAGCATCAACTTCGTCACCGCGCACGACGGCTTTACGCTGCACGATTTAGTCAGCTACGATCGCAAACACAACGAGGCCAACCTCGAAGAGAACCGCGACGGCATGGACAACAACTCCAGCTGGAACTGCGGCGTCGAGGGCCCCACGGACGATCCGGCAGTCCGCGCGCTGCGCGCGCAGCAAAAGCGCAATTTGCTCGCCACGCTGCTGCTCTCGCAAGGAACGCCGATGATCCTCGCGGGCGACGAACTGGGGCATACGCAGCTGGGCAACAACAACGCGTACTGCCAGGACAACGACATCGGCTGGCTCTCGTGGACCGGCATCGAGGAAGACGACGCGGATCTGCTCGACTTCCTTCGCGCGCTGATCGCGCTGCGCAAGCGCCACCCCGTCTTCCGGCGCACGCGATTCTTTCGCGGTGCCATTACGCCCGAAGAAGGCCTCAAGGACATCAGCTGGATCGAGCCGGGCGGAAACGAGATGACCTCGGAGGCCTGGCACGATCCCTCACGCCGCGCCTTGGGCGCGCTGGTGGGCGGCGATACCGGCGATCGCTTCGTTTCGCTCAGCGGCTATCCCGAGTACGACGACACGTTCTTACTGCTCATGAACGCGCACGACCGCAGCATCGGCTTTCGCTTGCCGCCGGCCGGACGTTTCGGTGCCTGGGAACTCGTTTTCGAGACGGCGCGGCCCGTTGCGCTGGCTTCGGGCGTGCGCTTCGACGTCGGCTCGGAGTACCTGCTGCGCTCGCGCACGCTCGCACTGCTCGTCGCGCGCCTGCCGTCCGAACCGTCCGATGATCGATGAGCTGGCGCGAGCCGCCGGAATCCAACCCGCGTACACGGACGCATTCGGACGTGAAAAGCCGGTGTCGCGCGAGACCAAACGCGCGATACTGGCGGCCCTGGGTTACGATGCGTCCGGCGAGCGTCAGGCGCACCAGCTCGCGCGCGAGCTCCGTGCGCAGCGCGCGGCACCCGGCGATGCGTCCGCCGCGGCCGTCGCCTTCGTTCCGCCCGAGCTCGAACGCCGGCGTACGTGGGGCTTTGCGCTGCAACTCTACTCGCTGCGTTCGGCGGCAAATTGGGGCATCGGCGACTTCGGCGACTTGGCGCGTTTTGCGGCGGATGCCGCCGGACGCGGTGTCGGCATCGTCGGACTCAACCCGCTTCACCAATTAAACCTGACCGATCCGAACGCCGCGAGCCCCTACTCGCCGATGAGCCGCCTCTTTTTGAACGCGCTGTACATCGACGTTCCGTCGGCATACGCGTCGCTGAACTTCGGCCCGAGCGTCGTGGATGAATCGCCGCTTCGCCGTGCGCGCGAATCGCCGTTCGTCGATTACGCTGCCGTCTGGTCGCTCAAGAGCACGGCGTTGATGCGCTTGCACGAACGCTTCCGCGCCGCGGACGGCCACCCAATGCATGCCGCGTTCCGCGGGTTCTGCGGAGAGCAGGGCGCCGCTTTGCGCTCGACTGCGGTATACGAAGCGCTGAACGCACGCTTTTACGAACGGACCGGCACGCACGGATGGATGCGATGGCCGGCCGCGTACGCCGAACCGGGCGGGGCGGCCGTGCGCGCGTTCGCCGCCGAACACGAAACCGCGGTCGAGTACTACGAATTTCTGCAATGGCTAGCGGACCTGCAGCTGAGTGCCGCGGCCGCGGCCGCACGATCGATGCCGGTAGGACTCTACCGCGATCTCGCGGTCGGCGTGGACGCGAATAGCGCCGACGTCTGGTGCGATCGCGACGCATATGCCCTCGGTTTGTCGGTGGGCGCTCCGCCCGACCCATTGAACGCGGCCGGACAGGACTGGGGTTTGCCCCCCATGCATCCGCACCGGCTTGGGGCACGCGGCTTCGAGCGATACGCCGCCGTCGTGCGCAGCAACATGCGCCATGCGGGCGCGCTTCGCATCGATCACGTCATGGGGCTGCAGCGCCTCTTCGTCATTCCGCACGGCGCGCCGCCGAGCGACGGTGCGTATCTGGAATACCCGCGCGAAACGCTGCTGACCGTGTTGGCGGCCGAAAGCCGGCGCGCCGGCTGCCTGGTCGTCGGCGAAGATCTCGGAACCGTGCCGCGCGGCTTTCGCGAACGCGTTGCGCGGGCGCGCATCTTTTCGTGCCGCCTTCTCTATTTCGAGCGCGATCCCGGCGGCACGTTCGTCGATCCCGCCCGCTATCCGGGCGACGCGGTGGCCAGCACGGGCACGCACGACTTGCCGCCGTTTTTAGGCTATTGGGAGACGCTGGCGCCGGACGACCGCGCTGCGATGCAGGCATTGCTGGGAGCCGGCCCGCGCGACGGCGACGCGGTACTGGTCGCCGCCGCCTATCGAGCGCTCGCGCGCACGCCGGCGCGCATCCGGCTGGTGCAAATGGAAGACGCGCTGCTCTGCCGCGAGCCGGTGAACGTTCCCGGAACGACGACCGAGCATCCGAATTGGCGCCGCAAGCTTCCGGTCGCGCTCGAAGCGCTCGGCGATGACGCGGGGTTTGCAGCGGTCGTGCGCGCGGTAAGCGAATCGCGGCAGCGAAAGGAACACGCATGAAAGCCGTCGTTATGGCCGGCGGTGAAGGGTCGCGGCTTCGCCCGTTGACCTCGCGCCGGCCCAAGCCGCTCGCACCAATCGCCAACCGTCCGGTGATGCATCACATCATCGCGCTGCTTGCGCGCCACGGCATCACCGAGGTCGTGGCGACGCTGCACTATCTGGCCGACGAAATTGAAACGTACTTCGGCGACGGTTCGCGCGCGGGCGTTCGTCTTTCGTACGTGGTCGAAGACACGCCGCTGGGAACCGCGGGTGCGGTCAAACTCGCCGAAGATCGCCTGCGCGACGACGCCTTCGTCATCATCTCCGGCGACGCCATGACCGATCTCGACTTGACCGCGCTGATCCGGCATCACCGCACGCGCGGAAACGATGCGACCATCGCGCTGCAGGCGGTCTCCAATCCGCTCGAGTTCGGCGTCGTCATCACCGACGAAAACGGCCGGATTACCCGCTTTCTCGAGAAGCCGTCGTGGGGTGAAGTCTTTTCGGACACGATCAACACCGGCATCTACGTGCTCAATCCCGAGATCTTCGAGCTCATGGAAGCCGGCGGCATCTACGACTTCTCCAAGGATCTCTTTCCGCGCATGCTGCACGAGGGAAAGCGAATCGGCGGCTACGTCATCGACGACTATTGGACCGACGTCGGAAACCTTCAGCAGTATCAGCAAGCCAACTACGACGCGCTCTCCGGTGCCGTGAAGACCGACCCGATCGGCGACGAAATCTCCGAGGGCGTGTTCGCAGCGGTAGGCGCGCGCATCGATCCCACCGCGCAGATTACCGGACCGGTCCGCATCGGGCGGAACGTTCAAATCGGACCCGGCGCGACCATCACCGGCCCGTCGAGCATCGGCGACAACTCGACGATTTCGGCGGGGGTGCAGCTCGAACGCGCGATCCTGTGGGAGGACGTCTACGTGGGTGCCGACGCGCAGCTGCGCGACTGCACCATCGCCAACCGCACGATCGTCAAGGAACGCGCCGCGGTCGGCGAGGGGACCGTGATCGGCGAGCGATGCAACGTCGGCAGCGGCGCGACGGTGCGCGCCAACCTCAAGATTTGGCCGGACAAAACGATCAGCTCGGGGTCCATCGTTTCGATGTCGCTCATCTACGGCATCAAGTGGCCCGGATCGCTCTTCGGCGGCGCGGGAGTGAGCGGTCTGGCAAACTTGGAGATCACGCCGGAATACGCGACGAAGCTGGGGGAGGCGTTCGGCACGTATTTGCGCGGCGGGCAAGTGGTCATGACCAGCCGCGACACGCATCCGGTCAGCCGCGTCATGAACCGCTGCATTATCTCCGGATTGCTCAGCACGGGCATTCACGTGCAGGATCTCCGCTCGTTCCCGCTGCCCCTCTCGCGATTTGCCACGCGCGCCGAAGGCGACGGCTGCGTGCACGTCCGGCTCTCGCCGTCCGACGCGAATTCGCTGCTCTTCGAGTTCTTCGACCGCAACGGCATCAACATCGACAAAGCGGCCGAACGGAAGATCGAGAACCTGTTTTTCCGCGAAGATTTCCGCCGAACGCCGATGGACGAAGTGGGCCTGCTCGATTTCCCCACGCGGGTCCTCGAGAGTTACAGCACCGCCTTTCTGGAGGCGCTGCAGGCAAAGGCACTGCCGCGGGCCGGCTTTCGCGCGGCGATCGACTACGCGAGCGGCAACGCCGCCCTCGTCCTGCCGCGCCTGCTCAACCGCCTGAACGTGGACACGATCGCGCTCAACGCCTACTTCGACGACAGCCGGGTGCGAATCGACGTACAGGCGCGGGAGCGCCACCTCGAAGACCTGCGCGAGATCGTCCTGACGCTCAAACGCGATCTCGGCATTCTGGTCGATCACGACGGCGAGACCTTCTCGCTGGTCGACGACCTGGGCCGGATCATCACCGGCAATCGGCTCTCCGCGCTGCTCACGCTGCTCGTCGTGCGCAACTATCCGGACGCGCGCATCGCAGTACCGGTCACCGCGCCGCGTGCAATCGAGGAGATCGCGCGCAGTTATGGCGCCGAAGTGACGCGTACGCGCAGCGATCGCCGCACGCTGATGGCGCTCGCCGAGCGCCAGGGCAAGTCGCTGGCGTTCGCCGGCAGCGCGTCGTATGAATTCGTCTTTCCGGAGATGCACCCGGCGCTGGACGCGCTCTACGCGGTCGCGAAGGTCCTCGAACTGCTCGCACAGGAGGCGCGCAAGCTCAGCGAGCTCGTCGACATGCTGCCCGATTGGAAAATGGCCTCGAGAAGCGTGATCTGCCCCTGGGAGCACAAAGGCCGCATCATGCGCACGCTCATCAACGAGCAGCGGAACGGCAACATCGAGCTGTACGACGGATTGCGCGTGACGCGCGACAACGGCTGGGTGCTGGTGCTTCCCGACGCATCCGAACCCGCGTTCAACGTGATCGCGGAGGGCACGACGGGCGAAACCGCAGTGCGCTATGTCGACGCGATGGCCGCACGGATCGAAGAGCTCGCGGCGACCTGATCCGGACGCCTACGTCGCGGACGCCAGTTTAGCGCCGAGGATCTCGAAAACGCGCGGCCAGGCGTAGCGGCGCGCGGTCTTGCGCGCGCGTTTGCGGATCTTGGCGGCCAGTTTGGGATCGTGGAAGAGCCTGAGCAACGCCGCCGTCAGTTCGGACGGATCGCCGGTGTCGCAGACGAGCGCGTTTTCGAACGGCCGCGCGTAATCTTCGCCGGTGGATCCGCAGACCGGAATGCCGCGGCACGCCATCACTTCCAGACCCACCAAGCCGAACGGTTCCTTTCCGCTGTTGGCTAAGACCGCTTCCACCGCGCCGTACAGTGCATACAGCGTCTCGTTGGGCAAGAAGCTGCGCAGGTTGACGACGTCGGCGCGCTCTTTTTTCAGCGCGCGCGCCAGCTGGGGCGGCGTGCACTCGGCGACGGCGGTATCGGCAACGGTCAGCCCGCGTTCGAGCGCCCGCCCGAAGACCACCGTTTGGTAGGCCTCCTTTCCGCCGCGCACGATCAGCTGCACTTTCTCACCGAGGTCGCGCAGATCGGCAACCGCGTCGATCGCCTGAAGCCAGCGTTTGTCGGGATCGTACCGGCCGACTTTGAGCAGCGCCCGACGCCCGGCGAGCGCATCGGCGAGCACGGCGATTGCGCCGTCGTCGACGCAATCGGGCAGCGATTCGGGAATGCCGTTCGGCACCACCAGCGCCTGCACGCCGCGCAAGCCCAGTTCGAACTTCATATAGCGACTGACGCCCGTAACGACGGCGGCCTCTTGCAGTGCGGAAAAGTCTATGGTTTCGAACCCGTACGTGTTGTTGGCGTTCCACACGAGCGTCGCGTTCTCACGGAGTCCGGCTTCGAGGAGCGCGCGATGCAAGTGCAGCACGGCGGGAACGACTTGCCAATCCTCCGACAGCACGAGCACGCGTTCGTTGCGCTCGCGGGCCGCTTGCACGATCTCCGAAACGATGTACGGCGGCGCGCTTGCGGCGAAATCCGAGATCTTTCCGCTCTCGCCGTCGTAGACGCCGCCCGGATGGAACTTCGAAATCCATTGGCACCAGCGGTACAGCTGCACGTTGGGCTGCCACTGCTCGATGCCCGGCTTGTCGGGATCGCCGACGAAGAACAGGCTCGTGCGAAAACCGCCGCGCCCCAGTGCCGCAGCGAGCTCGGTCGCCCGCACGCCCAGACCGCCGACGAACGAGTAGCGATCCGGACCTTCGAAGGAAAGGATGACGACGTTGCGCGGGAGATGAGTCGGGCGCGGCACAACCGCGCCATTAGCGGATGCCGCCGCCCGCGTCCTGCACCGAGGTGCGCCTGGAAGGAGCATTCACCGCGGATGCTCCCGCAACCGCATTGACGGGAAAGACCGCGCACTGCAGTCCGCGCGGCCCGTAGTACGCCGAATCGAGTTTGGCCGTCAGTGCTTCGACGGCGGAGGGTTCGAGCAGTGCGATAGCAGCGCCGCCGAAGCCGCCGCCGGTCATTCGCGCACCATAGACGCCCTCGACCGTCCGGGCCGCTTCGACGACGGCATCGAGCTCCGGCGAACTGACCTGATAGAGATCGCGCAGCGAGGCATGGGATTCGTCGAGCAGCCGGCCGGCGCGAATCAAGTCGCCGGCAGCGATTGCCCGGACCATCGCTTCGACCCGTTCGTTTTCGTTGACGACATGCCGGCAGCGCTCGCGAATCGGCGACGGCAGCAAGCTCGCGTCTTTTTCGAACGCGGCGACGCTCAGATCGCGCAGCGCACGGATCTCTGCGCCCCGCTCGCGCAAGATCCTGACCCCCTCTTCGCAGGCGGCTCTGCGCGCGTTGTATTCCGACGACGCCAGCGCGTGCTTGACCAGCGTGTCGCAGACCGCAATCGCGGCTCCCGCCGGCAGCGCGACGGGCGTCGTTTCGAGCGACCTGCAGTCGATGAACAGCGCCGCGCCCGCGACGCCGAGCGCGCAGACGAGCTGATCCATGACGCCGCTGCGGATGCCGGCGTACTCGTGCTCGGCACGCGATCCCGCCGCGGCGATCCGGTGCGGATCCGGATCGATTCCCGCAAGCCGGTACAATGCCAGCGCGACCGCGAGCTCGAGCGCAGCGGACGACGACAGGCCGGCGCCCAACGGGAGATCGCCGCCGATCGAGATGCGCGCTCCGCGATGCAGCGGGATCTCGCTCTGCACGGCGGCAGCGACGCCGGCGACGTAATCGGCCCACCCCCCGCGCCGTTCGAACGGCCGATCGAGTGCGATCGTCGCCGTCTGCGCGAATGCTTCCGAATAGACTTCGAGGGCCGGCGCGTCGTCCAGCGTAAGCGCGGCCAGCGTGTAGCGGTCGATGGCGATCGGAAGCACGAAGCCGTCGTTGTAGTCGGTATGCTCGCCGATGATGTTCACGCGGCCGGGCGATGCAAAAAGCGCAGCCGGGCCGCCGAAGCGCTGCTCGTGCCTTCGGCCGAACGCTTCGACGTCGAACACGGCGCTCTAGGGAACGATCGCCACGACGCGGGCGGGGAAGCCCGAACCGCCCCGCGCCTTGGCAAACGTCACCATCGCAAGCGCCCCCGATTCCGGAACGGCGTCCAAATTATCCAGCAGTTCGATCTGGTAATGCCCTTGGTGCAAGATCCACGACTCCAGCGAAAAATCGTTGTGCGATGCCGCGACGCCGGGATCGGTATCGGTGGTTTCATGCCCGGTCGCGGCGACGTGCCGCACGTCGTAGAGATACCGCAGGACCGGCATGCTCCAACCCGGATAATGGCCGATTCCCTTGCGATCTTTGTTCTCCATCGCGCTCTGGCTGGGCCAGCGTTTTGCCCAGTCGGTACGCATCGCGACGAACGCGCCGGCGGGTACGGGACCGTGCGCGCGCTCCCATGCCCGCACGTCGTCCATGCTCAGGACGTAGTCGGGGTTGGCCGCAGCTTGCCGGTGGACGTCGATGACGGCCAGCGGCAGCAGCATCTGCGCGGGATCGATTTGGTCGACGGTCCTTCCACCGGGCGCAAAATGCGCGGGCGCGTCGACGTGCGTGCCCCACTGGCCGACGTGACAGAACTCTTGGGCGAGAAACCCGTCTTTGCGGTACGTGTACAGCGTCGTCACGCGCTCGTTCGGGAAACCGGGCCAGTGCGGAATGCCCGGCGCAAAGGCGTGCGTGAGATCGACGAAGCGATGCGCGTGGACGATGCGATAGGCATCGATCAGCGAATCGTTTGAGGCATCGGCCGGTGCGCGCAGGCTTTGCACGGCCATGCCTGCGGCGAATCCGGCGGCGAGAATCAACGCCGCGGGTAGGATTTTCACTCTCCGGACCTCCGACTGCAGCGCTCAGCTGCGAACGCGTACGTACTCTTGGAGCTGGCGCCTGGCCTTCCGGAAGGCACTGCGGATCGCCGCAACCGGATCCTTGAACGCCGCTTCGGCTTGGGCGTCTTCGCGATTGATGAAGATGTCCTCGCCCGGAACGTTGAGAACGATGCGCGCGTGGAACGGTGCGCCGGCGCGGCGGTGCGCGTGCTCCACGACGATGCGCGCGCCGGAGATGCGCTGATAGAATCGCTCCAACCGATCGAGTTCTCGCGTAATCAGCTGGTCCAAGGCTTCGGAGTGCTGCATGTCCCGGTATGAGATCTGCACAGGAATAGGCATATTCCGCCTCCAGCCGGCAAAGAGTTCCGCCGCACCCGCGACCGGTCCCGCCATCCGTTCGGATCATCCGTTCGGAGGATGGCGGGCCAAGCGCCGCTGCGCGTAGGATTGCAGCAGATGCTCCATCTCGTTTTGGCTGCGCTTTTCGCCGCGCCTCAATCTTCTGCCGCGCCCGCGGGCACGCCCAGTCCGGCGCCGTCACCGGCGGCCTCGGCGACGCCCGTGCCCGCGTTTGCCGCAGGCTACGACGTTACGCTCTTTGCCATCGACACGCAGGGCTCGTGGAGCTCGGATTTCTCCAACGCCTTGCTCAACCTGAGCGCGAACGCCGGCAACTTTCACGGAAACGCAACTGTCGGAGAATACAACTTCCCCACCGTAGGTTTTCCGATCGCGACCGATTCGGCGGCGAACGCCAATACCAGCGTCTATTCCGTGATTCCGGTCGGTTCGGTGCAGTACATCCTCGGATCGCACTGGAGCGTGGCGGCGGGCAAGTTCGCCGCGCTGCTGGGCCAAGAGTCGCCGTTCACGTTTCAGAACGTGAACGTCCAGCGCGGCATCGGCTGGGCGATGGAACCGACGATCAGCCGCGGAGTACAAGCGTCTTACACGGGCGGTCCGTGGACGCTAACGCTCCAATACAACGATGCGTATTACTCCGGGCACGACCGCGCGTTCGAAGGCTTGATCGGATGGGCGCCGTCGGCGAACACGAACCTCCAGTTCGCGGCGATCGTGCCGAACGCCGATGCGGGACCCAACCCGACGGTAAGCGTCGGAAACAAAGC
>Ga0070738_10006192_pt1 | contig 12693 bp, 8 predicted proteins | sample Coa_R2_2_FD_66446 | JGI IMG/M metagenome (GOLD analysis project Ga0070738, IMG submission 66446) | Surface soil microbial communities from Centralia Pennsylvania, which are recovering from an underground coalmine fire - Coalmine... | ecosystem: Environmental > Terrestrial > Soil > Unclassified ... | reverse complement strand
TGCGCCGCTGGCCCACGGTAGAGCTGATTTCCTGGCGCAGCCTGGCGGCCAGGTCGTCCAGGTCGATGTCGGCGATCAGTTCCCGCACCGCCTCGGCGCCCATGCCGGCGCTGAAGACATCGCCAAAGGCTTCCTTCAACTCGCGATAGCGATTCTCCTGGAGCAGATCCATCTTCTTGAGACCTTCCAGGTCGCGCCGGAGCTGCTCCAGTCGCTGCCGCGTCTCGTTGCGCTCGCGCTCAAGCTGCGACTGCGCGGAATCGATCTGCCCCTGGTACTCCAGGCCCAGACGATCCACTTCGCGCCGGTTCTCAAGCTGCGCCTCTTCGAGTTCGCGCCGCGCCTCCTCGACGATAGTGTTGCGGGTGGCTTCGGCGACGCGTTCGAGGATTTCGAGATGCTTTGGTGTAACGATATCGCCCTCTTTGACGATTACCTGGTCGGTTGGCGCGAAGACGATATCGTCTTCAGCTTCCTGGCCCATCGACTCACGCAGGGCCGCCAGCGTATCGCTCTCGGCCTGCCGCGCTGCCGCAAGATCCTGCTCGCGGCGCTCCTCGATCTCCTGGCGATCAGCGCCGGAGAAGCGCTCCTCGGTCTCCCTGATGGCGCTGTCACGCTGAGAGCGCAGGCTGTTGATGCGCTCAACAACCTTGCCGTCCATGTCCTGTTGCAGTTCCGCCAGTTCCTCATCCAGACGCATGAGTTCGCGCTGGCGCGCCTCCTCGTCAACGCGCGTAACCACGTAGAGCGCAAAGTAGAGGATGCGCTCCAGATTACGCGGAGAGAGGTCGAGCAGAAGGCCGATGCGGCTGGGTGTGCCCTTGAAGTACCAGATATGGCTCACCGGCGATGCCAGTTCGATATGGCCCATGCGCTCGCGGCGCACCTTTGAGCGTGCAACCTCCACGCCGCACTTGTCGCAGACAATCCCCTTGAAACGTACCCTTTTATATTTACCGCAGTAGCACTCCCAGTCCTTCGTCGGCCCAAAGATGCGCTCGCAAAACAGGCCGTCTTTCTCTGGTTTGAGTGTACGATAATTGATAGTTTCCGGTTTCGTGACCTCACCATAGCTCCAACTGCGGATCTGCTCGGGGCTGGCAAGGCTGATACGGATGGCGTTAAAATCGTTGACTTCGAGCATGCTACCTCCTGATAACCCCTACCCGGGCGACTGCGCGTCCAGGCGCAGTTCCGGGATAGTGTAAGGTATCTCTTGAAATGTAAGGGCGGAGCACATGATGCCAGATCCGTGTGGGCGTACAAGATGAGGCACCATGCGCTGTAGCAGCCCATTCCTTATATATACAGGCGAATGATTATTGATCTCCCTCGAAACCGGACAGATTAATTCCCAGTTCGGGCATCACATCATTGGAGGTGTCTTCGACAAACTGGATCTTCTGTTCATCCTCGTTGAGCACTTCCACGTTAATCCCCAGGCTCTGCAATTCCTTGACCAGCACCTTGAAGGACTCGGGCACGCCCGGTTCCATGATATTCTCGCCCTTGACAATTGCCTCGTAGGTCTTGACGCGTCCCACCACATCGTCCGATTTGACGGTGAGGATCTCTTGCAGGATATTGGCTGCCCCATACGCCTCCAGCGCCCAGACCTCCATCTCGCCGAAGCGCTGGCCGCCAAACTGCGCCTTACCTCCCAGCGGCTGCTGCGTAATCAGGCTGTACGGACCAGTCGAACGGGCGTGAACCTTGTCTTCGACCAGGTGGGCCAGCTTCAGCATGTAGGTGTAGCCTACCGTGATGGGATGGTCGAACGGCTCCCCGGTGCGCCCATCAAAGAGCTGCACCTTGCCCGTCTCTGGCAGCCCCGCGCGCCGCAGCAGTTCCTCGATGTCTTCCTCGGAGGCCCCATCAAAGACGGGGGTGGCGATCTTGAAGCCAAGCACGCTGGCGGCCCAGCCCAGATGTGTCTCCATAATTTGTCCGATATTCATGCGGTGCGGCACCCCCAGCGGGTTGAGAATGATATCAACCGGTGTGCCGTCGGGCAGGAAGGGCATATCTTCGATGGGCAGCACCCTGGAGATGACGCCCTTGTTGCCGTGGCGGCCAGCCATCTTGTCGCCGGCCCCGATCTTGCGCTTCTGGGCCACGCTCACGCGCACAAGCTGGTTGACGCCCGGAGGCAGTTCGTCGCCGGCCTCGCGCGAGAAGATCTTGACCTCGATCACCTTGCCGCGCTCGCCGTGTGGCATACGCAGCGAGGTGTCCTTGACTTCGCGGGCCTTCTCTCCGAAGATGGCGCGCAGCAATTTCTCCTCGGCGGTCAGTTCGGTCTCGCCTTTGGGGGTGATCTTGCCGACCAGGATATCCTGTGGCCCGACCTCGGCGCCAACATAGATGATGCCACGCTCGTCGAGATTCTTGAGTCCTTCGTCGCCGACGTTAGGAATGTCGCGAGTGATCTCCTCGGGCCCCAGCTTGGTATCGCGCGCATCTACCTCGTATTTCTCGATATGGATCGAGGTGAAGAGGTCTTCGCGTACAATGCGCTCGCTGATGAGGATGGCATCCTCAAAGTTGCCGCCCTCCCAGCTCATGAAGGCCACCAGGATGTTCTGGCCCAGCGCCAGTTCGCCATTCTCGGTGGAGGAGCTGTCGGCGATGACCTGGCCGGCGCTCACATAGTCGCCCTTGCGCACAATCGGGCGCTGGTTGATGCAGGTGCCGGCGTTGGAGCGCACGAACTTGCGCAGGCGATAGCTGTGCAGTTCGCCCTGCGGGTCCACGATGTCGATGCGGCGGGCGGTGGCCGAGACGACTTCGCCTTCGCTCTCGCTGACGATGACCTGGCCGGAGTCGATGGCAACCTGCCGCTCGATGCCGGTGCCACAGATGGGCGACTGCGGCTTGAGCAGCGGCACCGCCTGGCGCTGCATATTGGCGCCCATCAAGGCGCGGTTCACGTCGTCATGCTCCAGGAAGGGGATCAGCGCGGTTGCCACGCTCACCGTCTGGCGGGGGGACACGTCCATGTAGTCGATGAGGTCCGAACTCTCCATGACGAAATCCCCCTGGTAGCGAGCCAGGACTCGCTCCTGGGCGAATTCATTGTTATCGGTCAGTTTGGCGTTGGCCTGGGCGATCCAGAAGTTCTCTTCATCATCGGCGGTATGGTAAACGATCTCGTCGGTGACGAACGGCTTCACGCTCACCGGCGTATCGCCCAGTGTCTGCGCGAGCTTGTTGAAGAGCGCCTCATCGACGCGCACATAGTTGCGTGCCTTGAAAAGCACTTCCCCGTCCGGCGTCGTGATATCTTCGCGTGGCCTCCCCACAAGGCCGCGCAGTTCACGCCCGATCAGGCGCGGATCATTTGCCGCCAGGCGCTTGTAAACTCTGCGATAAGGGGTCTCGATGAAGCCATAGGGGTTGATCTGCCCGTAGGTCGCCAGGTTGCCGATCAGACCAATGTTGGGACCTTCCGGCGTCTCAATCGGACAGATGCGCCCGTAGTGTGACTGGTGAACGTCGCGCACATCGAAGCCAGCGCGCTCACGCGAGAGGCCGCCGGGACCAAGTGCAGAGAGACGACGCTTGTGGCCGATCTCGGCCAGCGCGTTGGTCTGGTCCATGAACTGCGAGAGCTGGCTGCCGCCGAAAAACTCTTTCATCGCCGCCACTACCGGGCGGATATTGATCAGGGCGTTGGGTGTGGCCTGCCCTGGCTCCTGAATGCTCATGCGCTCCTTGACCACGCGCTCCATGCGCAGCAGACCCACGCGAAACTGCGTCTGGATCAGTTCGCCCACGCAGCGCACGCGCCGGTTGCCCAGATGGTCGATATCGTCTTTGCGCCCATGCCCGTTGTTCAAAGCAATCAGGCGGCGCACAATGTTGACCAGATCGTCCTGCGTCAGAATACGGGTGCTCTGCGGAATGGCGAGATCCAGCTTGCGGTTCATCTTGTAGCGGCCCACGCTGCCCAGATCGTAGCGGCGCGCATTAAAGAACAGGTTCCTGACCAGCGAGCGCGCATTATCCAGGGTAGCCGGATCCCCGGGACGCAATTTCTTGTAGAGTTCGAGCAGGGCCTCTTCCTCTTTTTTCACCGGGTCACGATCCAGGGTGGTCTGGATGTAGCGGATGTTGGGATCGGTATCGACCTCTTTAAAGGCATCGAGGATGCCCTGATCGGTTGCCAGGTCCAGTTCCTCACCATGCCACTGATCTTTTGCCAGGCTGGCGATAGCGCGCAGCAGCGTCGTCACCGGCAGCTTGCGCTTGCGGTCAATTTTGACGGTGAGCAGGTTCTTGTTGCTGGTCTCAAACTCCAGCCAGGCCCCACGCGCCGGGATCAACTTGGCGGCGAAGAGCTTCTTGCCAGTGGTGGCATCTTCATCGACGGTAAAGTAGACACCGGGAGAGCGCACAAGCTGACTCACTACCACGCGTTCTGCCCCATTAATAATGAAGGTCCCCTGCCGGGTCATCAGGGGGAAATCCCCCATGAAGATATCCTTCTCGATGATTTCGCCGGTTTCTTTATTTATCAGGCGCGCCTTGACGTTCAAGGGCGCGGCATAGGTGGCATCGCGGTCACGACACTCGTCCTCGGTGTACTTGGGCTTGCCAAAGGGTTCGGGAGGGACAATGAATTCGAGACTCAGATTTTTGCCGGTGAAGTCTTCGATAGGAGAGATTTCATCAAAAAGTTCACGCAGACCTTCTTTCTTAAACCATTCAAAAGAATCGAGTTGAATCTGGATCAGACCGGGCATTGGCCGTATATCCGGGATACGTGCGAACGAAACACGCTCGGGAAGTGCAACGGCCTTTGTGGTTACTGCCATGTGTGGTAATCTCCTCTCACCTGGATCATCCATAGAGGAAGCCGAGAGACACGCAAGCTGTGCCTCTCTGCGTAACGGAAAAACGGAAAAATCAGATACTTGCCTGATAATGCCTGGTTTGTGAAACGGTCTATGACAAGAAAAGTAACCGCTCGCAAACGCAATAAGCGGTTACTCCTACTCCTCGACCATACACGGTGTCTGCCAATCGTCCCACTTTCCTGCACATCAATCTATCCTCACAGCAATAAACGTAACAGAGGCAAAAATAGAGACAACAGAAAGCGCTGCACCATCCAATTTCCCTGCTCGGGGTCAAATTGAATCATGCAGTGTTCTCAGCTTGCAGTCCTACCCATTGTGGCATACCGAACGCATGCGCTCTGTTCAACAATACGGTATCCTTATAATGTAGTCTGTATGACGCATGCAGTTTCCTGATGGGGAGAGATTGTAATGTAAGCGCTTTGCCTCTCAGCCTCTGCTCGTTCTCTGTGGCGCGGATTAACACCACTGTTACTAGTATACATACGCTGGCAAGTGATAAGTATACTACCTTTGTAAAAACATGTCAATACTTTTGTCCAATTGATGGCAGTTTCGTAATATTAAACGCCCGGTGGCGCGCTTTTATTCCCGAAAGGGGCAGGGAGGCTTTGCCTCCTTGCCGGAGTGAGGGGCGTCCTCGCAAAAACTCTTTTTCTTTACGCGCCGCCGGGGCGCGTAGAAGAGAGAAAAGCGGGGCTGCGCCCCGCGCCCCAGGTCAGGCGCGGCTGCCCTTAACAAACCTGCTTAGCGCAGTTTTCCGCGCAGATCTTCGAAGAGGATCGTATGCAGATAGCGCTCGGCGGCGCTGGGGAAGACAGTGACAATGACCTTACCTCGATTCTGTTCTTTGCGCGCCTCCTGCAAGGCGGCCCAGGCCACGGCCCCGCTGCTGATACCGACCGAGAGGCCCTCTTCCTTCATGATCTGAATGGCGGTGGCAACGGCATCGTGGTCCGTTACCGCGATAACATGGTCGATGAGGTCGACGCGCAGGGTATCGGGCAGGAAGCCCGCGCCCAGTCCCTCGATGCGATGCGGCCCCGGCCTTCCGCCGGAAAGCACGGCGCAGGAAGCCGGTTCGACGGCGATCACTTCCAGCGATGGCTTGTGGGCGCGCAACCCCTCGGCGACGCCCGTGAGCGTACCCCCGGTGCCGACGCCGATCACTACCATATCAACGGCGCCTCCGGTCTCCTCCCAGATCTCCTCCGCGGTGGTCTCGCGATGCGCACGCGGGTTCGCCTGGTTATAGAATTGCTGGGGGTACCAGACGTTGGGCAGCGTGGTGCGCAACTCGGTAACTTTATTGATCGCGCCGCGCATACCCTGATTGCCCGGCGTTAGCACAAGCTCCGCGCCGAGCCGTTGCAAGAGCAGGCGCCGCTCAACGCTCACCGTATCGGGCATTGCCAGGATGCAGCGATAGCCGCGCGCGGCCGCAATGCAGGCGAGAGCGATACCCATATTGCCGCTCGTGGGTTCGGTAATAATGCTGCCGGTGCGTAGTAGTCCCTGGGCTTCGGCTTCTCGGACCATCTGCAAGGCCACGCGGTCCTTCAAGCTTCCCCCCGGACTGAACATCTCCAGCTTTGCCAGCAGCGTCGCGCCACTGGTGCCGGCGAAACGCCTCAGTTCAACCAGGGGCGTGTGGCCGACCAGCTCGGTCACATCCTTTGCCCAACGGGCCATAGCGCGTTAGCCTTCCCTCTCTTCCGGTAGCAATGCCCTGATAATGCTGACCAGCTCCTGTACATTGAAGGGCTTGCGCAGCAGCAGCCCCGCTTTTAAGCCCTGACGATGAAGCTCCCAATCGTGGCTGCCAGTAATCACAATAATAGGAATATCCTTCGTATTACTATGCCCCTGTAGGATTTTGTAGAGGGAGGCTCCATCCAGACTGGGTAATCCTACGTCCAGCAGAATCAGATGCGCTCCTAAATTCGGTAATTGATCTTTTGCGGACTGTCCATCCGTGAAGATGCAGAGCCGCCAGTTGCCAAAACATCCCAGGACATCGCGGAACATATTGGCTAAGCGAGGATCGTCCTCGACGATGGCTATCAGTTTCTGCTCGCCTACACCTGCTATATCGGCCACGTCTCCTATCCCCCTTGCGTAACTCTTCGCTCATTACCACTTCATGCCACGGCTATATATAGTACATCGTCTCCGTGCTGCCCGTGCGATGACGTTGCGCTAACTCTTCTATCGTCGTAGTGGCAAGGATCTGCTGGGTGATGACATCTATCTTCTGCCAGACTTCCCGCAAAGCACATCCAGGAGAGAGCTTGCAAAAATCTGGATTGGGCAGGCATTCCATTGGCGGCACGTAGCCCTCCAATGCCTGCATAACCTGGGCCATCGTAATCTGATCGGGTGGTTTTGCCAGCATATGCCCGCCCTTAGGTCCCCGGATGCTCTTTACCAGACCTTCTTTCCGCAATACCATGAGGATCTGGTCGAGGTATTGCTCTGGAATGTATTGCCGGCTCGCAATATCTGCACTTTCAATTGGCCCTTGCCCGTAATAAGCGGCCATGTCGAGCATTGCTCGCAGGCCGTAATCTCCCTTCATTGTAAGCTTCATCGCTGGGACCTTTCGCCGGGCAACGTGATTTGATACTCTCCTTTTTTCCTAAGTGATAGGATATATCAGTAGCGTATGCATGTCAATGGTTTTATTGGGCAGGCAGGATGCCCGGTCATGCGTGCGCCTGGCGAAAAGCCGCGATGAAACGACTGTACCAGTGGCCGCTCTCTTTGATGATGCGGCGCTGCGTTGCGTAATCCACATAGACGATGCCGAAACGCTTACTATATCCTTCGGCCCACTCAAAGTTATCCAGCAGCGACCAGACGAAGTAGCCGCGCAGTGGCGCGCCCTGTTGCAGCGCCTGCGCCGCTGCCTGGATGTGCTCGCGCAGGTACTCGACGCGCTGCGGATCGCTGACGAGGCTATCGCCGTTCCATTCATCGGCGAAGGCGGCTCCGTTCTCGGTTATGAAGAGTGCCGGTACGTGATACTCGCGGTGCAGGCGCACGATCAGGTCGGTGAGCGCCTGTGGGTAGACCTCCCAGCCCATTGCCGTGTAGCGTGCCCCGGGAACGGAGGTGATGATTTCACAGCCGAGCAGCGCGGTGGTTGTGGCATCGCCACGCACAACCGAGCGCGAGTAATTGTTCACGCCGAGAAAGTCGATAGGAACCGCGATGGCCGCGAGGTCGCCGTCCTGGATTGCCGGGGCTTTGGCTCCCAGATTCTCAAAAAGGCCCTCCGGATAGCTGCCGCGATAGAGCGGATCAAGGAACCAGCGATTGGCGAACATATCCGAACGCTCCACGCAGTGCTGCGTCTCCTCGCTCTCGTCGGCAGGGTAGACCGGAGTGAAGTTGAGCGTAATGCCTACCTGCGCTGTCGGCGCGCTGGCGGCGCGCAGCCGTGGCACAGCCAGTCCATGTGAGAGCAATATGTGATGCCCGGCATTTACAGCGGCTTGCAGATCGTGCAGGCCGGGCGCGTGGATACCGATGCCATGCCCGAGAAAAGCGCTGCACCAGGGTTCGTTCTGCGTGATCCAGCCGGCGACGCGATCCCCCAGGCGCCGCGCGACGATTTCCGCGTAATCGGCGAAGGCGCTGGCGGTATCGCGGTTGAGCCAGCCTCCATCTTGCTGTAGGGCGAGCGGCAAGTCCCAGTGGTAGAGAGTAGCGAAGGGCGTGATCCGATGGGCTAACAGAGTATCTACGAGCCGATCATAGAAGTCGAGGCCGCGCGCATTGACCGTACCCTTCCCATCGGGAAGAATGCGCGGCCATGCGATAGAGAAGCGATAGGCTCCCATACCGAGTTGCGCCATCAATGCCACGTCCTGTGGCATGGTGTGATAGTGGTCGTCGGCGATATCCCCCGAATCGCCGTGATAGGTCTTGCCGGGCGTCGCGGCAAACTGATCCCAGATGGACGGGCCGCGCCCATCTTCGCGCGTCGCGCCCTCGACCTGATACGCTGCGGTAGCGGTTCCCCAGAGGAAATCCGGCGGGAAGGCTGCCGCGAGGTCAGCCATATCTGTGTCGGTCCGCGATTGTGGCTGTTCGATGATGTTCATGCCTGCTCCTGTTTTTGCTGGCCGGGATGATCTCCGGCGCTATTCGCCGCAGGTTGTGCTGGCGTCTTTTGGGAAGACTGCGCGGAGGCGGCGGTATTGCCCTCGCCATAGAGGAAACAATGGGTCCAGTGGCCCTGACCCAGTTCGGTGCGCCCCGGAAAGCGCTCGCGGCAGATGGGCATGGCATGGGGGCAGCGCGGGTGGAAGCGACAGCCCGAGGGCGGACGGATCAAAGAGGGGATCTCCCCGCGCGCCGGCAGCGCCTCGGCTCCCGCTCCCTGCGCCATGCGCTCGGGATCGGGGGCCGCCGAGAGCAAGAGCTGGGTGTAGGGATGTTTGGGCCGCTGGATCACCTCCTCGCTGGGACCGCCCTCCACCATCTGCCCGGCATACATCACCAGGGTCTCCTCGGCAAAGTAGCGCGCACTGGCGATGTCGTGGGTGATGAACAGCAGCGCCAGGTGCTCCTGCTCCTTGAGGTCTAAGAGCAGGTTGAGCACATCCAGGCGGATGGAGACATCGAGCATGGAGACCGGTTCATCGGCCAGCAGTACCTCGGGGTGGGCCGCCAGCGAGCGGGCGATGGCGACACGCTGGCGCTGGCCGCCGGAGAGCTGGTGGGGATACTTCTGGATGAACTGCTCGGCGGGGGTCAGGCTCACGCGGCGCAGCAGGGCCAGGATCTGCTCGGTCTCTTCGCGCTGGGAGTGCACATGGCCGTGGATGCGCAGGGGCCGCGAGAGGTGGTAGCGCACGTCGTGGACGGGATTGAGGGAGGAGAAGGGGTCCTGGAAGACCAGCTGGACGTGGCGGCGGTAGGCGCGCAGGGCAGCGGCGCGGCGCGAGAGGGGGACCGGCTGGCCGCGGAACTTGATGGTGCCGCTGGTGGGATCGTAGAGGCGGGCGAGCAGGCGGGCGACGGTGGTTTTGCCGCTGCCGCTCTCGCCGACGAGGGCGGTAGCGCGTCCGGGGAAGAGGGAGAAGGTGGCGTCCTCCACGGCGTGGACGGCGCGCGGCGGGCCAAAGAGCTTGACCTGGCGCAGCGGGAACTCCTTGTGCAGATGCTCCGCCTCCAATATGGCGCCGGGCGTCTGTTCCAGGGAAGGGGACATGATCGACTCGTTCGCTATGCTCATTATTACACCTTGCTCCTTTCGGCCAGCGCTGCAAATCCCCTGGAAAACTCGGCCTGCGTTGGCGCCCCGGCGGGATTCAGCCTGGGATTATAAAGATGACAGGCTACCATCTGATCCGGCGTCTGTGATGTGGAGGGCTGTAGCGGCGGAATGACGGTCTCGCAGACGCTGGCCTTGAAGGGGCAGCGCGGATGGAAAGGGCAGCCGGAAGGCACCGAGCGCAGGTCGGGCGGCGACCCGGGGATGCCGATCATCCTGTAGAGCGGGCCATGCAGGCTCGGAAACGAGTGCAGCAGGCCATAGCTATAGGGATGGCGCGGATGGCTATAGAGTTGCTGGCGGGTAGCCTGCTCCATGAGGCGCCCGGCATACATGATGGCGATGTGATCGGCCAGTTCCAGCAGCAGCGAGAGGTCGTGGGTAATAAAGATCAGCGCCGTATTGAACTCTTTGCACAGCGCGCTGATCAGTTCAAGGATCTCGCGCTGCACCACCACGTCGAGCGCCGTCGTCGGCTCATCCATGATAATCAATTCTGGTCGCAGCGCCAGGGCGATAGCGATCACGGCGCGCTGGCGCATGCCGCCGGAGAGTTCGTGTGGATAGCTGTTCAGGCGATCCGGCGCGATGCCTACGAGATTGAGCAGTTCGATGGCGCGCTGCCGCCGCCGGTCCGGCCCCATCTCCGGGCGATGCGTGCGCAGAACGTCCATGATCTGCTCGCCGATATTCATAACTGGATTGAGCGCGTTCATCGCGCTCTGGAAAACGATGGATAGCTCGCTCCAGCGGAAGGCACGCAACTGCGCGGGCGAGAGCTGGAGCACGTCGATGCTGTCCGACTCCGGCTGGTGTGCGCCGTTCGCGCGGCCACCCCTGAGCGATACCCACTGCATCATGCCGCCCTGTTCCCGCGTGTGGCGGGGGTGATAGAGCACCTGGCCGTCGGTAATGATCGCAGGTGGTCGCAGCAGCCGCGCGATAGCATATGCCAGCGTCGACTTGCCGCTGCCGCTCTCGCCGGCCAGCCCCAGGATCTCGCCGCGCCCCAGGCTAAGGCTCACATTGTCTACGGCATGCACAGTGCCGCTGGCCGCATAATAATCTACGCTGAGGTTACGCACTTCAAGCAGAGTATCCGTTGCCGTGGCTGTTCTCAATTACGCCACCGCCTTTCTTACACTCATAATCTTTTCCTTTATGACCTTGAGTTTCGGTTCGCGGCGCAGGCGCGGATTTGCCACTTCATCCATTCCAAAGTTGATAAGCGTCAGGCCCGCGCCCAGCACAGCGATGCACAGGCCCGGAGGCACGAACCACCACCATGCGCCCAGCAGGAGCGCATCGTTATTCTGCGCCCAGTAGAGCATCGTTCCCCAGTCAACGGTAGTAGAATCGCCCAGTCCCAGAAATTCCAGGCCCGCCGCAGCAAGAATAACATAGATAACTGCTCCAATGAAACTGGCTGCAACGATTGATATTTCGTTAGGAAAAATCTCGAAAAAGATGATCCGCCAGGTTGACTCGCCGCTGGCGCGGGCCGCATCGACGAAATCGCGGGTGCGCATCGAGAGCGTCTGCGCGCGCAGCGTGCGTGCGCCATACGCCCAGCTCGTGACGGCAATGACCAGGGCCACTGTAACAGGCCCTTTATAGCTGTGGATGAAGGCCGCCAGGACGATAGCCAGTGGAAGACCGGGCAGAACGAGAAAGATATTGATGAGCAGCGAGAGCGCATCATCGATAATGCCGCCAAAGTAGCCAGAGGTCAGCCCGATGACGACGACGAGAACCATGACCACCAGCCCGGTGAGAAAGCCCCAGAAGATGGAGACGCGCGTTCCGACCAGCAGCTGCGCCAGAACGTCCTGCCCGGTCTGGGTAGTGCCCAGCAGGTGTTGAGCCGAGGGCGGTACCAGTGTATCCGACGAGAAGGCGTTAGGATCATGATGGACAAAGAATGGTCCAACGATGGCTACCAGCACGAAAAAAAGAACGATGCACAGACCGGTGAGCGCTTTAGGATTCCCCGTGAACAGGCGCCACAGGTCGGTCAGGCGGCCTGTCAGGGGCGAGTACGCTCCTGCGCCCGCTTCCGCAACCGGCGCGCTGATAGCTATACTGCCTGTTCCCGTGCTCATGGCGGCTTCCTCAACCTGGACCACTGCGCGGTTGCTATCCTCGGGCAAAGGCGACTGCTGTGGCGATAGCGGTGTACTCATTGCCTAACTCCTTCCCACACGCACGCGCGGATCAAGCGCGGTGTAACATAAGTCGGCCAGGAAGTTTGCTCCGATGACGGCGATAGCTATGAGCAGGAAGATGCCTTCGATGAGCGGGTAGTCAAGGTTCTGGACGGCTTGCAGAAGCGCGAAACCAATGCCCGGATATGAGAAGACGATCTCTGTGAGCAGGGCGCCGCCAACGACGAAGCCGAGCGACATGGCGAAGTTGGTGACGTTGGGCAGGATCGCGTTGCGCGCCGCATAGGAAAGCATAACTCTGCGCTCCGGCAGCCCCTTTGCCTCGGCCATTAACACATAGTCTTCTGAAAGGATTGGTATCATCGTGTTACGCATGCCC
>Ga0070738_10006190_pt1 | contig 12693 bp, 8 predicted proteins | sample Coa_R2_2_FD_66446 | JGI IMG/M metagenome (GOLD analysis project Ga0070738, IMG submission 66446) | Surface soil microbial communities from Centralia Pennsylvania, which are recovering from an underground coalmine fire - Coalmine... | ecosystem: Environmental > Terrestrial > Soil > Unclassified ... | reverse complement strand
GATCCCGTGGGATTCTTGCCCGCGCACACGGTGAAGGTGATCCCTGCTGAGCAGCCCAATCCCGCACCGCTCGTCACCCCAGTTTGGCTGAAAGCCCACGTGATGGTGACGGTGGAGGTAGCCATCACCACATGCTCATTGTCGCTCATCTGGGGGTCGCAGTGAGCCATGGGGCAAGGACTGGGCGCAAGCGTATCACCGGTGGTCGCTGTGCGTAAGGGTGCAGAGAGTCGCTTACGCACCTCCGGCGAGCCGAACTGACTAATCACGGTTGTGGGCGGAGTATGTACGGTAGAGCTCGGGGAAACCTGTGCTGCGCCTATAGGCAAGCCTAACAAAGCCAGAAACACTATGCTCTGCCTTGCCGGCACAAGATAGCGCCGGAAGGCCTCTGGCGTGTTGGTGGAGACGCATATTTTTCGCTGTGGTGAGGATGCGGCGGTCGGCATAAGTTCCTAACTCTCTTCAAGCGTCACGGCGCCGGTATCCGTAAGTGGTCAGGGCTGGTCTGTTAGGCTGTTGTACACGACGCGACCCGGCAAATCTACAATACACGAACTCTACCGCGTCTGACAAGCCCTCCCGTTGCAAAAAACGAACGGCTGGCCGGAAGGTACTTGACAACGCCTTGTATGCGGTCCACAATAGACAGGTCAGCCTAACGTGAAATGTTGGCGCTCAGACGGGTGAATAGAGAAAGGCGTTACTATGCCCCTGCTTCGTCGCTTTCCACTTACATTGGCCCTACTTGTCTCAATGTATCCGGCGAGTCTATCGGCATCCGCTCTCACCCATACGACGTCCGAGTCCACAACTGCGCTCGTTGCGTCATTTATCAATACCATTGGTTCGGATATGAAGAGCGGCAATTTCAGTAACCTTGCCGGGGTTTATGCACCCAACGCCACGTTGACGCTCTCGACTCTGAAGGGACTCACGAGAACAATACAGGGGTTATCGTCCATCATGCGCTTCTACAAGGCGATTCAACCCTACGTGCATACCCTGAAGTGGACGCAGAAGGGAATGCGCGCTTTGTCTCCAACCGTTGTGATTAGCTACATCGATATTGGCGGGGGACAGTTGACGGCCACGGCCAGGAGCGTGCACGTCATTGTCATCCAGAGCGGTAAGGTTGCCAGCCACGACTGGATCGACTTCTACCCGGGCAAAAAGTAGCGGAAACCGCCGTCCACGACTGTCATTTGGTCAACCCACCATACGCGCATGATGCAACGTTGCTCCAGTCCGGCCAGGCGGCGGGATTAAGCCGCCTGCCCATATAGCAGGAGGGTGAGACGATGCGACGGCCATCATACTCCAGCATCTTGCCCCACTCCGACCTGTTGGGCGAGGCACAACAGCGGCACAACTCTCGGCGAGTGGTCGTGGCATGGTTGTTAGGCCTGGTGGTAGCGATAGCCCCCGCGGTTGCGTTCGGCGACAGCGGGCCGAGCACCTATACTCAGGTCAGCGCCGGCGTCCGTCATAGCTGTGGGGTGCATACCGATGGCACCCTCGCCTGTTGGGGGCGAGACAAGAATGGCCAGGCTATCGCGCCCGTGGGCGCGTTTACCCAGGTCGGCGCGGGCGGCGCGCATTCCTGCGGAGTGCACACCGACGGCACCCTCGCCTGCTGGGGCAACAACGCGCTCGGCCAGTCCTCTCCGCCGGCCGGCCTGTTTACCCAGGTCTCTGCTGGAGCCGCCCATTCTTGTGCGCTTCGCAACGACGGCACGCTCGCCTGTTGGGGAGACAACGGAGCCGGTCAGGCGTCTCCGCCGGTCGGAACGTTCATCCAGGTAAGTGCCGGCACCGCGCACACGTGCGGTGTACGGACCGACGGCACCCTCATCTGCTGGGGCAACAACACCTTCGGCCAGGCGGCGGCGCCACCGGGGACGTTCACCCAGGTCAGTGCCGGCGGCGCCCACTCCTGTGGGCTGCGCACCGATGGAAGCGTGGCCTGCTGGGGACTCAACGCGTTTGGCGAGGCGTCTCCACCGCCGGGGACGTTCACCCAGGTCAGTGCTGGCGGCGCCCACTCCTGCGGCGTACGGGCGGACGGCACCCTTGCTTGCTGGGGCCACAATAAAGACGGCCAGGCCGCACCGCCGTTAGGGACATTCAGCCAGATTAGTGCCGGCGCAACACATACCTGCGGCGTGCGTACCGACAGCACCGTGGCCTGTTGGGGCAACAACGACTTCGGCCAGGCGGAGCCGCCAACTCTGGCCGGCACCCCGACTGCAACGACACCGACCGCAGTCAGCAGCCCCGTCAACATCGCTACGGTGCGTGCCGTGATACGGGCCGTTGCGACTGCTGTACGGAGGCTGGCTGTGGTACCGACCGAGGTACCGGCTGTCGCATCGCCCACCCCCTCCCCAACTCCCGTCTCTCAGCTTGCAGCCCACCCTGTTTCGCCCTGCATCCCCAGCAGCGCTGCCCAACCTCTCCTACACCTGTCCACCCTGCCCGGACCGCTGCTTTATAGTCACCAAATGCTGATCGTCCGTGGTCAGACATCCACCAGTGCCTGCGTCACCCTGTCCCTCGTCGTCCGCGCAGGAAGCCCCAACACACCATCTGAGACCGGGAAGAGGGTTCTGTATCGGGCGACGGTCACGTCCCGACCTGACAATCGGGGAGCCTTCACCCTGAGCCTGGCCAGTCATTATCTTCCGTCAATGGCAACGACGGTAGAAGTCACCGTACGGGCCTGGAGCTTGGGGGCCGGCCAGGAAGTGCACCGGCAAGGGGTCCTGCTGCGTTAGCCGCGGCACTCAATACGAGGCGCAATCGATTCCTGCCCTTCGGCACATATTCTAGTGCCCCGTGGCCAGTGTATGGTACTATGCCGTATATCTTCTGGTGTACTCCGGAAGGAGACCCACAGTGGCAATGGAAACGCCCCTGGGCCCGGTCGCTGCCAGGCGGCGGTGGGCTCTCGTTGCGCTGGCGGTTGTAGGCCTATATGTGTTCTTTTTGGTCCCGACCTGGGTTCGCTTCGCGCGTGGAGGCTGGCCCGGCTTTAGGTGCATCTCCTTCGCCGCGGGAGGATGCATCGTCGGGGATATTGATCCCGGCGGCCCTGCCGACCGTGCCGGCCTGCGCCCTGGTGACGTGCTTGTTAGCCTTGCAGGCCACCGTGTAACCCAATCGACCTGGCTGTCGCTCATAAGGTCTCAGCACGCGGGCGATCATCCAGCCCTGCGCTTTCGGCGCGGCCCATCCCGGGCGGCTGTCGGACGTGTCCGTACAATTACCCTTACTTTCGATTCATATCTACGAGATTACGTCCGCTTCAGTCCCTTCACCCAGCCTACCAATTCTAGCGAGCCTTATCTGTTGACTGTACCCCTGGCTCTTCTGTTGGCCCTGCAGAGTGCAAACGGACTGTTGTTCCTGGTAACGGCGATCGTCGTAATGCTCGTACGTCCGGGTGATCGTGCCGCGCGCCTGCTGTTAGTGAGCGCCACCAGCCTGGCGCTGGCCCAGATGATGTCCAGCTTTGGCCTCATTACCTATCTGACGCAGCCCACGGCCCGCTACGCCGTCGTGGTCGGCACTTCCCTTCTGACTGAGATTGTTTTCGTGCTGGGTTACGCTGCTGCACTACACCTGTTTATCAGCTTCCCGGCGCCGCAACCCATACTCGGATACTTGCGAGGCGCCGGCCCGCGCTGGATGAGGCGTGCCGGTGGCGGCATGGTCCTGCTATATCTCATTCCACTAGCGCTGATGCTGATCTTCGGATCACGCGTCGGGTACAGCTACCCCATCGTCCAGTACAGCGCACCTATAGCCGCCGCCGGCATGGCGATTCCCGCCCCCCGCTGGTACGCACCGGGATGGTTCGTGGCAATTGGCGCACTATTGGTCCCGGTATTTCGCACCTGGCTACGCCGACGCTCACATTGGGCTCCCTGGCTCCTGGCTCTCTCATGGCTGCTAACCACGTTCGTAATAAGCGGTGTCGCAGTAACGCTTGGGCCATTCACCTTCATTCCCGGCGTGTTGCTCGGAGCAACGCTATTCGCTCTGGCCCGGAACTACCTATACCCGCCAACACCTCTGGCTCGGGCACAACTCGCGTGGATCGTCGCGGCACTGGCCCTCGTAGCCCTGGGCTGGGCGGCGGTGCTTGTGGCCGGCGTAACGGGCCTTGCAACGCACAGCGCATTTGCCGGCTTTGTCTGGCAACTAAGCGCATTTTTGTTGAATAGCGGCGTCTCGTTCTTGCCACCAGTCCTGGCTATTGGATTCGCCATTCTACGCTATAGACTGTTCGACATCCACGTTGTCGTGCGGGCCACCCTGGTCTACCCGATACTGGCTGGACTGATCGTCGGTATCTACCTGGCACTTGTGTTCGCGCTGGGACGCCTGGCCAGCATAGTGGTGGGTTACGGGGCTGATCCAACGGTAGCCGTCATCGCGGCGCTGGCAGTGGCCGTGGTAGCCTACCCGGCGCGCCAGAGCATACAGGGGGCACTCGACCGGCTGGTCTACCGCGACCGCTATGTGCGCCAGGTCTTTCTGGCAAATGCCACCGAGGAACTCGGGCGGGCCCGTCCGCTCGATGCCGTAGTGGAATTTCTGACGCGCCGTGCGCCGAGCCAGCTTGGGCTTGACCATGCCTGGCTCGCGCTTCCATCCGGCCTGTCGGCCTCACTGGACGAGGTACTTCCTGCTGCCGCGGACCCATTACTCCGGCGACTTGGAGAGGCTGATAAACCGGCGATGCTGGTAATGCCCGACGAATTGGAGTCGTGGCCATTGGCCGCGATCGCGGCCGACGAGTTGGCAACGGCGCGCTGGTACGAGGCCGGAGCCCGTGTCCTGGTTCCTCTGCGAGTGTCCGCCCAGCATAGCCCCGCCGGCACAGCATCCGCGGCTCAGCCACCAGATGCGCTCGTCGGCATCTGGATTCTGGGCGCACACCGTTCTCGGGCCCTCTTCGATCGTGAGGATCTGGAGTTGCTTTCTCGTGTTGGCGAAATGGCGGCTGTACTGGTGGACAACGAGCGCCTGCACCAGGCGCAGGTAGCCCAGGCTGTCGTTCAGCACGAACTCGAACGGGCGTCGCAGATCCAGCGCAACCTCCTGCCTACGAGCGTCGCGAACGTGTCGGGCCAGGTGGAGCTCGCGGCGCGCTTTCGTCCGGCATTTGAGACAAGCGGCGACTTCTACGATATCTTTGCCCTCGAAACGGAAGCGTTGCCCGCACTGCAGATCGTGATTGGCGACGTGGCCGGCAAAGGTATCGCCGCGGCACTGGTGATGGCCATGACACGAGCAACACTACGCGCCGTGGGACAACGGCCGTTAACCAGCGAGATAGGGCAAAGCGCCGAGCTCGTCACCTCGTCGAGATCCGGGAATCGGCGAGATGCTCGGGCCGCCGACGTACCTATACCATCGGCAGCCACGACCCTGCGTCTGGCCGGCCAGTTGCTCTACAAAGATCTCGGCCGTCAGAACTTCGTGGCCTGCACACTGGCTGTTCTCGCTCCGGCCACCGCCTATGGGCAGCGCAGGCCGCGTTTGACCGTCTGCAACGCGGGGCAGGTACCACCATTACTCTGCCGGGACGGCCAGGTCAGGGAGATACAGGCGCCGGGGGAGCACCTGCCATTAGGCATAGTGCCCGACCCGGAGTACGCCGAGACAGCCATTGATCTTGAACCCGGGGATGCCGTGATCTTCGCGTCGGATGGTTTACCCGAAGCCCCATCTAGCAAGTTGCCGGGAGGTTCTAATCCTGCCCGGGGTGACATGTTTGGATTCGAGCGCCTGGCTACCGTTGCCGCCGCCTATGCCGCAAGCGCTCCCAGCGCCGACGCGATCGCGGCGGGAATCTGGCAGGAGGTGATGTCCTGGACCGGAGATGTTCCGCCGCATGACGATATGACCCTCGTCGTCTTGCGCGTACCAAAGCAAGACAATTGGATTCAAGGGGCGAGGGTCGCTCCTACCACAGCCGATCCCCAGCGATTGTCCAGTTGACGATAGAGGCCCAGACTCTCTCTCGTTAGATTTGCCACCAGGTTGAGGTCGCCCGCGCTGAGAGCTACCATAGCACGGTGGTTGAGTGCGGACGCCACGCCCCACATATTGCCCAGATCACGCAGGAGGGCCACGCTGGCGTCCAGTAGCTCAGCGGCACGGTCATACTCGCCGCGCTCTCGGGCCACGATGCCCACATTCATCAACGCTATCGCTTCGCCCCTTTGATCGCCGCCCTGTCGATACAGGGCCAGGCTCTCCTCATATAGCGTTAGGGCGCCGTTGAGATCACCTCGATAGCGGGCCATCAGTCCCAAATGGTCGAGCGCGGTGGCAATGCCGGAGCGATCGCGCACTGCGCGAAACAAGTGCAGGCTTTCCTCAAGTAACAACGTGGCGCGTTCGATATCGCCCAGTCGGGCCGCCACCATGGCCTGGACACTGTAAGCAGTGGCGATCCCTCTCGCGTCCTGCACGGTTTGATAAAGGGCTAGACCGTCGTCTGCGAACTGCTTGGCCGCTTGAACATCGCCCTGCAGATAGGTCATTGTGCCGGCCGCCACGAGAGCCCTGGCGCGCGGGACTGGGGACGTTTCCTTGCCGCCCAGATGCTCGGATAGGGCCAACACCCGTTCCAGCCAGGCACGGCCCTCACTGAGATGGCCGTTGACCTGCCAGAAGGGACACAATGCCGTGGCAAGGCGCAAACCGATCTCACTGCGTTGGGCGTGGGCGTCAGGCGTTTCGACCGGCCGTGGTGGCTCTGCGTTGAAGCCGTCGCCGGACAAAGACCTGGATGCATCCATCATGGTTGCAAGCTCTTTGTGCCGGGGACTCCGTCCTACACGACATGCCCACTCCAACCCCGCCTTCAAGTTGTCGTGCTCTGTTTCCAGTCGGGCCAGCCATAGCATCTGTCGTGGTCCGGTCAATTCACGTTCGGCTTCCTCAGCAAAGGACAGAAAGTAGGCTGCATGCCTGCGACGCACATGTTCCTCATCTCCGCTCCGCGCCAGCAGCTCCGTCGCATACTCCTGGATACTCTCAAGCATCCGATAGCGCACGTTATCGTCGTCGCCCCACGCGGAGCTACCGCCGACCACTCGCAGTAGCAGACTGTTGTTCACGAGGGAGTCCAGGCCATCCAAGATGTGTGTGGTGCCGGCAGGGTCAAGGCGACAGATAGCTTCTATCATCGCCAGCGTGCCACCGTTGACAAAGACGGAGAGCTGCGCCAACAGAGCTTGTTCGTCTGATCGCAGCAAGGCATGGCTCCAGTCCAGGGTGGCTCGCAGTGTTTGCTGGCGGGTAGGCAGATCGAGAGCCCCGCCAACCAGCACATCCAGGCGACGATCGAGCCGTCGCAGGAGTGTCCGGGGCGAGACGGCCTTGATTCGGGCCGCGGCCAGCTCAATGGCAAGCGGCAATCCATCCAGGCGCAAGCACATATGGGCCACGGTCTCGGCGTTCTCAGGCGTGAGCGTAAAGTCGGGCAACACGGCCTGGGCTCTCTGCATGAAAAGGGCCACCGCGGGCACCTGAGATAATGACTCCAAAGCAGGCAAGGAGTCCGAAGTTGGCAGCTCCAGTGGCATCACGGGGAACTCGTGCTCGCCGCGCACCTGCAAGGGGGCCCGGCTCGTCGCAAGCACTGTCAGACGCCTGCACCGCTCCAGCAGCGCGGCTACCTCCGGCGCCGCGGCACCCACCTGCTCGAAGTTATCGAGAATCAGTAGTACGTGCCGGGCGCTCAGCACGTCGAATAGGCTGTCGCGTAGAGGCCGTCCGCCTGTCTCGCGCACCCTCAAGTCCTCTGCGACTCTTGGGAGGACCTGGGTAGGGTCACGTAGTGCCGCCAGGGAAATAAAGATGATGCCGTCTGAGAAGACCCGACGTTGAGCCATAGCCACCGCTATTGCAAGGCGGGTTTTCCCCACCCCGCCGGGTCCGGTCAAGGTGACCAGGCGCACGTCGGGTCGGTCAAGCATCTGCGCGATGGCGGCCTCATCATGAGCGCGTCCAATCAACGGTGTCAGCGGGACCGTCAGCCCAGTTGGGACTGCCTCTCCACTCTGGAGTGCAAGCCCTTCGCTGCGACTTTGCCTGCGCGCTCGTTCCAGTAACTCACGTTCTTCCTCCGAGAGGTGGAGCGCCTTTGCCAGCAGGTGAACCGTGCTCGCACGCGGGACACTGCTCACCCCACGCTCCAGGTCGCTCAGACTGCGAGCGCTGAGCCCGGCCGCCTCCGCCAGTTCCTCCTGCGTCAACTCGGCTCTGATACGAAAACGCTTGAGCAGCGCTCCAAAGCTGTCTTGGCTCGTCTCCATCTCGTGCGTATCTCCGGTTGTCGCGGCACGCTGGCCGCCGCTCATCCGCAACCTGTTGCCATGGATGCGACATTCGTGCGTTCGCCTGACCAATACGCGAGGCCCTGCCTTCGTGCCAACCCGACAATCGCCGTCATATTATCACGCGTCACGCGCCTTCCGCTGCCTGCTCCTAGCCAGGCCAGCGAGGCCTCGCCGGCAGGGACAGCGACTCGGCGAACTGTGGGCCATATCGTGGGCAAAACTGTGACCTGCCTCATGTACAGCAGGACGTGTGGCGCTGAGAATAGGTGCAAGATGATCCTTCTTTTAGGGAGGTAGACAGGAGCGCGAGAATGGGGTCTACACTCATGGAGCAGCTTGATACTGTGGTGAGCCTGGTGGAACAGACGAACGCCAGACTCGCCGAGCTCATCGCCGAACGCGACGCTGTCGTGCTTGCGATACAACATGAAGAGGACGAGAAAGCGCTTGGCGTGCCCAGTGTTGCCAGGGGTGTGCTTCAGGCGCGCCTCGCATGCCGTCAGAGGGCGGTCGAGACTACGCTGCACGCTCTCCGAGAACTGGAAGCCAAACACAGGCTGCTGATCGAACTCCACCTGGAGCACATCAAGCTCTGTGACCGATACCGATAACCTCGCGTCTACTCCATGTAATCCGCCCAGAACTGCTGATGCCTCTCGGGCGTGTCAGGAGACGACCGTGTCTTTCGCAACAAACTGCACTGCTTCGTCTTCGGTCTCGAAGACGGGTGCATGCTGTGCGAGCCCCATCATCTGAAATATCTTGTGGTAATGCGGGGTCAATCCGGTCATGACAAGTTGTTGTTCCGCCCGGCGGGCTTCTATCAGCAGGCCGATGATAATAGAGATTCCCGCGCTGTTAAGGTAGTCGACACCCGAGAAGTTCAAAAGGATGCTCTTGGCGCCGCCATCAGATGCCGTACGGTAGGCACCGGTCAGGGCCGCATCGGCAAAGGTCGTGATCTCGCCGCGTATATCGAGGACCACCAGGCCGCCGTTCTCGCGCAGCGACACCTGCGTATCCTGTGCCATTAAGACTTTCCTCGCTTCGTCTCCGCCACTGTCTTTGGCACGGACAGAGGCTCCAGGTGAATGACCATCCGCACCAGATTGCCTGAATTGGTCGTCGAATACTCGACTTCATCAACCAGCGCATTGATCAAGAAGGTCCCCCAACCCCGCAATGGCTCCTGCCCCGCAAGTTTGGCCGTAAGATCTGGCCGATCGGTGTCGGCAAGCGGGCTGAAGGGCTTCGACGAATGATCGAGAACGCTGATCTTGAGCCCTTCCTCTTCAGAAGCCAGAATGATGTAGACCTTGCGCGTCGCATCCTGATGATTGCCGTGCTCGATCGCATTGAGCGTCGCCTCGGCCACGGCAGTCTTGATGTCCTCGATGCGCTCCCGTGGGAATCCCATACGTTCGGCCACGCTGGACGCCGCACTCATCGCCACGCGCTCCCAGCCAAGCTCGCTGGGGATGTGCAACTCAACTTGGCGATTGGTTTGCGTCGCGGCCTCTCCCATCGTGCCCACGATGCGCCCTCCGACTATTACGGGACACCCACCCGCTCTGATTATCTTACACCAAACGCGCACGGCGAGATTGCAGTTTGTCAAACCGTGGGGCACACCGTGGGCGAGAACGTGACCTTCCTCGTGGGCAATGGAAGCCCTGCCGCCGACAATTGAGCCCAGGCCGGCACCGAACCGGACCTGGGCCACTCCGATAACCCTGAACATTGGGCCCTATCAGGGTGTCGGCGTAACGGCCAGGCAGCCGGTCCTATTGAGTGAAGGAGTACTGGACCCATGAAGCCGATGTTTTCGTTCGCGCACCTAGTCCGCCCAGCCGCGGCCGCGCTGGTCCTCCTCTGTGGCCTCGCACCGCTCTGGTGGGACCTGCACAGCCCCGCCTCGCCCGCCGCCGGGGCCGTCGTCTCCCCGGACATCCACAAGATCCAGCACGTCGTCATCATCATGCAGGAGAACCGCTCCTTCGACAGCTACTTCGGCACCTTCCCCGGCGCCGACGGCATCCCCATGGCCAACGGCACCCCCACCGTCTGCCTCCCCGACCCCTGGACCAAGGGCTGCGACCGCCCATTCCACTCCACCGCCGACCTCAACTACGGCGCCGCCCACAGCGTCCCCGCCGCCCTGCGCGACACCGACGGCGGCAAGATGGACGGCTTCGTCGCCCAGGCCGAGGCCGACTGCGCCGCCGACCTCATCCACAACCCCGCCTGCGCCGGTGGCCAACCCTTCGACGTCCTGGGCTACCACGATGGGCGCGAGATCCCCAACTACTGGACCTACGCCCAGAACTTCGTGCTGCAGGACCGCATGTTCGAGCCGGTGCTCTCCTACAGCCTGCCCTCTCACCTCTTCCTCGTCTCCGGCTGGTCCGCCTCCTGCACCCTCGCCGGCGTGCCCGGCAGTTGCTCGAACGACCCCCTCAAGGCCAACTCCGGCGCCACCCAGCCCTACGCCTGGACCGACCTCACCTACCTGCTGTACCAGCATCGGGTGAGCTGGCGCTACTATCACGGCCTGCCCACCATGAGCGTGTGGAACCCCCTGCCCCAGTTCTCCACCGTACAGACCGACGGCCAGACCGACAACGTGCAGCCGGTCAGCCGGTTCTACACCGACGCGCTCAGCGGCACCCTGCCCGCGGTGTCCTGGGTCATCCCCGCCGTCGCCGTCAGCGAGCATCCCACCGCCACCGTCAGCGCCGGGCAGACCTACGTCACCTCGCTCATCAACACGGTGATGGCCGGCCCCGACTGGGCCAGCACGGCCATCTTCCTGGCCTGGGACGACTGGGGCGGCTTCTACGACCATGTGCCACCGGTGACGATCGACGGCAACGGCTACGGGCTGCGGGTGCCGGGGCTGGTGATCAGCCCGTACGCCCGGGCCGGCTACATCGACCACCAGACGCTCTCGTTCGACGCCTACCTCAAGTTCATCGAGGACGACTTCCTGGGGGGGCAGCGGATCGACCCGAAGACGGACGGGCGACCCGACGCGCGGCCGGACGTGCGCGAGAACGCGGCGCAACTGGGCGACCTGATCAACGACTTCGACTTCGCGCAGCCGCCGCGGCCGCCGCTGTTCCTCCCGCTCTACCCAAATGGGACGCCCACACCCGGCCCCAGCAGCACCCCGACGCCCGCTCCCACGACTGCACCGTAATGGATGTGCCGTCACGCAGAGCAGCAGGCAGATGCGGCGTGAGGCGTGTGGAACAGGTCAATCTGATAGGGGCCATCAACGCCGGCTAAACTCCATGAGCAGGATTTCAAGCTTGAAGTTGGGCTTGGTAGCCGTACCGTGATCGACGCCAAGCGTGGCGGCCAGGTACCGTCCATCCGGACTGAACGCCGATGCCGCCACGATGGCGCGCTTGCCGACGTATTCGGCCGCGCCAGAGTCGTTGAAATAGCTGAGGCGCTGCTTATGGCTGCCGCTGCGATCCATGGTCCAGTAGTCGCGTTCGCGGGGCTGCCCTGCCCAGTTGGGGTTGCAAAAGTCGAGTTTGTAGGGCGATGCCTGGTTGCTCATGAATACGATAGTGCCGTCCCTGGGGTCGATCGACGAGTCCTCTTCCCAGTAATCGGGGGTGTTGGTGAGATCGACGAGCTTGTGGGTCGTCAGGTTGTAGGTGTATTGGTCCATGCCATACGGGTGCTGGCCGCTCAGGTTGCCAGCCACCAGCAAGGTGTGACCGTCGATGAAACCCATGGCCGTGACGTAATTGCCAACCGTGGGCGTGTAAAGCACCGTCTGATTGACCAGGCTGGGTACGCCGTTCTTGACCCGCCAATCTCCCTGCATCAACCTCCAATCGCCCCAGTTGTCGTTGCAGTTCAGAAATCCGTTACCTTTATAGCGCTCCGTCCAGATCAGCCTCTTGCCGTCGGGCGAGAAGAAGGGATGCACGATGCCCACAGAGGGCACTCCGTCGAGCAGACCCTGCTTGATGGGTATGTGGGTGAGTTGCCAGAAGTTCTTGCCGGCGATGTCGGTCGCCCAGAGATTGAAGTAGACGCCGAGGCCCGGATCAGATAAGAACTTTAGCTGCATCCCGAAATGCTGGCCTTGCTCCGCGTTAAAGACAACATACTTACCGGTGGGATCGAAGGTGCCGTACCCGCTGCTGCGCCGTGGTCCTCCGGCCTTGCCGCCGGTCAGACCTCGCAGAATCTTGCCCCGCAAATCGGACAGATACAGATGGAAGAAGCCGTCGCCGTCCTGCCGGTCGAAGACAATGACCTTGCCCGACGGTGAGAAGCTCGGCCGTGCTCCGCTCTTCTGCAGGATGGA